>Ga0210388_10003305_pt1 | contig 12644 bp, 9 predicted proteins | sample IncBWC19OmetaG_FD_155485 | JGI IMG/M metagenome (GOLD analysis project Ga0210388, IMG submission 155485) | Forest soil microbial communities from Barre Woods Harvard Forest LTER site, Petersham, Massachusetts, United States - Inc-BW-C-19-O ... | reverse complement strand
CACTGTGGTCGAGCCCCACATCTTTGTAAATGCATAGGTTCTGTGTTCCTCGTGGAAAAGCTGATCGTCTTCGGTATAAAACCTCTCAATATTTGTTATTGAACTACCCTCCACACGCTCACTTTTTGGAATCTTGATAAATGCTGCTGAATCCAGATTTCCATTGACGGCAATCCACGAAGCCGTCTCTTCAAATATTTCGTAAGGCTTATGCCCGTCCTTGTGTGCTTTCTGAGCGACCCTCAAAATCAATTCCCTTTTGGGAAGATTCGTAAATGTATGCCCGTCAACTGTCAGGTCGTATCGAGTGAAATCTCTATTCTGAACCCGAATCTGACGCTCCTCCTGTTCCTTGTTTTGAATCCTGACCTGATAATCTTCGGCCTCTGGTAACGGAACAATGGTTTCAATGTCCATCAAAACCTTACCTTCATGAACGTAAGGGCAGATCCTTATGCAAGACACATCGAGATCGTACTCCCTTAACCAGAGGGCTGTTGTTGTTATTTCCTTTGTGAAATCTGCCGAAACCAAAACTATTTTAACTTCCTTGGCAAAGGAATCCTGTGGGTCCCGCCATTCCAAAAACTTCAGTATTTTCTTTTCGGCTTCCTTTTCCGAAATATTTCTTTCCTCTGTCAGTGCCTTGATTGCTTGGGAAAAAGTCATCTTGGAAACCATTGCCGCATATCTTATTGCTTGAAGGTCACTGTGTCCCCCGCTGTCCGTCCGCTTCAACTCGACGACGATAATCTGAGCATCCCTTCCAAGGCAAAGAAGATCAATCCTTCTCAGGCTTTCGCTTTCCTCCCAATCACCATATTCCTCTGCCAGGACCATGGTATCTGGCATCAAGGCCTCAATGTTTTCTTTGAACATTGCCTGTAAATCTTTTCGTTCCAGAATTTTTTCCTTGGAGTACGATGTCGATTTTAATTTGGATAGACGATGGTCGGAAATTTCGTATAGAGCCACGGCGAACCCCAAAGAGAATCTAAGGTTTAGTCAGTGTCAATTTCTACTATTTACGATTCGAAAAGTATTCTACCACCGCTTCTCCGCTTTTCTTGCAACGAGCCCAATGCTTTGCCCCCTTGCCCGATAGGCCCATCTGGCTAGTTTCAAGATGTGCCAAGTGCCCCGAGATGTCAGCCACGGATGCTCCCGTTTTAGCCAGGAACACCACCTGCGAGACATAGGAGTCGTATTCGTCAGGCTGCGTTTTCGAATCTGGATGCCCAATCGGGTCCCAATGTTTGAGCAAGATCGCCTGAACAGTTTTGAAGGCTTCATCGTAGTCCTTCTTTGCTTGTTTCTTTGAATCGTCATCCTTCACCATCTAGGCCCCTTACATTTGTTTTCTTATAATCAGTGTCCGCTTTCAAAGACTTCTTTTAGGGCACTCTTATATGATCCCAACATTGGTTCTGGCAGTTCGGCTAGATGCTTATTCAAAAGCCCATGGCTTCCCGTTGGGTGGGGCAACCCCAAGACTTTACACTTTTCAAATTCCCAATATGAGAAATTGAAGCCTTTTTTGAATCCATTCGGTTTGGAATAGGTCCATTGGGGGTCTCCAAGTTGTTTTCCGAACCTATTTTCGCTCTCGAACTGGGCTTTGACCTTCGGATCACCCAAGACAACTGAGAGTCGTTTGCCCATTAGCATTATGACTTTAGGTTTAAAGAAATCTATTGCATCCAAAAATTTACCTGTGTTCTCCACCAATACCTCATCTGAATTGCGATCAGAACGGTTCTCGCTCAATAGCCAATTGGTGCTTTGAATCCTATTTTCATTTTTTTCGGGTTCGTCGGTTTGAATATCATAGCCAAGAATCTTAAGCCATTCGATATTCTTAGTCCGATACTTCGCTTGTTTTGTTGGATCCGTGATTACAAAGCGAGTCCACTCCCCAACGCACCAGTCCCCCCATTTGTTCCTGGCCAATGATTCCGTTCCCTTCGATAGACCGCCTTCAATCCCAACGATCATCAGCCCATTTTTCTGGGTTTCTTTTGGAGTGACATGAAACCACCAATCTCTGGCGGCTGGGGAGACCTCTTTGGGTGGAATATCTTGGCTACTCAACCCTCGACCTCATAGTCTCCACCCACATTCCTTCGCCCTTTGGCTCGGAATGTTGGATTTCGTGGGTAACTCCACCGACTTCCCATCGTTTATAGGTTTCTAAGAAGAGTTTCATACCTTGGGTGCCTTCGGTTAGACACTCGACTTCATTATTTTCCTTTGCCAGCTCCAGTCCTAGATTCCAGGCATCCTCCCACTTTTTAAAATTGAATACCCCAAAGCGTCGGTCATCGTGGTCTCCAAAGTACCTAATCTGTAGGAGACTCATCCAGCTAATGTCCTGCCTAGCCCCGCAAAGCAATAGAGCAGCCATACAAGCAGCAAAGCGTAGATCTGCGTCAAATGGTGCTGCCTTGTCATATAGATTTGTATACTTGGTGTCCCAGGCTTTTGCTTCTTCTATGACTTGGCGATTCGTCAGCTGCGCCCAACCCTTGGGGTCACGGTTCCGAATCAATAGGGCATCAAGTTCGAGAAGCCCCTGGCGAAAGAAAAGGCTTGAAGCGATTTCCTGATTGGCCTTAGGACTATTCTTCTCCAATTTAGCGGTAGTGGATTGATTGCCTATCCACCAGATATGACACACTACTCCCTTATCCGAGGTCAAAAGGCAATATTTGTAGCCCAACCGAGCGGCAATCTCTTCGGCAACCTGCTTATAAGCTGGATGGGGATCGGGGCGGCTCTGTTCATCAAAGATTAGGATCAGCCCTGCTGCATAGTCCTTGATCTTGGTTAGATTGAAAATATGCCCGAAGTCTTGTTTGAGGCTATCGATATCCAAGGGTGCTGGCATCCAGGCAGGCCCACCACTGAGGTAGACCGCTATAGGAGCCATCGGATTGGGAATTGTCACGAAGAGGTCAACCTTGCGACCTTCGACCTCGCATTCTGCGCTGGTCAGATGCCCGTCGACAAGAAAGCGCTCAAGGTCGAGTTCAACCTGGAATGCCACATCCCGTCGCAAACGATAGTGTTCTTCGGGCCACGAATCCAAAACATGTCTTATTGAACGTTCCAGCGGTAGCCAGAGCCAATCGAATCCTGTGGGAGAATTCATTGTTATGCCTTCCCGATTTGGACTTTGATTGTGAATTCCTTAGTTATACCCGAATGGACCAGAAGTGTGCATCTCTGAAGTCGGTCATCTGCTGGATTCCATATGAGTTTCTTGGTTCCGATCAAATTGTCCCGTTGTCCCAGAATACGATTCCTTGTATCTGTTATTTTTGGCTTCACCTGATGAACATTTGCGTCTTTATTTTTAAGTGCTGCGACCAGTTCTTGAATGCGCTCATCGTCTACATTTTGATCAAAGTGGAGCGAAGATATCGTTCCGTCCAGTAATGCTTTGATGATTCCCGTTAGATTGTGAATGGATCCATTCGGAGCTGTGATGTCTATCCCCATTTCAAATGCCGAGAATGGTTCGCTTACCGCCATATTCGCCCTGATCACGCCTTCGGCCGCAGCCCACCATACCTCGGCCGCCTTGGTAGAGCTGTTCAATTTGGAAAGAGAAAATTCAAATGCCATCAATGGCGTCTTCAATGACGTTTCTGAAATCGCCTTAAAGTGATATCGATGGTGGTATTTCCCTTGTCTGGGATCTTCCAGATGACGCTTAAAGCGGATACCTGCTTTAGCTATTTTTGAAAATGGGCCTGAACCAACATTGTAAAAAAGAATGTTTTCGGCATCATAGCCGCTGCCATCGTCCGAACTTGTTAGGTCCGCAACTAAGATCTGCCCATCAGGACAATTCAGATTCATGATTGCTTCTTTGAGGTCATCCAAGTCTTTTTGATCCGCTTTCTTGGGAGAAAATTGGAGCCTGACATTGGAGTAGAAATTTACCTCGTTATTGGCGGGGCCAAATCGATTTGAAATCCCAGGCATAGCTTTTCACCTTTACTCTAGGTTTTAGATCACGAAGAAGATTATACTCCGCCCCTAAGACATCCCTTTAAACTGCTTTTGCCAACCTACGAGCACCAATATGTTTGGCTCCAGTAACACCAATTGAATCTGAGGCAAATTTCAAGCCTACCCCAGCCATCAGCTTTTCAAAGGTTTCAAGGGTGGGGTTGGACTTGGGTTGAGCCGCTCTTATGACATTCGGGACCGCCATATTGATTCTACGGGCTACAGCAGAATAGCCCTGAGCCTTTACAACTTTGCCCACTGCTACCTTCAGAGGAATTCCCTCATCCAGACATGCTTGAACAAAACCCTTGGCGAACTCAGGATCTTTAAGGTCTTCCATCAACCCCTCGTTCCAATCAACGCTCTTTTTAGGCATGACCCTTCTCCTGTAGGTAGTCTTCCCAGTATTGCTTGGCTCGGGCTATGTCGCTTTGCTGCCCCGACTTGGAGCCGCCACAAAGGAGGACAACCAGCGTGTCCCCATGCAACCCGTAGTAGAGCCGATAGCCTGGTCCAAAATCCAAGATGGCTTCGCAGAGACCAGAGGCAAAATGGCGACCTTTGCCCAGGTTGCCCAGTTCAAATCGCTGGATCCTGGCCTGGATCCTAAAGCGAACTGACTTGTCCAATTCGCCAAGCCATTGCTTGAATGGACTCTCGCCATTGAGTAGGTATTCCTTGACCCGATACCGTGCCATTGGTCTCCTTGGATTGCTTATATCATATATGATATAGATGGCGGATTCAATATTCGCTTATCAAAGGTCTTCGACCATTTGATTTCGGTTCAATGGTTTCACCAGCATCACGCTCCTCTCATGTCCCCGCCAACCCCAATCCCAGGCCTCGCAAGGATCGCTGTCTAGACCCTTCTATTTGTGGCCAGAATCGGTTTTAAGCCTGTCTCTGAAGCCTTTTTGGGGATGATGGGTCAAATGCAGGTTTGTTAGCACCGTGTTAGCGCCTATATTTTATAATCATAAAAACTGTTGTTAAATAAAGTTATTATAGTTTATTGCGCATTATGAAATTTCTTCACAGGGAGGAAGTCGGGGGTTCGAGTCCCTCCAAGCCCACCAATATAGTGATACCTACAAACAGGTTTTCACTACAGAAGCCCTCCAAAGCCAGCCTTTGGGGGGCTTTTTGTTATACTTACTGCTCCATTCTGAAGCCAATGGGGGTAAGGACTTTTCGGATCGTCCTGAAGGGCGGATGCAGATCGGACGCAAAAGTCTTAGCACTTTGTTAGTACATTACATTAGGCTGGATCTTGTGGATCGGGGGGTAGAAGTAATACTTACCCCTCTCCTGAAACCATTGGGAGGGGTCAGCCAGGGACAGTCGGCACTCTAACAAACTGAGTTACAAGCCCGCACCTTAAGGACGACTAGCAGGAGTAGAGCCCAGGCCTTAGAATGTTTAGGGTTCTCGAACAAAATCTAAATTAAGAAGATGCTTCCCCAGGTCCCTTTCCCCTGGCTACCTTGCTTGATCTATCGCCAACTGGGCGCAGAGGTGAAACAACATGGAAGAACAAGGTGATTTCCTTAGAACCATATTAAGCTTTAAATGTTTAGGTATTGACACTGCCAACCAACGTGATTTAATTTGCATATTGAGAAAATATAAAAATTTTCATTTTGAAAATACTTCGGATATTTTTTATTTTATTAGAAATCAATTTGCGCATTCGATGATATCAAAAAGAGAGATAGATGACGCTTGGTCCGCAGGCGGAAAATATATTGATAAAATCATAAAAGAAGAAATTAAGGTATTAGTCTGGGGATCTTCCACCTATCCGAAATTGCTTCTTCGACTTAAAAATCCGCCAAGTCTTCTTCTGGTCAAAGGTAATGCAAAATTCGACCTTCCAACCATCGCCATTGTTGGAACTCGAACTGCTTCATCATGGGGTCGAGAAGTCGCAAGCCGATTGGCCGGAATGGCATCTTCGTCAGGATTTGCTGTTGTATCTGGATTAGCAGTCGGAATTGACTCAGCTGCCCATCTTGGTGCTGTAGAAACAAAAGGTATTACTTGGGCAATATTGCCAAGTAGTTTCGATAATCTGTACCCTCAAGAAAACATGACTTTGGCCAATAAAATTGTTGAAAGAGGTGGTGCCTTGATTTCGGAATATCTTCCTGGAACAAAATCAGAGGCAGATTATTTCATACAACGAGATAGAATTCAGGCAGGTCTTTCATTGGCTGTCTTAGTAATCGAAACAGAGAAGGATGGAGGCACCTGGCACACTATTTCATTTGCCAAGGAAGTTGGTGCTCCTTTATTTGTAACTTTAACTGAAGAGACGCTTGATAAAAAAATAAATAACTCGCTTCAGACATCTGAACATCGACTAGGTGTTAAAAAACTTATTAAAGAAGGTGCCGAAAAAATTTCAAGCGATTCTAATTTTAGTGAAATCTTAAAGTACATTATAAAAAATAATGTAGCTACCTAAATAAATAATTTATATAAAAGCCTACCCAACCAAATTTATTTTTTTGATTTTATTTCATCATATTTAACCTTAATTTTATTTTTTACATCTTTTCGACGACCATTTGCTTTAAGAATTAAAATAAAACTCCATATCAATGCTCCTAATCCAAGAATCCAAATTAGCGGATGTCTCCATCGACCAGAAAAAAAATCTTTGATCATACCATCGTATGAAAAAAACATCCCTATAACCGCTGGACTGAGTAATATAAAAAATTGACCTTTATTACGCATATCTAACGCCTGGTCATAATAAAAATTTAAACCATCAGAAAGATCTATTTGTGTAACATCTGTAGGAGATTGCCGTAAAAAAATATCTAACTCGCAAGTCAAATACCATGCAATCTGTCCAATTATTTCGTGGTGTTGCGATACCAAAAACGAAGTACCTAATGTCAGGAACGGAATAACCAAAAATATTTCTACAGCTGCTGGTCTATCGGCGCATGCAGCGAAAGCTCCGAAAATTGCACCGACTGCGGCTAAATATAAAAGCAGGACATTATCTCGATGTTCGATTCGTGCAAGCAGTTCAGTCCGAGCACTTTCATAAAAGGACCTAGCTGTCTCTATTTGAATATTTCGATCAATTGGCACGCTGTCTCCATCGGACACGTCTACTCCAAACGTAAAAAGTTTTGGTCGATTTTCCCAAACCAACCTTGGGATTTACATTGACGCTGCAATTACCGCAAATAACACCTCCCATCCCCAAACTTATTGATTCTACCTTCTCAAATCGCTGACCTCCAGGTTTAAACTGCCTATCGCTCCTTCATCCCCTGTTCCATCTTGTCCGCAGCCTTCAGCATAGTGATACCTACCCCTGCATGAAACCTTTGATGGAAACCAAATGGAGGGGGTAGGCGACGTGACCCCCAAAACTGAGCCACTCAAAAATGTAATTTTTGAGCTTTTGGGTTAGCTTCCGGTTGTTGGTTTTCGGCCATCCTGAATCCATGGAAAAATATCCTAAAATCAGTGGGGTGACTCCCAAGCCCACCCCCCTTTTCCCGGACCCGTAGGGGTCTTGGAGAGGCGGCCGCGCCTTTACGGTGCCGCCCGCCGGGGACCGGAATCCAAATCCAATACCCTGGCCGACGGCGTATGTGTTGCTATGCATCCAACTTTGGAGGAACCGTGCTCATCCCGCACCTTTTGATTCCAACGGCCATTTTGGCTATGGCTCCCTTGGGCTCCCTGCCCGCCGAAGTCCCCCAAGAGAAGCCGGTCGCGGACAAGCCCACGGACGTCCATCCCTTAGGTGTCGGGGACCAGGTCCCGGACGGCGACGTGCGTGACCTGGCGGGGAAGACAGTACGTTTCCTTGGCCTCGTCCGCCAAAAACCCACCGTCGTCATCTTCTACCGGGGCGGCTGGTGCCCCTATTGCAACCTGCAGATGGGGCAGCTGATGAAGTTGGAACCCCGTCTGCTGGGGCTGGGCTACCAGATCCTGGCCGTCAGCGCCGACAAACCGGAGAAGATGGGTGAAAGCATGGACAAGCACAAGTTGAATTACACCCTGCTTTCGGACAGCAAACTGGATTTGGCGCGCTCCTTTGGGCTGGTCTACCAGGTTGACCCGGAAACGGTGGAAAAGATGAAGTCCTTCCACGTGAACCTTGAGGCCGCGTCGGGGGAGGCCCACAACTGGCTCCCCGTCCCCGCCGCCTATGTCGTGGACACCAAAGGCCGCATCCACTTTTCCTACTACAACCCGGACATCAGGGTCCGGGTGGACCCGGACAAATTATTCGCGGCGGCGGAAAACGCCTTGAAGAACTAGCCCGGGACCAGTAGGACCTTGGAAAGACCCCGCGCCCGCGCCTTAGGAAAGGCCTGTCCCAGCATTTCCGTTGCGCATCCCTCTTGACGGTATTGGGGCACCACTCCGTATCCCAAGTGTCCACCATGCTTGAACAGCCAGTCGTTTAGGGTGTGGCGAAAAGAAACCCTGCCGACAATGACCCCGTCCACAAAGCCGAAGTACAGGGATGCTGGAACACCCAACGATCTCCACTTTGGGCATGGCCTACTGGCCCCTAGGCGGAAAGCCCTTCCCGCCTTAGGTGTGGGAAGCCGAGACCGCCAGGATCGCCGCGGTTCCCATATAGTCCCCTCCGGCGACGGGGTTCACCAGCGGGGCTTGGGGGGCGAAGGCGGCCGAGGCGCTGATGAGTTGGTTGGTCACGAAGATCACTTGGTCGTTAGTCCCGAGCACATTGAACACGTCGCTGCTCTGGCCGTTGTTGTAGTCCGCGTCATAGACGTACATGGTGGCATTCGAGCCGCTGAAAGTGATCGTGTCCTGGGTGGCGTTGACGTATTCGGTCTGGCCGCTGCTGGTGAGGTCCACCGAGGAGCCGCGGTCCGTGCTCAAGCTCACCAAGTTATCGATCCCGGACACGTTTACGACATTCTTGGAACCGTTGTCCACGACCACGTCGCCTGTTTCATTGTCCAGCGACACGCTGTTCTCTAATACGTTGCCTAGGGTCACCGAACTGGTCATTCCGTTGCTTAGGGTCAGGTTATCGTTTTCCCCAAGACCGTTCACGGTATCGTCGCCTTCGCCGGTGATGGCCACCGTCGAAGCGCCCGATATGCTCACGGATTCGTTGCCGCCAAGGATGGTGGCCTGGGCCGACTTTACGCTGAAGGTGTTGCCGTCCTCGTTGTCGTCAGTGACCATGACGCTGCTGCCGGAGACTATGGACACGGACGCCGGGCCGGCTGTCGCTTCCAGCGTGACGCTGCCGTCGCTGCCGCCTATTTGGTAGCTCGTGGTGCCGCCAAAGAAGTCGCCTGAGTCCACAATGTTCACTCCGTTGTCGGCCTTGGCGTTCACCGTGGCGGCTCCGTCCGTGCTCACGGTCACGTTCGCCGATCCCTGTATGGTCGCGACGCCCTGGCTCTCGATGATGGAACTTTCGCCGCTGTCATTCACAGTGAGGACGTTATTGAGGCCTTCCGAGTCGATCACGTCTCCGCCGCTGTTTTGGACGTTGATGGTGTCCGACGCCGAGTTGTCGCTTACGTTTGCCCCATTGGCCCGGTCCACATTAATGGTGCCCCCGTTCGAATTGTCATTCAAATACGCGGTTTCGTCCGTCCCGGTCAGCGTCACCGTGTCGTTGTCATCGTTGAGGACGCCGATCGTGGAGCCGCTGCCGTCCTCGCTTACCGTGTTGCCGGCGCCGCCGCCCAGAGTGACGTAATCGCCCGTGCCCGAGTCGCTCACGGTGCAGCCGTCAGACCCATTGAGGCTCACGATGCTGCCCGAGCCGTCGACCGTCACCGTGTCCTGGAACCCACTGGTGATACTGCCGCCGCTGCTGCTGAAATTGACCGTGTTTTGTCCGCCGGGGCCGTAGACCAGGTCCCCGGATTCGCCGTTGAGGCTCAACACGGAGCCTGATCCGTCCAGGATCAGGCGGTTGTTCCCCGATCCGCTGAGCGACACGGTGGAGTCCGGGCCGACGGTCAGCGTTTCGCTCCCCCCCTGGATGCTCGCGGTGGCGCCGCTGACGTTGAAGACGTTGCCCCCCTGCTGGTCCGTGACCGCCAGGTCGCTGCCCGCGCCGATGTTCAAGGTGCTGCTTGAATCCATGCCGTTTTCGATCGACACCGAAGCGCTGCTGCCCGCCGCGTTGATGGTGGCGCCGAAGGAATTCTCTTCCTCCACGCTGGCCCCGGCGGCTTCGTCCAAATTGACGGTGTCCCCTTCGGATCCGTCGGCCACGAACACGCTGTTGCCCGACCCGCCCACGTTCGCGGTGCCGTCGTCGGTGTTCACCAAGGCGACTTCCGAGTCGCTTCCGTTCTCATTCACCGTGTTTCCCTGGCCGGCGTATTGGCTGATGAAATCGTACGAACCGGAATCGTTGATGGTGTTTCCGACCGCGTCAAGGAGGCCCGCGACGCTGTTGGTGCCGGTCACGTTCACGGTATCCTGCGTGGTCTCAAGGGTGGTGTTGCTGTCATTCAAGTCGATCGTATTCTGCTCACCGCTTCCTTCCACCAAATTGCTGGAATTACCACTGAAGCTCAACACGCTGCCTGAGCCGTCCAGGGTCGCGGTGTTGTATCCCGACGACCCGCTGACCGACACGGTGGAGCCACCGTACAGGTTCAAAGTCTCGCTTCCGCCTTGGATGGTCGCGGCAGCTCCTTCGACATTGAAGACGTTGCCGCCGGCCTGGTCCAAAACGGCGACGCTGGAGCCGCCCAGGATCTGGATGCTTTCCTGGGCCCCCGCCCCCGCCGGCGCCCCCCCAGGCGCGGCCCCGGGCCCCGTCGGCGCCGGGATGGTGATGGCCCCTGTGCTTCCGTCGTTGACGAGGATCTGATCGGCGTCGCCCGCGGCGGCACCGCCGGCGTTGACCTGGAAAACGCTGTCGCTTTGAAGGATGACTTGGTCCCCGCCCTGGGTGTTGAGGGTGAGTCCGCTGGAGCCGCTGATCTCGTCCAAGGTCTTCGCGTTGGTGATGGTGTCGTTGCCGCCGGCGGTGACCTCCACGGTGTCGGCACCCTGGGTCCCCTCCCCTTTCTTGAGCACGCTTGCGCCGCTGACTGTGTCGTCCGAGCCCCCCAGCAGGTCGACGCTGTTGTCCGAACCGCTTTCGGTCACGTAGTCGCCGGTCTCCCCGGCCAGGGTCAGCGCGTTGTCGCTGCCTCCCTGGGTTACGCTCCTGTCGGAACCGCTGTTCAAGCTGACCACGTCGCCCTGGCCCTCGTCGTCCACCGAGTCGCCGCTGCCGCCGGCCTCCTGCAGGAAATTGCCCAGGCCGGACAGGCTGATCTTGTCGCCGCCCGTTCCTTCGAGGTAGACCGAGGCGGCTCCATTGAGGCTCAGATTCTCCCCGCCGGCGCTGACGTAAGCCAATGAACTTGCGACGCTGACGTTGTTGCCCTGGCCCAGATCCGTGACCGAAACGTCGTCGCCGTCGCCGAGGTACAAGGTCTCGCCGGATCCGGGCGCCGAGTCCGCGCCGGCGGCGATAGTGACCGATCCGCTTGAAGCGTAGATGTAGATCCCGTCCTCGTCGCCGTTGCTGTCCCCGTTGGCGTATACCGTCAGGCCGCTGTCGCCATAGGCGTTGACCAGGTTTCCGCCGCCGCTGACGTTGACGCTGTCCCCGGACGTCTCATTCAAGGTCAAGGATGAGGCCGCCGCCACATCCAGGGTGTTGCCTCCGGCGCTGTCCGTGATTGAAGCCGAGGCGGCGCCGGTGAGGTGCATCGTGTTTCCCTGGGAAGCCCCGCTCAGGGAAATCTGGTCGCCCGTCAAAGACCCGGAACTCGTCCCCCCGCCGTAGCCGTAGATGTACATGGTGTTGCCCGACGCATTGACCATGCCCAGCTGATCGTCGTCGCCCGATAGGTCGACCAGGTTACCCGAACCCCCGTCCATGGTGAGGGAGGCTTCCGCGGAGTAAATGCCCTCCAAGGAAATGTGGTCGTTGGAGGCGCTGACGGTGTTCCCTCCACCCCCCATAAAAAACAGCGAGTTTCCCGAGCCGCTGTCGGTCACCGTGTCCCCGTTGTTCTGTTCGGCGTCAACCACGCTGCGGGTGCCGCTGACCCGGAAGACGTCGTCGTTTCCGGCGGTGTCGACGTTCGACCCGGATCCCTCAGTGATGGTCTCCCCGTTTCCGACGACGTACGCCACCCCGCCCGCCACGTTCAGGATATTGCCGCCGGCGTGGTCGTCGACGCTGGCCGCGCCGTCGACGCTGACGTTGACCTGCTCCTGGGCGCCCGGGGCCTGGTCCGCGTTCGCCGCGATGGTCACATAGTCAAGCCCGCCCTGGCCTATGTTGATCACATCCGGATTCCCCGCGGCGTCGCCGTTGGCGTTGATCTGCAGCCCGTTGTCGTCCAACGCGTTCACCACGACGCCGCCATCGGCGTTTACGGTCCCGCCGGTGGCGCCGCTGATGTTGATGGTGTCGGACGTGCCGCTGATTTCCGCGCCGCCGCCGCCGCTCACGTTGACGGTGTTCCCGCCGTCCGTGTCGTCGTTCACGGTGACGCCCTGGACGCCCGACGCGCTGACGCTGTCTTTGGTGGAACCCGCGTTCAGGGTCACGCTGTTGCCGTTTCCGCTGT
>Ga0210388_10003304_pt1 | contig 12645 bp, 13 predicted proteins | sample IncBWC19OmetaG_FD_155485 | JGI IMG/M metagenome (GOLD analysis project Ga0210388, IMG submission 155485) | Forest soil microbial communities from Barre Woods Harvard Forest LTER site, Petersham, Massachusetts, United States - Inc-BW-C-19-O ... | reverse complement strand
ATACAAATAAACGGGATAGATAAATTGCAGGATACATTTGCACAGGCATCAGATGATCTGGTAGAACAAGTGCAGGAGGCTATTGCCGATACGAGCCAGCAATTGGTTGAGTTGGCAAAAGAAAATTGTCCCGTAAAGACAGGCAAACTGCGTGATTCAATTGCTGCTGAAATAAGCGACGATGGAATGAGTGCCACTATTACTGCCGATGTGTCTTATGCGCCGTATGTAGAATATGGCCCACACGCAAAGCCATTCCTTAATCCCGCTTTTGAAGAGATATCTCCGCAATTAGTATCTGTGCTTAGTGACGCACTAGGAATTTAATACTAACGACTGACCCCTAACCACTAATGACTAATACATGAAAGACTCCAGTAAAACAATCCGATCCGCAACCCCCTCTCTTATCTCCCCCCAAGAGGGGAGAAGCCTGTATGGCAGAGATGGAAAAATAAAAATATTATGAAAGATGCCAACAAGGTTATTCGGACAGCATACTATAATGCGCTGAATAATATAGTAACACTCAACTCAGCGGGTGTACCTTTATACGATCAGGTACCATCTGATTCTAAGTACCCCTATATGTATGTTTCCGATTTCACTGCAGTGGAAGATACTACTAAGGACTTCTTTGGGCAGAATGTGACCATTACATTAGTGGTGGCGATGAAGTATCCAGCCAACTTTGGAGGACAGAGCGATATAGATACTATTGCCAGCCAGGTATCGGGCATTGTACGCGGAACCATCACCACCTCTCAGCCTCTTTCATTTACTCCCGATTTTCAAAATGTAATAACGCAATTAGACCAGTCGAATTTCTTTAAACAAGAAGTTGCTGACGGTATTGTGTTTTACAGAACACTCAAGTTCAGACATCGCATTTCACAATTAACATAAGGGTATTGAGTAATGGGTATTGTGTATTTAGAATTCTTAATGCTAATCGCAATACTCACTACCCAATACTAAATACTAACAATAAAACAAAAACAACATGGCAAAAATTAATGGAACAAACCTGGTGGTGTATTTAAACACCGGCAGCGGACTGGAGCCCTGCAGCTTTTCGCAAGATTGCAAACTAAGCGTAGACATGGGTACAGCCAATGCAACAACAAAAGACAGTGCCGGATGGGACGAGATAATCGCTACCAACGGCAAATGGAACATGGATACTACAGGGCTGGTAGATTTTCACCCGAGTGGTGCACATAACGTATCCGACTTGTTTACATCGCTAACAGCTAAGACAACTGTAACTGTAGCGTTCTCGCTTACATCACCTACTACGGGCGATAAAAGCTGGAGTGGTGCGGCATACATTACCAAGCTGGAACAAAATGCAAAAGACAAAGATGTAGTGAGTTATTCAGTAACCTTTGAAGGTACCGGTGCGCTTACTATGGCAACAAGCTAAAAATAAGTGAAGAGTGAAGAACTAAAAGTGAAGAGTATAAATGCATTCTACTTTTAACTTTTCACTCTTAACTTTTAACTGATTGAAATATGATATTAGTAAATATAGGAGGCACGCAAAGGCCATTCAAGTTTGGATTTAATGCTATTGATATTTTTTGCCGTGAGCATAAAATTGGCATTGCGGAATTTGGCGAGCGTTTTGCACAGATAGGAAAAGGCAGTGCTACCATTGGTGAACTGCGTGATATTGTTTATGCCGGACTAGCCGGTGGGGCACTGAGTAGTGGAGAACCTATATCGTTTACCTGTTACCAGGTTGGCGACTGGATGGATGATCTGGCTGATGGTGAGCTTTCAAAAATGATGGAAGTCATAACTCAATCGGTATCCGTCAGCGGCAAAAAAAAAGCAGTAGAGACGGCTCATTCCAAAACGAAGGAGAAAGCGATAGGGAAGCGCCCATAGACTGGGATATGCTCTTCAGGCAAAGTTCACGTGCAGGTTTGTCCTATTCTGATTTTTGGAAAATGACTCCCTGTGAATGGGCCATGTGGATGGATGGTTACATGATGCATGAAGAAGACGAGTGGAGGAGGACCAGGGTTATTTATGCGCTTATCTACAACACCAACGTAGACCGCCATCACCAATTAAAACCTGAAGAGCTTATACCTCTGCCAAGTGACCATCATACTGAACTGGTCGAAGCACCAATAAGATACCCGACTGATGAAGAAAGGGAAAGGCTGTTGTTAAGGGATAAGGCTAAGAATTCTGAGCTCTCTTAATGATTATATGTACTTAGTTGTGCTTTGAAAGCGCTTATAGTACTTGGGCTGCATGAAAAATTAACCGTACTATTAGCTGTAATTGTTATAGGAGTAAAACAACATCTAAACTGTCCGTAAAACATAACTTCTACAGCAACTATTGTACACTGTAGCCCTTGAGGAGCATAATTATATGGAAAGGTTTTTCCTGTCCCTTGGTACACATGAACCATACTGCTAAGGTTGTTGAACAGTAGGAAAACAGATGTACCGGAATTAATTGAATCGGTTGTTTGAATGGTGAGTGTAGTTTGCGGGTAAGCTGAGAAATAACTACTGTTGTCACTATTGCACCAAGTGCCTGAGTCAACTGGAGTGCCAAACGAGTAAAGCGACCAAACATACCCCGTCGCAGAATCAGCTAATGCTTCTCCCGGCCCTCCAATACTGTCGAGTGCTTTAGGTACCCAATTCTTATTCCCTATAGTATCAGGCATGCCTACAAAAGGAATCATATTGTTATCAGCTGCCCAGCTATTTAGCGGTTGTTTAATTGTAATTGACTTACCTGTTGCAACATTAACTGCATTACCGGCCGATTTTGCCCTTATAAAAAATTCTCCACCCGATTTTAAAGGGGTGCCATAATATTGCGGAGGCATATTTGATAATAACATATCGCTTTTCGTATAAATATCTTTAAATTCTATCGTAACCGTTCCGGTTATAGGATTCCCGCCTTTATCTATAAAGCTGTTAGCCGGTATGGTTACTATAGTTCCCTGTGGGGTAGTAAAATGGCCACCTGCGCTACCATTTACTGAATAGGATTGCATGGGCACTCCATTTTGAGCATAAAAATCTTGTATTGAACTATAGGTGCTGAAAGTGCTTTGAGTATTACTAGGTGTAGTATTATCCTTATTGCAAGCCACATAAAGACAGGCACCGGTTATTAATAGTGATACTGCTATTCTTTTCAATTGAATTTTCATAATGCAAGGAGTTTTAGGTTAAAATCTGGTCATTTATTCACTATTACGTAACAATTCTTAAAAGGGTTGGGTATTACAACAACATAAATGGGTAGTATGTAAGGGTTTTAAAGCTACGCTTACTTGCAGTTCTTAACGTAGAACTCCTTAGCGGGAGCATGGCCAAGGTCCTTGGCTTTCTTCATATCGAAGCATGCAGTGCTGCTGTCACCGGTTTTAAATTCCACCAATCCCTTGCTGTAATATGCTGCTGCATAGTTAGGGTTTAGCTTAATGGCTTTATTTAGATCGGCAAGGGCCACATCGTTATTTCCCAGATCAGCTTCTGATGCTCCTTTGTGGAAATAGATAAGTGCATTTTTCACATCCAGCTTTATAGCTACTGCAAAATCATTTACTGCCTGGTCGTATATACCCGAACTGTATTCAGCTACACCACGGTTATTATAGGAGTCAGCAGATAATGGGTTGAGCTTAATGGCTTTTGTATAATCTATAATAGCCAGGCTATCATTACCCAATAGGTGCAATGTTTTGCCCATGTTTATATATGCATCGGCATACTTTGGGTTTATGGCAATTGACTTATTGTATTCTACAAGTGCAAGGCTGTCGTTACCTTGTGCAGTGTACATTACGCCAATGCTGTTGTGAGCCTCAGCCAGTTTAGGGTCCAGTTCCAATGCCTTATTATAATCGTAAAGAGCCATAGTATCGCCCATATCGAATTCGCACATTCCACGGCCCCAGTATGCTTTACCATATTTAGGCAATAGTATTATCGACCTGTTGAAGTTGACCATAGCAGAACTATCGTCGGCTGCCTTCATTTGGGCTAGGCCAAGGTATACGTATGTAGTATCTTCGGGGCTAAGTATAATAGAATAGCTATAGAAGGCTGCAGCGCTGTCGAAGTTACCGCTATCAGCTGCCAGTTTGCCTTGCTGTGCCCAGTATTGTGCATCGTGCACCTGTGCCGAAATGCAAAGGCTGGCTAGCGAGAATAAGGATATAAATAATACTCTTTTCATTAAAACGATCTTCTATTGAGATAGATTTTATCGAGCAAATGTAATGAAATGCTTGATAATTAGATAGCAGTGTTAAAAGGATATATAAAAATATCCATTTGCGCCCTTTAAAATGGGCTTAAATGCAAACATCTTATTTTTAATGAATATTTAGCGGGGATTAAAACATTCGTATAATTGCTTTATAAAATTAAACCCCATGAAAGTTAAGTTTGTTTATCTGTTTGCTTTATTATTCTTATTCGCCAGCCATATTTCTTTTGGTGTGGTAACGGCAAAGTGCCTTGTAAAGTACTCATATAGGTCTGATACATCAAAGATAATTGTTGATACGTTGGAAGTTGATTTTTATTCAGGAGCTGAAATCAATGCTGCCTTCATAAAAGTAGATGAAGTTCTTACCGAACCTGTAAGAAGCGTATTTTGTTTTGTATGGCTTGATAAATCAGTTAATAAATATGCATTGGCAGTGCTAGGTGGAATGGAATTAACAGAGGATGATAATATCAGGATAAACTCCGCATTTGTAATGGCTCATCAAATGGTGGCGGGATATGATAAGCGAATGACGATCTATAAAATAACAGTGTTGAAAATTACAGGTGATAATACTATGTGATATTGTTCCGATGGAACTGTAAAAGAGCATATAGTGCTCCTTTTTTTATCAACAAGCTGAATAAAATATTACATATAATAAATATAGTATTTATATTTGCGGTATAGGAAAAGTTAATAGTTTAGAACTAAGAACTAAAAAGTCCCTTCTTTCTTTACTCTTCACTCTTAATTCTACGCTCTATGCTTCGCTCATTCCCCCGTGCTGTGTAAGATAAATCTATATAGTATGTCTTGCGAATTAAAAATTACGAATTGCAAATTACAAATCTCTACCAGCTTGGCAAGGAAAGCTCTGTGTAACTCTGTTAGCATTGTGCACTCTGTGTTAAAGAAATTAATTCGTGTCATTCGTGGCAAAAAGAGTAAAAGGTTGACACAGGTTCCTGTAAGCGTGTCAGAATGTGTCAATTTCTAAATACATAATACTAAATACTAAGAACATGGATATTTCACAATTACAGGTAATGATAGGAGCTGATACTTCGCAGTTTGATGATGCGATGAAAGCTATCCCCGCCAAATTTTCTGTTATAACCAATGCTACCAATCAGCTTACAACAGCCAATGTTAATTTGCTGGCAGCAACAGCTAATATAGGTAAGGCATTAAAGGATCAGGGTAATGCAGCAACAATAAGTGCCGATTTAATGAATAAGGCTCAGGGCGATATGCAAAATGCATTTGCCGCAATTGGCGAATCGTTGGGGAAGACTGCAACCGGACAAAAGAATCCTTTTGCGCCTATGTTGAAGATGCTGCAGGCAGCCATTAAACAATTGGCAGGTTTTCTGTTAAAGTTAGGAACGCCTATGTTGTTTACACCGGCTACTGCGGCAGAAGGGGCTTTGTATATTGGTGAAGGTATTGCGCTTGAGGCTGTATCAGCGGCTATGGGCATTATTAAAATGGCTTCGGGTGGCATTGTTTCCGGTTCTACGTTTGCCAATATTGGTGAATATGCGGGTGCATCACACAATCCGGAGGTAGTGGCACCACTAGATAAACTTAAAAACATGATGGGCAATAATGGTCCGGGCGGCCATTACTCTTTCGAAATACAAGGCGATAGGATGGTGGCTATGCTACAAAGGCAGTCAGACAATACAAACTTTGCACTGGGAGGACAGTAAATTAATTTAAGAAATAAGATATCGGATATACAAAATCATAAATCACAAATCTGAAATCATAAATTGAAATAATGAGTTACGGATTAAAATATACACTTACTTTCCGCGACCTTGTACAAGTATCATACGGCGGTGCCAAGGGTCAATTATGGAAGATAAATATTTACCAGAATGGTTTTAGTGGTTCATCTGCAGCCATAATAGGTGATAATTCACCTATTAAGCTAAACTATAAAAAGCAGGATCTTATTTCTCCGCTTTGTGGTTCTGAGCTTACGATAGGGCTTTACGCAACTACCAATAATCAGTATGATGAATTCCTGACAGCAGAACCTTTGCAATACTATGCCGATATTTTACGATCACAGGATAATGGTTCTACCTATCAAACCTATTGGAGTGGTGTAAATACTACCGATACCTATACCGAATCATACAGTAATGCGCCTTACAATATACAGGTTAAGTTTAACGATGGCATTGGTGAACTGCAATGGCACCGTTATGAGAATGCAGGGGCTTTATTTTCAGGGTATGAGCAGGTGATTCAAATCATAAATAACGTAATGGCTTTTCTTCCTTACCAGAAGAATGTAAGGGAAATGATAAACATTCGGGAAGACACCATGCTTGATACGAAGGGCTTGCTGGAGCAATTATACCTTTCCGATTATGCATTTATGGAAACCGGCGATGACGGGCTAACGCATGGCATTAATTGTAATAAGCTGCTGAACAATATACTTACCTCGTTAAATTGCCGCATGTACCAAAGCAATAGCAAATGGTATATAGAGCGCATTTACGAAAGAACAAATAATTATATTCAATGCTACGACTATACCATTACAGGCAGCATAACTACAGCTAATACTATAACCAGCAGCGGCAGTGGGGTAGAGAATAAGGTTTTGGTTGTAAGTAATAGCAGTTTTCCTAAAATAACGGAGGGCAGTGAACTTGCAGTTACCAAAAAACAGACATCGTTGGCATATAAACTTAACACCTCACAATTCGCCAACCTTCAGCTCATCAATAACCCGTATTTTGAGAATACACCCACATCGGCTTCGGGTAAACCGCCTTTACCTTTACGATGGGATAGGCAATCTGGTACTGTATCTATCGGCGGTGATCAAATTGAAACTGTTGATATGTATGCTACCGATAACAGGTACAAATGGGGGTATTCGTTTGGCGCTAATATTATAGAGGCGCAACGTACTCTATTAAATAGCACATCGGGGTGGGTATTGGGAGGCCCGTATGTGTTCCCTTCCAATTATGGCATACATTCTGTTTTAAGGCCCGGCGATACATGGAGCCAGCCCTGGTTATATATTGATACAGGTAATGGCACTATTGATTATGATATACAGCAATTCATAAGAATACGGGTGTCGGTTTCAGCCACCTTAATGACCTTAACAGAATTAAATAACGCAGCAGCAGCTATACAAGGCGGGTTATCTTTTTACCCGTTGTTTCAGGTAAACTATCAAAGTCCCTCAGGAACATATAACAGGGCTGTAGGTTCACTTGACCTGAATTTATTCAACACATCATTTCCTTCTACCGCAAATTGCACTCTCGGGCAAAACACTTCTACCAACAATGGATTGTGTTACTGCTGGTACCCGAATAACGGGCCTATTGCTTATCCGCTATGGGGCACTGCCGGGTATACGCAACTATACAATATGATATTGTTTGCCAATTTGCGCAAGGCTTCTTTTGCCGGAGGTTATTTCGACCTTACATTCAGAACCGACAATAACTTTAGCAATAATTGTGCAACGTTAACTGGTGGCACAGGTGTATATAAATTCGACTTCAAAGCCTATCCACCATATTATGACCCTACCCAGGTAAATAAACTTTGTCCCAAAATAAGCTGGGCCATAAACGACTATGCACTGAATGTGGTTGATATAGAATATAAGGACCAGAATTATTCAGCATCATCCTACATTGGTTTTTATCAAACCCCTGATGTTGATTTAAGATGGAATGAATTAACTGTTACACCTGTATATGGCGATAGCCTTACAGCAGGCTATCCCGGTGTTTTCCGGGTTTCATCGGGCAATATGACAGGTACATGGCATGAGTATAATAAGCCTTACCGATTTAATGGAACTACAAGCGCAGGCGACCCGGGCTCCGATAACTGTTCTTTTAATAATGCCACACCTGCTTCAGTTACTCATGTATATATAAATGTTGACGACCAAAACACCAATAATGATAGTTCGTGGCTAAATAATATGCAAACGGGGCAATCGCTGGTTGTAACGGATACCACTTCCGCAGCAACGGTTACATTCCTTATAGGAACTATTACATCGCATTCTACTTATTACGATATTTCAGTTACGTATCAATCTGGCACCGGCACATTTACAAATGGCGATAATGCTTTGCTATCTTATAACGGTGGAATTATTCTGGCAGATATTTTATTTGAAAATTATATTCAACTGTGCGGCAACTACCGGCATAATATAAAGGGCAAAGTGTTGGGTGTGGCAGATTACTGGCAAACCCTGCAGGATGAAGATGGAAGAAATTACATTTTACTTGGCCATTCACTCGATATTAAAAACGGACAAATTACCACCGATATGGAAGAAATGAGCGATACCAGGCTTTCTATAAGTAAATATGTTGGCGGTGGCCCCGCCACGGCTACAACTTTTGCAAGTTTTCCGGTAGTAGGGGTACCCACAACTCCGGTAGGCGTTAAAACAACATCGCTGGTAACAAAAAGCAGCAGCATAACTACAATAACCTCGTACCCGTTATGAGCACACTTGCGGCAGCATATACGTTCAATGATGGCACCGGTAATATTTATGATTATTCGGGCAATAAAGTAACATTAACTCCCACTGCAGGATCAATGACCGTATCACCAACTATTTCACCTACAGGGGTAGGGTATGATTGTTTGCTAAATCAAAATGCTACCGGTTCATTTGGGCCAATAGGTTCTTTTGCCGGATTAACGGTATTCTGTTATTTCCAGTTCAATGGAGGAATAGGGCTAATTGCTTCCTATGCCAATGTATTTAAATTGGCTGTTAACAGCAGCGGTAAGGTTGTTTGGCAAGTATATGATACCGGTGCAACTTTATACACTGCTACATCAAGCACAGTTTTATCTTCGGGAACATGGTATACTATTACAGGCACATGGGATGCAACTGCTAAGCAGATATATGTATATATAAACGGTGCCCAGGTCGCCCTAAATGACATGCCAAATCCAATAAGTAATACTACCAGCTCATTGGAAATAGGGCCGGTAGGCACACTAACAACAAGCTTGCTCAATGTTCTTGAAATACGTGATCAGGCATTCAGTTTAACACAAATTTCTCAATTGGAATCGAGCCCCGGTGGTGTATATTACAACGGTACCAATTCATTTGCTGTTGGTGATGTGATAGCAGATGAAAACCAGGTTGACCAGGCCATTGTTACATGGGTTTCTGATCTATCAGGGTTTTACGCTTACCCTGTAACTACATATGCCGCCGGTGAATATTCCCGCTATGGAAACATATATAATACCAACAGGCAATATGTAATGCTTTTTAATAATGACTTTGATGGTAATGGCAACGGGCAGATTTCAGTACTATATCCTATAGCCTGCTTTGCAGATTATTTCTCTCCTGCAAATATTCAGTCAATAGACTATACAGGAATAAAAGCTCAGGCATTGCGCTATCAGGATGGAAATCAAGCATCCGGCAAGATACTTACAAGCGATTCAACCGGCAATGCTACATGGCAGACAAATGCAGGAGGCGGGGGAACAGTGACAAGCATAACCGCCGGAGCAGGTTTAGCAGGCGGAACTATTACAAGTTCAGGAACTATATCATTGATATTGGGAGTCTGTACACCTGGCACATATCAGAGTGTAACGGTTGATACCTATGGTCGCGTAACAGCCGGCTCAACACTTACTAATAATTATCAAACAGTTCAGTATAACGCATCAAGCCTTACACAGAGAGCGAAGCTGAATTTTATAAAAGACTTTAATGTGACAGATGATTCAGGTAATGGCTCGACTGATATCAGGCTAAGAGGAAAATCAAAACTTTATCAATTCTATAACTATTGATTATGGCAGCAAATACAGATCCCATTTTCGCCTTAACGCCTAAAATGGCTTATGCCGAAATAACCGGAACAACAACCGATAAAACCGGTGGAACAACTACTAACATGGTTACGCTTGTTACAGCAGGCAGCAATGGAACCAAGATATCGCAAATTGGGTTTAAATGCGAGGGTACAAGTACCGCAGGATTGTTTATGATATTTATTACCAATACAAGTGGTACAAGCCCTAAGCTGTTCGACGAGATAGTTATATCGGCAGTAACATCATCCACCACTGTTGCAACCAATAGGGCCATGAATTCATACTCCGATCTGGAGCTTGCCTCGGGTCAATTAATACAGGTGGGTGCAACAACACTATCTGCCAATATAGAAGCCTGGGCACAACAAGGTGATTTCTGATTAATGTAAGAAATAAGATTTAAGATATATGAAATTCTCAAAATCATAAGTCTAAAACCATAAATCATATATCCTAAATTATGAGCGCTTTTAAAGGATTTCAACAAACAGGAGGATTTGCGGCTACCGTAAAACCCACTCAGCTATTTCAAGGCTTTACCGATACTTCATTTGGCCAGCTTGGAAACATTGGTGGTGTGCCTTCTACTAACCTGGTAGCATGGTTTAATCCGAGCCTGAATATTACTTTGGGGACGGGGGTATCCTCGTGGCTTGATACGACATCTACATATAATCTTACTCAGGCTATAGGATCAAAACAGCCCTTATACAATTTAACCATCGGTAATTTCAATGGTAGGCCATATTTGGGATGGACTGCCACACAATACCTTAATGCTGGTAGTATTTTAAATATTGGTACAAACCAATATTTGGATATTGTATTCATTACTCAAATAAACTCATATGCTGTACAAGCTAATGCACTTACGAGTGATGGAACAACGCACGGTTCATCAACAGCAGGAAGATATGGTTTTTATGTTGCAACTGCAGGTTTGTTTTATTTTGATTGGAGTGATAATGGGAATGCTTACCAAGTTACAAATAATATAGGAATATCAGGCTTGCCAACCATGTATATGGGCAGTGTAGATAGAGCAGCTGGGAAAAGTTATATGTCTCAAAATAGTAATTATAGACAAGGAGTAGTTACAACGTCTACTTCTAGCGGTAATTTAACACCAAATAACTTTACGGTTGGAGCGAACTCAGTTGGTGGATTACCTCTAGTAGGAGATATACTAGATATTCTTATTTATATCGGCAATACCCCTATGTCCCAAACAGATTATCAATCACTGAGAGTATATATGGGGCAAATTTATGGTTTTTAAGTATGGCGTAATGTTTTAACAAATGAGGATATATAAAATATAGAATCATTAACACTAACCTGCACTTAAGAAAAACTATGCTTTTATCTTTTTAGAAAATCTCTGTGAGGGATTTTCTATAAGCTTGAAGAAGAAAAATGCAAACATAATTGAAACTGATACACCGAATACAAGAACCATAAATTTCCCTATGGGAGTGGAGACTTTATGAGCTAAAATATTTATTACAGGTATGCCAATTAAAGAATGAATTAGGTAAAGTGAATAAGAAATTTGACCAAAGAAAGCACCAGTTACGCTTTTAAAATTTGAAAATAGATGGATGATACCTAAAGTTATTGCTCCCACTACAAGGTCTCCAATTCCTTGTGTTATATATATAATCACAAATGAAATAAATAGAAGGCACCAGAGTTCGGCTTTAGAAATTTTGGCCGAAATAAAAAGGGCATATGAAATTCCTATTAAAAAATAGGTGCTCCAGTAAGGGAAAAAATTGGAAGTAGAATGGCTAAATGGTAATAAAAAAATAATGGAGTAGAAAAGATACCTCCAGTTATTATACCTTAATACAAGAGGAAATAATAATGCAAGAAATAAATAATATTGGAATTCAACAGATAATGACCAAAAAACTGTATTTATCCACCTAGCCCCATGAACAAATGGAATAAGATAGCCTAAATGCAACAAAATATCTCTAAGAGTCGGCGATAGATCAACTTGAATAGTGGCACCTATATGATTACGTAAATTAAAGTATAATATTCCTAAAATTACTGCTGCAATATATGGCGGCTCAATCCTAACAACACGCTTCAATAAAAATCTCCCCAATTTAGAATATGTATAATCCATATGTATCATAGAAAGCGGAATTACTATTCCAGAAATAATAAAAAATATATGTACACCGTAATGTCCAAATCGTGAAATGCTAATAATAGATTGATTATAAATAAACCCAGAAGGGTTGGTAATAAGGTGGAAAAAACAAACAGAAAGCGCTGCAATGCCCCTTAGGGTGTCTATAATAGGAAGACGGTTGGTTTTTATCTCCATACGTTGGTTGCCGAGTTGCGCTTTGTTAGCCTAAGTTGAGCAAATATAAAAAAAGTAAGCAGGCTAGTTGTTTATAAATAAAATATTAAATATAATGAATAATATGTAACTTTGTGGTACGAATTATAATAAAGCATTATTTGTATCGGAAAATGGAAAATACCACT
>Ga0210388_10003303_pt1 | contig 12645 bp, 12 predicted proteins | sample IncBWC19OmetaG_FD_155485 | JGI IMG/M metagenome (GOLD analysis project Ga0210388, IMG submission 155485) | Forest soil microbial communities from Barre Woods Harvard Forest LTER site, Petersham, Massachusetts, United States - Inc-BW-C-19-O ... | reverse complement strand
ACGACGTCGGGTCGTGGAACTCGGCGTACCGGGCCGTGTACCAGCTCAACTTCTCGGGCCTTCGTGTGCCCGGCATCTACCAGGTCAAGGTCACCGCTCCCGCCGCGGCGGCCTCCCCCGCGTTCGCAGTGGGCACCGGCACCCAGCTGTACCGCCAGCTGGTGGACAACGCCGTGCGGTACTTCACCTCCGAGCGGGACGGCCCGGACGTCGTTCCGTCTGTCCTTGGCCGCCAGCCCGCCAACCTGACCGACGAGACCGCTTCGGTCTACGCGGACCCGTCCTACGACAGCAACGACAACCTGCTCGGCACGCTGAAGAAGATCGGCGGGCCGGTGAACGTGGCGGGCGGCTGGTTCGACGCCGGCGGCGGGTACGAGAAGTTTGCCTACACGGCCAGCTACGCCGACGCGCTCATGCTGATCGCGGCCCGCGACTTCCCGGGCTCCTACCCGGCCCTGCAGCCCGAAGGCGAGTTCGGCCTGCAGTGGATCACCAAGCTGTGGAATCCCGTGCTCAAGGTGCTGTACGCGCAGGTCGGGATCGGCAACGGCAACGCCAGCAACACCATCCAGGGCGACTACAACTTCTGGTTCCTGCCCCAGGACGAGGACCGGATGAACGTTAGTCCCGGCGGTAACCCGGGCCCGACCGCCTACTTCGTCAAGTACCGGCCGGTGTTCGAGGCGGCCCCGCCCGGCAAGCCGGTCAGCCCCAACCTGGCCGGCCGGTTCGCCGCCGACTTCGCGCTTGGCGCACAGCTATCCGCTGGCAGCGACCCGGCGCAGGCCCAGGACCTGCTCGGCCTGGCCCGGAGCGTGTACGCGATGGCCAAGACTACCGACGTCGGGCAGCTCGTAACCGCGTTCCCGCACGACTACTACCCGGGCACCCAGTGGAAGAGCGACATGCTGTGGGGCGCGGCCGAGATCGTCCTGGCCGACGAGGCGACCGGCGCCCCGGCCGCGCAGCTGAGCGCGGACCTGGCCACCGCGGCCCGCTGGGCTCGGGCGTACATCGCCCAGGGCCACCCGGCCGACGGGGACACGTTCAACCTCTACGACGACGGCGCGGTGGCCGAGGCCGAACTGCTGCAGGCCATGCAAGCCGCGCCCGCGGGGATCGAACCGGCGATCGCCCCGGCTGCCCTCCTGGACGACATGGCCGCCCAGCTGCGGACCGGTGAGGACTGGGCTAAGACCGACCCGTTCGCGCTCGGCACTCAGCTCGGCGCGTCGGACGCTTCGCCACACGCGTTCGGCCTGTTCATCACCGACGCCCTGTACCAGAAGTACGGCGGCTCGAACGCATTCGAGTCCTTCGCGCAGCAGCAGCTGAACTTCGCGCTGGGCGCGAACGCCTGGGGCAGTTCGTTCGTGGTCGGCGCGGGCACGGTGTTCCCGCATTGCATGCAGAGCGAGATCGCCAACCTGGCCGGTTCACTGACCGGCGCCGGCGACATCCAGCTGGGCGCGACCACCGACGGCCCGAGCAGCATCGGCAACTTCACCGGCCTGGGCACGGTCCCGGGGATGCGGGCGTGCAGCGCGGGCCAGTTCGCGCCGTTCAACAACGCGACCGCCGGTTACGAGGACAACGTCGTCTCCTGGCCCTCAGTGGAACCCGCCGACGACTACACCGCCGCGTCGCTGTTCGCGTTCGCCCTGGGCGGGGCCGGCCTTGGCTGAATCCTTTTCCGGCAATCCGCTGCTGCCGCGGTCGAGGCCACGGGAACTCAAGCCTGCCGTGCTCGCCATCGACGGCGGGAACAGCAAGACCGACGTGGCCCTGGTGGCTGGCGACGGCACGCTACTCGCCTCCGCCCGCGGGCCCGGCATCAACGCCCATGACGTCGGCGTCGACCAGACCGTGCTGATCCTCGACGCGGTGGTCAAGCAGGCCGCGGCCCAGCTGACCGGGCGTTACCGGACCGACGCGACGGGCTGGATCGCGATGCACACCGTGGCCTGCCTGGCCAACGCCGACCTGCCAGAAGAAGAGGCCGAACACGCCGCGGCGGTCCAGGCCCAGGGCTGGAGTCCGACCGCGACCGTGGTCAACGACACCTTCGCGATCCTGCGGTCGGGCCTGGCGGACCGCGCTGAGCCTGCATGGGGCGTGGCCGTGGTGTGCGGCGCGGGCATCAATGCCGTCGGCGTGGCTCCGGACGGGCGGGTGACCAGGTATCTCGCCCTGGGCACGATCTCCGGCGACTGGGGCGGCGGCTACGGCCTCGGCCTGGAGGTCCTCTGGCACGCGATCCGGGCCGAAGACGGCCGGGGTTCGGCCACGGCGCTGACCGGCTACCTGACCAGCCACTTCGGCGTGGATCGGGTGGAGGAGATCACGCTCGGCATCCACAAAGGGAAGATCGAGCACGACGAGCTGATCGGCCTCGCGCCCCTGCTGCTGCAGGCCGCGGACGAGGGGGACCCGGTCGCGCGGGCCGTGGTGAGCCGCCTGGCCGACGAGATCTCGGTGATGGCCATCACCGCGATGCGGCGCCTCGACCTCACCGGCCAGGCCACCCCGGTCATCCTCGGCGGCGGCGTCATCACCGCGCGCAACCCGCAGCTCATGGACGGCATCACCAGGCAGCTGGCCGCGGCCGCCCCCCGCGCGCAGGTCCGGGTGATCGACGTGCCGCCGGTGGTCGGCGCCGCGCTGCTCGGCCTGGACCACGTGCACGCCCCGTCCGCGGCCGAATCCCGCTTGCGCGCCGCCTACGACGGCTCGCCGTCCTGATCCGCGGTTCCGGCACGCGCGGGTTAGCCCGCTGCCTCGGGCTGATCAGCCCGGCCAGTAGGAGCAGCGGACGCCGGTGTGCACGGTCTGCCGCAGATGATCGCCGAGGATCGGGTCTGCCTCGGTGACCCGGGCCAGGGCCCGGCGGATGGCCTTGCCCACGGCGACACGAGCGCGCTCGCCCTGATCGGGGAAGGACCGGACGCGGCCCCCGAACCCCGCCGCACCAGCCAGCTGAGCGACCAGCCAGTCTCGCTCGGCGCGGGCTTCGGTGTCCCCGGGCTCCCGCTCGTCCCCGGGCTCGCGCTGATCAAGCTCGGCGTCCAGGCGCTTCAGGCGGTTCCGGTATTCGGTTATAGCCGCCTGATCCAGCACGGGATAGGCCGAGCCGCCCTCGCCGGCGGCACCGAGCGCGGACAGTCCGGCGGCCAGTTCGGCGGCCAGGATCTCCTGGCGCGGGTTGGCGAGCAGCACCGCCAGGTGGGTCATCCCGATGCTGTCCTCCATCACGACGCTCCGGTCTCGCCAGGCCAGACGCCACTTCCGGCCGACCCGGTGGCATTCCGCGGCCAGGCCAGCTGGCCCGCGGGCATCCTGGTCGGGGACGGGCAAGGCCAGCGCGGCCGCCTCGCTCGCGGCCGTCGCCAGCTCGCCCCTTGCGGCCTCGGCGTCTCCCGGTTGACCGCGGCGCTGGTACGCCTGCGCCAGGCGCCTCCGGGAGGCCACGACCGCGGGCCAGTGAGCTAGAGCGAGGTTGTGCTGAACGGCGGCTCGCAGATGATCGATGGCCTGGTCCAGGTGCCCAGACGTCAGGGACGCGACGCCGAGGGCCTGCTGAACCGACCCAAAGCAGGTAATGCCGAGACTGCCGACCATCGGCAGGCCGGCGTACGGGCGGAGTAGCTCGTAGGCCCGGGCGGACACGTCGGCGTCGCCGAGCAGGGCCGCGGTCTCCACGATGCCGTTCATCGTGCCGAGCCAGCTGCTGGATCGCGGCAGGCCGAGGAGATCGCTGCCGCACAGGACGCCCAGCGAACTGGCGGCCGTCCGCAGGTCCCCGCCCTGGGCCGCGGCGACCGCCAAGGCGGCTACCGCGGAGTTGTCCACCGCGCTGAGGTCCGGGGAGTGTTCCCGGTTGCGCAGGGCCGGGAGCAGTTCCGCGAGCCGGCCCTGATACCAGCGAATCGTCACCAGCTGGGCGCCGGACCACCATTCATGGTCGATGTCCCCCGCGGCAGCGCCGCTCGCGGCGCAGGCGCGGGCCAGGGATTCCGCGTCGTCGAGACGGCCCGCGCGGATGGCCAGCATCACGTCGATGGCGCTGACCACGAACGCGACGGCCAGATGGTTCTGCTGCTCGAGCTGATCGCGCAGCTCGCCTAGGTACCGTCCGGCGTGCGGGTCCCCAGCGGAATACGCGTCGACCGTCTGCCACAGCAGACCCATCAGCAGATCGCTGCGCCGTCTGGTGCGGAAGCTCACCTTGATCAGCTCCACGGCCAGTTCCCGGCGCCGCTGGACGTGCTCCGGGCCCAGCAGGCAGTGGTGGGCCAGGCTCAGCGCCTCGGCCAGGAGTTCGGGATCGGCCGCGGCCCGGGCGGCGTCAAGCTCGGCCAGGATCGCCTCGTGCCCGCCCCGGACATAATCGGCCTCCCCCGCCAGCCGGGTCCGGATGCGCAGCGCCAGCGAAGAATCCGGATCGAGCAGCGACAGGACGTACTCGAGCCGCGACTCCAGCAGCACCGCGTCGGTGACCGTGCGGCGCTCGGAGACCCACAGCCCAGCCAGGCCCAGCGCGGTCAGGGCCATGGCCTGCACATCCCCGGCCCGCTCGGCGAGCTGATAGGCCCGCTCGAAGCTCTGGCGGCTGGCCAGCAGGTCGCCATCGACCTCGCGGGCACGGATCCCGGCTGCAAGCGCGGCGCCGAGTCCGTCGGCCGGATCGGTGACGAGTTCCAGCCGACGAGCCGGCGTAGCCTGGCCCGCCTCACCCGTCATAGGCAAAATGTATTCGCCGCGCGTCCTCACCGTCGAGGCTTACGACCCGACCGCCGGGTTCCTCTATATATTCACATCGTTGACCCTCACCGGGAAGGCGGATCGATGTCGGGCGAGACCAGTCCAGCGCAGGAACGGCGGGCCATAGATACCACGGTGGCCCACAGCGCCCGGGTCCATGACTACTGGCTCGGCGGCAAGGACAACTTCGCCGCCGACCGGGAGGCGGGCGACGCGGTCATGGAGGCCTACCCGGGGATCGTCATGTCGGTACGCGCCAACCGGGCGTTCCTGGCCCGAGCGGTGCGGTTCCTGGCCGCCGAGGCCGGGATCCGGCAGTTCCTGGACATCGGCACCGGTATCCCGGCCGCGAACAACACGCACGAGGTCGCGCAGTCCGCGGCGTCGAACTGCCGCGTGGTGTACGTCGACTACGACCCGGTCGTGCTCACCCACGCCCGCGCCCTGCTGACCAGTTCAACGCCCGGCGCCATCGACTACATCGACGCAGACCTGCGAGATCCGCAGACGATCCTGGGGCACGCCGCGCGCACCTTGGATTTCTCCCGTCCGGTGGCGGTCATGCTGATCGCGATCATGCACCTGATCGTGGACGAGGACGACCCGTACGGGCTCGTCGGCCACCTGCTGGATGCCGTACCGGGCGGGAGCTACCTGGCTCTGTCGCAGGTGGCCTCGGACATCCAGGCGGAGCAGATGGCTGAGGCGGCCAAGCGGTACAACCGGCTCGCGCGGGAAACCCAGCGCCACCGCGACCGGGCCGAGGTCGCGCGTTTCTTCGACGGCCTGGACCTGGTCGAACCGGGCCTGGTGCCGGTCCAGCAGTGGCGACCCGCCTCCGACCTCGAGGCCAGGGCCCGGTCCGCCATGTGGGGCGGCGTGGCCCGGAAACCATAACCCTCGTGCCGACCCTGGGAGACTAGGCCGCGACGGGCTGAAAAAGCGTTCCCGGGTCAGCTTGCGGGCCGGCCCGGGAACGCTGGAACAGGCGGATCTACGCCCCCGAGATGTCACTCTCGGAGAGCTTGATCACGTGCCACGCCCCGTCGATGCCGTTGCCCTTCGTGCTCAACGTAGACGCGCCGGCGTAGGTGTACAGGGGGTAGCCGTTGTAGGTGATGACCTTCGTCCCGCCTGCCCCGGTGACCACGCCGAAGCTGCCGGGGAAGTTGTCCGCGGGCCCGGCCTTGGGCATGCCGGTGACCGGAGTCCACACCGAGGCGCAGGATCCGGTGCAGGTCGGCGCTCCGTCCTTGCTGTCCTTGGCGTAGGTGTACACGACGTAGCCGTCGGCCTTGGCCATCACCCAGCCGAGGTTGGAGTGCTGCACGATAAGGACGGTCGTGCCGATCGGCGGGAACGTGACCCCCGCGTTGGTGCTGGGCTGGGCGTCGGCCGTCTGCTTGGATGCCGAACTCGACTGCGTCGCCTTGGCGTTCGCCGTCGATGTAGGCGAGGACGACCCGGTGCTGGCCGACGACACGGCTGTGCCCTGGGTTGCCGTATCAGAGGCTGCGCCTGCGGTCGAACTCGAACTCGACGATCCCCCGCACGCGGTCAGCAGCAGTACCAGCGAACCGAGCCCGGTAGCTACCGTCCAGCCGCTCTTACGCATATATCTATCTCCTTACCGCAGGACCCGGTGACCCGGGTCCCGTAGCGACTTGCCGGAAACTCAGAAGCTGGCCGTGACGTCCTTTGCCGAGAGCTTGACCACGTGCCACTTGCCCTCCATGCCGTTGCCCTTCGTGCTCAACGCTCCCGCACCCTTGAGGGTGTACAGGGGGTAGCCGTTGTAGGTGATCTGCTTGCCGCCGTTGGACATGGTGACCGTGCCAAGCGTGCCAGGCAGGGTGTCAGCCGGACCGGCCTGCGGCAGGCCGGTCACCGCGGGCCAAAGCGCGGCGCACGAACCGGTGCAGGTCGGCGAGCCGCCCTTGATGTCGCCCCCGTAGGTGTACACAACGAAGCCGCTGGCCTCGGCGAGCACCCAGCCGGCCTTGGAGCGCTCCACGATTAGGACCTGGGTCCCCGGCGCAGGCCGACTCACCCCGCCCGAGGGCTGACCGCCGGTGGCCGGCGTCGTACCCGCGGCTGACGACGATGACGACGATCCCCCGCACGCGGTTAGCAGCAGTACCAGCGAGCTGACCCCCGCAGCAGCTACCGCCCACCCGCTCTTACGCATAACGTCTCTCCATTCAAATGTTCCATGGGGTTTCATCCGTTCCCGATACGCCGGAAACGTACCAGACCGCCGGCTTCGCCGGTGGCTACTTAGCCGCTACTTAGTCATCCGGGCGCACAGCCAGGCGAGCGACTGCGGGTAACGGTAATCGATGCCTCCGTGCCCCGCGTCAAAGAGCTCAAAATGTACCAGTTTGTCGGCTACGCCCACGTCCCGGAGCGCGGCACGGAAGGCCTCGGCGCCGAGGTCGAGATGATACTCATCCCGCGTTCCGGCATCGATCCAGATGGCCCGCAGCCCGCGCAGGGCCTCGGCGTGTGCCGGGACCATCCGGACCGGATCCCAGTCCAGCCATCGTTGCCAGACGGCGGTCCGGAGCACCCCGGTCACCGGGTCGAACGGCAGGTCTACGGTACCGTCCTGCTGCGCGGAGAAGCACGCCGCCACGCCGAGCACCTCCAGCAGGGCCCCGTCCTCTTCCTTGGTGAAGGCCACCCGCGAGGAGAAGTCCTCCCACCAGCGCCAGATGTCGCCGTCGTAGCGGCGCAGATGCCGGACGGCGTCCGCGAACGCGGGCAGGTAGCTGTACTGATACAGCGTGTCACCCGCGTGCGTGGCCAGCGCCCCGAACAAGTCGGGGCGGAGCATGGGCGTGATCATCGCGCCGAATCCGCCGCTCGACTTGCCCATGATGGCCCGGTGCGCGGGATCGGGGAGGGTCCGGTAGCGCGCGTCCACCCAGGGCACGACCTCGTCGCACAGATAGGAGTGGTAGCGGCCGGTGCCCGGTGAGTCCACGAACTGGCTGCCGCCGTATTTGCTCCACGCGTCGACGTACACCACGATCGCGGGCGGGGCGTCGCCGGCGGCGAACACCGCGTCGGCCGCCTCGGGGAAGGGCAACCGGTAGGGCGATCGGTTGCGCCACATAGCCACGTTGCCGGTGTAACCCTGGATCACGTACACAGCCGGGTACCTGAGCCCGGGATCGTCGTCGTAGCCCGGCGGCAGGTAGACCAGCAGCGGTCGCTCGTGCGGGTCACCGAGCGGGTTGCCGCGCAGCAACTCGCTACTGATGACCCGCTCATCGATGCGGCCGGCGAGATCGGCGGACCAGGGCAGCACGGCGCTCCTTCCAGACGGCTTCCAGGCGACGGAGCTTAGCCTACGAGGTGACCGAGGATAGCCGCAGTGACCGGGCCCGGGGTCTGGTAGGGAGCCAGGTGAGACGTGCCGCGGATGACGGTCAGCCGGGAGTCGGTGATGCCGAGGGCGGTCCGCGCCCCCTGCCAGGGCGGGGCGGCCGGGTCCTCCGCGCCCGCCAGGACCAGCGTCGGCGCCTTGATTGCGCCGAGTGCGGGAGCCAAGGGGTTCAGGTCCAGGTCGGCGATGGCGTCCGCGCAGCCCGCGTAGCCCTGGGGATCGGTGCCGAGCAGCATGTCCACGACCGCCGAGACGGCCGCGGGCTGGCGCGCGATGAAGTCTGCGGTGAACCAGCGCGGCGGGGTCATCTCGCTGATCGCGGCCATCCCGGCCGAGCGCACCAGGGCGGCCCGGTCGAGCCAAGCCTGCCGGGACGGCATAGGGGTGATCGCCGCGCAGCAGACGACGAGGGAGGAAATCCGTTCCGGCGCGTTGGCGGCCAGCCAGAGCCCGATCATGCCGCCGATGGAGATCCCGCAGTAGGCGGCCGTGGTAACGCCGTAGTCGCGCATGAGGCCGAGCACGTCGGTGCCGAGTTCGGCGATCGAGTAGGGCCCGGGCGGGGCGGCCGAGCGGGCCCCTGCTTCGCCGTGCCCGCGCAGCTCGAACCTGAGCAGGCGGAAATGCCGCTGCAGCACCGGGACCTGCGCCGCCCAGATGGCCCGGGTGGTGCCGATCGGGTTCGCGAGCACCAGGACCGGCGCGCCGTCCGGCCCGTCCAGCGAGGCCGCCAGCCTCGGTTCAGACATCGGGCTTAGACATCGAAGAAGACCGTTTCGCGCTCGCCTTGCAGCCAGATGTCGAACCTGAGCTCGCCTTCGGGCTCGGGCACGGCGATGAGCGTGGCCCGGCGGGCCGGCTCGCTGATCGAGCACAGCACCGGGTCGACGGCGTTAGCGGTCTGCTCGTCCGGGAAGTACAGCCTGGTCACCACCCGGTCGAGCAGGCCGCGCGCGAACACGGACACGTCCAGGTGCGGCGCCTCGATGCCGCCGTCGGGGGTGGGCAGCGGGCCAGGCTTGAGGGTGACGATGCGGTACGACCCGTCCGGCGCGGTCGGGCACCGGCCAAAGCCGCGGAACCCGTGGTAGCCGCCGGGCGTGGCGCCGCGCGGGTCGTCCGGGTGGGCGAACCGTCCGTCCGGGCCGGCCTGCCAGGTCTCGACCAGCCCGTCGGGGATGATGTTCCCGGCGCCGTCATACATCCGGCCCACGATCGTGATGGCGCCGGGGGTGCCCTCGGGCACCACGTACGGGCCGTCGGGCCACGGCAGCCGCATCGCGAAGTAGGGGCCCACGGTCTGCGAAGGAGTTATCCCTGGCACACGTCGCTCCGCTCTGTGTATGGTCGGGGCCGGATCAGGGTGTATCGGTCACTCGAACACCGACGCGGCCCGGCCGCGCAACACGATGTCCCAGGTGTAGCCGAGCGCCCACTCGGGCTGGGTCAGGTCCATGTCGAAGCCCGCGATCATCCGCTGCCTGGCCTTCTCATCGGGCACCGAGTTGAAGATGGGGTCCAGGGGCAGCAGCGGGTCGCCCGGGAAGTACATCTGGGTCACGAGCCGCTGGGTGAACGCCCGGCCGAACAGCGAGAAGTGGATGTGCGCGGGGCGCCAGGCGTTGTAGTGGTTTCCCCACGGGTAGGCGCCCGGCTGGATGGTGACGAACCGGTACCGCCCGGCCGAATCGGTAATGGCGCGCCCGATCCCGTCGAAGTTCGGGTCCAGCGGCGCCGGGTGGTGCTCGCGCCAGTGCCGGTAGCGCCCGCCCGCGTTGGTCTGCCAGATCTCGATCAGCGTATCGGGCACCGGCCGCCCGTCGGAGTCGAGCACCCGCCCGGCCAGGATGATCCGCTGTCCCTGCGGCTCGCCGGCGTGCTGGGTGGTCAGGTCGGCATCGGTGGCGGTGATCAGGTCGTCGCCGAGCAGCGGACCGGTCACCTCGGTGAGCCGGTGCGGCAGCAACACCAGCGGCCGCTCGGGGTGGCGCAGCGCGGTCGAACGGTACCCGGCGGAGTCCAGCGGCGGGTGCACCCCCGACGGACGCTCATACGAGGGCAGGGCGAGCTCGCCGGAGCCGGTAAAGGCCGTCGTCGAAACCTCAGCGGTCATGGGTACTCCCTATTTCTCCCCCAAGGCCCACCCTTTGGAGGTTGCGCAACGCGTCGAGCTCGGCCGGGCTGGGCCCGGCGATGATCTCCGGATCCGCGGCGACGGCCAGGTCCCAGCCGGTCCGCTCCTTGGCTGCCACTGCGGAGACGCCCGGGAACAAGCCGGTCAGGGTGAACTCGAACGTCACCGGGTCGGGCTCGAGGACGCCCAGGTCGGTGATGATCTTCTTCGGCCCGGCCCCGGTGAGCCCGAGCCGCTCACGGTCCCCCGGGCCGGACCCGTAGCCCACCGAGGTGACGAAGTCCACCCGCTCCACGAACGACCGACTGCTCTGCCGGACCACGACGATCACCTCGCGGCACGAGGCCGCGATCTCCGGTGCGCCGCCCGCGCCGGGCAGGCGCACCCGGGGGTGCTCGTAATCCCCGCCGATGACGGTGGTGTTGATGTTGCCGAACTTGTCGATCTGGGCGGCGCCCAGGAACCCGATGTCGATGCGGCCCGGCTGCAGCCAGTAGTTGAAGATCTCGGGCACGCTGACCACGGCGTCCGCGGTCTCGGCCAGAACGCCGTCGCCGATCGACAGCGGCAGCTGGGATGGCTTGGCGCCGATCGTGCCGGACTCGTAGATCAGCACCAGCCCCGGCGCGTGGGTGGCGCGGGCCAGGTTCGCGGCAGCGCTGGGCAGCCCGATCCCGACGAAGCAGGTCATCCCCTCCCGCAGCACGCGGGAGGCGGCCACGGTCATCATCTCGTCCGCGGTGTAGGTCAGCTCGCTCAGCACCGCTGGGTCGACGCTCGCCTGGCCAGTCATGACCGCCCCGCAGGCACGGCGTATACGCGCTCGTCCAGCCAGCGGGTGAACGCGTCGCGATCGCGGCCGATCGCATCCCAGGCCACGTAGTAGTCGTTGTCCCGGACCGAGTAGCCGAGCGCGTAGGACGGTTGCGCTCCGCCCGGCGCGTGTGCCACGTAGCTCACCGTCCAGCTGGGCAGGACCACGGCGCCGGGCCGGGGGTCGAGCTGGTCCACGATCTCCTCGACGGTGACCACCGACCGCTGCGATGCCAGTACCGCTTCCTTCTGCACGCCCGCGATCCCCCAGAACTGCACGTTTCCCGACCGGTCGGCGCGCTGGGCGTGGATGACGGCCACGTCGGGCCGGATGGCGGCCACCGCGGTCAGCGTCTCGCCGGTGAACGGGCAGGTGATCGGCTTGATCGTGGGGGCCGCGTCGTGGTCGCCGTTGAGTGACTCCAGGCCGGTGCCGTTATATCCGCGCAGCACCGCGAACGGCAGCCCGGACGCGCCGGCCACGTAGCGGTTGGCCATCCCGGCGTGGCTGTGCTCTTCGATCTCCAGGGCGGCCGGCCAGGCGTGCTCCACCGCGTCCCGGAACCGGTGCAGCGACCCCACCCCGGGGTTGCCGCCCCAGGAGAAGATCAGCTTGCGCGCACAGCCGGCCCCGATGAGCTGGTCGTAGATCAGGTCCGGCGTCATCCTGATCAGGGTCAGGTCCCGGCGCCGCTGCCTGATCACCTCGTGTCCGGCGGCGAACGGGATCAGGTGCGTGAACCCCTCCATGGCCACGGCGTCCCCGTCGTGAATCGCCCGCTCCACGGCTTCGGCGAGTGAGACGATCTCCGCCATTTCGCTCCAGTTCTCGTCGCTTAGCAGAACGATACCGCCTCAGCGATCGCCAGGAGTACAGGCGTTCGCATGTCGGACGGCTTGCTGTGACCCGAGACCAACTTCCCAGCTAGCGAGCCTATGCCGGGGAACAAAGCAGGTCCACACCCCGCGAATGAAACCCGGGTCCGAGGTCTGCAGGCAGCCGGAGCAGGCTGATTTCCGCGCCAGTACGTGCGTCCCGCGGTGCGCTCCCACCACGAGTCGCTGCTGCACCACAGCACCCCGGGTTACTCGCCGGCGCCGACCTCGGACAGGACGCGCTGGGCGACGGCGAAGGCCCGGTTGGCCGCCGGGACGCCCGCGTAGACGGCGACCTGGAGCAGGACCTCCTGGATCTGCTCGGGGGTCAGGCCGTTGCGCAACGCGGCCCGGACGTGCATAGCCAGCTCGTTCTCGTGCTGCAGGGCGGCCAGCATGGCCAGCGTGATCATGCTGCGCTCGGCGCGCGACAGGCCGGGCCGGGACCAGACATCGCCCCAGGCGTAGCGCGTGATGAAGTCCTGGAAGGGCTCGGTGAACGAGGTGGTCGTGGCTACCGCGCGGTCGACGTGCTCGTCCCCGAGCACCGCCCGCCGGACCGTCATCCCCTGCCGGGCGCGCTCGGCGTCATCCATGGTCTTCTCCCTCGGATAGCTGGGCGTCTAGCACCTCGTGGGCCGCCAGGGCGGCGGTGACGAAGGCGTCG
>Ga0210388_10003301_pt1 | contig 12649 bp, 7 predicted proteins | sample IncBWC19OmetaG_FD_155485 | JGI IMG/M metagenome (GOLD analysis project Ga0210388, IMG submission 155485) | Forest soil microbial communities from Barre Woods Harvard Forest LTER site, Petersham, Massachusetts, United States - Inc-BW-C-19-O ... | reverse complement strand
GAACGCGACCTTCCCGTCCTGCACGACTGCCACCGATGCGCTGGGAACCTCGGTCGCCTTCAATACATCGGCCGCCGCCGCATCAATTTGCCTCGCCGTGGCAGCGGGAAGAGAACTCTGCGCTACCAGAGGCAACACTACAGCCATCACCCAGCCCAACCCCAAAACCCCCGCCACTCGTACCTGGAGATTCGTCATGCACGAAAGACTATCAGCGACCCGCCAGTAAGTCAGCCTGCGCTTCGAAATCCCTCCAGCGGCAAATTTCTCGAACGCCCTCAAATTTGCTACCCTTGCGCCCATGCGTCTCCGTCATCTTTCGCTCGCCCTCGTGCTGACCTGTTCGACTGCTTTAGCTCAGTCCTTCACTCCGATCCGGGAACAGAAGAACCTCTCCCCCCCCGCCATCGCGAAGCTGCACACCCTGGAGATGCTCAACTCTCTTCCCGCCGGCGAATGGCATTTCCATGCAGGCGACGTCCCCCACGGCGAGTCCCCGTCCCTCGACGACTCCACTTGGCCCCTCGTCAAGCCCCGCGCTAAAGCTCCACAGGACGCCGTCTGGTACCGCCGCGTCATCGAAGTCCCTAAGACCCTCAACGGCTATGACATCACCGGCGCCCGTATCTGGTTCCAGTTCCACGCCAACGCCAACGGCCCCATGCCCCAGATCATCTACTTCAACGGCCGCCGCGTCGCGCTCGGCGACGACCTCGAACCCATCGTCCTCTTCGACCCCGCCAAACCCGGCGACAAGGTCCTCGTCGCCGTCAAACTCCTCCACACCGTAGATGAGAAAACCTTTGCTGGCGTGGGCCTGAAGATCGAACCCAACCCATCAGCAACTGGCCCCAACGCACGTCCTAACCCCGAAGACATCCGAATCCAGTGCATCACCGCAGCAAACCTCCTTCCCGCACTCCCCACCCCACGCAAAGACCTCCTCCTCAAAGTAGAGGAAGCAGTCGCCGCCATCGACCTCAAAGCTCTCGAAGCCAGCAATCAATCCGCCTTCGACGCCTCCCTCCGCAAGGCGCAAGACATCCTCACCACCCTTCACCCCGTCCTCTCTCAGGCCATCATCGACGAAGCAGGCAACTCCCACATCGACGCCGCCTGGCTCTGGCCACGCTCCGAAACCATCGACGTCGTCCGCCGCACCTTCACCACCGCCCTCCAGCTCATGGACGAGTACCCGGGTTACACCTTCAGCCAGTCCGCCGCGCAGTACACCGCCTGGATCGCCGAAAAATATCCCCAGATGAACGACCAGATTCGCCAGCGCGTCAAAGAGGGCCGCTGGGAGATCGTCGGCGGCATGTGGGTCGAGCCTGACCTCAACCTCCCCGACGGCGAATCCCTAGTCCGCCAGCTCCTCGTCGGCCAGCGCTACTTCCAAAAGGAATACGGCGTCACCGCTCGCATCGGCTGGAACCCCGACTCCTTTGGCTACAACTGGCAGCTCCCGCAGATCTACAAACGCTCCGGCATGGATTACTTCGTCACCCAGAAAATGCACTGGAACGATACCAACCAACTTCCCTTCCGCCTCTTCTGGTGGGAATCCCCCGACGGCAGCAAAGTCCTGACCTACTTCCCCACCGACTACGTCCATGACAACGTCAACCCCACCCGCATCTCCGCCGACTTCGCCGAATCCGCCGACCGCAACCCCGGAACCGCTGAAATGCTCGACCTCTACGGCATCGGCGACCACGGCGGCGGCCCCACCCGCGCCATGCTCGACCAGGCCGACCAGTGGATCACCGCAGGAAAGAACAACGACGCCGTCCCCACCATGCGCTACCACACCGCGCAAAGCTACTTCACCAACGTAGAGAAGAACCTCAACCCCGACTCCCCTACCTGGGACTACGACTCCATCGCCAAGGGCTACACCGCACCACCAGCCTCATCCACCGGAGCGATGGGCCTCCCCACCTGGAAAGACGAACTCTACTTCGAGTACCATCGCGGCGTCTTCACCACGCAAGCCCAACACAAACGCAGCATGCGCACCAGCGAAGTAGCCACCCTCGACGCCGAAAAGCTAGCCTCTCTTGCATGGCTCAACGGCCGCCCCTACCCCGCTGACCAACTCACCGAAAACTGGAAAAAAATCACCTTCAACCAATTCCACGACCTGGCCGCCGGCTCGGGGATCGGCGTCATCTACAAAGACGCGCAAAAGGACTACACCGAAGTCTTCAATTCCGACACACTCATTACCAACGCCACGCTCAAAACCCTGACCGACCAAATCAACACCGCGAACCAACCCGGTGAAGCGATACTCGTCACCAACACTCTTGCATGGCCGCGCAAAGAGACAATCCAAATCGATGTGCAAACGCCAGAGGCCGGAGAACTCACTCTCACCGATGACGCCGGACGCAAGCTTCCCTACGAAGACCTGAACGAAGGGGTAAATATTCGAGACCACACCGTGCTCGCTACGGTCGACGTCCCTGCACTCGGCTATACCGTTCTGCACGCAACCGCTTCGTCATTAGCCACGCAGCCGCGCGGCTACGAAACCACCCCCGCTGATCTGACTCTCACCAACGACAAGCTCACAGTCTCCATCGATCCTAAGACCGGATGCATTACTCAGATCTCCGATCTCGGAATGACACGTAAGTATCTGGCCCCAAACTCCTGCGGCAACCAGCTTCAGGCCTTCGTCGACACTCCGAAGCAATACGACGCCTGGAACATCGACCCCGGCACCCTCGATAGGGCCCCGTCCATCATCGATCACGTCGACTCGATCCATGTCATCAGGTACAGCCCCCTCCGCAAGACCGTCCTCATCTCTCGCCACTGGCAAAATTCCAAATTCACCCAAACCATCTCCCTCGACGCCGGGGCCGACCACGTCGACATCACCAACGACATCGACTGGCACGAATCCCACGTCCTCCTCAAAGCCGCGTTCCCACTAGCCGCCACATCCGGGAAGGCCACCTACGAGATTCCCTACGGCTCCATCGAGCGCCCCACCACCCGAAACAACTCCTGGGAGAAAGCTCAGTTCGAAGTCCCCGCCATGCGCTGGGCCGACCTCGGCGACGCCAACCAGGGCCTCTCCATCCTCAACGACTCAAAATATGGCTACGACGCGGTCGGCAACACCCTCCGCATCACGCTCCTTCGCTCCCCCACCTGGCCTGACGCCGAAGCCGACCGCGGCCACCAGCACTTCGTCTACTCCCTCTACCCGCACACTGGAACCTGGAAGCAGGCCCAGACCGTCCATCGCGGATATGAGCTCAACGACCCCCTCAGGGCCGAACAAGTCTTCTCCCACACCGGCACCCTCCCCGCCGAACACTCCTGGGCCAGCGTCGAAAACCCCAACGTGACCCTCACCGCAATCAAAAAAGCCGAAGACTCCGACGCCCTCATCTTCCGCATGTACGAGTGGGCCGGCGAAGCCACCCAAGTCAAGCTCCACGTCCCGCCCGGAGCGACCGGCGTTACCGAAACCAATCTCATGGAGAAACCCGAAGGCGCAGCGCTCAACCTGACCGGCGACACCATCACCGTCCCCATCAGACCCTACGAAATCCTAACCATCCAGGCAACGTATCCCCACAACGTTGCGGCGAAGTAATCGCCGCTGCATTGAGTCTCTAAAATCGTCATCCTGAGCGAAGGGCGTAGCCCGAAGTCGAAGGACCCCGAGACCGCTCGCGCACCCATGCCTTCATTGCTTTTTCCACCACGAATCCTGACTTTGACGTGATCGCCCGCGGCTACTCATTCCGCAAAGCGATCACCGGATCCACACTAGCCGACCGCCGCGCCGGAACAATCGAAGCTATCGCCGCCGCCACCACCAAACTAACCGCCGCGAACAACAGCGAAATCCACAGCCCGGTCTCCATCGCCGCAAAAGCGTGCGCCAGCACTCGCTGCGCCACAAACGTCAGCATCAGTCCCGCCGCAATCCCCGCCCCAATCAGCACCAGAGACTCACGCAGCATCAGCGAAACCACCTGCCACCGTTGCGCGCCCAGAGCCATACGAATCCCAATCTCCGTCGTCCGCTGCGAAGCCGTAAAGCTCAACAACCCATAAATCCCAATCGCCGCCAGCAGCAGCGCAAGGCCGCCGAACATTGTCAGCAGCCAAACTAGTAAATGCCGGGCCGCCAGCGAATCCCCAACAAAACTGCTAAGCGTCGCAACATCGTAAACGGCCTCGGTCGAGTCCACCGCCCGCACGGCCTCCACCAGCGGCGTTCGCATCGCGTCCGGATCCATCTTCGTCCGCACCACAAACACCGCTTCGCCAACGGATTGCTGTGCCATTGGCCGATAAACCACTCCCTTGTTCTCTTCCACCTCCAGCGAATCTTTGCGCACATGCCCCACAACACCCACGATCTCCACCCATGGCGAGCTCTGTCCGCCAAATCGCACGTGCTGTCCAACCGGACTGCGCCCCGGCCAGTAGGCCTTCGCCAATGTGTCGTCAATCACAGCGACCGGCGGCCCTCCACTCCGGTCTTCCTCACTAAACCACCGTCCCCGCAACAACGGAATCTGTATCGTTGCAAGATACCCAGGCGTCGCCCACGCATGGTCGCCATGCGGCCCCGGATCATCAGGCCCAGCCGGTGGCCGTTCCTGAATCGCAAAGCTTCCCGACGGATACATCCCGCTGGCAAACGGCATTGGAAAGACTGCAGCAGCAGCAACAACACCCGGTTGTGCACCCAGCCGCTCCGTCACATCATGGATAAAATTCGTCTGCTTCAGGTCCTGGTCCTTATAGTTCGTTGCATCCAGCGTCACTTTGCCTGTCAGCACCGAGTCACTCTTGAATCCTGGGTCGACCGTTTGCAACTGCCTCAGGCTTGCCAGAAACAACCCGCTCCCTGCCACCAGCAGAAACGCCAACGCAATCTCCGTGCACACCAGCACATTCCGGAACCGTTGCCGTCCAGCCCCGGCCGTCGCGCCTTTGCTGTACTCGCTCAGACGCAGCGACTTGTGCGTCCGCGCAAGTTGCACCACCGGCGCCAGCCCTGCTAAAAGAGCAGCGAGCAGACCAAACCCCGCAGCCACAGCCACCACCCTTACGTCCGTATGGACAGCAAAACCCGTCGCCAGATCATGAGGAATCGCAAGCAAAAGCAGCTTGCCAAGCAATGGCCCGGCCACAATCCCGATCACCGTCGCCGTCCCCGCTAGCAACGCTGTCTCCACAACAAACTGCATCGCAAGCTGTCGCAGCGAAGCGCCCAGCGCACTCCGTATCGCCATCTCCTTCATTCGCATCGAGGCCCTTGCCAGCATCAGCCCCGAAATATTCGTGCAGGCAATCAGAAGAATCATCGCCACCACCGCAAACAACGCGAACAGCGGCTTGCGAAGGTCCCCCGCAGCGTCCTCGGTCCATGGTTGAGCAAACATCCCCCACCCCGAGGTCTGTCCAAAGTTAAAGCCGCTCGTCCCCTCCCGCCGAATCTCCTCCAGCCGCTTCTGCTCCATGGCCGCATTGAACTGCGCCACCGTTACACCGGGCTTCAGCCGCACCACGCTGTTATACGACTCGTTAAACCGGTTGTTCGCCGCAAACTCCGTCGGAGCCAGCCCCAACGGAGCCCACAACTCCACACCCTTCGGCCACGCAAAGTCGCTCCGCATCACCCCAATCACGCGATACGACTGGTCATCCAGCAACACTTTCTTGTCGATCACGTCGTGCTGCCCGCCAAACATCCTTTGCCACGCCGCATAACTCAGCACAATCACGCGCTCGGCGCCCTTCTGGTCCTCCTCCGATAAAAACGTGCGCCCCAGAATCGGCTGCGCGCCAAACACCTGGAACCACTGCCACGTCACCTTCCCTGCCCGCAGATGCTGCGTCCGACCATCAAACGTCGCGTTGAAGCTGGCCGTCTGCACCATCGCCGCCGTATCCACCATCCCTTTCATCGATTGTGCGTCCTGAAAATCAGGGGCCGAAACCCCGATGCTCGGCAGATTCAGCTGCGTATACTTCGCATGAAACGAAGCCACACGCTCCGGGTCCTGCACACCCGACGGATGCAGCAACACCGCCTGGATCACGCTGAAGATCGCCGTATTCGCTCCAACGCCCAAAGCAAGCGTCAAAACGGTCACAATCGTGAAGGTGGGCGCTCGGAAAAGTTGCCGCACCGCATACCGCAGATTTTCAAGCATAGTTTTTTCTCCTCGCTGACGAGTTGATACGCATCTTCATTGCACGTTGTTCACCAAAATCAACTGATCAAACCGCCTGATTTTCAGCAGCTTGCCAAATGCCGATCAAAAAATATGTCCAGTTTCAGAACCCCGCGTTCATTTGCGGACAGCGCATAACTCCTCAACTCTCTCGGGCAACTGAAAACCACCAAAAAATGCGAAAATAGAAGCAGCAGAAGCCATGCCGCACACCATGCCCAACACGCCCGAGACCATCGCCGTCGCCATGTCCGGAGGAGTCGACTCCTCCGCTGTCGCCGCACTCCTGCGCGCCCAGGGGCACACCCTCGTCGGCCTCACGCTCCAGCTCTGGAACCAGCGCCGCCTGGCAGGACACGAAGGCATGCCCGAAGCAGTCCAGGGCCGCTGCTGCTCCATCGACGACGTCTACGACGCCCGCCACGTAGCCGAGCAGTTGGACATCCCTTACTACGTCGTCAACCAGCAGGACCGCTTCGAAGCCGAGGTCGTCAAGCCCTTCGTCAGCGAATACCTCGCCGGTCGCACTCCTATCCCCTGCACCCTCTGCAACAACCACCTCAAGTTCGACCAGCTCCTCATCACCGCCCGCCAGATCGGCGCAGACCGCATCGCCACCGGTCACTATGCCCGCAACCACTTCGACGAGACCCGGCAGCGCTGGGTCCTCTCCCGTCCCGAAGACAAGTCCAAAGACCAAACCTACTTCCTCTTCGGCCTCACGCAGGAACAGCTCAGCCGCACCCTCTTCCCGTTAGGCGAGATGCAGAAGCCCGCCGTCCGCCAGATGGCTGCCGATGCAGGCCTCGAAGTCGCCAGCAAGTCCGACTCGCAGGAGATCTGCTTCATCCCCGGCGGAGACTACAACACCTTCTTGAAGGCCTACCTCGACGAACAGAACGAAGAGATGCCGGACACATCAGGTGAACTCGTCACCACCACCGGCGAGGTCATCGGCCACCACGAAGGCATCCAGAGCTTCACCGTCGGCCAGCGCAAGGGCCTCGGCCTCACATCGGTCAACCCGCTCTACGTCCTCTCCATCCACCCCGACTCGCACCAAGTCACGGTAGGCTCCGACGACGATCTCCGCTCCCGCGACCTCTACGCCAACCGCCTCAACTGGATTTCCATTCCCGAACTCACGGAACCCATCCGCGTCAGCGCAAAGGTCCGCCACCGCCACACGCCGGCGATGGCCACGCTAAATCGAGTCGACGAAAACACCGTCCACGCCCAATTCGACGAGCCACAACGTGCAATCACCCCCGGCCAATCCGCCGTCTTCTATCAGGAAGACGAGGTAGTCGGGGGTGGTTGGATCATCTAGCGACCGTCGGCAAGAGAACGCGAAAGCCGCGGCCCTTACAAGTCCCGTTCCTGCGAAGCCTTGCCGCGTCCAAACTCCTTCGCCCGTCCCACCAGAACATCGACCCCAGCCTTAAATCCATTCACCAGGCCCGCGAACTCACGCACAGGTACCTTAACCGCTCGCTGCAGCGTCTCGGAAACATCGGCCGTTGTATTCAGCACCGAAGTCACCATTCCATCCACCCGCGCCGCCTGCGCGCGTGTCCTCGCATTCAATTCGCTGGCAGTCGCATCGAACTCCGCGGCCTTGCTGCGCACGACGTGGCTCGTCTCCACCAGGTTCTCTGTGATGATCTTCACCTTCGGCGCCGAATCATGAATCATGCCTTGGGTCGTATCCAGGATTGGCCCCATCTTCGACCGCAGCTCTTCTGCGATCTCGAGCCCCTTCTTGCTGGCCTTGGCCGCGCCCACTGCCATCACCACCACAGCGACCGCCTGCACGATCATCGCAATTGCTACCATGCCGACAAACCACTCAAGCAGTCGTGAGTTCCCCGAAGAAAGCGAACCCGAGTCCTGCAACCACATTCCCGACATCACGATTCGCAGACCTTCCATATCGTCTCTCGCTCTCTTAAAAAGTATGAGCACAATCATAAGGCCCGGCCACCAGAAAAGGCTGACCGGGCCCTGTCTTCATCAATTTATTTCTACGAACTGTGTTCGCCCGTCGTGCTGGCGTACGCTTCCTTGCCCGCATCGATCGCGGCGGAGACCTTGTCCTGGTGCTCCTGGATCAGTCCCTTGCCCTTCTCCACATACTGGGCCCACTGCGTCCGTCCGCGGTCATAGTACTCCTTGCCACGGTCCACATATTCGCCAACCTGCTGTTTACCCTGCGCGGCCAGAACTGCGGCCTTGTCCTGGGCCTGCTGTGCAAGTACCGCCGCTCGGTCTCTTGCGTCCAGAGCGCTCGCTACCAGGTCCTCGCGTGTCTCTTTGCCAGCCTTCGGCGCATACAGCACGCCAACCAGCGCGCCGACACCAAGACCCGCAAGAAACCATCCCAATCCACTAACTCCACTCTCGTTGTCGTTTTCTGACATGCTCTCTCTCCTGTTCCGGTTTCAATTGCGGAATCTGCTTCTTCCGCATTTATAACTCAACTTCCAATTCCGTGCGGTTCATGAGATCCAAGACCGATCTTAGACCGACCGGCGGCGTCACCAGCCTACGCTCACCCGACAGGTAGTCTAACCCGTACTTAGGTGGATGCCCCGCCGGAAGATTAGGTTGCAGTCACATACTCCACTTCGGCCCTTTCGCGTGGCCTTGTGAAAGCCTTGGAAACTTCGACAAATCGCGCCTTCCAATGGCCGGCAACACGTATCACCTTCCACCGGCACCTTCGTCATAAATAGGAAGAGAGGAAACCGCCGCTCCCTCCATAATGGAGTCTCAGACTGGCGTCTCGCATCGAATACCAGTGAAGTGATTTACAGTGTTCGCAGTAAAAGTATTCGCCACAGGAAAAGGGGACCAATGTACGCCACCAAAAGCCTCTCCACTCCGCGCGCCTTCTTGGCCATCACAGCTCTCACCTTGATTATCTGCCTCACCGCCTGCAAAAGCGCCCCACCCGCCACTCCCACTGATGACGCCAGCCTGACCGCCGCTCTCCAAAGTCGCATCGCCGGCGACGGTGCCCTCAGCAACGAGCCCATCCAGTCCGCAGTCCAGGACCGCATCGCCACCCTCAGCGGCACGGTCAGCAGTGATGCCGCCCGCTCCCTGGCCGCAGCAGACGCCTCTCAAGTCGCAGGCATCAAGACCGTGGTCAACAACCTGACCGTCCAAGCCCCCACACCCATGGTCGCCGCCGCTGCCACGCCTCCGCCTCCCGCTCCCGTGCCCGTGCCCGTCGCGCCCAAGCCAAAGCCGGCCCCTGCAACCAAGCCAAAATCCGCACCCGTCGTCCGCGAAGCCGCACCAGCCGAACCTCCCGCACCTCAGGTCGCCGTCGCTCCGCCACCACCACCGCCGCCCGCGCAGGAACTCCCGCCTGCACCTCCACCGCCTCCACCCGCCCCCGAGTTCCGTAACATCACCGTCGCACCCGGCACCACCATTCCTATCCGCATCACCGAGACCCTCGACAGCGCCACCACCCAACAAGGCGATCTCTTCACCGGCACCGTCGCCGCCGACGTCATCATCGACGGCCTCGTCGTCATCCGTCAGGGCACGCCCGTCTCCGGCCGCGTATCTGCCGTCCAGGAAGCCGCCCACTACAAAGGCAGCTCCCTGCTCACCATCGAACTCACCAGCATCAACCGCCGCGGTGAAAAACTCACCGTCACCACCGACCCTTACAGCGTCAAGGGCAAGGGTCGCGGCGCAAACACGGCAGAAAAAGTCGGCGGCGGAGCGGCCGTCGGTGCCATCCTCGGCGGCATCATCGGAGGAGGCAAAGGCGCGGCCATCGGCGCTGCTGCCGGAGGCGGTGTCGGCGCCGGAGCCAACACCATCACCCGCGGAGAACAAGTCCAGATCCCCTCCGAATCCCTCGTCCGCTTTAACCTCACCAGCACGCTATCCATCAAGGTCCCCACCAAAGAAACCGACAGCACAACTACAAGCCCCGACCTGCACCCTCGTCCGCCAACCCAACAGCCGCAGTAGCCAATGGCCTGGATCGAGTCATACGCGGAGAATTTCATAACTCAGTAAGAGAGCTCACCTCCCAGGCTGGTGTAAACTCAAGAGCAGCAAGCCGGATGGATCTCCCATCGCGGACGCTGCCCCTACCGAAAATATCCATCTGAGGTGTTCGTCTTGACGAAGGCATCGGCCAACCGCCCAGCAGGATTTCTTACCTTCACCCTGCATGCGCATCTGCCCTACGTCGTCAACCACGGCACCTGGCCTCACGGAATGGAGTGGCTCCACGAAGCGGCCGCCGAAACCTACCTTCCATTCCTCCGCATGCTCAAAAATCTCGAGCGCGACAAGGTCCGCTTCAACTGCAATCTCAATCTCTCGCCCATTCTTCTCGAGCAGCTCTCTCATCCCGTCTTCATCGCCGAGTTCCCCAACTACCTCAACCGCAAAATCGTCGCCGCCCGCGAAGACGAGGCATTCTTCATCCAGTCAGGCGAAACGCACCTCGCCGAGACCGCCCGCTTCTGGCATCGCTTCTTCTCGCACGCCCTCGAAGACTTCAACCACTTCGACCACAACATCATCGCAGGCTTCCGCCACTTCAACGAGACCGGTCTCATCGAGATCATCACCTGCGGCGCCACTCACGGCTACATGCCGCTCCTCGGCACCGACGAAAGCGTCCGCGCCCAGGTCCGCACCGCCGTCGACACGCACATCCGGCACATCGGCAAGCACCCCAAAGGCATCTGGGCGCCCGAGTGCGGCTACCGTCCCGCCGGCTTCTGGAACTACCCCGTCCCCAACGCAGACGGCTCCCCCACGCCTCCCGGCTTCGATCGCATCGGCGTCGAGCAGGCGCTCTCCGAGTCCGAAATCGACTTCTTCTTCGTCGATACTCACCTCGTCGAAGAAGGCCACCGCGTCCCGTCCCCATACGAGCTCTTGAACGGCGCGGTTCCCACCGACGAACAGACCGAGCGCATGACCCACGGCAATCATCGCTCCCTCTACCAGCCCTACTACGTCGACGGCCCCTACGATAAGCGCTACGCCACCACCATCTTCCCGCGCGACCCCCGCACCGGCGTCCAGGTCTGGTCCGGCGAGACCGGCTATCCCGGCGACGCCGTCTACCTCGACTTCCACAAGAAGCGCTGGCCCGGCGGTCATCGCTACTGGCGCGTCACCGGCTCCAAGGTCGACATGGGCGACAAGCTGCCCTACTACCCCCAGCAAGCCGCAGAGCGCGTTAAAGGCCACGCCTCCAACTTCGTTCATCTTGTCTACGAGGCGCTCAAGTCAGGCTTCAACGACGAGATTCCGCCCATTCTCTGCTCTCCCTTCGACGCCGAGCTCTTCGGCCACTGGTGGTTCGAAGGCGTCCTCTGGCTCGAAGCCATCGCTCGCAACCTGCACGACCCGGAGGGAGGAGGGGCCACCGGCATACAGCTCATCTCCTGCGCCGAGTACCTCGACAAATATCCGCGCGCCGGCTTCATCGCCATGCACGAAGGCTCCTGGGGGGCCGAGGGCAACAACCAGGTCTGGATGAACCCTGAGACCAGCTGGACCTACACCCACATCTACCCCGCCGAGCTCTACACCCGCGAGGTCTGCACCGCAGGCCACTGGCGCAACTCCGCCCTTGGCAAGCGCATCATGCAACAGCTCTGCCGCGAGCTCCTTCTCCTCGAATCCTCCGACTGGCAGTTCCTCATCACCACCGGCGCCGCGCGCGACTACGCAGAGATCCGTTTCCTCACCCACAACGACCAGTTCAACGAGATCAAGGCCATCTGGCAGAGCTTCGAATCCAACGGCGCGCTGACCAAGCCGCAGGAAGACCGCCTCGCGGAGATCCAACACCGCGACGGCGTCTTCCCCGACATCGATCCCGGCCTATGGGTCACGGGAGCCAAACAGACCCGCTCCGACGCCGCCCCTTACAGCGATGCACCCCAGCCCACCGAGTCACCTGCAAAGGACTCGAGCGCCGGCGCCGCCGTGTCGCGCACGGCCTCCGACGAAGCCGCCAAGAGGTTGGCCGCCGACAGTACAAAGTTCGACGGCGCTCCTATCGAACGAGGCGTCGCTCACGCCCCCCAAAAACCATAGCTCGCATACCAGACACTCTACGCACGAGCTCGGGGACGGTTCTTAGACAGCAGAATCTCTGCAATACCACCACTTCAATGTGGTTTGAATGTCTTGCCTGTCTCGATCAGCGTCTTCAGCCGGGAAAGGATCCGAGGCCAGCCGTCGGCCGTCCCGGCGTAAGCGGAATCAGTCTCGGCCCACTCATCATGCATCACCATCACTTTGGTGGCCTCGGTCTCTGGAACCAATTCCACAGTCACGCGGGACGTTGCATCACTTTGCCCCATCGCAAAGGTATACTGCAGCACCTTCGGAGGGTCGAACCGCAGCACCTTTCCATGGACATATTTCATAGG
>Ga0210388_10003300_pt1 | contig 12651 bp, 13 predicted proteins | sample IncBWC19OmetaG_FD_155485 | JGI IMG/M metagenome (GOLD analysis project Ga0210388, IMG submission 155485) | Forest soil microbial communities from Barre Woods Harvard Forest LTER site, Petersham, Massachusetts, United States - Inc-BW-C-19-O ... | reverse complement strand
CGCCAATGTACTGCACGATGCGAATGTTGTCCTCGGCCGTCAGGGTAGGGAGGAGGTTGTACTTCTGAAACACGAATCCGACGGCGGTCTTCCGCAGCTCGGTCCGCTCGGAGTTTGTCATTCCTGCCAGGTCGCGTCCCTTGATCTTCACGTGGCCGGAGGTCGCCGGCGTCAGGCCGCCGAGAACGTGGAAGAGGGTGGATTTGCCCGACCCGGAGGCTCCGACGATGGCGACAAACTCGCCCTTCTGGACCTCCAGATCCACGCCGCGGAGGGCATGCACCGGCACGTCCCCCACCTGGTAGGTTTTGGTCAGGCCACTGATTTCGATGATCGTCGGCTCACTCATAGGAAAGAGCCTCCGTAACGTCCTGCTTCACCGCTTTGAGGCCTGGAACAATCGCGCCCAAGAGCGCCCCGGCTACCGCGATTCCCGTGGCAATCGGCCACCAGGCGTAGACGGTCTCCTGCACCAGGCTCGCCGGCACCGAATGCTTCATCGACCACTGCGTCACATAGGTCAGCAAAATGCCAAGTACCGAGCCGATCAGAGCCAGCAACAGGGTTTCGCGAAAGAGAAGATTCAGAATCAGGCTCGACGAGCCGCCGACCGCTTTTAGAATGCCGATCTCTCGCGTGCGCTCCAGTACGGCTGTATACATGGCCATAAACACGACGATGAATCCGACCACCACAGAAACTCCAATCACCACTCCGATGAAGTTCTTCAGTAGAGAGACACTGCTGACCGAGAGCAGCGAGGTGAACTCCTCTATGGTGTAAATCTGATAGCCCTTGTACTTCACTCGCAGCGCATCCACTACTGCCTGCGCTTTGCTTGGATCATCTACTTTGAGAAAGATCTGGCTGAGCCGCCCGGGATTGCCGGTCAGTGCCTGTAGCACGCTCAGCTTCACGCAGATGCGTGCGAGTTTTCCGCCCTCGAAGATCCCAACCACCTTCCAGTCATGGTTCACGAGATTCACGGTATCGCCGACGTGCAAACCCTTTTGGCGGGCGTAGAACTCATCCATAATCATGTCGTCGTCGGAGACCGGAGGGCCGCCCTTAAGAAAATTGAAGCCGCCAAAATGTTTCTGGAACTCGTCGACATTGAGCCCGCTCATTGAATCGAACCCCTGTAAGGGCTGCACCATCGTGCCTATCGCAAAGGTTACGTGAGGCTCCTGCATCAGAATCGCCGGCAGTTTGTCGCTCATCGGAGCTGAGCTCAACCCGATCACCGAAGACCCCGGAGGTCGAACGAGAATATCCGCGCCTACTCCGCGCGCTCGCTCGGCGGTTCCATCAAGAGTGCCGTAGCTGACTCCGACCAGCGTCAGAATCATCGTCACTTCGACTGCAATGGCCAACACACTCAGCAGTGTCCGTACCGGCCTATGACCCAAATTGGCTAAGACTAAGTTATTCAGCAAGACTCCATTCTAATTTAAATCCCGACAATCAGGGTCAAACTTCAGGCTCTGTGGACGGGCTCAGAGGGGTTTCTAATTTTGTTGGGAGGGGTGGTGGGGTGTGGGCTACAATCCTCCAACGCCGGAAAAGTCGGGTTTTTGTGACGGAGACGATCTGCGCGAGGAGACGTTTATGAGCGATGTCGTGGCGGTGGAAGGACAGGCATCAGGACCTGGATTGAGCCAGACGGAGCGCGTGGTGGATACGTTTATCGCGCCGTCGAAGACGTTCAAAGACATATTGCGGAGTACGAGTTGGTGGCTGCCGTTTGTGCTGCTCGTGTTGGTGTCGCTTGGGACGAGCGCGGTGGTGGAGAAGCAGGTGGGCTGGGGGCGAGTGGCGGAGAACCAGATTCACCAAAATCCGAAGCAAGAAGAGGCGTTGGCAAACCTGACGCCCGATCAAAGAGCCAGCCGGATGCAGGTTGCAGCGAATATCTGGCGCTATTTGAGCTATGGAGGATTTGCGTTCATTCTGATTTTTGTCGCGATCTTCGCGCTGATCTACTGGGCGAGTTTCAACTTTGGCCTGGGGGCAAAGACAACGTTTGGCCAGATGTTCGCGGTGTGTATGTACGCTTCGCTGCCGAGGCTGCTGACGGGGTTATTGACGATTTTGACCCTGCTGTTCGGCGGCAACGCTGACAGTTACGATGGGAAAAATCCTGTGGGGACGAACCCTGCTTACTATCTTCCCGACTCTGGACCGGTGCTGAAGGCGGCCCTGAGCTTCTTTGATGTGATCGGATTGTGGCAGCTGGTTTTGCTGGTGATTGGGATGGCGATTGTGGCGAAGGTCTCGACGGGGAAAGCAGCAGCCGTGATTGTGGGCTGGTGGCTGGTGGGTCTGCTGCTCTCGGTGGGGATTGCGGCCGCTACGAGCTAGACGCTGCTCTGTCCTAACGGGCCGATGGAGGCTGGAACGAAGTGAAGGTGGAGGCGGGCAGGCCTGCGCCGTTGTAGAGGCTTGCTTTGGGGAAGTTGGGCCAGGCGTAGCGGACGTACTGCGGGTTTGTGACGGTGGGGCTTGTGACGGTGACGGTTTCGCCGACGATTGTGGCGGTGGCGGGGACGAAGATGCCGTCGGGGCCAGCTACTTCGAAGCCTTCGGGGGAGCCGTGGAAGGTGAGTCCGTCGGCATTGTGAAACCAGACGTGCATCTCTCCATCAGCGGGGTAGGCGAGGCGAAAGAGCGGGCCGGAGGCGACGATGTTATCGCCGAAGACGATTTGGCGGGCGAGGAGAGCGAGACGTTCGCCGACGATCTGCTTGTTGGCGGGGTGGACGTTGTGCTCGTCGCCAGCGTCGAGGGTGACGGCCATACCGGTGTTGGTGAGGTAGAGAGATCTGCGCTGCGCGTCGCGGAGGAGGCCCCAGTTTTCTTTGGGAGTGCTGGCGAAGGCGGAGATTTGGGCGAAGAGGAAGGGGAAGTTGCCCTGGTGCCAGTGGGCGCGCCAGTCCTGAATCATGGCGGGGAAGATTTTGTCGTAAAGGTCGGCGTGGGGTGAGTTGGATTCGCCCTGGTACCAGATGACTCCGCGGATGGGGAGCGGGGTGAATGGGGCGACCATGGCGTTGTAGAGCGCGGCGGGGCGCCAGGAGACGGGGTTGGGATGCCAATCGCGGTTGGGAAGAGGCGGCTTGCCTTCAGCTTTGAGCTGCTTGTCGACGAGGTCGGCGCGTTGCTCGGTGGACTCGTGATCCATTTTCTCGGCCCAGGTGCTGAAGACGGACATCAGGGTGGGGTCGGAGCCGATGGCGTCGAGGCTGGTCCAGGCTTCGGCGGGGGTGCCTCCCCAGGTGGAGTCGATGAGGCCGATGGGGACGTGCTGCTTTTGCTGGAGGTCGCGGGCGAAGAAGTAGGCGACGGCGGAAAAGCTGGCAGCGGTTTCAGGCGTGCACTGCGACCAGCCGGTGGCGGACTTGACGTCTTCCAGGGGATAGTCGGAGGTGTCCTTTTCAATGCGGAGGAGGCGGATCTGCGGGTAGTTGGCGGCGGCGATCTCTTTGTCGGCGTCCTTGATGACGGCGCTCCCGGGAAAGCCAGCGAGAGGCATCTCCATGTTGGATTGGCCGGAGGCAAACCAGAGGTCGCCGAGGAGGATGTCGTCGAGGGTGAGGGTGTTAGTGGCGTGGATGATGAGGGTGAAGGGTCCGCCCGCGGGCTGTGGGGGAAGGTAGAGGCTCCAACGGCCGATGTTGTCGGCGGTGGTGGTGGCGGTGGTGCCGTGGAAGTCGACGGAGATTTTTTCATCGGCGGCGGCGTCGCCCCAGATGTGGATGGCCATGTCGCGCTGGAGGACCATGTGGCTGGAGAAGACCTTGGGGAGGGCGACGTCGGCATGGGCGGTTGTGGCTACGAGGGCCAGGGCGATGAGGAGTTTCATTTAGGGCGGTCTCCGGTGGGAACCTTTATATCGCATGGAGGTGGAGGGGAAGCACTTACCTGATACGATGGCACCGACCAACAAACAGGATGACGAGGAAGATCGATGACGGCCAAACGTGGACGGCAGGTGGAGAAGTATTTCTATTTCGCGATGTCTCTGCTGGTCGCCGTTGTTGTGGTGTATGGCTTCAGCAATACGATAGGGGTGAACCTCATACATCCGACTGTGCCGCGGCCGCGGCTACTTTACTTCCATGCGGCGATCTTCTTTGGGTGGCTGATTTTTTTCATCGTGCAGTCGGGGCTGGTGCGAACCGGGAATGTGCGGCTGCATCGTAGGCTGGGCTGGTTTGGAGTGGCGCTAGGCGTCACGATCGTGGTGCTGGGGGTGTCGACCGCGATCACGATGACGCGATTCAAGATTTCGGAACTGCACTCGACCACGGCTGCGATGGATATGATCGTCCCGATGTGGGACATGATCGCGTTTGCGGTGACGTTCGCGCTGGCGATCTACTGGAGGAAGAGGCCTGAGTACCATCGGCGGATGATGCTGGTGGCAACATGCGTACTGACTGCTGCCGGCTTCGGACGCTACCCGATTGGGTTGGCTTACAACTACTTCTATGGCGGCGTGGATCTGCTGATTCTTTTAGGCGTGGCGCGGGATTGGATGGTGAACGGGCGAGTTCATCCGGTGTATCTCTATGTGCTGCCGGTGTTCGTTTTTTTCCAGAGCGTGGTTATCTATACGGCGAACCATCACTCGCCTTACTGGGTGAGCCTTTCGAACGCGATTCTGAAGTAGATCGGCTCGGACTATTCGGCCCAGCGCTTGAAGACAAGGGAGCCGTTGGTGCCGCCGAAGCCGAAGGAGTTGGAGAGCGCGTAGTCGATCTTCGCGGCCTGGGGCTTGTTGGGCACGTAGTTGAGCCGGCACTGGGGGTCGAGCTCGACGATGTTCATGGTCGGGGGAACGACCTGGTTCTGCAGGGCCATGACGGTGATGCCAGCTTCGAGACCACCCGCGCCGCCGAGGAGATGGCCGGTCATGGATTTGGTGGAACTGACGAGGAGCTTGTGGCTTAGGGCGTGCTCGCCGAAGAGAGTTTCGATTGCCTTGGATTCAAGTGCGTCGCCAAGCGGCGTTGAGGTGGCGTGCGCGTTGAGGTAGTCGATCTGCTCGGGGGCGACGCCGGCGACCTTGAGGGCGTTCTTCATGGAGCGGTAACAGCCCTCGCCTTCGGGTGCCATGCCGGTCATGTGGAAGGCGTCGGCGGAGAGGCCGTAGCCTACAATTTCGGCGAGAATTTTTGCGCCGCGGGCCTTGGCGAACTCGAGTTCTTCGAGAATGAGGATGCCTGCGCCTTCGCCGACGACGAAGCCGTCGCGGTCCTTGTCGAAGGGGCGGGAGGCGTGGGTGGGGTCGTCGTTGCGGGTGGAGAGAGCGCGCATGGAGGCGAAGCCTGCGACTCCGAGGGGAGTGATGGAGGCTTCGGTGCCGCCGGCGATCATGGCGTCGGCATCGCCACGCTGGATGATGCGGAAGGCGTCGCCGATGGAGTGGGCGCTGGTGGTGCAGGCGGTTGCGGTGGCCTCGTTGGGGCCGCGGGCGCCGTACTTGATGGAGACGTGTCCGGCGGCGAGGTTGATGATGGCACCGGGGATGAAGAAGGGTGAGACCTTGCGGGGGCCACCGTTGAGCAGGTTGATGTGCTCGCGCTCGATGACGTCGAACCCGCCGATGCCGGAGCCGATGTGGACTCCGACGCGATCGCTGTTGTCGGGCGTGACCTGGAGGCCGGAGTGGGCCATGGCCTCGGCCGAGGCGGCGAGGGCGAAATGGATGAAGCGGCCCATTTTTCGGGCCTCTTTTTTGTCGACGAAGAGAAGCGGGTCGAAGTCTTTGACCTCGGCGGCGAAACGAACGGGGTGGCCGGTGAGATCGAATGCTTTGATCTCCGCCATGCCGCTGCGGCCAGCCAGCAAGCCTTCCCAGACCTCAGGGGTGGTTTTGCCGACCCCGCAGAGAAGCCCGAGGCCGGTTACGACGACGCGACGTTCCATTTTTTATTTTGCCGCCTTCTGGTTCTTTTCGATGTAATCGACGGCGTCTTTGACGGTTTTAATCTTCTCTGCGTCTTCGTCCGGGATTTGGATGTCGAAGGCTTCTTCGAACTGCATGACGAGTTCAACGACGTCGAGGGAGTCGGCACCGAGATCTTCCTGGAAGCTTGCGCCTGGGGTGACTTCCGCTTCATCCACCTGAAGTTGCTCGACAATAATCTGCTTAACCTTTTCGTCTACTGCTGCCATTTCGTTCTCCTGTTTGCGTCTGGAATCAGAGCCTTAGTTTGTGCGCGGTCTCGCCCACACCATTTTCAAGCATACTTAGCGCCTAGGTGAGTGTAAAGCAAAGCGTGATTGCGCGTGGGGCCCGGGCCGAGGGGTCATTTTACTCTTCGTCGCTGGATGCGGCGAGAAGCGGGGCTATGGAAGGGACGTCGTCGAAGCCGATGAGATTGGAGATGGGTGCGCCGGCGTCGAGATTTGCGGGATTGGATACGTTTTTCAGCGCTTTGTTGATGGCGCGGGTGCGGACGCCGAGCTTCTGGATCGTATTTTGCACGGTGCCGACCTGATCCTCGACTTTTTGCATGAGGCCGCCGTAGGTTTCGAACTCCTTTTTGGCGCTGGAGAGAACGCGCCAGACTTCGTCGCCTTTTTTCTGAATGGCGAGGGTGTGGAATCCCATCTGGAAGCTGGTGAGGATGGCCATGAAGGTAGATGGGCCGGCGATGGTGACGCGGCACTGCTGCTGAATTTCGGATTGGAGGCCGGGGCGGCGGACGACTTCGGCGTAGAGGGCCTCGGTGGGGAGGAACATGATGGCGTGCGGCATGGTGGTGGGTGGGTTGATGTACTTGTCGCAGATGCGCTTGCCTTCGGCGCGGATAGTCTTCTCGAAGGATTTTCCGGCGGAGGCGATCTCGTCAGGGTTGCCGGTTTCGTAGGCGTGTTCGAGGCGCTCCCAGTCCTCCCTGGGGAACTTGGCGTCGATAGCGAGGAGCGTGTGGCTTTGCGAGGTGTCGCCGTTGGGGAACTTGAGGGCGTACTCGACGGACTCGAGCGTGTTGGTTTTGATGCGGGCGTTCTTGATGTACTGCTCGGGGGAGAACATCTGTTCGAGCTGCTGACCGAGCTGAAATTCGCCGACGACGCCGCGGGATTTTACGTTGGAGAGGACCCTCTTGAGGTCGCCGACGCCGGTGGCGAGTTCCTTCATCTCGCCGAGGCCCTTCTGGACTTCGCCGAGATGGGTGGTGACCTGACCGAAGGATTCGGTGAGCCGGGTCTGGAGGGTTGCGTGGAGTTTTTCGTCGACGGTGACTCGCATCTGTTCGAGCTTGGCGGCGTTGTCCTCGTTGAGTTTGGTGAGGCGGTCTTCGACGGTGAAGCGGAGTTTTTCCTGCTGAGTGTTGGCTTCGCCGGAGAGCTCGGTGAGGCGACTGTGGAGGGCTTCGCGGGCTTCGAGCTGGTTGCGGTTGGCTTCGGCGATGAAGTAGGAGAGGCGCTGCTCGATGGATTCGAGGTTGCGCTGGACAGCGGAGCGGAGGACCTCGTCGGAGGCTTTGTTGTCGGTGCGGAAGCCGTTGAGGCCGGTATTGAGGAGCTTGCTGAGCTCGGCGATGTTAGAGGTGATCTCGGTGCGAAGGGTGGTGAAGTCGGTGGCGGCGGATTCTCGGGTTCGGCGGGCTTCGGCGGCGTTGTCGGTGCGGAGCTGGGCGAGTTCGCTGCGGAGGTGATGGTCGAGGGCCTCGGAGCGGGCGTCGATGCGGGTGAGCTGCGCGGGTAATGCGTCGGTGAGCTGGGCGAGGTGCGCGTCGGGCTTAGGAGCAGGGGACTTGCGGATGAGAAGGAAGGCGATGGCGATGAGGATGACGACTTGGAGGATCAGGATGGGGGTCAACATTTCGGCTTTCCTTCGCCCCTCAGGATAGCACCGCGGCTACGGAAAACTGTGAATTTCCTGTGCGGAGGGATGAGATCGGGGGGACAAGGATTTGTGTGGACGGACGATTTGTCTTGAGGCCTTTTGGACGGAGGGGTGCATCCAAGGACTGAAGCGAACAAGGTTTCGCGCGGAGGATTTATGGCGAAGGTTGGGAAGGATCAGGATTTTGACTCGTTTTTCAGCAAGATCGGGCCGGATGCTACGTCTGGGTTCGACAAGACGGAAGGCGATTCGATGGATTTTGCAAATAGCGAAGCTACGAATGCGGCGACTGCAGTTGATGGGGACGACGAGGCGCTCGAAGAGGAAGATGATGACGACGCCGCATTGGAAGAGGACGACGAAGACGATGAGATTGAGGATGTGGAGGATGATGCGGATTTGAACCGCTGACGACGGCGGATCTTCGGGATTGTCAGGGATTCAACGCTGCTTTTTAGGTCTCCTCGGTCGCGGTAAGAATGCGGTCGGCGATGGCGGCGGCTTCGACTGTGGCGCGGACGTCGTGGACGCGGAGGATGTGGGCTCCGGCGAGGATGGCGGCGACGTTGGCGGCGGTGGTGGCGTGGAGGCGATCGTCCATCGTGGGTGGTTCGCCTTGTAGGACGGTGGCGAGCGCGGCAGTATGGGTGAGGGTGTTGGTGAGGAAGCGTTTGCGCGAGGCTCCGATGAGGAGGGGCAGGCGGAACTCGTGGAGGCTCTGCAAGTGGGCGAGGATGGGGTAGTTTTCGTCGAGGCGCTTGCCGAAGCCGAGGCCGGGGTCGAGGGCGATTTTTTCTTGAAGGATGCCGGCGGCGGTGATGGATGTAAGGCGTTCGTTGAGTTCCTTGATGATGAGGGGTAGGACTTCGCCGGGTGCGAGTTTGGGGAGCGTGGGCCAGTCCTGGGGGCGACCGCGGGTGTGCATGAGAATGGTTCCGCAGCGAAGTTCAGCGCAGGTGGCGGACATTGCGGGATCCCAGAGGTGGCCGCTGACGTCGTTGACAATTTCGGCTCCGGCTTCGATGGCGCGGCGTGCGGTGGAGGCGTGGTAGGTGTCGATGGAGAGGATGGTTGCGGGGCGTTGTTTGAGGAGGGATTCGATGACGGGGAGGACGCGGGATTGTTCTTCTTCTGGGGTGAGAGGGGTGGCGTTGGGGCGGGTGGATTCGCCGCCGAGGTCGAGAATGTCGGCGCCTTCATCGAGCATCTTGAGGGCCTGGGTGAGGGCTCGTTCGGGGGCGTGGGTGGGAGAGTAATAAAGGCCCCCGTCGGAAAAGGAGTCGGGCGTGACGTTGAGGACGCCCATGATGAAGGTTCGCGCGCCGAGGGGGAGAGTGCGGGTGCGGAGATGCCAGTCGTGATGAGTGCGCCGCGCCAAGGGCATGGGGAAATATTAGACGCAGAGTGTAGCGAATAGAGAGTTGGGAGTAGAAGGCCGGTGCTAGACTGCGCGAATGGTGCGGTTTTTTGTGCGTGGATTGGCTTTGGCGATGGTGGCGACTGGGGTTTGGGAGCAGCCCCTGTTAGCGCAGGAGAAGAACGTCGGTTGCGATGGCGCTGTCGCGCTGAAGGCTGGCCGCAGTGGGCCCTGTACGCAGTTGGCGAAGACGATTGCGGGATTGTTGAGCGCGCCGGGAGTGGCTCGAGATCATTGGGGGATTATGGTCACGGCGATGGATGGGGCGCCGATCTATTCGCTGAATGAAGGACAGCTATTTCAGCCGGCGAGCAATGCGAAGTTGTTTACTACGGCTGCGACTATGGCTCTGCTGGGGCCGGAGACTACGTTCGAGACGAAGGTTGTGGCTCGGGGCGTGATGGATGGTGCGGCGGCGCTGAAGGGCGACCTGGTGCTGGTGGGAGCGGGAGACGCGAATCTTTCTGGGCGGGAGATTCCTTATGTCGCTCCGGCGTTGAGGCCGAAGGTGGAGAAAGGTGCTCCGCCTGCGCCGGAGGTCGATCCGCTGAGGTATCTCGCGGCGATGGCGGACCAGGTGGCTGCAACGGGTTTGAAGGTGGTGAATGGCGATGTGGTTGGGGATGACACGCTGTTTCCGTGGGAGCCGTATCCGCAGGATTGGTCGATCGACGACGCGGTGTGGGGATATGGTGCGCCGGTGTCGGCGCTGACAATTAATGACAACCAGATCAAGGTGACGGTGTCGCCGGGGACTGCGGCAGGTGAGCCCGCGACGGTGGTGGTTGATCCTGCGGTGCCTTCTTACTACACGCTGGATGTTTCGGTGACGACGGGTGAGAAGAAGAGTGGGAGCCATGTGCAGATGGAGCGCGATCTGGGGTCGAAGATGCTGCGGGTGTATGGATCGATCGCGGTGGACTCGCAGCCGGATGAGGAGGAGGTTGCGATTCACGACCCGGCAGAGTATGCCGCGATGGCGCTGAAGGGATTGCTGGAGGCGCGTGGGATTGTGGTGACGGGGAAGGCGCGGGCTGTGCATCGGATTTCGACCGATGCACAAAGTTTTATCTCTGAGGTTCAGAAGCCGTTGCCGAATTTCGATCTAAAGGTAAAGCATGGGTACGGCTTTGCTCGAGGCATGGGTACATTCGATTGTTTTGATTGTGACAGCAGAAAACTCCCTGTAGAGAAAGTGATTGCTAATCACACCTCGCCGACGTTGATGGACGATCTAACGGTTACGAATAAAGTTAGTCAAAATTTGCACGCGGAGCTTCTTCTGCATCATTTGGCGATGGCGCTGGGCGACCAAGAAAGAGGGTCGGTAGCGCAGGGTGCGAGAGTCGTGCGTCAGTTCTTGTTGCAATTGGGGATCGATAAGGATGATTTTGTTTTCTTCGATGGGTCAGGGTTGAGTGGGCATGATTTGGTGACTCCGCGGGCTACGGCGCGGTTGCTGCAGTATGCGTCGATGCAGCCCTTGTTTGCCGATTGGAAGAAGAGCCTGCCGGTGGGTGGGGAGGATGGGTCGCTGGTGGCGCGGTTTGGGAAGGCTCCGCTGAAGGACCACGTGTTTGCGAAGACGGGGACGCTGGGGGAGGCGCGGGCCTTGAGCGGGTATCTGGAGTGCGCGAGCGGGCGGACGGTGATCTTTTCGATCATGGTGGGGAATCATCAGCCGGGGACGAGTGACGACCGTGAGGTGATGGACAAGATTGTGGCGGCGATTGCGGCGGCAAACTAAGAACATGGCGCAGGGAGCAGGGACGTACGTGCTTCTTGGGATGCGAGAATAGTTGTGTGAGGACAATCAAGCTTTTATTGATGGGGTGTGGGGTCGGATTGTTGGCTGGATGCAAGTCGGTGCCGCCTGCTATGCCGCTGGAGCAACTAAATGCTCAGCAGACGCAGGGGCACGCGGTGTTTCAGGCGCACTGCGCGCAGTGTCACTATGACCGCGTGGATAAGCCGCTGCATGGCCCGCCGATGCTGGGGGTGTTCAAGCGGCCTGCGCTGCCGAGCGGGGCTCCGGCAAATGATGAGCGCGTGACTGCGACGATTCTGCATGGGCATGGCCTGATGCCGGCGATGGGGAATACGATGAACCAGCAGGATATCGACGATCTGCTGGCGTATCTGCACACTTTATGAGCGAGACGGACGGGAACGAAAGAGCCGAAGTAAAAAAACTTCATGCGCAAGCGCATGGGATGCTACCGGGTGTGGCGGGCATTTGCTTGTTCCTGCTTTTTTTTACGATGGTCAATGTCTATGCTGCGCTGAGGAACGCGTATGGGACTGGGTTCGGCAAGTATGGGGTGCTGACGATCTGCTCGCTGCTGGCGGTGGGGATCTTCGGACTGCTGCGGTTGAATCGGTGGGGCTGGGCACTGGTGATAGCGGGATGTCTTCTGGTGTCCGCAGGCGACCTGTACTTTTTCAGCAAGACGCATGTGGCGTTCTTTCTGATACGAGGGGCATTTGAGATGGTGTTTTTTCTTTACCTGGTGCGGACTGAGGTCAGGGACCGGCTGCGATGAGCTGGTGGCTACGCCATATCGGATGGTGGCCGCCGCTGCTGGGGACGGGGATCAGGGTGACACGGCTGGATAGGGATCTGCGTGCGATTGACGTCGAGATGCGGCTGCGCGGGTGGAACACAAATGTGATGGGAGTCCATTTTGGCGGGTCGCTGTTTGCGATGACGGATCCGTTTTACATGGCGATGCTTGGAGTGAACCTTGGTACGGAGTATGTGGTGTGGGACAAGGCGGCTTCGATACGGTACAAGAAGCCTGGCGTGGGGCGGGTGCGGGCGGAGTTTCGATTGAGTGAGGATAGGCTGCAGGAGATTCGCGCGACGGTGGAGCAGGATGGGCGCTTCGATGCGCGGTTTATGGTTGAGGTGAAGGACGATGAGGGTGGAGTGGTTGCGGAGGTAGAGAGGGTGATCTATTGCGCGAAGAAGAGCGTGCACCAGGCGCGACTGGCGGCGAGGGCGGGCGCGGCTTAGGGTTTCGATACAATGGAAGGGATGACTCCGCCGGTTGCATCGCCCGTTTCCCAGCCTGTTGAGGAGCTGGTCCAGATCGATCTGACGCCGAAGAAGCCCGCCCCGAAGCCGGTGTGGCTGAAGGCGAAGGCTCCGATGGGCGAAACATTTCACAATTTGAAGAAGATGGCTCGGGAGCTGAAGCTGCATACGGTGTGCGAGAGCGCACAGTGCCCGAATATTGGCGAGTGTTGGAACCAGAAGGCCGCGACCTTCATGATGCTGGGGAATCTGTGCACGCGGCGATGCGGGTTTTGTGCGGTGCCGAAGGGCAAACCGGAGCCGATTGATTTTGATGAGCCGCGACGGGTGGCGTAT
>Ga0210388_10003299_pt1 | contig 12654 bp, 12 predicted proteins | sample IncBWC19OmetaG_FD_155485 | JGI IMG/M metagenome (GOLD analysis project Ga0210388, IMG submission 155485) | Forest soil microbial communities from Barre Woods Harvard Forest LTER site, Petersham, Massachusetts, United States - Inc-BW-C-19-O ... | reverse complement strand
CAACCACGCCGCCGCCATCTTCCACCACCACGATGGGATGAACACCATCGAACCACGCGTGCACATCTTCGACGGAACGGCGCCGCGTCTCGAATGTTGCGACGCGATCCTCAATCCCCTGGTTGTAGATGCGCACGATGGCGTCCGCATCGTTGGGAGTGGCCGAGCGTGCAGTCACTATCGTCGGCTGGCGGGCGGGATTATGCCGTTCATCCGCGCATACACCACAGCTTGGCCGTAATGATCGAAGCTGTGCCACGGCACTGTGGACACGGACGCTATCCTGGCCATCTTACCGCTGCCAAATGGCGCTGGAATCATGTCCATGGCATTGGCCGCGGTCAGGAATGCAGTGGCTTTGTGCGCATACGCGAAAGAATCCTTAAGGTACTTCACCACCGCGTCTTTACCCTTGATGGATGCCGAGCCGTTCTCACTGACGCCCATCTCAATGGGATTTTTTTCGCCCAGAGCAGCCGCCGAGACCAGATAATTTATCGTGGCAATATGCATCATCTGCTGCGAGAATGTACGTACGCCTTTAAAGTCGCCCTGAGACGGAGACGGCGCGAAGTCATATTTGTCAGCGGGCATCGCTTCCGCCAGCGGCACCACTTCACCCTCCGCTTCCGAGACCTGCATGTCGATAACCTTGCCGATGCTGGGCGCCGGCGCGTCCGCTGCAAATACCAGCACCCCGGCCACCAGCGCAGCCGCGCCAAATCCGAACAGAATTGTCTTCTTCATGAGTGACATTATACGGAAAGCCAACGAACTGGTGCCCGGCGGCGTCAATATAATTAAGAATGTAGGTCGATATGCGCCCACTCCAAGATCTCTTCGCTGACCTCCGCTTCGCCGCCCGCACTTTTCGCCGCAGCCCCACTTTCACCATCACTGCCGTACTCTCATTGGCGCTCGGCATCGGCGCGAATAGCGCGATATTTACGGCGTTGGATACCGTGCTGTGGAAACCTTTGCCCGTTCAGGATCCCCATCGTCTGGTGCGGTTGCTGGCCACGCGCGCGAAGGACCAGGATCTGACTGGACTGCCGTCCGGCTTTATCGAGCATCTCCGCCGCGCGGACATCCTTTCCGATCTCGCCATTTTTTCCAACGACGGTCTCAGTTTTTCATACGACGGCCGGGCCGAGCGCATCGTGGGCGAGTTTGTTTCGACGAATTACTTCGCGTTCCTCGGCGTGGATCCGATCTTGGGCCAAGCCTTTACTCCCGAAGTCCGCTCCGGCCACTGGGCGCCGGAAGCAGTGTTGTCCTATCGTTTCTGGAAGCGGCGTTTCGCTGGTGATCCCACGGTGATCGGCCGGACCATTCATCTCAACACATATCCATTCGTCATCGTCGGTGTTTCGCCACCATCGTTTTTCGATCTGGAGCAGGGCTTCGAGCCCGAACTGCGGCTTCCAGTTTTACCGCCAGGCCAGCAACTTAGCCAGATCGCCGAACTCGGTAACGCGCCGCCGCGGAACTGGGATACCGCCGGTCGAGTGAAACCAGGCATGAGCCTGGCGCAGCTCGAAGCGGCCCTGGATTCACAATTTCAGGAATTCCTTCGCACCACGCCGTTCCAGGAGATTCGAAGCAGAGACTATCGCCAAATCCGCGTGCTGGCGGGCGACAAGAGCTGGCCGGGACAACTGGAACAATTTCACGCGCCGCTGTTCGTATTGCTTTCGCTCGTTGCCGCGGCGCTGTTGATCGCCTGCGCCAACGTAGCCAACATGCTGCTGGCAAGAGCCACCGCGCGCAGCCGCGAACTGGCCGTTCGGGCATCTTTGGGAGCGGGCCGGTCGCGCTTAGTCCGGCAGATGCTGGCCGAAAGCCTTCTGCTTTCGCTGCTGGGAGGAGCGTTAGGCATCGCCGTTGCCTTTGCGGCCGAGCAACTCCTAATACACTTTCTGCCGCAAGGCCACGTCAGCATTGTGGTCGATCTCCATCCCGACGTCCGCGCATTGATATTTACATTCGCTCTCGCGCTGGCAACAGGACTGCTGTTCGGACTGGCGCCCGCGCTTCAGGCCACGCGCGGCCATCTGGCAGCCACGCTGAAAACGGATTCCGCGGCCTCCATCGGCGGGGCCAACCCCTCGCGATTCCGTGGAGCCCTGGTAATCGCACAGGTAGCTTTCTCGATAGTGCTGCTGATTGCGGCCGGCCTGTTCGCTCGCACGCTGGCAAATCTGCGGCCAACCGATTATCGCGTGCATCCGGACCACGTGCTGCTTTTTACCATGAAACCGCAGCAAGAGATCTACAATGAGGCCCGCAAGCGCATTTTGGCGCGTGAACTGTTGCGCCGCGTGTCCGCCATTCCAGGCGTCGAATCGGCGGCATTGGCTGAAAACGGTCCGCTCGGCAGCCGCTGGGATACTGACTCGATTTCAGTGCCAGGCGGCCCGTCCGTTCAAGCCGCATCTGACGACGTGACACCCGGATTCTTCGACAGCATAGGCCTGCCAATAATCGCCGGCCGCGATTTCACAGCGGCTGATCGCCCCGATTCTCCGTGGGTCGCCATCATCAACGAATCGCTGGCGCACGCGCTATTCAAGAACCAAAATCCCATTGGCCGCATCATCCAGGAAGTCGACGAAGCTCAAACCCACCGCTTTGAAGTGGTGGGCGTGGTTCCCAACAGCCACTACTACGATCTCCACGCTGCTCCTCCGCCCGCCGTTTACTTCACCTATCAGACGGACGTCCTTTACATGCCGACGCTGCACGTTCGCACTTCGGCGCCGAACACCGCCAGCATAATTTCAGCCGTGCGCCATGAGTTCGACGTTCTCGATAAGGGATTCCCGATTTTCAATATCAAGACGCTCGAGTTGCGCATTGAAGATTCCATGGCGCGCGAGCGCATGGTCGCGAACCTGGCAGGCGCGTTGGGACTGCTGGCTCTGGTGCTTGCCGCCGTGGGACTCTACGGTGTCCTGGCCTACCTGGTCTCGCGGCGCACGCGCGAGATCGGCATTCGCATAGCCTTGGGTGCAAATGCCGACGCGGTGGTTTGGTTGATCGCACGCGAAGCGCTGCTATTGGTCGCCGCCGGAAGCATGCTCGGCATCGCCATCGCGGTGTTCGCTGGCCGCCTTCTCCGCACCTATCTTTTCGGGATTTCCCCGTCGGACCCTTTAATCTTGGCCGCTTCGGCCGCAACAATGCTTATAGTCGCGGCCATTGCGGTTAGTGTCCCGGCCGCCCGCGCCGCTGCGATAGACCCAATGGTCGCATTGCATTACGAATAGCTCGAACGTTTCATCGCCGCCCAGCGTCTAATCTGCATGCGGATGGTCACCGTCCTGTTCGCCTTGCAACTCACACTTGGCCTCGCCCAGACTTCGTCCACCATCTCCTTGAGCAATGGAATCCGGTTGAAGGTAACGGCAAATACCGGGTCCGATCCTTCGAACAATGCCTCGGACAATCTGAAAGTTGAAATGAAACCGGCCACAGGAAACAGTATCTATCGTATGTTCCGCGACGATACCGGGCTGGCGGTATGGGCTTATGAGCTGGTGGTGGACCGGCTGCCCGACGGCGATCATTTTCAGATCATCGCCAAACCGGCCGGCCAGGAGTTCGCGGCCAAGTTCCCCAATGCGGATGGCGGAAAGCCCACTCCAACATTTCCGATCCCCATCGAATCGCCCCCTCTCGGCGCAGGCGGCACGTTTACCGTTGATATCCCGAGCAATCCCGGGCTGTTCGAGCATCGCACCGACACGGTGCAGGTGCAACCCGATCCGCGCGACGATAAAAAATCCGGAGCGGGTGCGCCCGCGGCGCCGATGATCCGATTCTCCAATCTCAAGGTCTCCATCGCGGGCAAAACAGTCCCGGCCAACGGTCCGGGCGCGATGGTTTATGGCCCCTATGCAATGTTCTACATTCCTAAACGCGGCGGATATTTCTTCTCCACCGAACCTGTGTCTTCGCTACCCTTTGTCCAGGTGGGCGACGTGGATCACAATCGCTTGAAATTTACCGTCGACAACGAGGATTACGAATGCGGCTCGACGGTGCCCATTTTGACCCAGAACGATCGCGGTCAGATTTGGGTGTATCACGATCCGCAATACAAACCGGCCGGCAACTGGACGAAAAGCAATCCCAAATCCGCGGACGAGTTTTTCACCGCCGCGTCAGATTCGTTGAACTGGTGGCTTCCGTAGCCCCGCGCGTCAGCAAGCGGACCGCCTACGCGAATCATCGAGTCAACAGCTTAAACGCGTGCGCCCACTGGTTTCTCAGGAATCCAGGGATCAGCCACAGCATGCACAACGGCTCGATAGCCCGCGATGCCACAATTCCACCGCAATCCACGGGCTCCCAGCCGAGCTCTCGGATGATCTGGGACACTTGGGCCTTTGCGCCGTCATCATCGCCACACAAAAACATGCTGGGTGTGCCTTGTTCAAAATGCGGATTTACCATCAGGGCGCTGCCCACGCTATTGAATGCTTTCACCACGTGCGCTTTCGGAATCAGCGCTTGAACCTTCTCTCCCAACGATTCATTGGGACCGGTGGTAAACGGAATAACACCGTTCACCGGCGGCCCATCCGCAATAGGATTGTTAGCATCGATCACCGTCTTGCCAATGAAGTTTTCAGGCTTCGAGAGTTCGATGACCTTGTCCACAATCTGGCCTTTCACGGCCAGCAGCAGTAGCTCGCCGAACGCCGCGGCCTCGGCAAATGTGCCGGCCGTTGCGCCGGCGTTCCCAGCGACCCAGTCCGCAACGTCCTTATCCAACGGATCTCGCGTCCCTAGCTTCACCTGATGGCCGTGCCTCACAAATCCGGCTCCCAGGGTGCGGCCGACAATTCCCGATCCGAGCACTCCGATCTTCATTTCTTCATTTTGCCATGAAGCGATATAATTTCCGCCATGTACAGATCGGCTGTCTTGCTTTTGCTATGCGCTTGTCTGGCGCCGGCGCGTTCGCTCCAGCTCGAAGATTATTACAGGATCGAGAACGCTTCCGCTCCCGCTATTTCACCCGACGGCCGCTGGGTGACGTTCGTTCGCAATTCCATCATCGAGGCGGAGAACGAACGCCGCACTGAGATCTGGATGAGCCCTTCCGATGGATCCGCGCCGCCCTTTCGTCTCTCGAGCCCGTCCTTCAGCGCATCGGCGCCGCAGTGGAGTCCGGACGGCAAACTGCTGGCGTTCCGTTCCCCTCGCAAAGGACCGGGCATCAATGGCGATGTCTGGTTTTTGCGGATGGAGCGGCCAGGCGGTGAGGCGTTTCAAATCCCCGGTGTCGAAGGCGCGGCCATCTTCAGTCCGGACAATCGCTGGATCGCGTTCACCAAGAAGACGCCTCCCGCAGCAAAGCAATTCGAATTGCCCGCGCTCGAAAAACAGCTCGATCAGCGCTTCAAAGGGCGCATGTATGACTGGATGAATATCCGGTTCGATGGGCGTGGCTATCTTCCCGACCCGCGCGATCCGGCAGCCACGCCGCCACTCGAGCTCTACATCGAAGCTCGCGATGGCGGAACACCACGGCAATTGACCGCGCTTGGAGTTGATGTGCGATCGGCAGTCTGGAGACCAGACTCGGGCGCTCTGGCGATAACGGCGGATTCACACCAGCGCGACGAATATTCCTACGAACGCGCCGATCTGTGGATTGTTGACTTGGACGGCAAAATTCGCCGGCTCACTGACGACGGCTTCGAGCACGATTCGCCGGTTTGGACTTCCGACGGCAGTTCGCTAATCTTCCGCCGCCAGCAAGGCTTGAACCAGATCATCCAGGCCCGCCAGAACCACGGCGCGGCAGTGGACCTATATCGCATGCCCGCCGCCGGCGGCCCGATGACGAACCTGACGGTGGAATGGGATCTGATTCCCGAAGCTCCCGTTTCGCAAGGCCAATTTGTCTACTTCAGCGCCGACATCGCGGGCGATGTGCATCTGTTTCGTGAGCCGGTATCCGGAGGACGCGTGGAACAAATCACAAAGGGTGACCGCTCACTGGGCGGTTTCAGCTTCTCCGCGGCAGGAGACCGCATGGCGTATACCGCCAGCGACGCCCGGCATCCCGCCGAGGTGTTTTCGGCGCGGGTCGATTCCACGGGCGAGACCAAACTCAGCGTGCTGAACGAGACATTTTTGAAGGATGTCGAGTTGAGTCCGGTCGAGCGCATCCGTTTCCGCAGCACCGATGGTACCGAGGTGGAGGGTTGGATGGTGCTGCCGCGCGCGGCCAAGAGCCCATATCCATTGATCCTCAGCATTCATGGCGGCCCTCATATGGCATCTGGAAGCGCCTTCAACTACGAGTTCCAGTGGCTGGCCGCCAACGGCTTTGCGGTGCTTTACACGAACCCGCGCGGGTCCACCGGCTATGGCGAAAAATTCCTGTGGGCGACATGGGGAGGCTGGGGCAAGCTGGATTATCAGGACGTAATGGCGGGCGTAGATTACGCGCTGGCTCATTATCCCGTGGACGCAAAGCGGCTCGGCGTCAGCGGCTATTCCTACGGCGGATTTCTAACGGACTGGATCATCACCCAAACGAATCGCTTCGCGGCCGCGGTGACCGGAGCGGGAATTTCCAATTGGCTGAGCGATTACGGCACGGCCGATATCCCGCGCACCAAAGAGAGCGAGTTCTATGGCGCTCCATGGGACCAGGAATCCAGCGAACGGATGCGTGCCCTTTCGCCGATCACGCACGCCGGGAATGTCAAAACGCCCACCCTGTTCGTTCATGGCGAAGCCGACCGGCGCGTTCCTATCGAGGAGGCCGAGCAGATGTACACGGCGCTGAAGAAGCTACGCGTCCCGGCTAAATTCATCCGGTATCCCGGAGACTTTCACGGCGGCTGGCCTCCTTGGGATATGGTGCATCGTTACTATCATGAGCTGGAGTGGTGGCAAAAGTTCTTACCCTAAAGGAATAGTACGAAACATCATTTTGCTTCATTGACCGGCGCCAAAGGGACATGGAACACTAAGTCATTGGGAAAATGAAACATATTCCACAGTTAGTAACGATCGCCGGGCTCGCCTTTGCGTTTGCCACGTGCGCTTCCGCGGATATCACGTGGACTTTTAATACCACCACTTTTTGCTACAACTGCGGTGATGTTGGCTTCGAAACAGACAACGATATTAAGACCGGGAGTTTTTTCACGACCGATAACACCGGCACGGACCTCACCGGCTGGGACATCACTGTGGAGGGGACGAATGCCGGAGCTAATAACGAATATACGCCCGGCGATAGTTTTCGAACTCTTCCGATGGACGCGACCCATATTGATCTCTACGACGGATCGACCGGTCAATACATCGACCTCTATTTTGCAGCGCCTGGGACTACCAGCGCTGGCGGGACGATCAACCTATTGCAAGGAGATCTGGGTGCGGATGCCAACTCAACCATCGTTTGTAATGGTTGCGGGACGCTGGTTTCAGGTTCGGTCACCGGCAGCACGGTTCCCGAGCCAAGGTTCGGCGCGTTTCTGATGGTTGGCCTGGCTGGCCTGGGCTTCTTGACCCGCAGGAAATTCGCAGCCTCACGGGCCTAACTCATTCGGATCGGAGCCCCGGATGTCTGCGTGACGCCGGGGTTCCCCAGTCCCTGGCCCCGAGTCCCCAGCCCCAGCGAGGGCGCGAAGCGCCGAGCTACAGCCTCACCTGCCGCGCCTGATGAAACGCCAGGTTCGCCAAATGCGGCGCCGAAACAGCGCTGGCTCCAACTTCTACCGGCGCGTTGGGTTCGTTTCGCGATTTTACGCAGTCCAGAAAGTTCTGTATGTGCGTCTCAATGGGAATGGGCGCCTCCATTTGCTGCACGGGCTCCGGATTCTTGAGCCATGGTTCCTTCCAGATCTTGAAGCCGGCGTTACTGATCAGCATGGTGCCCTGGTCGCCCTGAAACTGAATCGACCAGTCGTTATCGTAGGAGTTGCAATAGTTCAAAGTCCACGTGGCCATGAACTGCGGATACTCGAACACCGCGCAGAATACGTCCGGCGCCTCGGAGCCGGTCATCTTGGCAACCTGCCCGAAGCTCACCGCCGATTGCACCGGACCCGAGTTGGTGAACCACTGCACCACATCCATCAGGTGCGTGCCTTGATCGGTCATGTTGCCGCCTGAATAATCCCAGAAATAGCGCCAGGAGCGGAACCGCATAGGCTGCAGCTCGCGTTCCTTGGCTGGTCCGAGAAAACGCTTCCAATCCAGCTGGCCTTCCAGCGGCGTGTTATTCAGCTCGTGTGAAACGTTCCAGTTCCACATGGGCTTGGCCATGGTGATCTTACCGAGGATTCCAGTATCGACAATTTCCTTGGCTTTGATCACCGACGGCGCACTCCGCCGCTGCATGCCGACCTGCACAATCTGTTTGGTCTTCCGCACCGCTTGGATCATGTGCTGACTCTCTTCGAGCGAATGCGACATCGGCTTTTCAAGATACACGTCCTTTTTCGCGTTCAGTGCGGCCACCAGATTCGGGTAGTGCTGGTGATCGGGCGTGGCGATGACCACGGCGTCAAGGCCTGGCTGGGCCAGAAGGTCATGATAGTCCACGTAACTCTTGGCGTCGGGAGCGTCTTTCAGGCCAAGCTGCAGATTCGGTTCGTACACTTCGGCAATGGCGACACACTCCGCGCCGAGGGTCTGGAAATTGCGGCTCAGATAGCGGCCGCGGCCTCCCGCGCCGATCAATCCGTAGGCCAGCCGGTCATTCGCGCCCCAGGCTTGGCGCGGCACAAACATTGGCGCTGCGGCTAGTGCAGTAGAGAGAAACTGTCGGCGATGCTGTTCCATCATTTGCTCCTTATGCGATCAACTGTATACCTTGATGGACCAGAGTGCAAAGGTCCCCTCGCTCACGCGCGGGGCTACGTCGAGGGAACGTGGGCACGGGAACATTGGCACCGGACATCGGCACCGAAACATTGGCACCGAAACATTGGCACCGAAACATTGGCACCGAAACATTGGCACCGAACATTGGCGCCGAACATCGGGACCGAAGATCGGCACCGAACATTGGCGCCGGAACATTGGCGCCGGAACATTGGCGCCGGAACATTGGCGCCAAACATGGGCACCGAACATTGGCATCGAACATTGGCACCGAACATCGGCACCGAACATTGCCACCGAACGTTGGCCGGAATGTTGGCGCCAAACGTCTACCCCGCAAACGTTGCCCGCATTGTAGCCCCGCGCGTCAGCAAGGGGACAGAATCAAGCAAGCCAGAGGCTGGCTCCACTAGGATAGGCTTATGACGGCTACGAATCCACTGAGTTACTTGGGTGAACAACTGGAAACCTGGCGGCAAGCCGGGACCTATCAGCGGTTGCGCGTGCTGGAATCGCCTTGTGAGCCGGTCTCGCGCGTGGATGGGCGCGAGGTGATCAACCTGGCCAGCAACAATTATCTTGGCCTGGCGGATCATCCGAAGCTGGTGGAAGCGGCCATTGCAGCCACCAAAAAATATGGCGCAGGGTCGGGTGCGGTGCGGACCATTTCCGGAACTATGAGCATCCACATGGAACTGGAGCGGCGGATCGCGCAGTTCAAGCAAACTGAGGCGTGCGTGGTGTTCCAGTCCGGTTTCGCGGCCAATGCGGGCACCGTCTCCGCCATCCTTACGCCGGAGGATCACATCATTTCCGATGCCTTGAATCACGCCAGCATTATCGACGGCTGCCGGCTTTCGAGAGCCAAGATCCATGTGTTTGCGCACCGGGACACGGTGGCGGCCGCAAAAATCCTGGACGATTTGGCGGGCGCATCTGGAAGAAAACTGCTGATCACCGACGGAGTATTTTCCATGGACGGCGACATTGGGCCGCTGCCTTCGCTGGTGGAGATTGCCGAAAGTCATGGGGCCATCATGATGATCGACGACGCGCATTCCTCCGGCGTTCTGGGGCGGAACGGGCGCGGCACAGTGGATCATTTCGGACTGCACGGCCGAGTTGATATACAGGTGGGCACATTATCGAAGGCGGTCGGTGTGCTGGGTGGTTACGTATGTGGAAACCGCGACCTGATTGAGTTTCTGTACCATCGGGCGCGGCCATTCCTTTTTTCGACTTCGCATCCTCCGGGAGTTGCTGGGGCCTGCCTGGCCGCTTTCGAGATTCTGGAAAACGAACCCGAACGCATCGAAAAGCTGTGGGACAACACTCGCTACTTCAAAGCCGCGCTAAAGAGCGCGGGCTTCAATACCGGCGAGAGCGAGACGCCCATCACGCCAATCATGGTGGGCGAAGCGAAGATGGCGCACGCCTTCTCCGCGGCGCTGTTTGAAAACGGCCTGTTCGCCACCGGCATCGGATTTCCAACCGTGCCCGAAGGCAAGGCGCGGGTGCGGACCATTGTAACGGCCACGCACACGCGGGAGATGCTGGATCGGGCGTCGGAAATTCTGACGCGGGTGGCGAAGAAGATGGGAGTGCTGCACTAAACGCACCGTCTCCCTAACCCGGCGAAGCCGGAACCAAACAGGCACCCACTCCGTTGAAGACGCCTCGGGGCGATGTCCGGCCCGACGCCGAGACGAGTCTCGGCGCAGCAGACTGAGAGTCCGCGCCACGGGGGCGTCTTCATGACATTTGGTGGGCCGGCAGGCCTATGGAAACTCCCTCACGATCGCGGCGCGGTAACGCATCTTTCCGAACCGCGAGCGTGAGCGACCGGTTGTCGCTAGTTTTTTTACGCGGTCTTCTCCCAATAATTCGTCCGGCCGAACGGCGTGATGGTCACGTGCTTCAGAAATGTTCCTCTGGAATCGGTGAACTTGGTTCCGTCCGGCGAAGTGTCGCCCGCGACGGATAAGTACAAAGTGCCGATCGACAGCGGGCCCACCGGATCGCCATCGGTTGCGAGCTGCGGCGCGGGAGTGGGAGGTGGATTGTAGGGCGGATAGTCGGCGACGTTGATCGACACTTTTATCGATCCCGGCGGCGGGTGCGTGGGATCGTAAGCAACTGCGCCAGGTTGCGTGACCCCAGGCGCCACGCTTATATTGGTCTGCAACGCCGAAGGTACCCAGGTATAGCCGTAGTTCTCGCGCATCGACATCACCAGATACGGATCCCAGCCCCACACCATAATCGGAACGTCGACGATAAACCCCTGGGTGGCCAGAGCCGCCGCGCGAGTGGTGCGCTGCCCTAGATCCGCGATAGCCGGGAGCGCTTGCAATTCGGGCGGTTGCGACGCCCAATACGCTTTGTCGAATGCTGTTTGAACGGTGTCCATGATTTTTATTTCCCGGCCTCAAACTAGCACCGGGAAATTGCGCCTACGGGCGGGGCGCGAAGCAAGACATTGAAAACACGCCCGCGATAGCGCGGGCTGAGCCGTGACTGGCGAATCAGAAGGTCAGACCGATCAGAAACTCGAGTTGGTTCTTGTTCGAAGGAGGAAAGGTGACGTTGAGTAAAGGGGACGCCGAGTCAGTTCCCCCGCCGAGCGCGAATCCGGTATCTGACAGATACTGGCCTTTCGACAAGACGTATCAGAAGGTCGGTCCGGCTTTCACCTAGGGTTTCACAATGGGTGGGGCAGGATGTCATCCTGCAGCGGGTTGTCAACCCGGAGCGCCGATTAGCAATCGGCGCGCAGGTTAACAACCTGCCCCACAGCTATGTTTCGAGAATTACGATAGCCACGCCTTGTGCCGCTGTGTGCGTAATGGAAAGCGCGATATTGCGAACACCCAGCTCGTCCGCAATCTTCGCCGCCTGGCCATAAAACTGAAGCGTGGGACGGCCGGAGCGCAGATTAGTCACCTCGAAATCATGCCAACGGACGCCGCGCTTCCAACCCGTTCCGATCGCTTTCATGCCGGCCTCTTTCGCTGCGAATCGCGCGGCATAGCGTTCGAAACGGTTGGCTTTTCGTTCCACATAAGCAATTTCCGCGGCAGTATAAATCCGATCGATAAAACGGCGGCCATGGCGTTCGATAGCTTCCCGAATGCGGTCCACTTCGGCGACATCGATCCCAATTCCGGCGATCACAACTCAGCACCCGTGGAAGTGATGGTCAGCCGGCCGTGCTTGACGCCCTTGGTGCTGATCAAGGCGTCCGCAAGCTTCTTCACCAAACTAGCCTTTCCCTTCACTACCAGCACCTCCAGGCAATTGTCGTGATCCAGATGCACGTGCAGTGTGGATAGAACTTGATGAAAGTGAGTGTGCTGCATGCCAGTGAGCTTCTCGTTCAAGAGTCGAACGTGATGGTCATAAACCAATGTCACGGTGCCCACCACAGTGCTATCCGGACCCTCCCACGATTTCTGCACCAGCTCATCCCGAATCAAGTCGCGAAAGGCTTCCGAGCGGTTGGTGTAACCGCGCGAAGCGATCAAGGTGTCGAACTTCTTCAATAAACTGGAATCAATGGCCACGCCAATCCGGCTAAGCTCGCTCATTTATCTGAAGAGTAGCAGGTTCTTGAACAACGGATTTCGATAGACTCGAAGGGTGGATCGCTTCATGGAGAAAGCCATCGCGCTCTCGATTGAAAACGTGCGGTCTGGCTTGGGCGGCCCTTTTGCAGCGCTGGTGGTGCGCAACGGATCAATCCTTGCAACCGGGACTAACCAGGTAACAACGATGCTGGACCCCACCGCTCAC
>Ga0210388_10003296_pt1 | contig 12657 bp, 12 predicted proteins | sample IncBWC19OmetaG_FD_155485 | JGI IMG/M metagenome (GOLD analysis project Ga0210388, IMG submission 155485) | Forest soil microbial communities from Barre Woods Harvard Forest LTER site, Petersham, Massachusetts, United States - Inc-BW-C-19-O ... | reverse complement strand
CGCGCCGCGTCCTGCTTCCCGTCGTGAAACTCCAGGTAGCCCATCGTCTCGTGCGCCAGCACGTTGTTGGGGTCCTCGCTCAGTACGGTTGCCAGCAATGCCCGCGCATCCTTAGTTCGCTGTTCGCAGGCCAGAAAGTCGGCGCGAACCGCGTCCGCCTGGGCCGGGGTCACCGGCTTCGCTTCATAGGATCCCTCGTCGAGAGGCGCGGCCGCAGTCGAGAGGGTGAAGTACATGAAACTGCCCTGCGCAATGTAGTAGTTCAGCTCCTTCTCGAGTTGCTTCAGATCGCCAAAGGCCTTCTCCGCTGCAACCACTGAGTCCTGATGCTGACTCATCAGCTCGGTATAGTCATGCAGGCGGTGGGTGTTGTTCTTGCGGTCCGTAACTTCGAGGTAGTGCGTCAGTGCCCAGGACTCGGCGTAAAACACAGACCCCTTCTGCTCTTCGTGGTAGTAGGGAGAATCTACGTCCACCTTGAGCAGCGTCACCAGTGGAATCAGCCGATTCTGGCGGAGATAGAGAATATCGTCCGTACTCGGCTCGCCCAGCTTCACGTCCTTGTCATGGATGTCCGTATTCTGGAAGAACTCGGCCAACCCCTCGTTCAGCCATAGCGGCAGCCACTCGATGGCTTTGCCAAGCTGCAGGTGGGTGTACTCGTGATAAACGGTCGCGAACGGATGGTCGCCCTCCGCGTCCAGGCGCATCGCGATGTAGTTCTTATCCGGGGCAGTGAGAAAGTATCCGGCCAGATCCAGTTGCCCTTTCGCCAGATAGGCCTCCGGCTCCAGCCCCTGAAAGTCCTTCCTGTCCTTGACGGCGACCACCACGATGGGCGATACCGGATCGACGTTGGCCTTGGGAAAGAGGGTCTGAAAGACCCAGCGCATGCGTTCGAACTGGTCGAGGAGCTGCCTTCCCCGCTTCTCGCTCGAATCGGTCAATACGGTGAAATGTGCGCTGCGGACCTCGACCCAGGATGGGCTCGCGTCGCGGGCGAGCGCCTGGGCGCAGATGCAGAGAACGGACAACCAGCCAAGTTTCTTCAGCATGTTCGAGCGCCGATCTTACCAAAGCAGGAGCCCGCAACCCACATCTCTCTGGTAATCACGAACCCGGTACCGTAGCCCGGAGTTCACGACCCGCGCTACCATTTCATCCGGCTGTAATATTTGTAAGCCTCCCCGTGCATACACTTCATTCGTTATGCAGCAAGATCCTCTCAGCGTTGAAGTTCACTACGGAAAGTCGCAGGACGTCCGCATTTTGCGCCTCATTGGTCCCGTCACGCTTCAGAACTTCTTCACGCTCCAGGATGTGCTGAAGAAGATCCAGACACCGGTAACGATCCTCGATCTCTCCGGTGTTCCCTACATGGATTCGGCTGGGATGGGAGCGATTATCAATTACTTCGTCTCGACCCAGAAGCGCGGCCAGAAGCTGATCGCAGCCGGGACGAACTACCGCGTCCTCGAGCTCTTCAAGCTGACCAAGGTCGATGCTCTGATCCCGCTCACGGATACAGTGGAGCAGGCCGAAGCCCTCTAAACCCTGCGCCCTATCTGCGTCGCCCTTCAGATCGCCGGCTCCCGTGCCGCCTCCAACTCCGAATTTCTGGCCCTTCCCGGCAGCGTCCGGTCGCGGAGAAGCAGGAACGGCCGCTCGACGCAGAGATAAAGCGCACCGGCCACCGTAAGGCAGGTCACCGCATAGAGCTACAAGCTCATGGAACTCGATGAGCGACCGCTGGAATTTTCGGACTGTACCACCGTCGTCACCCCGCGCCGGGGCTAGATCAGTTCGGTCTCCCACAGATCGTGCAGGTGAACCACGCCCTCGATCGCGCCATGCTCATTGACGACGACAAGCGAGGTGATCTTGCGCTCCTCCATGGTGCTGAGAGCACGCACGGCCAGCTCTTCGCCGGAGATGGTTCGTGGGTTCACATTCATGGCCTGACCCGCCGTCTTCTTCAATCCATCGGGACCGTCGCGCTCCAGCAGCCGCCGCAGATCGCCGTCGCTCAGCACACCCACTAGCTTGCCCTCGTCTTCCACGGTCGTCATGCCCAGCTTCTTGCGCGACATCTCGTAGATCACGTCCGTCATCGACGTGCCGCGATGCACTCTGGGAACGTCATCGCCGGAATGCATAAGCTGCCTGACTCGCGCCAGCCGCTTGCCCAGCTTGCCGCCGGGGTGCAGATCGGCAAAATCCTCCGCGCGGAAGCCTTTCTTGAGCGAAACCGCGATGGCCAGCGCGTCCCCCAGCGCCAGCATCGCCGTTGTCGAAGCCGTGGGAGCGAGCCCCATCCCGCAGGCCTCGGCCGGAACACTGCAGTCGAGCGCAACATCGCTGGTCTGCGCCAGCGTCGATTGCATATTGCAGGAGAAGCTGATCAGGGCGTCGCCGATCCGCTTGATGTTCACCAGCAGGCGGAGAATCTCTTCCGTCTCCCCGCTGGCCGAGAGCGCGATCACCACGTCGCCGCGCGCCAGCATGCCCAGGTCGCCGTGCACCGCTTCGGCGGGATGCAGAAAAAGAGCCGGGCTGCCGGTGGAGCTGAGCGTTGCGGCAATCTTCTGCGCGATGATGCCGCTCTTGCCCATCCCGGTGACAACCACCCGTCCGCGCGACTGACCGCATTGCAAAACGCACTCGACCGCACGCTCGAAATCCGCCGCCATCGCGCCCTCCAGCCGTTCCGCCAGGGCCAGCAGCGCCTCGGCCTCGATGCGAACTAAACGGGATGGAGTGAGTGCCGTCAAACACTCGATGCTATCAGAGCGGCCGCATCCACTAGAATTGGATGAGAAGGGTAAAAAACCACGTGAAGCGGAACACACTCGTCATTGCAATTGTGGTCATTGCGTTGGGCCTTATGGCGTGGGCCGGCATAAAGAATTATCAGCGGCGCAAGCAGGAGGAGGCGAAGCTCAAGGAGATGCAGGCCATGATGGTCAAGCTCCAGCCCGCTGACGGACAGCCTCCAGCAGCAGCAGGCGACGATGCGCCATATACCAATCCGCTGGCCGGAAAGGCCGCACCTGACTTTACCCTCCGGGACACGAGCGGCAAGAAAGTCTCGCTCTCCAGCTACAAGGGCAAAGCCGTGATCGTGGACTTCTGGGCCACCTGGTGCGCTCCCTGCAAGATCGAGATTCCCTGGCTGGAAAAGCTGCACGACCAATACGCCGCGCAGGGCCTCGAGATCCTCGGCGTCTCGGAGGACGATCTCGACCTGGACGACCAGGCCAAGCTGGTAAAAGAGAAGCAGGAAATTGCCGATGCGGCCTCGAAGCTTCGGATCAACTACCCGGTGCTGATCGATGACAGCAACGTATCGAAGCCGTACGGCGGCGTCGACGCCCTGCCTACAACATACTTCGTCGGACGCGACGGCAAAGTGGTAGCCGCGACCGTCGGGCTTGCCGATCGCGACGAGATCGAGGCCGACATCAAGAAGGCGCTCGGCTCCGGCACGCAGCCGGCCAAGGGGCAGTCCTGATGCGAAAGCTTCTCACGGCCGCCGTTCTGTTGAGCGCCGGCGCGCTGCTTGCGCAGAAGCTTCCCTGGCAGACCTCCGATTCAGAGGACAGCAACAAGCCTCAATCCGTCCGCTTTCTCTATCCGGAGCAGGTCACGGTCGCTGCCAAAAAAGATGAAGTCGTCGAGCTGCACTTCAAGATCAATCCTGGAATGCACATCAACTCGCACACGCCCCGGGAAAAGAGCTTCATCCCCACCCAACTCATCGTCGCCGAACCGCCCGGCCTGAACATCAGCGCCGTCGACTTCCCTCCCGGCACCGACTTCGCGCTTGCGGCTGCGCCCCAGGACAAAATCAGCGTCTATACCGGTGAATTCGTGCTTCGCGCCCACATTACTGCGGAACCCGGCGACCACATGTTCGCAGGCGCCCTCCGCTACCAGGCCTGCGACACCAACTCCTGCTATCCGCCACGCAACGCTCCCGTGGCCATCGACGTCATCGCCCGTTAGGATTTCCGGCCTTTCCTCCGCATCCGCCAAGTCAAGGAGATACAGCTACTTGCGGTATCGCGATAAGACATCGCGTATTATTATTGCTTTTCTTGGTATCGAAATGATATCACTTCGATACCATCGCTTAGGCGATGCATGAGGCTTAGCCATGAATCCAACCACCACCAACCACCAGGAGCGCGTTGTCACCGCCATCAAGGGCGCTCCCATGGTCGTCTTCACCATCCTGATCCTGGGCGCGGGCGTCGCATGTCTGGTCTACGCAGCCCTGAACCAGATGCCGCTTTTCGCGGTCGCGGGCGTCGTACTGATCGCCCTTACCGGCCTGCTTTCGAAGGGCTTCTTCACCCTACAGCCGAACGAGGCGCGGGTGATGGTGCTCTTCGGCTCGTACAAGGGCACGGTTCGCAAGGACGGCTTCTACTGGGCGAATCCCTTCTACAGCAACGGTTCCGGACAATCTCCCCTGCAGCTTGCCGCGCAGTTGAAGTCCGCCGACTCCCCCGACCGACGCCAGTTGCGGCGCAATAAGATTTCGCTGCGCGCCCGTACCCTCAACGGGCAGATCCTCAAGGTCAACGACCTGCGCGGCAATCCCATTGAGATCGCCGCTGTCGTCGTCTGGCGCGTGGCCGATACGGCGCAGGCCATGTTCGATGTCGACAACTTCGAGAAGTTCGTCGCCACGCAGAGCGAATCGGCGCTGCGCCACCTGGCCAATCTTTACGCCTATGACGATGCGAATCCCGAGGACACCACGCTGCGGCGCAATGTGGACGCCGTCTCGGCGGCGCTCTGCAAGGAGCTCGAAGAGCGGCTGGCCCGGGCGGGAGTTGCTGTGGATGAAGCACGGCTGACGCATCTCGCGTACGCGAGCGAGATTGCCCAGGTGATGCTGCGCAGCCAGCAGGCGGACGCCGTGATCACCGCGCGCCAGAAGATTGTGCAGGGCGCGGTCAGCATGGTGGATATGGCGCTCACCGAGCTGGCCGCCAAGCACGTGGTCGAGCTGGACGACGAGCGCCGCGCGGCCATGGTCAGCAACCTGATGGTCGTGCTGTGCGCTGAGTCAGAAGTACATCCGGTCGTGAACACAGGCACGCTGTACAACTAGGCGAAGGATGGCGGAACGCAAACCATTTCTCCTCCGCATCGACCCCGGCCTGTGGGCCGAGATCGAATCCTGGGCGCAGGCCGAGCTTCGCAGTGTCAACGGCCAGATCGAGTACATCCTGCGTCAGGCGGTGAACAAGCGCAAAGGCGGCTCGGGTGAACGCCGCGACGGAAGTGAAGAGGCTTCGGAAAAATGAAAAGCGGCTGTGGAGTCTTCCCGCGAAATGCCGGAGGACTCCCACAGCCGCGTGGCTATTTCTTCTGTGAGGCGAGCTTCTTCTGCGCTTCGAGGAAGCGGCGCAGCCGATCGAGCGTGCGCGCCTTGCCGAAGACGATCATGCTCTCGAGCAGCGGAGGGCTCATCGTGCTGCCCGTGACGATGGCGCGCAGCAGCATGAAGTTCTCCTTTACCAACCACTCCCTGGACTCACCCAGTTGCTTGAGAGCGGGCTCAATCGCCGCGGTCGTCCAGTCTGTCGCCTCGAGCACCGTTAGCTGCTCAGCAACGAAGGCAAGCGTCTTCTCAAGCGTGCGTTTTTTAGGCAGGAAGACATCCTGCGCAGGGAGAATATTGTCCGCGAAGAAGAAACCCGTCAGGTCGCCGAACTGGCCAAGCGTCTCGATGCGTGTTTGCACCAGAGCAGCAATCTCCTTGAGGTAGTCATCGGAGAGCACAGTCGAGCGCAGCGCCCCGTAGAATCCCTCCGGCGAAAGAGCGCGCAGGTACTCGCCATTGAGCCACTTCAGCTTGGTGAGATCGAACACGGGACCGCCCAGACGGATGTTCTTAATGTCAAAGTGCTGAATCATCTCGTCGAGGGTGAACTTCTCTGTCCCGTTGTTGATCTCCGCAGGCATTCCCCCACCCATGAGCCCAAGAAAGTTGAGCGTGGCTTCAGGGAGAAAACCAGCCTGCCGGTAATAAACCAGCGAGACCGGGTTCTTGCGTTTGGAGATCTTGCTCTTGTCCTGATTGCGCAGCAGCGGCATGTGCCAGAAGCGCGGCAGCTCCCAGCCGAAGGACTGGTAAAGCAGCACATGCTTGGGCGTGGAAGAGATCCACTCCTCGGCGCGAATCACATCGGTGATGCGCATGAGGTGGTCGTCGACGACGTTGGCCAGGTGATAGGTCGGAAAGCCGTCGGACTTCATCAGCACCTGGTCGTCGACATTGTTGTGCTCAAAGGTGATGTCGCCGCGCAGCTCATCGCGGAAGGTGGTCGAGCCATCGGGAACCTTCATGCGGATGACAAAAGGTTTTCCGGCAGCGAGATTCGCCTCGACCTCGGCTGAAGATAGATTGCGGCAGGTTCCGGCATACCGTGCAGGCAGCTTCGCGGCCATCTGCTGTCTACGCGAGACTTCCAGCTCTTCGGGAGTGCAGAAGCAGCGGTAGGCAGTGCCGTTCGCGAGCAACATATCGGAGTGCTGGCGGTAGATGTCGGTGCGCTCGGACTGGCGATAGGGGCCATACGGTCCGCCCACATCCGGCCCTTCATCCCAAGTGAGACCGACCCAGCGAAGAGCATCGAAGATCATCTGCTCGGAGGTGGAGACGAAGCGGGTGCGGTCGGTGTCCTCAATACGGAGGACGAATTTTCCGCCATGCTGCCGTGCGTAGAGGAAGTTGATGAGGCCGATGTAGGCGGTGCCCACATGAGGGTCGCCAGTTGGCGACGGGGCGATGCGGACGCGAATATTGCTTGAGGATGACATTTCGTTGTTAGGGATCAACTTTCGATGCTAGGGAGGGTGCAGCCTTGAGTCAAGCTGTGAGAATTGGCCAGAAGGCATATTGACCAACTTGACCAATCGAGATGCCGGGTTCAGACTGGAAGCATGGGCAAGCAGATCAATCTCTATGAGGCAAAGTCTCATCTCTCCGAGCTCGTGCAACGCGCGGCCGACGGAGAGGAGATTGTCATTGCGAAGGCTGGGAAGCCAATGGCCCGGCTCGTGCCGCTAGCCAAACACAAAAATCGGATCTCCGAGACGTTTGGGAAAAACGTGATGGGCATTACCTATATCTCTCCGGACTTCGAAGACGATCTTCCCCTGGAGCTTTTCCTGGGCGATTCCAAGGCCGACGCTGAGTGAACGATCTGTTTCTGCTCGACACTCACATCCTGATCTGGCTGAACTCCGGAGATAGCAGAATCACCAGGGCGGCTCTGACCAGGCTTCGCGACGCCGAGAGCGTCTTCTACAGCGCCGCATCGGCTTGGGAGATTGCCATCAAGCAAAGCGCAGGAAAGCTGCAGCCCAGCCAGCCAGTATCAGCCTACGCGCGTAAGGCGAGAATTGCAGAACTACCGGTGACCACCCGCCACGCGGAAATTGCCGGAAAACTGCCTCTGCACCATCGCGATCCCTTCGACCGGATGCTAGTAGCCCAGGCCATCGCCGAAAATCTGACCCTGGTCACTGCTGACCGGCGCTTGAAGGATTACGACGTGCCGATTTGGGTGATTTAGAGAGCTTGGCGTTACCGTGCTCCCAACGGTACCCCAGCCAGCTTCAGCAATCGCCCCACCGGATACTGCCCAACCTTGTTCGCCGCGTACCACGGCGAGTGCTGATAAAAGAAATCGAGCCGCGCATAGGGATTCGCCGCAAACTCCGCATCGCTCTGAATCTTGCGCTCGAATTCCTCTTTCAGCTTCGGATCCTTCTCCATCATCTCGCGCGCCAGCCTCTCGACCACGTAGGCCTCGCCGTATTCCTTCTGCTCGAAGATGGAATCGAAGAATCCCCATGCCATTGCCGAGTCCGGACCGGCTGGCTCCAGCCACTGCAGCGCTACCTTCGAGAGCCGCTGGTTCAACTCGACAACAACCGATCCCGCAGGATACGTAACCGTATCGGTGACGAGATCGCAATGGCCAAACCTGCCCGGCTCGCGTGAGCCCTCGCCGGGAAACATCGGATGCCTTCCCTCAAACGGTGCGCGGTTCCACTGCATTCCCGTGCAGCGATAGGTCTCGACCTGTCCAGTCCATGCGGCGGTTGTCCGCTGCATCTCGACCTGGTGCGCCGTCAGCACATCGATAACATCCGTCCACTGCCGGGGAATGACGTAAGCCGCTGGCGGGGTCGTCGAAGCGGTCACCTTGTAGCCCGTGTCCAGCGGCAGTGAGACATCCCACGGCTCATGCGAATACTTCACCCACATTGTCCCCGAGACTTCGCTGAGCTGCCGCGTGTACTTGTACCCGCGAAAAAGAAAAGGGGTGGTATCGCCGCCCCATCCAACCGCCAGAGGGAACTGCTGGTTGCCGAGCGGATGCGCTCCGAGCCGCGCGGCGTCGGCATCCGCGTCGGCATTCAGCTTGATCAGCTTGGCCGCATCGCGATTGACGACCTCCATCAATCCCTTGAGGAGGATGTAATTGCCGGTCACGCGCGTCTTGTAATCCTTCAGCATGTGCAGTTCGACCAGCATGCCGGGACGGTTCTCGAGGATCACGTAGCCGGTTGAAAACCGCGGCGGATCATCGTTGAATCCCAATCCCTTGGCCGGATCGGTGTCGTCATTCAGCGTGATGTAAGTCGGCGAAGCCAGATGGCCAGGGACGGCGTCGACATCCTTCACCAGCGTCGGCGTAACCGTATCGTCAATCCACCGCGCAGTCGGACCATACACATTCGGCCCGTCGTCGATGGTAAAGGTGACGTCGTACTGGAAGTCCGCGCCGTCGGTCACATGATCGTCCACGAAGAAGTCCGGCAGCCACGCGTGAAACATCTTCATGAAGGCACGCGCTTCAGGCGAATCAGTCTTGAGATAGTCGCGATTCAGGTTGAGATTGGTCCCATTGCCGCGCCAGCCCATCTCTTCCGGACCGTCCTGATTGATGCGGTTGTAGGGCGAGCGGCGCTCGTGGCCGTCGGCGTTGTACATCGGGATGAAGACGAAGACCGCATTGTCCAGCAGCGCGGCTTGCGTCTTCGAGATCACCATGTCGCGCAGCAGCGCCAGGCAGGAATCCTTGCCGTCCATCTCACCGGCGTGGATGGAGTTCTGCACCAGCACGATCGGCCGCTGCGATCCGTGAATACGCGCGGGATCGAAATCGCCATCCTTCGACGCGATGACAATGTCCAGCTCGTGCCCTTCGCCCGTGGTGCCGAAGGCCTCAATCTTCACCTGTCCGGGAGCAGCAGCCGCGATCCTGTTGAGATACGCCATGGTGTCGGCGTAATCCGGAGTCGTCCGATAGGCCGATTTCTCAGCCGGCGTCTGCCAGTCGGCGGTTGAAGTTTGGCCCTGCGCCACAACGACGCCCGAAAAGCATACTCCGGCGCACAAGAGACACGCGATGGTCTTCCACGTCATAAGCGCTCCAAAAGACAAAGGAGGAAAATCGAGCCACTGGGGCAGCAGAACCCGCCAACCGGACTTCAGCCACCGGCACTTTAGCTGACCGCTTCTTAGCCGACCGGACCTTCGTTCTAAGTAATGTCGTCCGTGTCGAACAGCGGCTTGATCTCGGTAAGCGGCTCGACGCCATGCACCTGGCTGACCAGGTCCTTGACCACGTCTTCGAGCTGCTTCTGGTTCTCGATCACCGCGCTCATGCTCCGTAGCGTCTGCTGGTCTTCGATCTTCTCGAGCAGCACCACGACATGCGCCTGGGCCACATGGTCCGCATTCAGGCCCTCCGGAGTCTTGGCCTTGATGCCGACGTCGGCAGGCTTCAGATTCAGCAGCTCGGCCACGCGCTCACGCAGCTCTCCGGCCAGAGGACCGATCTTCGGAGCCGCCAGCACCAGTGTCGTATCCACATTCACAATGCGGTATCCGGCATTCTCGATCTCCTCGAGCGCCAGGTTGAGAAAGATGGAAGAGTCCGCATTCTTCCAGCGCGGGTCGCCTGGGGGGAAGAAACTTCCGATATCGCCCGCCGAGACGGCGCCCAGCAGCGCATCCGTAATCGCGTGCAATAAGACGTCTCCATCCGAGTGCCCGGCAAGCCCCTCGGGATGCTCGATTGCCAGGCCGCCGATCTTCAGCGGCACGCCCGGCTTGAACGCATGTGAATCCCAGCCATATCCAATTCTGATGTTCATCTTGTTCCCGTTCGTTCAGGATATTGCATCTGCGGCTGGTTCAGACCGTAACCGTCTGGCGGCGCAGATAAAACTCCGCCAGCTCCAGATCGCCCGGCTGCGTAATCTTGAAATTTGCCGGCGAGCCCGGCACCACGGCTACCTGCGCACCGGCGCGCTCCACCAGGCTGGCCTCATCCGTGCCGATAAAACCGTCCGCAGCGGCTTCCGCAAAGGCGCGCTTGATGAGCTCGAAGCGAAACCCCTGCGGCGTCTGCGCCTGAACGATGTACTCGCGCGGAATGGTCGAGGTAATGATCGCGCCGTCGGCAGTGCGCTCCACCTGCTTAATGGTGTCCACGGCGGGCAGGCCCACGATGGCCGCGTCATGCTTCTCGACGGCCTGGATCGTGCGCTGAATCGTCGCCGTATCAATCAGCGGACGGACCGCGTCGTGGACCAGAATAATGTCCTCGGGTGCGGCATCGATGGCGCTGAGAGCATTGGCCACGCTCTCCTGACGGCTGTCTCCGCCTTCGACTACATAGACCCGGTCGGCAAATCCATACTCGCGCACCTGCGCCGTCAGCCGTTCGATCTCGGCCGGCCGCACCGCGACGAACAAGGCTTCCACAGTAGGCACGGTGGCAAAGGCACGCAGTGTGTGAATCAGAACAGGGGTGCCAGCCAGCTCCAGAAACTGCTTGGGGGCCGCAGAGGTCGAATGGCCCGCCGTCATCCGGGTGCCAAGCCCCGCGGCAGGAAGAATCACAAATACCCGCATAAACAGAGGAGTATATCAGGCGGGAGGCGGTCAGGGATGAAACGAGCAGCTAAGAGGCGGCCAGCTAAATTCCGGTCGGCAAAAAACAATTGAGCGCCCGAAGCACAGGCGTCCCAGTGATTGGCTGGTACGGGGAAGCCTGAATGACAACTTGACCGCACGCCTGCGGTTTCGCTGACCGATTCATCCCTGACCGTTCCTCGCCTGACCGCTTTTCAGCCGACCGCTTTTCAGCTGCCCGCTCCTTACCCGCCCGCTTTTTAGCCGACCGCCTCTTAGCTATACTGAACTGTTCGCCGCCATCAAAATCCCCGCCTGTCGTCAGGCAGCAAAACGAGTCGAGTTTATGAGCACAAAAGTGGAAATTCCCGTCCAGCCGGACTTCGTCGCCGAGGTTCAAGAGTGGATTGAGGCCTTCGATCAGGTCGTTTTTGCCGAAGGTCACGAACAGGGCGCAGAGCTGCTCGATGCCCTTCGCCGCCGCGCGCGTGAGGCCGGGATTACCGCTCCCAGCGAACTCACCACCCCCTACCTGAATACCATCCCCAGGCATGAAGAAGAGGCCTACCCTGGCGACCGCGATCTGGAGCGCCGCGTCGAGGCCCTGATCCGCTGGAACGCCATGGCCATGGTGCACGGCCAGAACAAGAAGGACGCCGGCATCGGCGGTCATCTTTCCACCTACTCCTCGCTGGCCACGCTCCTCGAAGTCGGATACAACCACTTCTTCCACGCGACATACGGCAATCAGCCCGGTGACTTCATCTACTTCCAGGGACACGCCTCGCCCGGCGTCTACGCCCGCGCCTACCTCGAAGGACGCTTCGACGATCAGCGCCTTCTGAATTTCCGCCATGAGCTGCGCGGCGAGCCCGGTTTGTCGTCGTATCCGCACCCCTGGCTGATGCCCGACTTCTGGCGCTTCCCAACGGTTTCGATGGGCATCGGCCCGCTGAACGCGGTCTACCAGGCGCGCTTCATGCGCTACCTCGAAAACCGCAGCCTCATCGAGAAGACCCCGCGCAAAGTCTGGGCCTTCGTCGGCGATGGCGAAACGGACGAAGTCGACACCCTCGGCGCAATCTCGGTCGCCTCGCGCGAAAAGCTCGACAACCTGATCTTTGTCGTCAATTGCAATCTCCAGCGGCTCGACGGCCCCGTCCGCGGCAACAAGCGCATCATCGACGAGCTCGAAGGCGTCTTCCGGGGCGCCGGCTGGAACGTCATCAAGGTCGTCTGGGGTTCGGACTGGGACAAGCTCTTCGAGCGTGACCACACCGGCCTGCTCCTCAAGCGCATGGAAGAGTGTGTCGACGGCGACTACCAGGCCTTCAAGGCCAAGGGCGGCGATTTCCTGCGCAAGGAGTTCTTCGGCAAGTATCCCGAGCTGCTGAAGCTGGTGGAAGACTATACCGACGATCAGCTGGCTGCGCTCCACCGCGGCGGACACGACGCCGGCAAGATCTACAACGCCTACAAGCGCGCAACCGAGCACAAGGGCGGCCCGACCGTCATCCTCGCCAAAACCGTCAAAGGCTATGGCCTCGGAACCACGCAGGCGCGCAACGCCTCGCACCAGGAGAAGAAGCTCTCCGACGACGGAGTGACCGCCTTCATCAAGCAGTTCAACATCCCCATCCCCGAGGAGCAGGCCAGGCAGGGCAAGCCGTGGCGTCCCGCGCAGGATGCGCCGGAGATCGCCT
>Ga0210388_10003295_pt1 | contig 12660 bp, 11 predicted proteins | sample IncBWC19OmetaG_FD_155485 | JGI IMG/M metagenome (GOLD analysis project Ga0210388, IMG submission 155485) | Forest soil microbial communities from Barre Woods Harvard Forest LTER site, Petersham, Massachusetts, United States - Inc-BW-C-19-O ... | reverse complement strand
CTTTGCCGGATTCTTTCTCTGCATGCGGCAGGCGGGCGAGATCTCCGTGCTTTGGGCCGCGGGCTTCTCGCGCCTCGCCTCACTCTTGGCTACCGGATCATTTGTGCTCGCAACCCGACAGTTTCGTCCGCTGGTGCAGTCTGGTCTCGCCCTGGGCGTTCTCGCCGGAGTGCTCGATTCGACCGGAAGTGCGATGTTTGTGCGTGCCAGCCAGACGGGCCGGCTCGACGCGGCGGTTGTGATCAGCTCGCTTTATCCTGCGGTGACAGTCTTGCTGGCCCGCTTCCTGCTCGACGAGCACGTTTCGCGCTGGAGAATGGTGGGCTTACTGGCGGCGCTGCTAGCGGTTCCACTGATTTCTATGTAAGCGGCAGTTGGCATTCTGTTGTTGAGTGCCTCATGAGCGCGAAGAATTCCGGACTTAGAAGCAGCTCGTTCCTTCTGCTACCATCGCCCCGTGACCCTCGTTGAAGTCCGCAACCTCACCAAGGTTTATCCGCTAGGTCAGCACGTCTTTGGCGGCGGAGGCCATGGCGAGGTGCGCGCAGTTGACGACGTCTCGCTCGAGATTCAGGCCGGCGAGACGCTAGGCTTGGTAGGCGAGTCCGGGTCGGGGAAGAGCACGCTGGGCCGCCTGATTTTGCGGCTGATCGAGCCCACGTCGGGCTCAGTCCAGTTCGAGGGAAAAGACCTGCTCACGCTGGGAAACCGTGAATTACGCTGCCTACGGCGCGATATGCAGATCATTTTTCAAGATCCCTTCGGCTCGCTCGATCCACGCTTCCGCGTGGAAGATATTGTCGCGGAGCCGCTTCTGATTCATGAGCCCGGCAGCCGTGCCACGCGGCGGGCGCGGGTCCGCGAGTTGCTGCGCGCAGTGGGCATGGATGATTCGGCAATGCTGCGCTACCCACACGAGTTCAGTGGCGGACAAAGACAGCGGATCGGGATCGCGCGAGCCTTGGCCCTCCGACCTAAGTTCATCGTTGCCGACGAACCAGTTTCCGCACTCGATGTGAGTGTGGGTGCTCAGATCGTGAACCTGCTGGCGCAACTGCAGCGGGAGTTCGGCCTGACGTATCTTTTTATTTCGCACTCCATGCCTGTAGTACGCTATCTGGCCACCCGAATCGCCGTAATGTATCGCGGGAAACTGGTTGAAGTCGGATCAACCGAGCAAATCACCGCCAGTCCACAGAATCCCTACACTCAGACCCTGCTCGCAGCTACTCCTGAACTCATAGTCTAATCAGCTCTGCCAACTTGCTTGTGACGAATGGCACAGACCGGCATTCAGGCGTCTTTCATAATTTGATTCACTAGGAATGTCGTTATGAAATCCTGCTTTGTGCTTACCGTCTTTTTTCTGTTCGTTTGCCTCGCGCCTGCCCTGGGACGACAGCCGTCGAACACTTCCGCCAACACCTGCATCGACTGCCACAGCAAAAAAGACCCCCAATATTGTGTCCGACTGGAAGCTCAGCAAGCACAGCGGGGTTGATGTCACTTGCCTGACCTGCCATGGCGATCAGCACAATTCCGACAGCGATGTTCGTGGGGCTGCCCCTGCCCGAGCACAAAGAGTGGGCGGCCGACCGGACCGCCATTCTGTAGCCGCTGGGCGTGCTCGATCCGCAGGGCAAGCCAACCGCATTAGTAGATACTGTGAAGGCGGCCGATCTCGCGCGACTCACTCAGGAAGATTGGCAACGCGAGCGCGACAAGATGCTCAAGACCTGCAATCAGTGACACTCCATCAACTTCGCCAAGCGGAGCTCGCCGCAGACGATGACATGATTAGAAACGCTGACCACCTGATGACGGAGATCCGGGAACTCGCCGCGCAGATGCGCAAGAACAAACAAATTGCTTCGGCCGGCAAGCCGCATTTGGCACCCCGCAAAGACCGCTCCGAAATAGCGAGTACGTTGGCATGCGGAGTGGCGGAGGGAGTGGCGCGATCCGCCGCGCCGGTTTATGCTTGGTTCGTTTTGTGGAGGAAATCCATGCAGCGATATTTGTTATGTCTAGCCGCTTGCGTTCTGACTCTCCCAACCCTCGCGCAGACCAAGAATCCGGTGTCTTCTGTCATCAAAGAAATTCTGCCACGACAGACGAAAAACATTGAAGCTGCGGTAGATGCGATGCCGGCGGACAAATTCGGCTTTCGTCCCACCGAGCTGCAGATGACGTTCGGCCATTTGGTCGTGCACATCGCGGAATCCAACTACCTGCTCTGTGCGAAAGCCAGCGACACTTCAGCCCCGAAGGTCGAGGAACTCAAAGAGACGGATAGCAAGGACAAGCTTTCGGCAGCTGTGAAAGCCTCCTTCGATTACTGCGCAACCGCGCTCGCCAAAACCGACGACTCAAAGTTAGGCGACACGATTGAAGCATTCGGCGGACGGCAAGCCCCACGGGCGTTTGCCTTCATTGCACTCGCCAGCGGATGGGCGGATCACTACGCGGCTGCTGCACAATATTTACGGTTGAATGGAATTCTGCCGCCGACCGCGCAGAAGAAGTAAATATCAAACGTTCCACGCTTGGGAAGGGGCCTTGCGAACGGGATTGAGCCGGGGAGAGGCAGGCTCAGGCTAGTGGCAGCCAATGCCCGCGAGCCTGCGGGCCCCACGATTATTTGATCTGGACGAGATCAGCCGCTTCAACGTCTACCACAGGCGGTGCGGGCAGCTGTGGCGCCCGCCACGAATCAAAAATCGAAACTTGGTGCACGCACGACACCGTGCAGTGCGGCGCGCATGACTTCTCGGTGAGATATTCTCGCCGGATGTCGGCGCGAGTATAGTTCTCCAGCGGCACTCCGGGATACCCACGCTGTTGCGAGCAGTAGTGCACGAGGCCATCTTCACAGATGTAGAGGTAGCGCGCGCCGGCGCGGCAGCGCCATTGGTTCGGGCGCCCCTGGGCAATGTTGTCCTGAAATGCATTCACGCGCGTGAAGCTGCGCTTCTCCATCGACTTCATTTCGTGGTAAACCGCGCGTTCTTCGGCATTCAGTGGCTGGAGTTGTCCCCCGCCGTCGTGAATGATGCCGATCGTCGAACCGAAGCCGAGTTCCATCGCGCGGCGGCCGATGGTGAGCGCATCCTGCGGATTTTTGACTCCGCCTCCAACCACCGAGTTAATGTTCACAAAGAAGTCGGCGCGTTCGGCAAGCAGCTGCAGCTTTTTGTCGAGAACCTTCAGGCTCTTTTTTGAAACCTCGTCGGGTGTGACGTTGTCGATTGAGATCTGCAGCCACTCGAGCCCCGCGCGATTCAGCCTCTGGATGCGCTCGGCGACCAGAAGGTAGCCGTTTGTGATCATGCCGGCAATCATGCCATGCGAACGAATGCGTCGGATGATCTCGTCGAGGTCTGGGTGCAGCAACGGCTCGCCGCCGCTGATGGTAATGACCGACGTGCCAAGCGCCCCGAGCTTGTCGATGCGCCGAAACATCACATCGGTCGGCACCGGCTTCGAAAAGTCGTCGAACTCGTTGCAATACTTGCACGCGAGATTGCAGCGGCGTACCGGAATGATATGCGCGAGCAGCGGGTGGTCAGCCGACATAAATGCGCCGGCTACCATTTTCGCGCCGCGAATATTGCGCTCGATCGAGCGCAGGCGGCGCTTGAATGTGGGCTGAATGGGCATATTTCCTTCTTTTTTATTAGAGCATACTGGGCGGCATGGCGGCGCTGCGAAGCAGTGGTCGGCAAATTTTGGAGGCTGAATGGACTTCCAGCGTGACTGTTTTGCACCCTAAACGAGCTGATGCCCAGCCTCCTGTAGGGCGCGCAACGCCGCCTCGGCCAGGTCTTCCTTCACCAACACGTAGTCGGTGTCGAAGGTGGAGATCGCGAAAATCGGGATTGCGCGATCCGAGAGCGGCTGAATAAAGGATGCAAGGATGCCCGTCTCTCCGAAAGGGAAGGGCCCAATTAACTTGAAACATCGCCAGCCACCTTCGCGCTGAACGTCGTTCGGAACCCGCGCAGCGACACAAACGATCGAGAGTTCGTCTGCCGTGGAAGTGATCGAAAAAAATCCGCCCTCGACTCCCCAGGGAGGCACTCCCGATCCAGAAGGTAATCGGCAGACAGCGAACGATCCCAGGATCCATGCGAATCGAAGTGAGTGTTTCATTCGTTTGATGGTCCGAATCGGTTTCAGCGATTATCCAATACTAATTGGACCACTTTAAGATTCTCAGTGCTTCGAATCTATCTTCCGGTCGCCTTCCGCAACGCCGCTCGAGCCAGCAAACGAGTCGAGTCCAGCGTGGGTAGTGGCGATGAATCCGGCGCGACCAGCAACGGAATCTCGGTGCAGCTGAGCGCCACCGCGTCGCAGCCTTCCTGTTTCAAGCTTTGGATTACTTCAGCGAAATACGCGCGCGATTCAGGAAAAAACTGTCCGTGCACCAGTTCATCGAAGATGATGTGGTTGATCTTGTCGCGCTGCGGCGGATTGGGAATCCGGTGCTCAATCCCGGCCACGCCCAGTGCCTCCGGGTAGACCGGGCCCTCCATCAGGTACCGCGTGCCGAGAACGCCAAGGCGATGCACCCGCGCACGCTTCGCTTCTCGCGCAACTTCGCGTGCAATGTGCAGCCAGGGCCGCGGCGAGCGATGCTCGACCAGATCGAACGCCTGGTGAATGGTGTTGTCAGGGCAGATCAGGAAATCCGCGCCGGCGCGGGCCAACCTCTCCGCAGATGACAACATGAGCTGCGCGACGCCCGCCCAGTCATCGCACTCGACGAACTCCATGTACTCGGCGAGCGCATGTGTATGCAGCGACACTTCCGGATGACGATCGCGGCCCAAGAGCGCGGAGCCTTCGAGGCAAATTGTGCGGTAGCACAGGGCAGCGCCCTCCGCGCTGCAGGCAACGATCCCGATGTGGAGAGGCATGGAGATCCGTTACTAGCTGTTAGCCTCCTAGCTCCTAGCTTTCCAATTTCGTGGCGAACAGGTCATTCGAAGAAGGAAGTTGGACCATAACTCACTTTGCCGCCGCCGCACCATCCAGCAAGTTCAGAAATTCCAGTTTTTTTTCTGCGGGCAAGAACGACGCTTCAAACGAATTGCGCGCCACTTCGCGCAGCTGTTCCTCCGTGAAGGCGAAGTGCTCCTGCAAAAGCTGGTATTCGCGGGCGAGGGTGGTGCGAAACATCGCGGGGTCGTCGGTATTTACCGTGATCATGACACCCTGGTCGAAGTAATTCCTGACCGGATGTTCGGAGAGTTCGCGACAGACGCCGGTTTTGACGTTGCTGGTCAGGCAGATCTCCACGGGGACTTGGCGCTCGGAAAGTTCCTGCACCAGATCGGCGTCCTGGTACGCAGTCAAGCCGTGGCCGATGCGCTCCGCGCGCAAGTTAAGCGCACCCCAAATCGATTCTGGTCCCGCACTCTCGCCAGCGTGCGCAGTGAGGTGCAAACCATGGTCGGCACAATAAGCGTATACATCACGAAAGAGCTCGGGTGGCCCCTTGCGTTCATCCCCCCCAATCCCGAAGCCGGCTACATTTCGATCGCGATAGCGCACCGCCAACTCGGCGACGTCTTGCGCGCGCTCCGGCCCGAAGTGACGAACTGCATCGAAGATCCACAACAGCGACACGCCAAAATCGCGCTCGCCCCGCTGGCGGCCGCGTTCCAGTGCCTCAAAGATCTGGCCGAAGTCTTGTTTGCGCCAGAGGCAGACGCCGACCGAGACATAAACTTCAGCGTGCAGAACGTTCTCGGCTCTCAACCGCTCCACCAGCCGGTGGGTGATCAGTTCGTAGTCATCCGGCGTCTGCAGGTGCTCGGTGATGGCCTTGAAAGCCATCAGGAAGCCGACGAAGTCGTCGTACTGATAGAGCTTTTCGACTTCCGCGAGTGTGGTTTTCACGCCATGGCCGAGTTGCAGATCGTGCAGCGTAGAAGGTGCGATCGACCCTTCAAGATGCAGGTGCAGCTCCGCCTTCGGGAGCGTAGCGAGAAAAGAGGTGGGACGCATCCAGGCGGTCATACGCCTGATTGTAGTGGGTTGAGCGCCGATTTCAAATCAGCGCTTGCCGCCAGCGAACTCACTGTGATGCCGACTATAGAGCCAGTAGATCGTGAGGCCAATCACCAGCCACGCAAAGAAACGCAGCCAGGTCAAAATTGGTAACCCCGACATGAGCAGCACGCAGAAGAAGACACTGGCGATGGGGGCAAGCAAGCCACCCGGGGCGCGGAAACCGCGCCGCCGGTCCGGATCCTTGCGCCGCAGGATGATCACGCCGATGGAGACTAGCACGAAGGCGAAAAGCGTACCGATGTTCGACAGATCCGCGAGCGTGCCGATGTCCAGAATGCCCGCCGGAATGCCGACGACAAGCCCGGCGATCCAGGTTGCGGTAGAAGGCGTCCGGAAGCGCGGGTGCACGCGGCCGAAGAGCTTCGGCAGTAGACCATCGCGTGACATCGCGAACCAGACACGTGCCTGGCCGAGCTGAAACACCAGCAGCGACGAGATCATTCCCATCATCGCGCCGAACAAAACTCCAAGACGAACCCAGTGCAAGGAAGTCGATCCGGTTGCGAGCGTCAGCTTTTTCAAGCTGTTCACGACCGGGGCGGCATCATCGAGCAGCGACTGCCAGGGAACGATTCCCGTGAGCGTGACTGCCACGCCGATGTAGAGAATCGTGCAGATGACGAGCGTGGCGATAATGCCGATGGGCAAGTCGCGCTGCGGGTTCTTGGCCTCTTCCGCGGCAGTCGAAACCGAATCGAAGCCGATGTAGGTAAAGAAAATGATCGAACCACCGGTGAGAATGCCGGACCAGCCCTGGGGCGCGAAAGGATGCCAGTTGCCGGGATTGATGTAGTGCGCGCCGGCGATGATGAAGGCGAAAATCGCAGCGATCTTCAGGATCACCATGGTGTTATTGGCTTCGGCCGACTCGCGAATGCCGCGCACGAGAATCATCGTAAGGATCATAACGACCAGAAACGCCGGGAAGTTGAAGCCGAAGTGCAAACCGGGCGGATAAAGCACATCACCCTTCAGATCGGTCAGCCCGCCCGGCAAGTAGGCAGGAGAAATCCAACGCAACGCTGGATGAAATCCGAACCAGTCGAACATATCGACCAGGTGGGCGGCGAAGCCGACACTGACTGCCATATTACTGACGGCATATTCGAGAATGAGGTCCCAACCGATGATCCAGGCGATGAGTTCGCCCATCGTCGCGTAGGTGTAGGTGTAGGCGCTGCCAGCGATGGGAATCATCGAGGCAAGTTCGGCATAGCAGAGCGCGGTGAAAGCGCACACCGTGGCCACCAGGACGAGAGAGACCGCAAGGGCGGGGCCCGCCCCGGGCCTACCGGTGGTTGCGGTGTGTTTGATGATGTAGTCGAGCAGTGGTGCGTTCAGGATGGACGAAGTATCGAACTTCTGACCCGCAATCGCGGTACCGATGACGGTGAAGATACCCGAGCCGATCACGGCACCGATTCCGAGGGCGGTGAGTGAGAGGGGACCAAGCGTCTTGGTAAGCCGCCGGTCGGCGTGCTCCGAGTCGGAGATCAGCTTATCGATCGACTTGCAACAAAAAATCTGACTGCTGGTGTTCGGGTCGCTGCCTTGCTCGGTGGTCACGGGTGGTTGTGCCAAGGGCCCCTGCGTGGTTGACGCTGGCGCAAACGAGATGCGCGCCTAAACTTGCGCGCGAATCTGGTCGTTGCTCTCAGCCAAATTTGCATGCCGGCAGTGTTGCAGTCTCGGCGGGCAGTCCTTCTGGATTGAAGAACCACGACGCGCGCAAAGAACGGGGCGCGGATTCCAGATCCACAGATCCTGATCCATAGACTTGATCCACGCCCCGATATTGTTTAACGCTTCGCCTGGCCACGAGCCAGCTTCTTGACCTTGCTCTTCTTCGAGCCGCGGGCATAATCCCGCTTGGCCAAAGGCTTCGCCACTTTCCTCTTCTTGCGCGCTTCGCGCTTGCTCTTTTTCCGTTCTTCTTTGCTCAGCTTTGATGTATCTGCCATGAATCCAGTTTTCTCTCTCTATTTAGATTTGTGTTGCATGCGGACTAACCATCCCGCCCGCGTCGGCTTTTAGTTTCTCGAGGCTCCAAAGCCGTTAGCCACGCTATGCTCTTTCCAGTTGCGCGTACTTCTCGACCAGCTTCTTCAGTCCGAACCTCGGGAATTGTACCGTAATCTTGGCATCTTCCCCATCTCCTTCTCGCTGGTAGACCGTGCCCTCGCCATATTTCGGATGGCGAACGCGCTGGCCGGGACGGAAGCCACGCTTACCCTTGGGCTCTTCGACAGGCGGCTTTGGCAGGTTGAACTTCTTGCCGCGCGAGGCGAAGAAGTCGGCGATGTTGTCAATGGAGTTGTAGCTGGGAGTCGGGCTCACAGGCTTGGCTTTCGCTGCGCGCGCCTTCGCTCCCCAGTTCGCGCTCTGATCCTCGTCTTCATAGGAATAGTGAGTGGAGGAGTGCTCGTCGTGGTGGGCCACGGAGGAGCCCCTTCGCAAATAGCTGCCCGTTGCGGCATAGGAAGTCGCTTGACGGCGCTTCGATCCGAGTTCTTCGAGCAAGTTGCCTGGAACTTCCTCGAGAAACCGCGAAGGGACACTCGCTTCGGGAAGGTCAGTACCGTAGCGCCGGCGATAGACCGCGCGAGAGAGAACTAGCGTGTCCATGGCGCGGGTCATGCCGACGTAGCAGAGGCGGCGCTCTTCTTCGACGTCATCGGCTTGGGTAAGCGTGCGCGAATGCGGAAAAAGACCTTCTTCGAGACCGCAGAGAAACACCAACGGAAATTCCAGGCCCTTCGCGGCGTGCAGAGTCATGAGCGTGATGCGCGCGCGCTCGTCGTAGCCGTCGGCATCGCTCACCAGGGCGGCATGATCGAGAAACTCCTCGAGCGCTTCGCCACGGTCTTTTGAATCCATTGCAGCATTTACTAATTCCCGCAAGTTCTCGATCCGGGAGTAGGCTTCGGGCGTGTCTTCCGCTTCAAGCAGCGCGATGTAGCGCGTGCGGTCGATGAGGAATTTCAGAAGCTCGGCCGTGTGGGCGGCTTCGCCCGGTGCGCGGAAGCCGGGCACGGCTTCGTTAACTTCATCGGCGGCTTTGGGTTGCGAGGCTTCATCAGTGCTGAGCTCAGGAGTGAAGGATGTATCGGCTTTTGCCGCAGGTTCCGGATCGCCGAAGTCGAACATCATGGGATCGAAAGCGGCGGTGTCGTCGGTTTCCGAAGAATCGTCCGGTGCCGTCGAGACCACTGTTGTTTCAGAATTCGCGGCTTCGCCGCGATGAACAGACGAGGGCGTCTGTCCCCACACGGCCTGTGCCACTTCCGGCGACGTTGTTTCTGCCGCAGAGGCCTCGCTGCCCTGCGAGGTCTGGCTGAGGCGCTCGACATAAGTGCCGGCGCACATGGCGCGAGCATCCTCGATCAGATCGTGGAAATTCTTCAGTGCCTGCAGCGCACGTTGCGGAAGCAGTTGTCGCTTCAACGTTTCGCTCACCGCGCCCCAGAGCGATAAACCGGTCTCAAGGGCAAGGCGCTCGATGGTTTCGATGGTTGTCTTCCCGATGCCGCGGGCGGGCGTGTTGATTACGCGCAGCAGCGAGACGGAGTCGTCGGGGTTCTGCACGACTTTGAGGTACGAGATCATGTCCTTGATCTCGGAGCGTTCGTAGAACGAGAAGCCGCCGACCACGTGGTACTTGAGCTGATAGCGGCGCATGGCTTCTTCAAATAGACGCGATTGCGAATTGGTGCGATAGAGCACGGCCGCGCGTGGCTCGTCGGTGCCGTTCTGGTGCGCTTCGCGCAGATATTTTGAGATGCGGTCGGCGACGAAGAGCGCTTCATTCTCGCCATCGGGCGCTTCGTAGTAACCAACGCGCGCGCCGCCGTCACGCGACGTCCAGAGATTCTTGCCTTTGCGCTTGACGTTGTTTGCGACGACCGCCGATGCAGCTTCGAGAATGCTCTGGGTGGAACGGTAGTTCTGTTCGAGGCGGATGATCTTGGCCTCGGGGAAATCTTTTTCAAACTCGAGAATATTGCGAATGTCGGCCCCACGCCAGGAATAGATCGATTGATCTTCATCGCCCACAGCGCAGATATTGTGTTTCGTACCCGCGAGCAGGCGCATGAGCTCGTATTGCGGGCGGTTCGTGTCCTGGTATTCATCGACCAGGACATACTGGAAGCGGCGGTTGTAATAATCGCGAACAGCTGCAACGGACTTCAGCAGGCGCAACGCTTCGAGCAGCAAGTCATCGAAGTCGAGCGCATTCGCGCGGCGCAGTTCTTTGCGATACTCCTCGTAGATGTGTGCGACGCGCTCGACCTTGGGGTCGGCAGACTGTAGATATACCTCCTGCGGGTCGAGCATGTGGTTCTTTGCCCATGAAATGCGGCCCAGAACAGTTCGCGGCGTGAGCTGCTTGTCGTCGAGCCCCAACCGTTTCATGATCGACTTCACGATGCTCTGCTGGTCACTCTCGTCGTAGATAACGAAGTTCTTGGTGTGGCCGATGGGCGGCTGGCCGGGCACGGTCGATGGAATGCGAAGGGCTTCGATATCACGGCGCAGCACGCGGACGCAAAATGAATGGAAGGTCGAGATGACCGGTTTTGCGATCGACATTCCGCCGACAATTTTTTCGACGCGCTCGACCATCTCGGCGGCGGCTTTGTTGGTGAAGGTGACCGCGAGAATTGATTCCGGCATCACGCCCATGTGTTCGATGAGGTAGGCGATGCGGTAAGTGATGACGCGCGTCTTCCCGCTGCCCGCCCCGGCGAGGATCAGCACCGGCCCGTCGGTGGTTTCGACGGCTTCGCGCTGCTGCGGGTTGAGTTGGTCTAAGAAAGACAAAGCTTGGTGCTGCCTCAGATCTTTGATCAGGATAGTCCGCGTTCAGGACATTCAGCGTTCAGGATATTCAGCATTTCAGGAATTCGGTTTGCCCTTTACGCCTTGTCATTCCGAGCGGAGCGAGGAATCTGCTTCTTGCCGGCGCCATCCCAGAACAGATTCCTCATTGGCTAAAGCCATCCGGAAAGACAATATGCAACAAGACGTGTTCCCGAGCGTGACATTTCTCGAACTAACCGGCGCCATTCCTCAGCGCGTTGCACTCCCTGCACGGGCAGACTTCTCTTAGAAACGTCCACGAATAAATTCCTAACTCGTGGCCATCATTCCAGTTGAACTTGATCGCGTACTTGCCCACTCCCTCGGCTGCCAGCGGCTTCGCGGCCGCCTTGAACATGGGCAGGGCGCCTGGAGCCAGCCTCGGTGGATCTCCGGGAGCACGGTTGGTTTTTGTGCGTTCTTCTTCGCACAAAGCGCACGGGCAGGCGTCGCGAAGGAAGACAAAACTGTACGACGAGCGGTGGCCGTCCTTCCACTCGATGTCCATGCCGGTGCCGTTGGTTAGATGAACTTTGACGGATTTTGGATCGGTGGACGCCGACGGCGCCTGAAGCGGCGACTGCATCCATTCAGTATCGCACGGAGCAGTGTCCGCGAGGCCGCATCCACGGAGGCTAAAGCCCTCACTATTACAAGCGGAACGCGGCCGTGAAGGGCCGCTTCCCACGGTGGCAGATGCAGCTTTTCGGTCGCAACCAGCTCTTCTTCGCTATCAGCGGCCGGCACCCGGCCATTATGCGAGCATTTCAGAACGCCGCGGTTGACTATTGAATCAGCGAGCCGTTGCCTCCATTGCCATTTTCATCGTCTGGCGGAATCACGACGGCCGCGGCGACGCGATCGCCGGGCTCGAGGTTCAGGAGGCGCACGCCCTGCGCGGAGCGGCCGGACTCGCGGATGGTGGTCGAGTCCATGCGGATGATCTTGCCATATTGACTGATCAGCATCACCTGCGACTTCTCGGAGACCTGCGCAATCGTCGACACCTTGCCGTTACGTTCCGTTGTCTTGACATTGATCACGCCTTTACCGCCGCGGTTTGTCAGCCGGTATTCGTCGGCAGCGGTACGCTTGCCATAACCGTTTTCCGTTACGGACAGGATCAGCGAACCCTTCTCCGGAATCAGATCGGCTGCGACCTCGGCAGCTTCAGCAGAAGCCACCTGCCCGGCGGCGGCGACGGTGGGCTCCTCGTGCGTTCCCGGCTTAGCCGTGGTTGCCATGCCGACGATGTAATCCTTGCCCTCCAAATTCATGCCGCGCACGCCGGTCGCGTTGCGGCCCATGGAGCGCACAGCGTCTTCTTCGAATCGAATAGCCTGCCCATCATGCGAAGCGAGGAATATGATCTGCTGGCCGTCGGTGAGTGACGCAGCTACCAGTTCGTTGCCCTCGTCGATGTTGATGGCGATGATGCCGCGCGACATGACGTTGGAGAAGTCCTTGAGCTCGGTCTTCTTCACGGTGCCGTTGCGGGTCGCGAAAAACACATACTTGCCTGCCTCTTCGAGATCACGGACGGCGAGCATGGTACGTACGGTTTCGCCGCCCTGCAAGGAGATCAGATTGCCGATGTGTTTACCCTTGGCGTTGGCGCCAACTTCCGGAACTTCATACACCTTGAGCCAGTAAACGCGACCCAGGTTGGTAAAGATTAGGATGTAGGCGTGCGTAGAAGCGACGAACAGATGCTCAACG
>Ga0210388_10003294_pt1 | contig 12662 bp, 9 predicted proteins | sample IncBWC19OmetaG_FD_155485 | JGI IMG/M metagenome (GOLD analysis project Ga0210388, IMG submission 155485) | Forest soil microbial communities from Barre Woods Harvard Forest LTER site, Petersham, Massachusetts, United States - Inc-BW-C-19-O ... | reverse complement strand
GGCCGAGTTTCCGGGCACGGTCGTCACCGTGCCGAGCGCCCGCCACGCGCTGGCCGTCATCGCTGCGAATCGGTTCGGCGCAGCCGAGGCACTGACGCTGCTGGCGATCACCGGCACCAACGGCAAGACGACCACCGCCTACCTCGTCGAAGAGATGTTGCGGGCGGGCGGCCGAGCGCCTGGTCTCTTCGGCACGATCACCTACCGCGCGGCAGGCCTTCCGGGTGGCGGACGCGTCGCTCCGCTGACCACGCCGGGCGCGCTGATGCTGCACGGGCTTCTCGCCGACATGCGCGCGGTGGGGACCACCGACGTCGTGTTAGAAGCGACCTCGCACGCGCTGGCGCAGGGGCGCCTCGATGGTTGCCGGTTTCGGGTGGCGGCCCTCACCAACCTGACGCAGGACCACCTCGACTATCACCACACGATGGGAGAGTACGAGAACGCCAAAGCGATCCTGTTCGAGCGTCTCATCGATCCTGCGCGCGGGGTCGCGGTGACGTTCGCCGACGACGAGGCCGGACGGCGGATGCGCACCCGGGCAAAGGCGGGCGCGACGTTGACCGTGGCGCGTGCGCCCGGCGCGGAGGCGCGCGGCGCCGACGTCGTGGTGGCCCGGCACCTCTTCGCTCCGAACGGCACGCAGGCGACCGTGGAGACGCCGCTCGGCAAGCTCGAGATCACGACACCGCTCGTAGGCGGGTACAACCTGGACAACCTCGCGCTGGCGGTCGGGATGGCCGTGGCGCGCGGCATCGAAGCGGACGCCATCGTGGCGGGCGCGGCGCAGCTCCCCGGCGTCCCCGGCCGTCTCGAGCGAGTCCCCAACGCGCGCGACGTGCTCTGTCTGGTCGACTACGCTCACACGCCCGACGCGCTCTCGCGGGCGATCGCGGCGGTGAGGCCGCTGGTGGTGTCGTCCGCCAAGGCGCCAAGGGGGGCTCCAGGACGGCTGATCGTCGTGTTCGGCTGCGGCGGCGATCGGGATCGCGGCAAGCGACCGCTCATGGGCGAAATCGCCGTGCGCGACGCCGATCTGGCCGTCGTCACCTCCGACAACCCGCGCACGGAAGAGCCATCCAGCATCGTCGCCATGATCGTCGAGGGGATGCGCCGCGCCGGTGGGAGCGAGCTGACGGCCGACGCGCTCGCTGGCGCCGCCCGCGGGTATCACGTCGAGGTCGATCGTCGCGCGGCGATCCGCGCCGCCGCCGCGGCCGCCAGGTCGGGCGACGTCCTGCTCATCGCCGGCAAGGGGCACGAGGACTACCAGATCGTCGGCGCCGAGCGGCTGCACTTCGACGATCGCGAGGAAGCCGCTCAGGCGCTGGCCGCGGGCGGTGTGCCATGAGCGCGGCACGCCACGCCATCGACTTCGCCGCCCGCGCCATGGCGGGGACGATCCTGGAGCCGGGGGCCCGCGGGCCGTCCTTCGCGGGCGCGGCGGCCGACAGCCGCGCCGTCGAGGCGGAGCAGCTCTTCTTCGCGCTGCCGGGCGAGCGGGTCGACGGCTTCGACTTCGTCTCGCAGGCGGTGGCTTCGGGCGCGGCCGGGGTGGTGGTGGCGCGCGCGCGTGGCGTGCCGGTCGGGCGCGCGAACGCCGCGGTGATCGCCGTCGACGATCCGCGCCGCGCGCTCGGCGATCTGGCCCGGGCCCTCCGGGCCGAATTTCGCGGTCGCGTGGTCGCGGTGACCGGCTCGAACGGCAAGACGACGACCAAGGAGCTGGTGGCGGCGGCGCTGCGGCCGCTCGGCAATGTCTTGCGCACGCCCGGCAACTTCAACACCGACGTGGGGCTGCCGCTGACGATCCTCTCGGCAACTGGCGCGGAGGCGGCCTGGGTGCTGGAGATGGCGATGCGAGCCCCCGGCGAGATCGCCTACCTGGCGGAGATCGCGCGCCCCGAGATCGGAATCATCACCAACGTTGCGGCGGCGCACCTGGAGACGCTCGGTTCGATCGAAGGGGTGGCGCGTGCCAAAGGCGAGCTGTTCGCGGGCCTCGGCCCCCAGGGGACGGCGGTGTTCCCCGCCGACGAGCCCCTGATCGCGGCGCAGGCGTCGCCGGTGGCGCAGGAGCGTCGCCTCACCTTCGGCGGTCCCAGGGGCGACGTGCGGATCCTCGACTTCGTTCCGGCGGGTGCTGGTGGCTCCGTCGTCCGCTACGCCGTGTGCGGCACGCCGGTGGTGGTGCGGCTGCCGCTCGGGGGCGCGCACAACGCCCGCAACGGCGCCGCGGCGCTGGCGGCGGCGGTGGCGGCTGGCGTGTCCGCGGTCGACGCAGCCGGCGGCCTCGAGACGGTGACCTTGCCGCCGCACCGCTCGGCGCCCGTCGCAGCCGGCGGGCGCACGATCCTCGACGACTGCTACAACGCCAATCCGGCCTCGATGAACGCGGCGCTCGGTGCGCTCGCGGCGGCCTCCGGCGAGGGCCGCCGATTCGCCATCCTGGGGGACATGCTCGAGCTCGGCCCGGGCGCCGAGGCCGCGCACCGGGAGCTCGGGCGGGCGGCCGGCGGGCGGGCCGGACTGGCGGGCCTGGCCGCGGTCGGGCAGTTCGCGCCGATCGTCGTGGGAGAAGCGCGCACCGCCGGACTCACCGCGGAGCGCGCCGTCGTCGCCTCGTCGCCCGAAGCGGCAGCCGCGGTGCTGGCTTCCTGGACCTCGGCGGGCGATTGGATCCTGGTCAAGGCGTCGCGCGGCCTCCGCCTCGAGCGCGCCGTCGAGGCACTGCGGGTGGCGCTTGGACCCACGACCGAAAGGGGCATCTGACCTCCCATGCTGTTCCACCTTTTCCATCTGCTGGCGCAACACGATCGGGTGCCAGGGGCCAACGTCTTCCGCTACGTCTCGACGCGCATCGGGATGGCGACGCTGACCTCGCTGCTCATCACCTTCTTCGTCGCCCCCTGGTTCATCCGCCGGGCGCGCGAGCGGCAGCTCGGAGAGGTGATCCGCGAGGACGGCCCGGCGGCGCACGCCTCCAAGCGCGGCACGCCGACGATGGGGGGCGCGCTCATCATCCTGGCGCTGACCGCCGCCACCATCCTCTGGTGCGACCTGCGCAGCACCCTGGTCTGGCTGGCGCTGCTGGTCACCGTCGGCTACGGCGCGATCGGATTCCTCGACGACTACCTGAAGCTGGCGCGCAAAAACAAAAAAGGGCTCCCCGCCAAGCTGAAGCTGGCCGGGCAGCTGGTCATCGGCGTGGTGGCCACCATCTGGCTCTACAAGGGGGACGGCCTCCCCGAGGACGTCCGGCTGCGAATGGCCTTGCCGCTGGTCAACTTCCACCACACCTGGCTGGCGCTGCCGCTGGCGGCCTACGTCGCCTTCGCCGTCTTCGTGCTGATGGCCGAGTCGAACGCCGTCAACCTCACCGACGGCCTCGACGGGCTGGCGATCGGGCCGGTGATCATCTGCGCCTTCACGCTGCTCCTCCTCGCCTACGCGGCCGGGACCACCCTGCGCGACTTCAACATCGCCCACTACCTCGGCATCCCGCACGTCCCCGGCGCCGGCGAGCTGGCGGTCTTCTGCGGCGCGATGGGGGGCGCCGGGATCGGATTCCTCTGGTTCAACACCCACCCGGCGCAGGTCTTCATGGGGGACGTCGGCGCGCTGGCGCTGGGCGGCGCCATCGGGTTCGTGGGGCTGGCCACCAAGACCGAGCTGTCGCTGCCGCTCATCGGCGGCGTGTTCGTCGTCGAGGCGCTCTCCGACATCATCCAGGTCGGCTATTACAAAAAGACCAAGAAACGCATCTTTCTGATGGCGCCCATCCATCACCACTTCGAGAAGCTGGGTTGGCCCGAATCGCGCATCGTGGTGCGTTTTTGGATCGTGTCGTTCGCTTGCGCGATTCTAGGTCTCATCACGACCCTCAAGGTCAGGTAGGCCCCGCTTGATCGAGCTCGCTCACAAACGCGTGCTCGTGGTCGGTCTCGGACGCTCCGGGATCGCGGCGGCCCTGCTCTGCGCGGCGCGCGGCGCCCGCGTCACCGTGACCGACAAGCGATCCCAGGCCGGGCTCGGCGCCGCGCTCGTACAGCTGCCGGCCGGCGTGACCCACGAGCTGGGGGGGCACAAACGCGAGACCTTCCTGGGCGCGGACCTGATCGTCGTTTCTCCGGGCGTCCCCGAGATCCCCGAGCTCGCCGCCGCCCGCGCAGCCGGCGTCGAGATCACCGGCGAGCTGGAGCTGGCGTCGCAGTTCGTCTCCGCGACGATCGTCGCCATCACGGGCACCAACGGCAAGTCGACCGTCACCACGCTGGTCGGCGAGATGCTGCGCGCCACCGGCCGGCCCACGTTCGTCGGCGGCAATCTGGGCGAGCCGCTGGCCGAGGCGGTCGGCACGCCCGCGGCCGCGGAAGGGGGCTTCTGCGTCGTCGAGGTGTCGAGCTTCCAGCTGGAGACGGTGGGGGCCTTCCACCCGCGCGTCGCCGTCCTGCTCAACATCACGCCCGATCACCTCGACCGCTACGACGGGCTCGACGGCTACGCGGCGGCCAAGGCGCGCGTCTTTGCCGCGCAGACGCCGGACGATTTCGCCGTGGTGAACTTCGACGATCCGCTGGCGGTGCGGGCCAGCGCTGCGGCGCGCAGCCGCCGTGACGGATTCTCGATCCGGCAGTCGCTGGCCACCGGGGCGTGGCTGGGAGGCCCGCTCATGCTGAAGCTGGCCAACCAGCCTCCGGAGTCGTACCCCGCGGACCTGGCCTGGCTTCTCGGTCAGCGGCACAACCAGGCGAACGCGCTGGCGGCGCTGCTGGCCGCGCGGTTGGCCGGCGCCACGCCCGCCGATGCCCGCGCGGGTCTGCTGGCCTTCCGTCCCTTGGCGCATCGGATGGAGCTGGTCGCCGAGGCCGACGGCATCGCCTACTACGACGATTCGAAGGGGACCAACGTGGGCGCCGTCGTGGCCGCGCTCGACGGCTTCCCGCGCCAGGTCGTCCTCATCGCGGGCGGCCGCGACAAGGGGGGCGACTACGCGCCGCTCGCCGAGGCGCTCGGTCGGGTCGGGCGCGCCGCAATCCTGATCGGCGAGGCGGCTGACAAGATGCAGGCGGCGTTCGAGGGCGTGGTGCCGGTCGAGCGAGCGCCGACGCTGGAGGCGGCCGTCGACAGCGCCCGTCGGCTGGCACGCCCGGGCGACGCCGTGGTGCTGTCGCCGGCCTGCTCGAGCTTCGACATGTTTCGTGACTACGCCCATCGGGCCGAGGTTTTTCGTGGCGCGGTCTCCCGGGTGACCCAGACGGGGAGCGCCCAGTGAATCGCGACCCGAAGCGGCCGGGCGATGGACCAACCACGCGACCGATCAAGCGACCGGCCAACCGAGCGATCCCCCGAGTCGCGGCGCGACGCCCGGCGCTCAAGCACCCGGCGCTGAAGCTCGACCGCCCGGAAGAGTCCCCCTCTGCATCCGCCCGGGCGCTGGCAGGGGCACGCGAGCTCTGGTCAGCGCTCCGGTTGCGCGCCGCCAAGCTGCTGGGGCCCGACCTGACCTCTGCGACCCCGATGATCCGCCCCAGCGAGGTCGGCGTCGATCGCGTGCTGGTCGGCGCCGTGCTGGTGCTGGTCGCCTTCGGGATGGTGATGGTCTTCTCCTCGGGCGCCGTGTTCGCCGCCAAGAAATATGGGGACGCCGCCTACTTCCTGAAGCGGGAGATCATCTACGCGCTCCTCGGCCTCGGTGCGATGTCGCTGGCGGTGCGGATCGACTATTCCATCTACCGGCGGTACGCCTATCCGCTGCTGTTCGTCAGCATCATGCTCCTGGCGGCGGTGCTGAAGATCGGCTCGCGCGCCGGCGGCGCCATCCGGTGGTTCCGACTCGGACCGCTGTCGTTCCAGCCGGGAGAGCTGGCCAAGCTGGCCCTCTGCGTCTACCTGGCCTCGCTGCTGGCGCGCAAAGCGGAGAAGGTGCGCGTCTTCTCGGTCGGCTTCCTGCCGCCGCTGCTGGTCACCGGGCTCATGATGGGCCTGCTGCTCAAGCAGCCTGACCTCGGCACCGCCGTCATCTTCGGCTGCGTGGCGCTGGGGCTGCTCTTCATCGCCGGCACGCGGTCGAGCTATCTCATCCTCGCCGTGCTGGTCGCCGCGCCCGCCGGCTGGAAGTTCATCGTCTCGACGCCCTTCCGCATGCGCCGCATGCTGGCCTTTCTCGACCCCTGGGCCTTTCGGCGCGACGTCGGCTACCAGATCACCGAGTCGCTGATCAGCGTCGGTTCGGGAGGCGTCACCGGCCTCGGCCTCGGCGACGGACGGCAGAAGCTGTTCTTTCTTCCCGAGGCCCACACCGACTTCATCCTCTCCATCGTCGGCGAAGAGCTGGGGCTCATCGGCGTCCTCTGCGTGATCGCCGCCTTCGCGCTGCTGGTCTGGCGCGGCCTGCGGGCCGCCGTGCGCGCGCGCGACGTCTTCGGCGCCTACCTGGCGTTCGGGATCACCGCGATGTTCGGATTGCAGGCGCTGGTGAACATCGGCGTCGTGCTGGGGTCGTTGCCGACCAAAGGATTGCCGCTTCCGTTCATCAGCTACGGCGGAACGTCGCTGGTGATGAGCCTCTTCATGGCTGGCGTGCTGGCCAACATCAGCGCGCGCAACCCCGAGCCGCACGACTGGCAGCCGGGCGCGCATCGCGCCGGCAAGGGGGCCAACCGCCGCCTCGACGCAGGCCCGCGCTTGATCGTCGAGGTGGGTCCCAAACCGCCGCGCGTCCCTCCCGCTCCCAGCGCAGTCGAGGCTCCGCCCGAGCTATGAGCGACGCCAAGCCGCTGCGGGTCCTCATCGCAGGCGGCGGGACCGGCGGCCACCTCTATCCGGGGATCGCGGTCGCCGAGGCGATCGCCGCCACGGGCGGCGAGGCAATCTTCGTGGGCACCGAGCGGGGGCTCGAGACGCGCCTGGTGCCGAAGGCCGGATTCTCCCTGGAGCTGATCAAGGTGAGCGGGCTCAAGCGTATGGGGCTGGCCGGGCTCGCGCGCGGTCTCGGGCGGCTGCCACGCGCCTTCTTCGACTCGCGTCGGATCCTGCGCCGCCTCCGCCCCGACGTCGTGCTGGGGGTGGGCGGCTATGCCTCCGGACCACTGGTGCTGGCGGCCGCGCTGTCGGGCTATCCGACCGCGGTGCAGGAGCAGAACAGCGTCCCGGGCTTCACCAATCGAATCCTGGGTCGCTTCGCGCGCCGCGTGTTCGTGGCGTTCGACGAGGCCGCGGCGGCGTTCGCGCGCCGCAAGGTCCGTTTCACCGGCAATCCCGTGCGACGTGCGCTCGTCGAGCGGGCAGCCGCCTTCGCCGGCCGCGACGCCACCAATGCCAAATCGATCTTGATCCTGGGCGGCAGCCAAGGTTCGCACGCCGTCAACGAATTCGCCTCCGGGATGGTGCGCGTCCTCGATGCGCGGGGCCGCCTGCCACCCATCGTGCATCAGACGGGGCCCGACGAGCAGGAGCGGATGAAGGTCCACTACGCCGCGCTGGGCTATCAGGAGGACCGCGTGCAGGTGCGGTCGTTCATCGACGACATGCCGGCGGCGCTGGCCGACGCCCAGCTGGTCGTGGCCCGCGCCGGCGCGCTGACGCTGGCCGAGCTGGCGATCATGCGGCGCCCCGCGATCCTGATCCCGCTGCCGACGGCCGCGGACAATCACCAGGCCATCAACGCCTTTGCGTTCCAACGCGCCGGCGCCGCGCTGGTGCTCCCGCAGCCGGACGCTTCCGCCACCCGCCTCGGCGATCTGGTCGACGAGATCCTGAAGGACCCCGCCCGTCACGGCGCCATGGCCGAGGCGATGGGGAGCCTCGCGCGCCCGCAAGCGACCGAGGACGTCGTGGCCGAGCTCCGGGCGATAGCCCGCTCACGGCGCTGACTCCGTTCACGCGATCATCCCCCGGGCGGTGTTAAAAGGGCGCTGATGTTCCGCAAGCGAAACGTCGCCATCCATTTCGTGGGGATCGGCGGGATTGGCATGTCCGGCATCGCCGAGGTGCTGCTCAACCTCGGCTATCCGGTGTCGGGCTCGGACCTGCGCGAGAGCGAGGTGACCCGGCGACTCGGGACGCTGGGGGCGCGCCTCTCGTTCGGACACCGGCAGGAGAACGTCGCCCACGCCGACGTGGTCGTCGTCTCCAGCGCCGTGCGCGCCGATAACCCGGAGGTCGCCGCCGCCCGCGCGCGTGGCATCCCGGTCATCCCGCGCGCCGAGATGCTGGGCGAGCTGATGCGCGTCAAGGACGGGGTCGCGGTGGCCGGCAGCCACGGCAAGACCACCACCACCACGATGATCGCGGTCATCCTGGCGGAGGCGGGATTGGACCCGACGGCGATCATCGGCGGCAAGGCCCGCGCCTTCGGGTCGAACGCGCGGCTCGGCCAGGGGGAGATTCTGGTCGCGGAGGCCGACGAGTCCGACGGCTCGTTCCGCCACCTTTTCCCCACGGTCGCCCTCATCACCAACATCGATCGCGAGCACCTGGACCACTTCGGGTCTCTGGAGGCGCTGGAGAGCGCGTTTTTAGACTTCGCCGAGAAGGTGCCGTTCTATGGATTGGTCGTGATCGGCGCCGACAACCCCACCGCCGCGCGCCTACCCGCGCGCCTCTCCAAACGCCACCTGACGTACGGGCTCGAGGCTGGCGACTGGCGGGGCGAGATCCTGGAGGCGGGCCCCACCGGCACGCGCTTCCGGGTGCGCGTGCGCGACCGCCTCCACGGCGAGGCGCGCGTCCGGATGCCGGGCATCCACTACGCCGAGAACGCGCTCGGCGCGCTCTGCGTGGCCGACTTCCTGGGCGTGCCGTTCGGAGAGGCGGGCGCGGCGCTGGCGGCGTTCCAGGGGGTCGACCGGCGGTTCTCGCTGCGCGGTGAGGTGGGCGGCGTGCTGGTGGTCGACGACTACGGGCACCACCCCACGGAGCTGGCGGCGACGATCGCGGCGGCGCGGTTGCACGGCCGGCGCCTGCTGGTGGCGTTCCAGCCCCACCGTTACACGCGGACCCGCGACCTGCTCGGCGACTTCGCCCCGGCGCTCAGCGGCGCCGATCTGATTTTTCTCACCGACGTCTATCCGGCGGGTGAAGCGCCCATCGCCGGTGCCGACGCGTCGGCATTGCTGGCGACGTTCCCGGCAGGCGCGTCCGCGCGCCACGTCGCACGCGGTCAGCTGACGGCCGAGCTGGCGCGCGCCTCGCGCGCGGGCGATCTGGTGCTCTGCCTCGGAGCGGGCGACATCACCGCCGTGCCGGGCGAGCTGCTGGCGGCGCTCGGCGCGCGCGGGGACCGCGCGTGAGAGTGAGCGCCGGCGCGACGGGCGAGCCCCTCGACCGCGGGATCGTCGTCGAGCATCCGCCCGTTCGGCGCCGGTTCTTCGGCCGTCGCAGCAACCGGCGGATCATCGTGGCCCGGCCCTCGATCACCGCCTGGCTGGGGTCGGGTCTGCGCGCTGCCGCGAGGAGGTTGGCCCTGCTCGGCAAGGCGCTGGTGGTGGTGGCCTTCGTCGCCGGCGCAGCCTGGGCCGGGCGGCAGATCGTGCGGCACGTGATCGCCTCCCCCCGGTTTGCCGTCCGCGACGTCCAGGTCGGCGCCTCCACGCACGTCTCCAGCGACGAGATCCGCCAGCTGGCCGGCGTCCAGATCGGCGATCGACTGTTGGCCGTCGACCCCGACGCGGTGGCGACGCGCGTGACGATGCACCCCTGGATCCTGTCGGCCCGCGTGCGGCGCGAGCTGCCGTCCACCTTGGTGATCGACGTGACCGAGCGCCGCGCGGTGGCGAGCGCCCTGCTCGGCGCGCTCTACCTGCTCGACGGGAGCGGTCACCCGTTCAAGCGCGCGACGCTCGCCGAGGCCGACGGGCTGCCGGTCATCACCGGCGTCACCCGCGACCAGTACGCCAGCGTCCGGGCAACCAGCGAGGCCGTCTTCCGTCAGGCGCTGGCGCTCTCCACCGCCTACAGCGACGGCCACCCGGAGCGACCCAGGTTGTCCGAGATTCACGTCGATACGCGAACCGGGTTCTCGCTGATCTTGTTCGAGGGGAGCGGCGAGATCCGGATCGGGCAGGGTGACTTCAACGCCAAGCTCGCCGAGTTCGATCGGATCTTCGCTGCGCTCGGACCACGGAGCCCGGCGGCGTTGCGGACCGTGTACCTCGACGGCCCTCTCTCCGATCGGATCGCCATTCGGATGGCCGGCGCGACGACCGGACAGGAGCCAGCCGAAGAGGCGGTGGAGGGACAGAAGAAGCACCCGCCCCCCCACCTGGCCGTCGCCAGCGAGAGGCCGCGCCCGGCGGCCAAGCGGGTCGAGGCACCGCCAGCACCCGCGACGACGACCGACGAGGACTGACGGCGGGACTGGACGATGGCCGGCTACTCGGGAACGCCCCTGCCGAAGAAGCTGGGGCTCAGGCCTGGCGCGCGGCTGGGCCTGGTCCGGGCCCCAGACCACTTCACCGACACGCTTGGCGATCTCCCCGATGGCGTCTCTGCGGTGCGCCTCGCCCGCGGCACCAGCCGCTTCGACGTGATCGTCTGCTTCGCCCGCAGCTCGAGGGATCTGGCGCGTGACCTGCCTGCGCTGCCTGCGCGGCTCGAGCCCACGGGCGGTCTCTGGATCGCCTGGCCCAAGAAAGGCGGCCTCGCCACCGACCTGACCGAGGCCGAGGTCCGCGCGCGTGGTCTCGCCACCGGCCTGGTCGACAACAAGGTGTGCGCCATCGACGACACCTGGTCTGGATTGCGCTTCGTGGTCCGCCTCGCCGACCGTCCGCGGGTCAAATAGTTAAAAAATTTCGCGCTGCCGACAAACGCGGTGAAGATTGCGGTCGCATGCCCCGAAGATCATCCGACATCATCGTCGGTCTCGACATCGGGACGACCAAGATCGCCTGCGTCGTCGGCGAGATCGGACCGGACGGGCTCGACATCATCGGCGTCGGGACCCATCCGTCGCGCGGCCTTAAAAAGGGCGTCATCGTCAACATCGATTCGACGGTGGCGTCGATCAAGCAGGCGGTGCTGGAAGCCGAGAGCATGTCCGGCTGCGAGATCTCGCAGGTCTACGTCGGCATCGCGGGCGGCCACATCAAGGGGGTCAACTCGACGGGGACGGTGGCGATCAAGGACAAGGAGGTCCGCCCCACCGACGTGCACAAGGTGCTGGAGCTGGCGCGCGCCATCGCGCTGCCGGTCGATCGGCACATCGTTCACGTGCTCCCGCAGGAGTACAAGATTGACGGCCAGGACGGGGTCCGCGAGCCGCTCGGCATGTGCGGGGTGCGCCTCGAGGCGCGCGTCCACATCGTCACCGCCGCCGCGGCCGCCGCGCAGAACATCATCAAGTGCTGCACCCGCTGCGACCTCGAGGTGATCGACATCGTGCTCGAACCGCTGGCCTCGGGCGAGGCGGTGCTGGAAGAGGACGAGCAGGGGCTGGGCGTGGCGCTGGTCGACATCGGCGGCGGCACCACCGACATCGCCATCTTCACCGAGGGGGCCGTGGCGCACACCAGCGTCATCCCGATCGGCGGCCACCAGCTGACCAGCGACATCGCCTTTGGCCTTCGCACCCCGCCGCACGAAGCAGAGAAGATCAAGATCCGCTCCGGCTGCGCGCTGTCGGCGATGGTGGCCGAGGACGAGACGCTGGAGGTCGCCTCGGTGGGCGGCCGGGCCCCCCGCGTGCTGTCGCGTCACAATCTCTGCCGCGACATCATCCAGCCGCGCATCGAGGAGATCCTCTCCTTCGTCAAGGCGGAGATCGTCCGCCTCGGCTGCGAGGACATGCTGGCCTCGGGCGCGGTGCTCACCGGCGGCACCACCCAGCTGCCCGGCATGACCGAGCTCGGCGAAGAGATCCTCGGCATCCCCGTGCGGCGCGGCGTCCCCAAAGGGGTCGGCGGTCTGGCCGAGGTGGTGCACAACGCGACCTTCTCGACGGCGGTCGGCCTCGTGCAGTACGGCGTGAATCGGCAGAGCGCCACCCGCGTCACCGACGCGCCTGCGAAGCGCGGTCTCTTCTCGCGCCTCCGCCGCACGCTCTCGAGCGCGTTCTAGATCCGCGTCCTCGCTCCCCCTGCGCGGCTCAGCTTCCTCGAATGGGCGCGCGCGCGTGCACCTACGGTGCAAGCGTTCAGGTCTCTCGCCACCGACGGAGAGCGCCGCGTGAAAAACAGGTAAAAAATTAGCGTCGTCGGTCAAGGCATGGGATCGATCTTCTATGCTCGAATTCGACGACGATGCTCAGGGTCCCGGCCGTCCCGTCATCAAGGTCATCGGCGTGGGCGGTGGCGGTGGCAACGCGCTCAACACGATGATCGAGGCCGGCGTCGAAGGCGTCGACTTCATCGTGGCCAACACCGACGGTCAGGTGCTGGAGGCCAGCCTGGCGGGCACCAAGGTCCACCTCGGCCGCAACCTGACCAAGGGGCTCGGCGCCGGCGCCAACCCGGAGATCGGCCGCGCCGCCGCGCTGGAAGACGCCTCGCGCGTCGCCGAGGCGCTGGCCGGCGCCGACATGGTCTTCGTGACCGCCGGCATGGGCGGCGGCACCGGCACCGGCGCGGCGCCGGTCATCGCGCAGATCGCGCGCGACTGCGGCGCGCTCACCGTCGGCGTGGTGACCAAGCCGTTCGCCTTCGAGGGCTCGCAGCGCAAGA
>Ga0210388_10003292_pt1 | contig 12667 bp, 8 predicted proteins | sample IncBWC19OmetaG_FD_155485 | JGI IMG/M metagenome (GOLD analysis project Ga0210388, IMG submission 155485) | Forest soil microbial communities from Barre Woods Harvard Forest LTER site, Petersham, Massachusetts, United States - Inc-BW-C-19-O ... | reverse complement strand
CGCCGTTCAAGTGCGGCATGTCGAGATCTAAAATCACGAGATCCGGGTGGTGCTCAGCGTCGAGGTACAGTGACGTGGCCTCTTTGCCGCCGGGCGCTTCGAGAACCTGATGGCCTGCTTGGCGCAGCAAGCGAGCCGTGCTGCGTCGCACGACCTCTTCGTCGTCCACGAGCAGGATCAGGGCCGACGCGGGGTTGTTTGGTCGCAGCTCGCGATGACCGCCGGTGATGCGCACCGGCATCGGCTGCCCCGCGCTTGCTGGCAAGCGCAAGATAAAGCTCGTCCCCTTGCCGAGCTCGCTCTCGACGTTGACTTGCCCGCCATGCATGTCGACGACCTCGCGCACGGTCGATAGCCCGAGCCCGAAGCCTGCGCCCTCGGGTTTGGTCGTGAAAAATGGCTCGAAAATCCGGCTGCGGGTGACGCTGTCCATGCCGCTGCCGGAGTCCTCGATCGTGATCGCGACTTGGGCTCGGTCGCTCGGCTCTGGCTGTACGAGCTCGGCGACGATGCGTAGGGTGCCACCTGTCGGCATTGCGTCACGAGCATTGAGGCACAGGTTCATGATCACCTGATGCAGCTCCGCTTGATCACCAGAAACCACCAGATTGGTGCGGATGTCTTGCTCGATCACGATCGCGCGATCGAAGGTGTGCCGAGCGAGGCGGATGACCTCCTGGCACAACACGGAGATGTCGACCAGCGCGTGGCCGCGGCTTCGGCCACGAGCGAATTTCAGGATGCCGCGCGCGAGCTCACTGGCTTGCTGGAGCGCGCTGCGAATGTCGGCCACGCTGGCCTTGACGTCGGGCGCGCCGACCGGGCGATCGCTGGGCAATCTGGCGAGGAAATCGATGCTGGCTGAGATCGCGCCGAGCATGTTGTTCAAATCATGCGCGACCCCCGCGCCGACGCGGCCGAGCGCCTCGAGCCGCTGCCGTTGCAGCAGCTGATCTTCGATCGGGTCGAAGGGCGCAAACAAGATCAGCACGCGCGGGCCGACTTGGATCTTGTCGCCGAAGGCCAGACATTGCTTCTGAACCGGGATGCCGTTGATAAGCGTGCCGTTTCGGCTTTGCAGATCCTCGAGCAAGTAGGCGCCGACGGGGTTCCGAGTGATGCGCGCGTGACTGCGCGACACCTCCGGATCTTCGAGCACGATCGCGGCGTCGATCGCGCGACCGAGCACGACGTCGCCGTCGATTTTGAATTTCTGTCCCGCTTGTGGACCCTCGATCACGATCAGGCGCGCCGGGCCACCGCTGATCGAGCGTTCTTGCGTGATGCTGCGTTGTCGAGGCTCCGCCAAGATTCAGAGCCTACTCTAGTCGGCTCGGTCGTCGGTCACGGATTTTCTCGAGTGACGGGGCTCGCGGTGCCTACGCTGACCGACACGCGTAGGGTGTGGGTATCGCCTGGTGCCAGCGAGACGCGAGAGCTGCCGACGTTGGCGCTCTCGACACACAGCATCCCCGGCCAGGCATCGGCGCCAAAATCTGGCATTTGCGCCGCGCGCTCGGACCAGGGGTTCCAGACCACGGTGGCGTCCGAGCTCGACTTTTCGATGTGAATGCTGCGCTGCCCAAGCGGATCGAGAATCGTACACGCAGCCGAGCTCGCGTAGACGCGGTCGGTTTCAGAGCTGAGCTGCAACTGTGCTGCGCGCTCGATGAGTTCAGCCATGCCCTGTACTTTGTCTCGATACGTGGCGCCCTGAAGGCCGAGCACTGCCACCTGGCGCACATCTGCAACGTGGAAGTAACTGTGTAGGGCTTCCTCGAAGTCGAACGGCACCGTGCCAAGGTTCGTGACCGAAAACGCGAGCGCCAACACGTCACCGAACGTGATCCGCAAACGCGCCTCGAATGCGTGAGGGAAGAACGCGTGAGTCGCCTCGTCACTAGTCAGTGAGAGCTCGAGCTCGGGTTGCCCGGCGTCGTCGAGGCGCGCGCCGTGGTACTCGAAATCACGCGTGCGCGCGAAGCCGTGCTGCGGAAAATCCCGATCTTGCGCGTGCGCACCGAACCAGGGGAAGCAAATCGGAATGCCGCCGCGCAGCGCCTTTCCGCGCTGATAAACGGCCTTTTGACTCATCCAGATCACGGGATCTCGGCCCGAAGGGGACCACTGTGCGATGTGCGCGCCTTGCAAAAACACGAGCCCAGTTGCGTGAGCGCTCGCAACGCGCACGCTCGGCAGGCCGTGAGTGACGACGCGTTCGACGCCAGGCAATTCGCCAAAGGCTCTCGAGTTACTTCCGGTCATGCGTTCTCCAAACTGGCTGGGAAAGACGAGAAATCAGAGACGAAGGGAAGCCAAGCGCCGACAGGCTTCATCGAGCTCGGGCTCGCGCTTGGCGTAGCTGAAGCGCAATAGGTCGTCACCCCGACCCGCGTCGAAAAATGCGCTGCCGGGAACCGCGGCCACGCCGCACCGTTCGAGCAAACCCAAGGCTCGTTCTTTGGCGGTGCGCCCAGGAATGCGCCGCGAATCAGCGAGCACGTAGTAGGCGCCGCTGGGCACGTAGGGCGTGATGCCGGCGCGCTCCAGCGCTGTGCACAACTTCTCGCGTTTGCGCGTGTATTCGGCCTTCAGCTCGGCGTAGAAGCTGGGCGGTAGCGCGTCGAGACCGCGCGCCACACCGATTTGCAACGGGGCGGGCGCGCACACGTACACCAGGTCATGCACTTGACCTATTTTGTGGCAAAGCTCGCTCGTCCCGAGCAGATAGCCAACGCGCCAACCGGTGATCGAAAATGTTTTGCTGAAGCCGCCGATGGTCAGCGTGCGCGCGCGCATGCCCGGTAGTGAGGCGAAGGACTCGTGCGCATGGCCGTCGTACAAGAAATATTCGTAGATCTCGTCGGTGATGACGAACAAATCATGCTGACGCGCGACGTCGGCAATTTGCTCGAGCTCCGCGCGCGAAAATACTTTCCCGGATGGATTGCCCGGTGTGTTGACCACGATCGCACGTGTCTTCGGGCTGATGGCTTGGCGTAGCTGCTCGACTGAGAACGTCCAATTGGGGGGCTGCAGCGGGACGAAGCTGGGCGCTACGGAGAGCGAACGCAGCGTATCGAGGTGATAGCCGTAGTACGGCTCGAACAGCACGACGTCGTCTCCTGGATCGAGGAGCGCCAGACAAGCCGCGTAAAATGCGCCCGTGGCGCCGCTCGTGACTACGATCTCGGACTCTGGATCCAAGACCATGCCGCTGTCCCGCGCGACTTTGCGCGCGATCGCTTGGCGTAGCGCGGGCAGCCCGTCGTAGCGCGTGTAGATGTTCGTGCCTTCGGCCATGGCGGCGGCTGCGCCAAGGCGTACCGGCTCGGGCAGCTCGGTGTCGCACACCCCTTGCGACAGATTGACGCCCGAGAGCTTGTTGCACTCGAGCGTCATGTTGCGGATTTCGGATTGGCGTAAGAACGCCATGTGCTCGGAGGCATGCAACGTCATGGCTTCACCTGGCTGTGCTCAGGGGTCTGATTCGGGCTGGCGCTCGGATGCGTCGCCAAATATTGCTGAGCGTTTTTCACGAGCTCGGCGCCCGGCGCGTTCATGTCGATGGGCAACGGCGCGCCGGTGATTTGTTCGATGGCGTGACTCGCGAAATAACGCACCAGCGGGTAGTCGTCGTCGAGCACGTTCACGACCAAGGGCAGCAAGTCTTGTCGCCGATCGCGCCCGGCGACAGCGACGGCCGTGCCGCGCTCGTGAGGTTTGCCCAACTTTAGCGTGATTTCCAGGGCGTTTACCCGGAGGTCGCCGCCGTACAAGCGGTGCAGCGCGTCGCGATCGTATTTTTTGCCCCAGAACTGTTCCATGGTGTCGACCAGGGTTTCGACGGTCTTGTCGGTGTGACACAAGGCGCACTCGAGCGGGCGGTCTCCCTCGACTCGCTCGCGATCCGTCGGCGAGCCAATGCGGTGGTAGCGCGTGAGCTCGTAGGCCAGGCCCATGTTCTTCTTCGGCATGTGGCAGTTGAGGCAGCGGCTACCCGTGCTGGTCGGCGCGTGATGAGTATGGGCGCGAAGCGCCGTGTCGCCGCGTAGATCTTGGTGGCAAGTTTCACACAGCGCGTCGCCAGTCGGGCCTTCGAGAGCGGCGAGCGTGCTCTTCGGGTCCTCGGTGTGCGGGTCATGGCAATGCACGCAGCTCAGCTGCGTGTTGCAGACACCGAGCAAGAAATCTCGTGCTTCGCCGGAATTGATGCTGCTCCCGCCGGGGTCGTGTCGCCTGTTCTGACCCTCCCATGTATACGGATAGCGCGAAAAAAGCACCGTGTGACACTTGGCGCAGGTTCGGTTCACGTCCTCGGCGTGCGTGGGCTCGCCGCCTGCGGGCGTCGTCACTCGTAGAAATTCGCTGCGCAGCGCGAGCGACGGCCGCACGTGCGTCGGATCCCGAACGTGCTCGCGTGCGCCCCCGTGACACGCCTCGCAGCCAATGCCGAGCTCGACGAGGTCTTTCTCTTCGAACCCGTCGCGTGTGCTATCGATGCTCACCGTCAGCGCGCGCTTCAGGTCGAAATGCGTCGTATCTCGCGGGCGGCCGAGGTATTCGAGCTCAGCGCTGAGTGCCGCTTTCAACGCGTTCTCGTCGCTCACGACGTAACGCGGCCGCTTTGCGTCGGGCAGCTCGACGCTGACCGAGCCCTGGTAGCCGTGGGCACCTGGGCCGTACACGTCGTCCAGTAATAGTGACAGCGAGGGTGTGGTGTTGTGGCAGAAAATGCAGGCAGTTTTCCAGACCACGCCTGGCTCGAGGTCGGGTCGCTCGCGCACCATCACCGAATAGCCCTTGTAGCGCCACTGGCCATTGAACGACAGATACGACACGGGCAGGACGCGCTCGGCGTCGCTCGGCTTCGAGAGCGGCGCGTTCGGATCGACCTCGGCGCCCACGAAATCCTCGCGGTAGCGTCCGCCGATCACCTTGCTGACGCGAAACAGGCTCTCCTTGCCGAGGGCGTCGTGCAAACGCATGAAGCGCTCGCCGCCGATTTGCTGCATTTTTACCGAGTCATTGCGAAACTCGAAGGTCGTGCCGGTGAACGGTGCAGCGATCTGCGTTTGGTGCAGGTCGCGCGTCATGCGGTGCATCGGCGAATCGAGCCAGGCCTGGTACTCGCGTGCATGGCAGGGCGCGCACGCCGCCGAGCCGGCGTAGTCGGCGCGGGTGATGTTGCTCTGCACCTCGCCCAGGTGTCCGGCGCTCTGGCCTGCGGCTTGTCGAGGCGAGCTGAGCGGAGTCGCCCCGCGACAACCCGCTAGTGCCGAGCAACCGAGCGCAAAATAGTGGACGGTGTGAAGGATGGCTCGCCGCACGCGGTTGCGGCCAGGGTACCACCGGCCTCGTGAGCTTGCAGGGAGGCTCCTTCTGGAATCGGTTCCAGGTTCGAGGATTTGCTGGTTTTATCGGCTTTCGCTGGTTCGGGTCGCGTTCGTGCTCGCTAGCGTACGAGGTTTTCCGGTACGTTCTGCCGGAGCCCATGAGCCAAACGCCTCTGTTCCGTGATCCGAAGCAACCGCTCGAACGCCGCGTCGGTGATTTGCTCGAACGCATGACCCTGGCCGAGAAGGTCGGCCAGATGATGCAGCTGAACGGGCAACACGATCCGGCGGGAGTCGTGCAACGAATGCAGCCCGGCTCGTTGCTCCACATCCTGAACGACGAATTGGCGGTCGCGATGGACGCCGCGGCGAGCACTCGGCTCGGCATTCCGCTTTTGGTGGGCGAAGACGGCATCCACGGCCACTCGTTTCACCCGGGCGCGACGATTTTCCCGACGCAGCTCGGTATGGCCTGTTCTTGGAACGTCGAGACCATCGAGGCGTGCGCGCGCGTGACCGCGCGAGAGATGGCCACGACGGGAGCGCACTGGACCTTTTCCCCCGTGCTGTGTCTGACGCGAGACCTTCGTTGGGGTCGCATCGGAGAGACGTTTGGCGAAGACCCGTTTTTGATCGGCGAGTTCGGGGCCGCCATGATTCGCGGTTACCAAGGCAAGGGGCTCGACGATGCCGACGGCGTATTGGCGTGCGCCAAGCACTATGCAGGCTATTCGGAGACGCTCGGCGGGCGTGATGCGTCGGAAGCGGATATTTCGCGCCGCAAATTGCGGTCCTTTTTCTTGCCGCCGTTCGAGCGCGCGGCGCGCGCGGGCTGCATGACCTTCATGACCGGCTATCAATCGATGGACGGCTTGCCTTCGACCGCGAACCACTGGCTCTTGACGCAGGTGTTGAAGGAGGAGTGGGGCTTTCAGGGCATCTTGGTTACGGATTGGGCGTGCGTCAGCGCGCTGTACAAGGATCAGTTCATCGTACCGGGACCGAAGGAAGCCGCGGTGGTCGCGGTGCGTTGCGGCAATGATTTGATCATGACGACGCCTGACTTCTTCGAGGCTGCACAGACCGCGGTGGGCGAGGGCTTGCTCGCCGAGAGCGAGATCGACGCCGTGGTGCGACGCATCCTCACTCTCAAGTTTCGCATGGGGCTGTTCGAGAACCAGCGCCGTCCGGACCGCGCACGACAAGCGAGCGTGATCGCCAGCGCAGAGCACCGCGCGGTGAATCTGCGCGCGGCGCGTGAGTCGCTGGTGCTCCTGCAAAATGACGGAATTTTGCCGCTGGATGTCGACAAATTGAAGAAAATTGCGGTCGTCGGACCGAACGCGGACGACGCGCTCATACAACTCGGTGACTGGTCGCTCGGCACGTCGCAATACGGTCCCGAAAAGGGGCGGCACCCGCGGGAGTGCACCGTGACCTTACTGGACGGAATTGTCGCGCGCGCCCCAGCTTCAATCAGCGTGACGCATGTCGCAGGTTGTTCCGTGCGCACGGATGATACGAGTCAGATCCCGGCTGCGCTCGAGGCGTGCGCGGACGCAGATGTCATCGTGCTGGCAGTGGGTGACGACATCCCGTTCATCGGAGAGTGCAACTGCACGGCGACGCTCGAGTTGCTCGGAGGTCAGCGCGCATTGGTCGACGCGGTGATGGCGCTCGGAAAGCCCGTGGTGCTTGCGCTCGTGAACAGTAAGCCACTGGTGCTGCCCGCAGCGACCGAGCGCGCGGCCGCGATCGTGGAGTGCTTCAACCCGGGCATGCAGGGCGGCACGGCGTTCGCCGAGCTCTTGTTTGGAGACCTCAACCCGTCCGGCAAGCTGACGATTTCGTTTCCGCGCCACGTCGGACAACAACCCAGCTTTTATAGCCAAGTTCGCGGCCAGCACGGCAGAAAATACGCGGATTTAGACCAGGTTCCGCGCTTTGCGTTCGGCTTCGGGCTCAGTTACACGCGCTTCGAGTACGCCAACCTGAGCCTCGCACGCGCGCGTTTGGCGGCGGGCGAAGCGCTACAGGTCGTGGTCGATATTCGCAACGTCGGAGCGCGTGCGGGGACCGAGATCGTGCAGGTGTATCTGTCTGACCTGGTCACTTCGGTGACCTGGGTACAAAAAACACTGGTCGACTTTGCGCGCATCGACCTTGCAGCCGGAGAGCAGCGGAGCGTCAGCTTTACCATTCCCTACGAGCGGCTGGCGCTGGTCGATGCCTACGAGCAAAGAGTCGTGGAACCCGGCGAGTTCGAGGTCTCGGTCGCGCCGTCATCGCTGGACAAGGACGCGCTGCGAGCGCGCTTCGTGGTCGAGGGTGAACCGTTCTCGTTTGCGAAGATCCCGGGTGTCGTGCGCAGCGCAGAGTCGACTTAGTCGCGCATCGTCTCGGCGCAGCGCTTGGCTAAGAAATCGCGGAAGACCGTGACCTTGGTCGGCACTTGGCGCGCAGACGGGTAAATGACGTACAGCGCGGCGCCGCTCACGCCGTACTCGGGCAGCACGCGAACCAGCCGGCCCGTTGCCACCTCGGACGCCGCGATCATGCGTGGAATCAGGCCAATCCCACCGCCCGCGACCAACGTCGCGCGCACGAAGCCGTAGTCGTCGCAGCCGATTCGGCAGGCCAACTCCACGGATTCGGCGCCTCTCGGTCCCTCGAGCTCCCAGCTGATCTTTCCGTCGCGCGCGCCGAACGCCACGATCTTGTGACGTCCGAGCTCACTCAGGTTGCTCGGCAAGCGCGCGCGCTCGGCGTAGGCCGGTGAAGCGTACAGCTCGACCTGCAGGGTGCCGATTTTACGCGCCACGAGCGATGACGACTCCAGGCGCCCTGCGCGCACTGCGATGTCGAGCCCTTCCGAAACCAAGTTCAGTTTGCGGTTCGTGAGCACGAGCTCGACGTGCAAAAGTGGATGGCGTTCCGCGAAACGCACGACTTCCTCGGATAGAAACGCCGAACCAATGTCATTGGGAGCCGTCAGACGCAGCAGCCCCTCGGGCTCTTTGCCGCCCGAGCCGAGCGTGCGCGTTGCGTCGCGCAAGGACGCAACGAGCGGCCCTACGCGCTGATGAAACGCGTGGCCCTCGCTCGTGACGCTCAAGTTGCGCGTGGTTCGATGCAAGAGCCGCACGCCGACCGACTCTTCTAGACGTGCCACCGCGCGGCTCACCGTGGACGTTGGCACACCCAGCTCGCGCGCCGCCTTTGCGAAGCCATTGTTCTCGACGACGCGCACGAACGCGGCCACGTCGTTGAGGTCCATGTCCGGCATGGCAGCCAGTCTAACCGGTCGCGGCGCGCGCCGAGTTTCGCTTTTTTTGGTGACCCGCGGGCGCAGCGGATTCGCGGGGCATCCGGCGGTCGAGACGCCACCGGATGCCGCGAGGGTCGCCTACTTCTGTTTGATCAGCGAGATGTCGATGGTGATGCTCACGTCATGACCGACCAGCACACCTCCGGTTTCGAGCGCCGCGTTCCAGACGAGGCCGAAGTCGTCGCGTTTGATCTTGGTCGTGGCGGTGGCACCCACGCGGGTGTTGCCGAATGGATCCGTCGACGGCGCGCTCGGGCCTTCGACGTCGAGCACCACTTCTTTGGTGACGCCGTGGATGGTCAGATCGCCGGTCACGCTCAGGTGCTCCTTGTCCTTCGCGGTCACTGACTTCGACTTGAAGGTGAGCTTCGGAAATTTCTCGACGTCGAAGAAGTCCGGGCTCTTCAAGTGCCCGTCGCGCTGCGCGTCGCGCGTGTTGATCGACGCGACGTCTATAGTGGCCTCGATCTGCGTCGCGGCCGGCGCGGCTGGGTCCCAGCTCACCGTGCCTTCCAACTTCTGAAATTCACCGCGCACGTTGGTGATCATCATGTGGCGCACACTGAAGCTCGCGTTCGTATGAGAAGCGTCGACGACCCATTGATTTGACATGCTGAGAACTCCTGGAGAGGCGCCGCGTGACGCAAGCGCAACGGCAGTCTGCTGACTTGCCGCAGGCCCCGCTAGCGGGGATTTGAAGGATTCAGTGTTGCACCCTTGCAACGAGCGCCAAATCGCCTGGTTCGCGCGGCTCGAAGCCCGCGCACGCTCACATCGGCCGAGTGCGCTCGTCGTGCTCGCCAGGGCCTTTGGGCTTGCCCAGGGCGTCGGACACGGCTCCCAACAGGACATGGACCTGACAAGGTTTCCTGAGAAAGCCGAGCGCGCCGCGCGCGTGCACCGCGCCCTCGCGGGTGGGCTCATCGTGGCCGGAGACGAACAGGATCCGCGCCGCTGGGTCGATGGCGAGCAGGCGCTCCTGCGTCTCTTCACCGGTCAACACCGGCATGTCCAGATCCAAGATCACGAGGTGAGGTCGCGCGCTGCTCGTGGCGTAGAGATCGAGCGCGCGCACGCCGTCCGGTGCTTCCACGACCTGGTGGCCCGCTTGGCGAAGTAAGCGCGCGAGACTGCGCCGAACCACTTCTTCGTCGTCCACCAGCAGGATTAGTCCGCGCGGCCCATGCGACGGAGCTTCGTGACCGGCGGTGATGCGGCTCGCCTCTCGCCGTGTGTGGTGCATCGGCAGGAAAACGACGAAGCGCGTGCCTCGGCCCTCGACGCTCTCGATCTGAATCTGACCGCCATGAAAGGCCACGACCTCTTTCACGGTCGCCAGCCCGAGGCCGAAGCCCGCCCCCTCGCGCTTGGTCGTGAAAAATGGTTCGAACACGCGATTGCGCGTGGCGGCGTCCATCCCCACGCCGGTGTCTTCGACGCACAGCGCCAGGTAGCCGAGGGCGGGATTCAAGTCCACGGGTAGCACGTGACTGTGCGGCGTGACGGCGCTCACCGACACTCCGAGCACTCCACCGTGGGCCATCGCGTCACGCGCGTTGAGGCACAGGTTCATCAGGACTTGGTGCAGCTCGGCTTGGTCGCCGCGCACGGAGAGCCCGGGCTGGATTTTGGCGTCGATCTGAATGGCGCGGTCGAACGTGTGACGAATCAGGCGCATCACGTCGTTGCACAGCCCGGACAAATCCACGGGTGAGTGCGCTTGCGCGCGGCCGCGCGCAAACTTGAGTATGCCGCGCGTGAGCTCCGAGGCTTGCAGCGCGGCGAGCCGGATGTCGTCGAAGCACTCGAGCACCTCCTCACTGCTCAAGCTGCGATCCGTCGGCAGCTTGCTCAGGTAGTCGATGCTCGCGCCGATCGCGCCGAGCATGTTGTTCAGGTCGTGCGCGACGCCCGCGCCCACGCGCCCGAGCGCCTCGAGCCGTTGACGCTGCAGGAGCTGATCTTCGACCGGGTCGAAGGGAGCGAAAAGCAGCATCACGTGCGGACCGACTTGGATCTTGTCGCCAAAGGACAGCAAATGGCGGGTGATGGGCAAGCCGTTGACCTGCGTGCCGTTCTTGCTGCCCAAGTCCTCCAGTAGGTACGCGCCGATCTCGCTCTTCGAGATGCGCGCGTGGTTGCGCGAGACCTCCGGATCTTCGAGCGTGACGGCGGCATCCCCCGCGCGGCCGATCACCGCCAAGTCCCCGATTTTGAATTTGCGGCCCGCTTGCGAGCCGGCAATGGCAATCAACCGTGCAGGCCCAGTGTCGAGCACGCGGTCTTGCGTCGAAATTTTGCGCGAGCCACCCGTCAATCGAGTTCCAACTCCGAGGTAGGAGCGTGTGTGAACGTTCGTGACGTCTGGATTAACGGCGTCGCAAACACAATCACTTTAGCACGCTCCGACACAATACCTAGGCGACGCGGGCAAACACGCCTGAAAGCAGCCTCATTCCAAAGTTGAGACTAGGAAAGTCCGAGGCTGAGACTCTTTATGCGTCGGCGCCGTGCAACGCGGAGGCGCGCTGCGCGTGCGTCTCTCACAGGTCTCTTGCGCAGCGAAAACCGGCAACCAGCATTCGCCACTCCGGAGGGTGATGCACGCGATTCGAGGCTCGCAGGCCCGCCGAAGGGTAGTTGAAAGCGCCGCCGCGCAGCGCGCGCTCACACGTGGTCGGGATGGGGTTCGAGCCCGTGTAGCCCTGCCGTTTCGCCTTGCGCAGCTCCGCGAGCGACTCGAGCACCTGCTCACACGTGCCGGGGATGCCACGATCTCGACCGTCTCGGCCGTAGGCCATCGGGTCGTAGATGTCGCGCGTCCACTCCCAAACGTTGCCGGTCAGATCGAAGTGGCCGTAGGGGCCGCGGCCCTCTGGGTAAGACCCAACGGGCATCGTCGTGGCGCCCTTCGCGCCTACCTTTCGACCGAAACAGGCCAAGCGCGCGGCGTCCGGCGTGGCGTTTCCCCAAGCGTACTTGCGGCCGTCGTCACCGCGCGCCGCGCGTTCCCATTCGGCCTCTCCGGGCAGGCGCTTGCCACGAAACGCGCAATACGCTGACGCGTCGTACCAAGACACCCCGACCACGGGTTGCTCCGGACCACGGAAGCCGGCTTCCGGCCCTGCGTGGAAGCCGCGTGCGACGTTGTCGCGATAGGGTTTGCACGACTCTGCGCTCACGCACTCGAGGTATTTGGCGTTCGTCACTTCGGTTTTGTCGAGCAGAAACCCCTGCACGGTGACGGTGTGCGCAGGTTGCTCATCGCGTTCACCGACACCGTCGGCACCCATCGTGAACGTGCCCCCGGGAACGGGCAGCATGTCGTCAGGCGCCGCTGCAACGTCTCGGTCGCTCGACGCTGCCGGCGCCGGACCTGGTGTAGTCGTCGGCGTTGCGCCTGCGCTCGGCTCGGCGCGCAGGCGACCGCCGGAAAATGCCACGACTCCGAGCAGCAGCAGCAGCGGACGTCTCGAGAGCCGCATGGCCGTCACTGGGCGGGGGCGGCCGCAGTTTTCAGCAGCACGCTCAGCGAAACGCGCCGGTCGTCTGGTTTGGGTTCTGCTGGTTTCGAGCCGGGCCCAAACACGCTCGCCGTGAGGGCAATGGTGACGAGGCGCGCGCGGTCGACACCGAGCGACACCAAAAGTTCTTTGATCGCGTGGGCGCGAGCCTCTGCGAGCGAGGCAGATTCTCCCGCGGACGTCTGCCCGACGAGGCCGACGCATTCGAGACTGGGGTCAGCCTGCAGACGCTTCGCGATGGCATTCGCAGTCGTAGTCGCCTCTGGCGACAGCGCAGCGGAATCAGCGCTGAACGCGAAGCGCTCCGGGATCACGACCGCGGCGTTGCGCGACTGACTCAGGCGATCTTGTTCACTGGCTGCTTCGATCGCCGCGCAGCCACTGGCGTGCGGAGGCGGCGCGACCACCGCGTGATCCGGATCGAAGGGCACGACATCGGCGACGATCCCCTCCGGAACACAACTGCCCTGCGCCACCTT
>Ga0210388_10003291_pt1 | contig 12667 bp, 11 predicted proteins | sample IncBWC19OmetaG_FD_155485 | JGI IMG/M metagenome (GOLD analysis project Ga0210388, IMG submission 155485) | Forest soil microbial communities from Barre Woods Harvard Forest LTER site, Petersham, Massachusetts, United States - Inc-BW-C-19-O ... | reverse complement strand
GGACACCGTAGCCCAGTCTCTCCAGTCCCTCATCATCCCCGGCTTCTCCGACACCAACCTCTTCGACGCCCTCTACGAGACACTCGACCGCGTCTCCCGCATCGAGGGCCGCAAATACATCATCCTCATCGGCAGCGGCCGCGACACCTTCTCCAAGCTCACCCTCGACAAGATCCTCGCCCGGGTCAAGGCCAGCCAAAACACCACCATCTTCACCATCGGCACCGGCGCCCTTATCAATGAGATGAACGCCGGCGGCAGCATGGGTGCCGGCATCCGCGAAATGAACTACCTCCAGGCACAGAACCAGCTCAAAACCTTCTCCGCCATGACCGGAGGCCTCTACTTTGCCCCCATGTTCCAGGGCGCGCTCCCCGACGTCTTCGCCCAGATCAACGACTCCATCCGCAACCAGTACATCCTCACCTACCGCCCCACCAACAACAAGAACGACGGCAGCTACCGCCACGTCAAGGTCCTGCTGGTCGACAACGAAGGCCATCCCCTCCGCATGCAGGACGAAAAAGGCAAACCGCAAAAGTACACCATCATCAACCGCGACGGCTACAACGCCAAACTCCCCGTCGAGTAGAGCAAATCAATTCCACCTAAGAAGTGTCATCCTCACCGAAGCCACTCGCATACTTTGCGAGTGGCGGAGTCGAAGGACCTGCAGTTGCTTTTGCCGTTGCAGTTGTTTTTCTTGCTTGTCATCCCCCGAAGGGGGACCTGCTTTTGCCGTTGTCTGTTCTCACTTCGGCCCTCCACTGACAGCGTCATCTCGACCGGAGCAACGGACAGTCTCACCGTCCGGTGCGGAGTGGAGAAGCGAGGCCGTTACGAAACTCCCCGCAACGGGTAGCACGAGGAGGGGTTGGCGATTTGCCCGACCGGCCTCGGAATGTTGAATTCGCAGATCGTTTTGCTGTTCTATCAGGCGTGAATGAGCGCCTTCGTCAGTAGATGACTTGATTTGAAGCTTAGCTAGTTGGGTTTCGCGACCGTCGTAATCGCTACAGGAACACTTGGCCGAACTTTGATTGACATCGTGTGTCTGGGCACACCATTCGCACTTGTCGAAGCTTTCACGAAGGCTCCAGCCTGAACGTCCTGTTTGAGGTAAAAGTCTAAAAACGCACGCGTATAACGCATAACCCAAGAGTATCCAACTAAACCATCTGCCCGATCGTAATCTGCCACTTGCAAGTTCGGAAGTTCTTTCTCCCAGAGTTCTTGGTTTCGATAAGCAATCGAACAAAATTCAGGATGAAAGAGCCCTAACATCCGCACCGTGATGAGATCGCCATGCAACCACTGATTCAGAACACTCCGCCCGTCAGCATGAAAGCGGCTGTTGAGTCGATCCTGCTCTTCCAGCGACTGATCGCCCTCTTCGAAGTAGATTAGCGGAATCGTCATATGATCGGGGTGAACGGTCTTAGACGCTTCAACCAAACCTGGGAAGTAGCGCTCGCTACCGTCAAGAGAGATCAGCGCTTTGATTCTGCTGTCTCTCGAAGCAGCAAACAAGTCGGCAAGCCCTCCCCAGCTAAATCCCATAGCGGCGACCTTCGTCATGTCGGTGTTTGGCATTGAGGCTGCGTACCCAATCAGGAACGACACATCACCGGCTTGGGCATTAACTCCTGACAAATCGTGGGTGGATTCGCGAGACTCTTCGCCCATGCCTGGACTCGCTACTACTACATATCCGTAGCTTGCGAGATATTCGCACAGGTCGGCGTTCTCCCATGACCATGAAGTGAAGCTGGGGGCGTAGATAACAACCGGGAATCGGCCCATTTCGGGGCTCGCATCCCGCACAGCCGACAAGGGCTGTCCGAGCGAGGCTTGCAACCATGCCTTTAGCACGTCGCCATCGCGCGTTTTTTGAGGGTTTCCGAAGCTAATCTCTGTATCCATCAACGCGACGTAGTCTCCCATGGTCATGGCCGGACGAACGCCTTTCTGCGCGGGGTACCAGACGAGCGACTGTAGTGGCCGGCCACGTTCAGCTTGGGCGGCGGGAACAGCTTTTGGATCAACAGTCGATCCGAAGTTGCGTGTCCTGTCGTACTGCTCAACCACTCTCACTCCCACTGAATGTGGTCCCGGTCTTTCTAGGAACTTCACCGCAGCATAGTTCTGCGCCGGAGCGGTCCTAAGGGCGACAGTGAGGATGAAACAGAGGATTGCTAGTTGACGTAACCGCGCATGGGTCCCCATTTTCGGAATCTGCCTGCTTTACCCTCCTTTACGTCAGCTTGAAGACATTTGTTCCTCGCTTGTTGCCTAAAGTTAGATCTGATTTACCCAACGACTTTCGTAACAGCCTCAAGCCTGCCCTGAGCGAAGTCGAACGGGACCCACATTTTGCCTTTGCAGTTGCTGTTGTCGTTGCCGTTGTTTGTACTTACTCCGCCTTCCCCTGAAGCGTCATCAAACTACTCAGAAAACGAATCGAACCTTTCCGGCCTTGGCGACACAAATTACAGATAAGCTCAATCGGATAGAGAAGCACTGATACCTTATATCCGGGACCCGATATCTAATTCCTAAAATTCCCCGTCGAATAACACAAATCTCGGATTCCCGGCAGAGAACTGCGCTGCTTCATATCTCCTGCTGGAGCTTCGTCAAAAAAATATTCTGAAAAAGATAGCGAGCCTGTCGATAATTTTTGTTCTCGTTCGTTTATTGACCAGAAAGATTTCCCAACAGGGAAAAAAGGAGAGTTCGATGCCAAAATACATGCTTTTATTGCGCGATGACCGGGAGCTGTTCGGGAAACTGGGTCCGGAAGAGATGCAGAAGACGATTGAGAAGTATTTCGCGTGGCGGAACAAGCCTTTTGTGGTCGACGGTGCCGGGCTGATGGAGAAGACCGGGCGCGTGATGCAGAAGAAGAACGGCAGCGTCAGCGTGACGGCCGGACCGTACAGTGAGTCGAAAGAAGTGATGGGCGGTTACTACACCATCGAAGCAGCTAGCTTCGATGAGGCGGTCAAACTCGCAGCCGACAACCCGCATGTGAACTTCGGAACGATCGAGATTCGCGAAGTAGGCCATCGGTCGGAGTAATGGATAATCCACCGATGAATGAGTTGAGCAGCCCGGTATTGCTGGAACACCTGTTTCGCAGGCAGGCAGGAAGAACCGTCTCCTGCCTGGCTGGGCTGCTCGGCTTCGAGCATCTGCAACTGGCGGAAGATGCTGTGCAGGAGGCCATGTTACGCGCAGTGGAGACGTGGCCGTTTCACGGCGCTCCGGAAAAACCGGAGGCGTGGCTCTTTCGGGTTGCGCATAACCATGCGATCTCCGTACTCCGACGGAGCACGCGTTTTGAAAGCAAGACGGGCGAGTTGATCGCGGCCCTGGAAGCCAGGACTGAGTCCGTCGAGGATGTCGATATAGAGCAGAACCTGCGCGACGATGAGTTGCGCATGATCTTTATGTGCTGCCATCCGGACTTGGCGCCGGATGCACGTGCTGCCTTGAGCTTGAAATTGGTAAGCGGCTTTAGTGTCGATGAGATTGCACGGATATTCATGGCAGAGGAGAACACGATCGCACAACGGCTGGTGCGGGCGAAGCGAATGATCCGTGAGCGAAGGTTGCCATTGTTGATGCCGCACAATGTGGAGTTGCCGGAGCGACTCAACTCCGTGCTGGAGGTGATTTATCTGATGTTTAGTGGTGGCTATGCGACGCATACCGGAGAGGATCTGATTCGGCGCGATGTCTGTCTCGAGGCGCTCCGATTGGGACGGTTGGTGGCCGACTCTTCGATGGCCGCTCCGCGAGTCGATGCCCTCGTCGCACTGATGGCATTGCAGGCGGCGCGCTTGCCTGCGCGTACGGATTCGGCCGGAGATCTGGTTCTGCTCGAGGAGCAGGACCACAGCCTCTGGGATGATGAGTTGATCACGCTGGGGTATCACTACTTCAATCGGTCAATCGCGGGTGAGGAGATCTCCGAGTGGCATGTGCAGGCTGCGATTGCAGCGACCTATGCGAAGGCTAAGAGTTCTGAGGCGATTGACTGGCCGGCAATCCTCGGACACTACGACCAGTTGCTCAATATGACGGCCTCTCCCGTAGTAGCGCTCAATCGTGCCGTGGTGATGGTGAAGGTGCACGGCGCCGAGCCGGCGTTGGCTGCGCTTGCTCCGCTGGAAGGCCACGCCGTCATGCGTGGCTACCATCTGCTTCCTGCCGTACGTGGACGTGTGCTGGCGGAGCTGGGACGGCTTGCCGAAGCAGAAGCAGCATTCTCCGCTGCACTGGAATGTGATTGCGCGGAGCCGGAAAGAAGATTTTTACAAAGGCAGTTGGAGAATGTGCGGGCTGGATGGAAAGAGTCTCATCTTGACAGATCGTCAGCGCAGGACACCCCCCATCCCCCGCTCCCCCCCAGCACATGCCTGCTCTAAAAGTCCAGACCAACCTAAGCTAAGTCCAGACCTAAAGTATCTTGTTCGAATACTTTGCGCACTTTTCACCGGGGGAGGGGGACTTCCCCCTGACAAATAGTCCTCTCTAAAATGCGATACTCCAATCTCATGCGCATAGCCTCCCTTCAACCTTCCATCACGATCACCCTCGCCGCCCTCAACAAACTAGACGCCCTCTGCGCCTGCACAAAATACTGCCTCGAAGCCCTACCGGAATTAGCCACACGCAACCTCCCTATCCTCCACGACAGTTGGTCCGCCGACAGCGAAGAAATCCGTCACACTAAAGCCGAGCTCGTCATAGCCAGCGTCCCGTTCCGCATGGAATCCCTCGCCGCGATCCTCAAATCCGGCCTGCCAATCCTGGCTCTCGCCCCGCACACCCTCGCCGACATCTACAAAGACATCCGCCTCATCGCAACACAGGTCGACGCACAACCAGAGGCCGAATCCCTCATCACCCAAATGCAGTCCACCATCGAATCCACCCGGCAGCGCACCGCCCGCCTCACCCAGATCCCCACGGTCTACTGCGAGGAATGGGGAAATCCCCTCATCCACTCCCAACCCTGGATAGCCGAGCTGATAGAAGCCGCCGGAGGCCGCTTCCTCGGCACTCCGGGCACTCAAACCACCTCAGAAGCCATCGCCGCCGCCGACCCCGACGTGCTCCTCTTCGCCTGGTGCGGAGCAGGGAACCGCGTCCCCCTCGACCGCATCATCAACCAGCGCAACTGGCACCACCTCAAGGCCGTCCAGAACCGCCAGGTCTATTGCATCCCCGACCAATATCTCAACACCCCAGCCCCCACCATTCTCAAAGGCCTCGCCTGCATAGCCGCAGCCGTCCACCCTGACCTACACCCCCACCACCCCCACCTAGTCCACCTCCAAAAATCCCAAGTCAACGAGGCCGAGGCATCGTCAAATCGAGATCTCCCGCAACCTTCTGCTTGGTCAGCAAAATAATCTGCCCCACATGCTGCTGCACATGCCCCACCACCTGGTAGATCGCCTCCAGCACAGTCACATCGCGCCCTTGAGGATGCACCCGCTCCGTCATCCTCTGCGCCGGCACCGCGGCAATCACACGCTTCACCTCATCGATGGTCGACTCGAACAACGCAATTAACTCCGAGCCAGTCATCCCGCCATCCGCACTGAACTCCTTATCCCGAACCCGCACATCCGGCGCCCCACCCACCCCATGAATCACCCACTGCCGCGCATTCCCGCAAAGATGCAGCACCAGATTCCCGACCGCATTCTCATAGGCCCCCTGCCGCTCCCATATCTGCTCATCCGACAGCTTTTTCAAGCAAGCCACCAGATACTCCGTCATCTGTCCCAGCTTGCGGCACGAAACATCTAGAAAATCTGCAGTAATTTTGTTCTCTGTGGTTTGCATCTCTGCATTCTAGAACGTGCACCAACGAGCAGTGACGTCATCGGCATCTCCGGTCTCTCAAAGACTAAAAATCTAGTCCGTAAGATCCTCCACCGGGGCCTTCGGTGCATTCTCCTTGACCGATGCGATGCCATGGTCACGCGCAGAAGCCGTCGTGTACATCTGGCTCGTTCCAATCACCTCGTGGTTCGCCGCTTTCAGGTTGAACATAAACTCGCCGTTGTGTGAGTCCTTCTTTTCGTAACGGCTGTCATCGGTTGCATTCGCCTTCACAGACGTGATCCCGTGCTCTGCCGAAACCTTCGACTTATACCGCTGACTGGCAAGGATGATCTGCTCATTTCCTGCTCTTAGATGGAAATAAAACTCATCATCCTTCGCCTTCTTGATTTCGAATTTACCCGTCATTCTTCCCCCTCGCAAAGTCTGGAATACGGTGGCCCGATATGACATTTTCCGAAGTGCCGAGAATTGTACCCCAGAGCCTCACGCAACATGCCGGCGCGTCTGGCAACGTTGACCGAATCTCTCCAAACCCCGTACACTCTAAAAGGCAGTCGGCGAGCCAAATCGCGGCTCCCTCAACCTGTTGCCTCCTCGTTCAATGGTAGGACAGTCGGCTCTGAACCGATCAATCGGGGTTCGAATCCCTGGGAGGCAACCAACGCACGTCCTTGCGACGCAATCCGCGTGAAAAAATCTTCCTAAAAAATTGCGACCTGTTGACATCCCCAACCATCTGGTCTAATACATAACCGTATGGTTAAGTATTCAGTTAATCTCGACGCCACCTTCTCCGCCCTCAGTGACCCCACGCGTCGGACCATCCTCACCACTCTTCAGCGCGGGCACGCTTCCGTCACCGAGCTCGCCCGCCCGCACGACATCTCCATGCCCGCCATCCTCAAACATCTCAACGTCCTCGAGCAGGCAGGCCTCATCGAGCAGAAGAAAACCGGCCGTGTCCGCATGTGCCGTCTCACCGTAGCCCCCATGCAGCAAGCCGCGGACTGGCTCTCCATGTATCGCGGCTTCTGGGAGAACCAACTAGACAACCTAGGCAGATTTCTTGAGCAAACTAACCCCAAAACCAACCCACAGGAGAACCAAGCATGTCGCAAACAGCCATCCAAGCACCGCCGTCGCTCGTAATCTCCCGCACCTATCCAGCCCCAGTAGAACGCGTCTTCAAGGCGTGGACCGACGCCAACCAGCTCGGCCAGTGGTTCGCCCCCTCCGACGACTACACCACCAAGGCCACCGTCGACCTCCGCGTCGGCCACGAGTACCGCATCTCCATCGCCCACAAGGGCGGCAACGTCCACAACGTCCTCGGGATCTACCGGCTCATCGACCCACCCCGCAAACTCGTTTATACCTGGCGCTGGGAGGGAGGTCCCGAAACCGACACCCTTGTGACCGTCGATTTCACCCCGCGCGGCGACTCCACTGAGGTCACCATCACGCACGATCAGTTCCTCGACGTCGAGACTCGCAACAAACACAACGAAGGCTGGAGCGGCTGCTTCAATCGTCTCGAGCGCTTCCTTACATCTTCCTAGTCCCGACTCTCACCGACCCGGGTCTCCGGCAATCTCCGCTTCCGTCAGGAAGTCGAAGGTGCCGGAGGCACTCGGCTGCACATTCGTAATCCGTCGCGTGTGTACCACTTCGTTATTCGGATACCACATCGGAATCGAAGGAAGTTCATCGGCAAGAATCCCCTGTACGTGCACGTAGTCCGCCTCCCGCACCGCGCGATCCTCCGCAGCTGCCGCCTCCGTAAGCAGCGCATCCACGCGTGCGTTGGAATACCGCCCTCGGTTCCCACCCTTCGGAGGAAAACTCCCGGAGCCATACGCATAGCGGAAGATATCCGGGTCCTCATTGCTTCCAATCCACCGCAACGCATAAACCTGAAACGCGCCTTTCGTCACATCCGCGTAAAACGTTCCGAACTCCGCCGACCGTATCTCCAGCTTAATCCCAACGTCCCTCAGTTGTTGCTGCAACACCGCAGCCATCAATCGAGTCGTCTCATCGGTGCTGGTCTTCAGCGTCAACCGCATCCGCACCCCATCTCTTCCAGCCGGAAAGCCCGCCTCATCCAGAAGCCTCCGCGCCCGATCAACATCATGCGGATACTGGGCCAGTTCTGCATCCGTCGCCGCAGCCCAGTGCCCTCTCGGAAGCAACGTACTGGCCAGTCGAGCCTGTCCCAGCCATATCGCATCCACAATTGCTTGCCTGTCGATCCCTAACGCCACAGCCTGCCGTACCCGCTTATCTCCCAACAACGGATATGTAACATTGAACGTTACATAAATCACGGCAGACCCCGGTCCCGATTCCACTTTCAGGTTCGGCCTGCTCTCAAGCCTGTGCACCATATCAAGCGTCACCACATTGCTCGCCAGATCCGCCGATCCCTTCTCCAACTCCAACGCGCTCGTGATCGTATCCGGAACCACTTCGAACCGTATCCGCTCAATCCTTTGCGCCCCCGCATGAACGGCCGGCATTCCAGCCCAGTAATCGTGGTTCCTCTCCACCACGACTTCTTTATCCTGCACCGCACTCACAAAGCGGAACGGCCCCGACCCCACCGGATGCAGACCAAAGTCTTTCCCCGAACCTCTCGGCACCACCCCAAACAGCCCATCGCTCATGTTGAACAGCAACCCTGCATCCGGCCGCTTCGTCCGCACCACCAAGGTCAGCCTGTCTCGAACTTCCACTCGATCGACCCCAGCGAAATTCCCCCCCTTCGCCGTAACGAGCGATCCGTCGATCAAACTCCGGATCGTATAAGCTGCGTCCTCAGCCTCAAGCGGCCGCCCATCATGGAACCGAACGCCCTCCCGCAGATGAAACACCCATGTCAACGCATCCGGCTGCTCCCAACTCGTAGCCAGCCACGGCTGCAACTCATAATGTTCATCCTTTTTCACGAGCGCATCGAAGATAAGCCCACCCACGCGCTCCGACTGCGCATCCGTCCCTTGTCGCAGGTCAAGATTATTTGGGCTGCTCTCAATAATCATCACCACCGACCCCGGCGCTTCCACCCTCGCTTTGCATCCAGCAAGGCTCATACAAGCGCAAATTAACGCGGCGCCACAAATCCGCGTGCCCCACCTTCGCGCGGTTTTTGCGCTAAGGTGGGCAATCGCGAAGCGATCCGTTTCTCTCCACCTGCCTGCAAGAATCATCCGCGACTAAGTTTCCCCAACACCACAGCTCGCTTGGCTCCCGTAGCCGAGGGAACGTTTCCGGGCAACCCATGCCAAGTCAGCCAAGCAAGCAGCGCAAACGCCACCGCCTCCTTCGCCTGCGCCGGAACTCCCAGCTCCTCCATCATCCTTACCTTCACCTTCAAGGGCTCCAACTCATCTATCAACATCTTCACTAGAACATCATTCTTGGCACCTCCGCCAGCCACCACAAATTCAACTGGCGAAGATGTAGCCGCTGACCCAAGATGTTTCGAAACAAACCGTTTGTAAGCATCCACCACGGAAGCCGAGGTCAGCGCCGTGGCCGTAGATACTACATCTTCATCGAGCACACTGTCCCCCACCCTCCTGCACAGTGCAATAAACCGCGAGACGAACGCCTCGCCAAACTGCTCCCGGCCTGTGGACTTCGGCGGCAGGGAAGAGAAGTACCCCTCCTTCAAAATCTCATCCACTACCTCCTGCAATACTCGACCCTTCTTCGCCACCGTTCCGTCTCGGTCGTACTCCCGCCCATACAGCCGCCTCATGCATCCATCGATCACCATATTTCCGGGTCCCGTATCGAACGCCATCACTTGATCCACCTTCGCGCCCGCAGGAACCGCCGCCATGTTCGCTATTCCCCCCAGGTTCAACAGTACGCGGCTCACCGTCAACGAACGAAACATGCAGTAGTCCAGCATCGGCACCAGAGGAGCCCCTTGGCCTCCCGCAGCCACATCTGCAGGGCGAAAATCGCTCACCACCGGCACGCCCAATCTCTGCGCAATCACTGACGACTCGCCCATCTGCCAGGTAGCCCGCGTCGCCTTCCCCAGATACTTCTCGGCCGTTCCTTGGTGATACACCGTCTGGCCATGACACCCCACCAACTCCGCCTTCACACCAAGTGCGTTCTGCGTCTCCTCGACCGCATCCGCATACACCTCACCCAGCCGCCAGTTCAACCGGGCCAGCTCCGAAACTGGAATAGCATCCGCATCCATTGCGCCAAGCACCGCCGCCCGGACGGTCTTCGGATATGCCGTCCCCACGTGTCCAAGCAACTCGATAACCGGCGTTCCACCCTTCGCTCGAGAAGGTGAGATTCTGCACACCGCGACATCCACCCCATCCGCCGAGGTCCCGCTCATCACTCCCGCCACCACCATGCTCTTCGCCGTCATCCCTTGAGCTCCCGTTGCAACTCCGCCAGAAGATTCAACGCCTCCCGCGGCGTCAAGCCATCCACATCCGCCTCCGCCAACCTATCCACGATCCTCTGCGAGAGCGGCGTAAACATCGTCATCTGCATCTGCGCCGCCGCGGGCAAAGCCTCACGCACCTGCTGCGTCTCCGCCCGCTCGTGCAACTTCAACACCTCGCGCGCCCGCGCAATCACGGCCCGCGGCAGCCCAGCCAGCTTCGCCACCTCAATCCCGTAGCTTTTGCTCGCCGGCCCTGCCTCCACCGTATGCAGAAACACAATTCCACTCGAAGTCTCTTTTACCGTCACACGCAGATTCGTCAGCCGCGCCAACTGTTCCGCAAGCAGTGTCAGCTCATGGTAGTGCGTTGCAAACAGCGTACGCGCGCCGATGCGGTCATGCAGATATTCCACCGTAGCCCAGGCCAGACTCAACCCATCATAGGTAGCCGTTCCGCGCCCCATCTCATCCAGCAGCACCAGCGACCGGTTCGTCGCCGTATTCAAAATCGCTGCCGTCTCCGTCATCTCCACCATAAACGTCGACCGCCCCCGCGCAACGTTGTCACTGGCTCCAATCCGCGTGTAAATTCGATCCACCAACCCCAGCCGCATCCTCTCCGCAGGAACAAAACATCCCATCTGCGCCATCACCACCAGCAGCGCGGCCATCCGCAGATAGGTGCTCTTGCCACCCATGTTTGGGCCCGTAATCAGCAACACTGCAGGTCCCGCGTCGGCATCCAAATGCGCCGAATTCGGTACGAACCGCCCACCGCCCGATTCCTCCAGTCGCCGCTCCACCACCGGATGCCGCGCCTGGACGAACTCCAGCACACCAGACTCCTCTACCTGCGGCCTCACCCATCCACGCAACGCCGCCAGGTGCGCAAAACATGCCATCAAATCGATCTCCGCCACCTTGCGCGCAGTCTCGCGCATCCGCCCCGCGGCGTCGAGTAGCTGCCGCCTCAACTCAGCAAAGATTCTCCGCTCAATCTCCCCACTCCGCTCTTGCGCAGTCAAAATCTTCGCCTCGTACTCCTTCAACTCCGGCGTTGTAAACCGTTCCGCATTCACTAGCGTCTGCTTCCGCTCATAATCCGCGGGCACCGCCTTCGCATTCGCCTTCGTCACCTCAAGGTAGTACCCAAACACGCTGTTGAACCGCACCTTCAGCGACCCGATCCCCGTCCGCCCTCGTTCACGTTCCTCAATCGATGCCAAAGCCTGTCGCCCGCTCCGGCTCAACTCCCTTAGCTCATCCAACTCCGCATCCACACCCTCGCGAATCGCCCCGCCATCCCCGAGCGACGCCGGAGGCTCCTCCGCGATCGTCCGCACAATCATCTCGTGCAGGTCCTCCAGCGGATCAACGCTGCTGGCAAACTCACGCCACTTCGATGCCTCAAACATCCTCACCGCTTCGACCACTCCAGGCAGACACCCCAGCGTCTTCGCCAGCGCCATCACCTCCCGTGGTCCAGCCGAATCGAGCGCGACCCTCCCAAGCAGCCGCTCCAGATCAAGCACTCCATCCATCGACCGCCGCAACCCCTCGCGCCGCCGCAGATCTCCAACCGCTTCACCCACCGCCTCGAGCCGCGCCTCGATCTCCACCACTCTGCTGAACGGCCGCAGCAGGGAAGCCCGCAGCAACCGTTTGCCCATCGGCGTGCAACACGCATCCATCGTGTAGAACAAAGTAGTTTGCGCCGACTCCCCTGAAAACAACGGCTCCACCAGCTCCAGATTCCGCACGCTCACGGCGTCGAGTTCTAAACAATTCGACCGCTCATAAAATCGCAGCCCATCCACGTGCTCCAGACCGCCCTGCTTGGTCTGCCGCATGTAATGCAGCAGCGCTCCCGCAGCCGTTGCCGCCGCTTCGTGTCCGCCCAGCCCCATGCCATCGAGCGAATGCACTTTAAAGTGATTCCGCACCAGCGGCAACGCATACTCCGCCGTAAATACCCACTCCTCCAAAGCCGTCTTCGTCCGAATCCCATCGATCCCCGCCGTCTCAGACGATTCCTCTCCCGCCAGATTCACCCCACCCAGCAATCCTGCGCCATATAACAACTCCACGGGCCTCACCCGCCCCAACTCATCGACCAGCGCAGCCCACGCGCCGGTCCCTGAAAACTCTGTGGCCCGAAATTCTCCCGTAGACAAATCCAACAGTGCCAACCCACAAACCGTCGCCGCCGCACTCCCAGACACAGCCACACTAGCCAGATAATTACTCTGCTCCGCCCCCATCGTAGGATCGAGAGCAGTCCCGGGCGTCAGAACCCTCGTCACCTCCCGCCGCACGATCGTCTTCGTCTGCTTCGGGTCCTCCATCTGCTCGCATAGCGCAATCTTGTACCCCTTGCGC
>Ga0210388_10003289_pt1 | contig 12677 bp, 11 predicted proteins | sample IncBWC19OmetaG_FD_155485 | JGI IMG/M metagenome (GOLD analysis project Ga0210388, IMG submission 155485) | Forest soil microbial communities from Barre Woods Harvard Forest LTER site, Petersham, Massachusetts, United States - Inc-BW-C-19-O ... | reverse complement strand
CTGGGTTCGTAAAATACAACCCGTTTTAAATAATCTGTGAGGCTTAATTTACCTTCTTCATAAGTATCGAATGTTAAGTGGTGGCGTTCATTCAATTCCTCCTTGTCTAGGTTAAAATGTTTTATAGCTCTTGCACGTTCTTCTCTGCCCCAGCCATTGCTAAGCAATACACCACCAATGTCTAAAAAGAGAGTTGAGATTGTATTGTCTTTCATAGTAGTTGCTGGTGCTTACTGGACTGTTTAATTGATTTATATAATTTATTCAACCCTGAATCAATATCACTTCCAAGATTTATCAGAATAACTCTGCGCATTTTATTGCTGAGTGAACGGAAATCTCCCAGTGCTTGCGCGTGGTGTAATATTTCAAAACCATATTGCTCTTGAGGGATAGATAGTTTTTCCTTTTCATCTCCTATAAGTATAATATATATGCCTGAGTCTGGTCCACCTTTATGCAATTGGCCCGTAGAGTGCAGGTAGCGAGGGCCACCTAATAATGTGGTGGCAACTTTCAACTCATCTCTGAGCTTTAAGCGCCATTTTTGCAATGTTTTTGTTCTTCCATCTGTAAGCAAGAAATAGGGTAGTAGTGCTATGTACTCATGTTGCCTTGCTTGTTCAGTGAAGCTATTTACAAATTCACCCGGGGAGTTGTATTGATCCACGGCAAGCGGTTCAATTGTTTTTCCACCATAAATTGAAATGTCCTCTGATTTTAAAAGCGGATCATTGCGTTGAAAGCTACCTTCGTTTACATATCCTTCTAATAATTGAATTGTATTCTTTTTGCTTTCTTCTACATTGGGCTGATCGAAGGAATTAATACCAATTATCATTCCAGCTATGGCGGTTGCTATTTCCCACCTGAAATATTCAGCGCCCAATGAAATTTTATCAGCTAATTTTATTCTTACAATAGGGTGGCCGGCTTTTTCAATTTCTTTCAGTTTCTCTTCGTCATCCTCAATACTATCTGCAGATAGATAAATGTGGATAAATACTCTATCATTTTTATATACTTCAGGTTCACCAAGGGGTTCGCCAATAACCGGAATCAGCCCACGGCCTTTTTTACCGGTACTTTCAGCCAATAATTGCTCGGCCCAGTATCCAAATGAATCTATAGACTTTGATAATGCGAAAGTGACTTTGTCGCGCCCGTGTTTCTGGCAAATGCCTAAAACTATACCAAGGCTAACACCCGGATTAGCTGCTACCGGAATTGAATCACAGCTTTTTTTCATTTCCCTGGCACTACATAATAATGTATGAATATCTATTCCCATAAGCGCCATAGGTAATAGGCCAAATTCAGTTAGAACAGAATAACGGCCACCCACATCTGGTGAGCTATAGAAGACTTCTCTGAAGCTGTATTCTTCCGCTATTTTAACCAATGGCGTTCCATCGTCAGTTATAGCTACAAAGCTGTTACCCGGCTTATGTTTGCCTTTCTTCTCAAGCTGTTCATAAAAGTATTTGAAGAAGCTAATGGTCTCTTTAGTATTGCCTGATTTGCTTGCAACAATAAAAAGGGTTCTATGTATATCTATTTTCTTTTCAAGGTCCAGAATTGCTGCCGGATCTGTATTATCAAGTACCCATAGTTTTAAATAGCCTTTTGCAGTTTCAAATGTTTGCCGGGCTACTTCCGAACATAAACTGCTTCCACCCATACCGAGTAATACTGCATGTGTATAGCCTTCATTTTTAATCTCACCTGAGAATTTGATTAGCTTTTCGCCATTATCAATATCGGGTAAGTTTAGCCAACCTAACCTATGGCTTATTTCATTTATTTCTTCAGGTTCTGCCTTCCATAGGTAAGGGTCCATTTCAAAGAGTAGTCTTCCGGCTTGTTTCTCGTCCAATACAGAATAAGATGCTTGAATCTCCTTATCAAGGGCTCCTGTAAATAATTGCTGTTGCGGAACATGTGTGCCTAAAACATCTAATCGTCTTTTTGCTATGTTCTTTAGCAATTCATTATATGCATCAATGAATTTTTGTACACCCTCATTCTCTAATTGTTGTGTTACAAAGCCTATATCTATTCCAACTTTTTTTAATTCATTGAATAGTTCTTTTGCTTCATCAAGCCTTTCTTCAACAGTGTTCTTTTTAATGTGGCCATGTTCAGCAAAGTCTGAAATGGTCTCATCTGTCATGGTATTAATAGTATTTTCTCCTATTAGTTCTTCCACATAGCGTAGGTTATCATATAACGGATCTTTATTGCTAGTGCTGGCCCATAATGGTAATTGCATTTTTGCTCCTTTTGCATCAAGCCCTTCCCAATGCTTACTATTGAATATTTCTTTAAATTTTTGATATACTAAACAAGCTGTGGCTATACCAGCCTTGCCTAATAGTGATTCTGAGGAGTTTATTGGGCTTCCTTCTTGAAAATGTGTAATATGCTGGCTAAGTAGCTGATCTACTAGTGTGTCAATTCTGCTTACAAAAAGGCTTGCTACAGAAATAGTATTGTTTACCGGCTTGTTCTCAGCAATTCTTCGTTCCAAAGCCCTTATGTGGGCATTAACTACCTCAACATATCTTTCTACGGAAAATATTAAAGTAACATTAATATTTATTCCTTCATAAAGCATTTGCTCAATAGCAGAAAGGCCTTCTTTTGTACCGGGGATTTTAATTAGGCAATTGCGCTTATTTACTGCATTGTGTAGTCTTCGGGCTTCTTTTATAGTGCCATCGGTATCATATGCCAGGTACGGCGATACCTCTAAACTTACAAAACCATCCGTACCACCTGACTGTTCATATACGGAATCCAGAATGCCACATGCATCCTGAATGTCTTTAATAGTAAGCGCATCGTATATCTCTATAGGCGTTTTACCATCTTTAACCAATGCAACTAATTGCTCATCATAATCAGTACTATTTGCAATTGCCTTGTTGAAAATGTTCGGGTTTGAGGTTATTCCGCGCAACCCTTGTTCCGATGCCCTTTTGTGTAGTTCTCCGGAAGTGATTTTCTTTCGTGAAAGGTTATCTAACCAATAGCTTTGACCACAAGTAATAAGATCATTTAGAGTGCTCATTTTATTGTGCTATAATTACGTTATAAATATGCTATCAAGGCTTGTTTAATCGGAAAAGAAAAAACATTTTACGTTTTAAATCTTCATCCTTTTCCAGGAACCTCTTCCTTTGTTCATATTCATAAATATTGATCTCGCCATTTGCAAATCTCCGCTGCAAACTATCAATAGGAGTATTCTTAGCATTTTTTCTTAGAACAGGAACAAAGAAGGTAAAGAAAGAAGTGAGAAGGATGAACCAAAAAGCCCACCAGATTAAATCCATTCCGAGAAAGTGATACGTGTAAAACATGTCTATAATTTTTAATTTGTGAGCAAGATACAGTGTCTATTATTTGATGATTTTGAAAAATCTTTGAACTGGCGATATGTGACGTTCAACGCGAGATGCACAGGACTAAATAACTTCGTGATGTTCCACATGCATTTTTGAAACAAGTTCTGTAGAGTGTGTGTCCGCATACATTCCATAAGCATTCACCAGAAACCCTTTAAGGTTGTATTTGTCAGATTGTATGGCGTATACAACAGAGCTTTCTGAAGGATTTGTCTGTCCCTCAAATCTATATACTTCCACTATTTTAAATTCTTCAGGAGTATAACTGCCTTTTCTGCCCGGAGTGCATACTTTCTTTTCATCTAAATTAAAGTCATAAATAAACCCTCTTTGCTTGAGGCTTTCAAGCGCTTCTATTATTGAATTATATTGTTTCATAATATGATATTTTGATGGAATTAGCACGTAACCGCAAATAGCTCTTGCAAATGCTTGTTTTTTTCAACCTCATCCAACAACGCAATTGCGTAATCTTCGAATGAGATGTTATTATTCGAGTTGTTTAATGAGTCTATTACCTGAGGAGTATTATCTCCTTTTATCTCTGTTTCAATATATGTAACAGGGTGTGAATAACTCCATTCTATATTTTCTTCCTTCTGGTAAAGTGCAAGTGCATTGCCATAAGCCTCTGATATGGCTCTCCAATCTTTAGTTGAAGTAGTTTCATTGCTATTGTAATCTGATAATCCATCTGGTGCCCATCCAACAACTATCACACGTTTTACTCCGGCCTCTTTTACCCCTTTAATAAAGGATTGAGTACCCTCGTAAAATCCCCTAGTGTTATCTGGACTAGGGCATTCCGCATTTATCACTACATCATGATCTTCTACTTCCGCTTTTACATCTTGCGGGTCAATAATAAAACCTTCTACCACTTTAAGCTTATCATGTTCAGCAGTAACTTCATTAACATCCGGTACTATTGCCGTTACTTCATGTCCGCGAGCAAGTGCTTCATTTAAAATACACTGACCAACTGAAGTAGTGGCACCAAATAATGCAATTTTCTTTGTTCCCATTTTGTCATTTATTATATAGTTATTGAATATATAGTACAAGGTAAAAGCTATCATACAGTTGAATATTAAATTATCGATAAACAAAACCAATTTAAAGGTGAGTAGGAAAAGCTGAGAAGTAAAGCTCTAATTGCGTTGAGAAAGCGCCTCAGTTGCTTTATTTTGCCAAGATTAAGAGATAAAGGATGTTTGGCTGGGGAAGGGGCATGATAACCATATCTTATCCTTCAGAGCGCAAGATAGTGTAGATATGGTCCACTAGATATGGAATATCTGTAAACTACCTTTGAACAGGGGTAATCGGGGTTGTTTACCTGATTAAAGTGTATTGTTTTTTTGACCAAAATAGCAATCGGGTATTTATTCACCCAAATAATTAGCTGGCTCACTTATCTAAAACAGCTTTTAGTCGAATATGGAATATTCCTATATATATGGTTACTACTTTGGCGTTCAGATATTAAATGGTGGATAGCAAAATCACTCTTAACTAAACTAATAAATAACCTCAAATTACTATTATTATGAATTGTATTATTGTTGATGATGATGAAGCGTCTGCAAATGTGCTTAAGCATTTCGCAAGCCAGGTGAACTCACTTAATGTTCTTAAATCATGCACTAATCCTATTGAGGCATTTGATATTGTTGAGAAGGAGGATGTACAACTGATGTTCCTTGATGTGGAGATGCCAGAGATGAGTGGACTTGATTTGCTTAGAACTATGAGTAAAAGGCCTCATGTAATACTCACCACTTCTTCTACTAAATATGCAATTGAGGCATATGATTTGAATGTTATAGACTACCTCGTGAAGCCCATAGAGCTTCCCAGGTTTGTAAAAGCAGTAGCTAAAGTGCAGGAATACAAAGATTCAGATACTGATTTCACAGTTGAAAAGGAATATTTTTTCATTAAGAAGAATTCGGTACTTACAAAAGTTCTTATTAAGGACATTTTATGGATTGAGGCCTTAGGGGACTACATACAATTACATACCAGGGAACAACGTTTTATAATACATTCCACCTTAAAGTCCCTCGAGAATAAATTGCCATCTAATAAATTCGTTCGAATTCATAGAAGGTTCATAATTCAGCTGAATAGTGTTAGGGCTGTTGAAGGCACAACTGTTTATATTGATGAAATGTCCATTCCTGTTGGTGCAGTATACGGTGATAATTTCATGAAGAGATTGAATCTTTTACATTAACCCTTAAAGATTCTTTTCTTTAGCCATATAAATTAATGGTTCAACGATTTTTCTTAGTTGTAAGCTGGTTGCGGGCATAAACTTGCTGTATAAATTTTAAAACCAAAAACAAATTATGAAAAAAGTGATTTTAATTTTAGCAATTGCTATGATAGGAAGTGTTTCCTATGCCCAGACTGTAAAGGAGGAAAATGTACCATCAGCTGTAAAAATGGAATTGGTAAAAAAATACCCAAGCGTTAAGGTAGACAAATGGGAAAAAAGGGATGGTGATTTTGTTGCAAAATTTGATGAGAACAGTACAGCAACCTGCGTGGTGATTGATGCTAAAGGAAATTGGCTCAAGAGTAAATCTCATATTGAAGCTTCGATGTTGCCGAGACAAGCTAATGATTACATAACTGCTAACTATAAGGGTAAAACAGTATCTGAAGCTTGGCAGGTTAATCATGCTTCGGGCAAATCTGGCTACGAGGCTAAGGTAGGTGAAACTGTTTTGGTTTTTGATTCGGCCGGAAAGTTTATTAAGACAGAAAAGAAATAGTATACATATTGGTTAGTTAATAAGGGCCTGTAATGAATGCATAATTTGTTACAGGCCTTTTTGGTCACAACAATTTAATTTTAATGTATTATGAAATACCTTGTTCTTTTAGGCAGAATTTGTTTTTCTGCTATTTTCATGTTAACTATAATGAGCCATTTTAAATATGAAACGATAGTATATGCTCAATCACAGGGAGTCCCACTCGCTGAATTCCTTGTTCCATTATCATGTATTATAGCTTTCACAGGCGGACTCAGTATTTTGTTGGGCTATAAAGCTAAAATTGGAGCAGCGCTCATAATTATATTCCTTATTCCTGTTACATTTTATATGCATGCTTTCTGGAAAGTTGCTGAACCTATGCAACAACATATGCAGATGGTTAATTTTATGAAAAATTTGTCTCTATTGGGTGCTGCTTTGCTTATCTCATATTTTGGCTCAGGGCCGTGCAGCATTGACAACAAAGGGATTAAATAAACATGTTGAGAAGTGCTTATACTTTTACCATAGGGGTAATTAAATAACCGGAAGCAATAGCTAATAACAATAATATTATCAGGCACCAAAAGAACGTTCCAATTGTAGTAATAACAGGTGCAACTACATCATCTTTTTGTTTGTTAGGTTTTGAAATGCTAGGTGCAACTAAAGCAAATGCAAATATCAGGCCCAGTAACAATAAAGAAAGCCACGATGTGCCCGAAATGTTAGGCCCGAAAGGTATTAACCACAATTGGCCCGCCCATAATAAAAGGAAAATAACCACGAAAAATAGCCAAATTGTTCCCCAAGGCCCGTTATGCTTGAATCCAACTGAGAATATAAGGGAGATTAACAATGCAATAAGGAAAGCTGCTACTATACCAGATATATACATGATGATATTGTATTAGGTTATTCGTTTATTTTAGAGTTTTCTTCCATTTCAAACTTGATTTCCTGGTTTGGTTCAAAGTATCTACCAATAGTTGATCTGGCCAGCAGGTAACTTATGGTAGATTCAGACCCTTGGTTTGGGTTTATTTGTTTTTCTTCCACCCCATCATAGCATCCGCCAGTACCAGGGTCATAAAGGGCCTTATGTAGATGATTGTTTCCTGTAAACCAGCTAAAGGCAATTTCCATTTTGTGTAAATAGGTATCCTCTCCAAAAGCATCGTAAAATTTACTTAAAGCCATAATAGTATAAGCAATGTCAGCTGGCTGTTCACCATAATGTGTTGTTTCTTCTCCTTTCTGCATCCAGCCTTTATTGGAGATTATCTTTATGCAGTCATCACTAAATATTTGAGATAACAGGAAGTCAAAGGACTCTTTGGAAATATTCTTAAACTCTTCTTCATTTGTTTCAAGATAAGCGCATAATAACGCTTCAGGTAAAACACTGTTTGCATATGTAAAATAATTCTCGAACCATTCCCATCCCTTTTCAGACTCGTGCCTGTACATTTGTACTAATTTATTGGCTAGTGCTATTATACAAAGTGTAGTTTCACGCGATTTCCATTTAATATTTGAGTAGTATAATCCCTTGACTAAAAAACCCATTGCACGTGTTGAATGTATGGTGTTGATACGGTGCAGTGCCAGGCGCATTATAGAATTAATATCTGTTGTTAGCTTTTTTGGTAGAAGGTCACTTTTAGAAATTGCATAACCCAAGGCCCAAATTGCTCTTCCATTAGCATCAGCCAAATTGGTGGTTCTGTTCTGATCGGTAAAAGCTCTTTGCCTATTAACATAATTTAAAAAATACCCCTCGGGCTGAAGACAATATTTTATGAAATTGAAGTATGTCTCAATATAATGCAGGTTGTTTTTATCTTTTGTCTGTTCATAATGCTGGCACATTATAATTAGCGCTCTTGAATTATCATCAAGTGTATATCCGGAATGAATGTCAGGCTCAACTGTTTTAGCAAATTGAATTACTCCGAATTCATCCGTCATTTCTTTTAAATGGGTAAGATTTATAGGGAATAAAGTGATATTGTTTATCATTTGTATAGATTTGCTTGTAAGCGTAGCGTAAGTAATTATTTACCTGGTTATTTGCGCAAGATAATATGCTGAGTTTCCTAATCTTTGAAGTATTCGCTGAACTACTATTTAAAAACTGTGAATTCGAAGTAAAATTGAGTTTAACGTATTGATTAGGTCGTTAAAGCCCATTTTTAGAAATTGTAGTTTGATATTGTTCAGTATATATTAGCCGAAACAAATATTATGAAAGCACATAAATACTACATTATTATTTTATGTATACTACTAATATCTTTTAGCGACGGGAACCACAGAAAACATAAGACAGGGTGGGGGGACAGGCAATTAAATGGCAAGGTGAAATCATGCAAGATGCTTCAGTTTCACGCCATTCTTGCATCAGGAACTATATCAAAGGAAAGTAAAAGCCCGTATTATGAAAGCTACTGTATCTTCGATTCAAATGGCAATGAAATTGAATCGGGCGGGCATAGTTATCAGGATAAAACATCAACTAAGATCATTAATACATATGAGCCCCATGGATATTGTATTAAAACCATAGCTTATCAATTTAATGGAAAGGATACTGCTATTCAGGCAACAACAAACAAATTTGATGATAAGGGCAATAAGATTGAAAGTGAATTGTCCTTGCTTTCCGGAACTGATAATGTAAATACACCCGTAAAGGCAATTTATAAATACGATTCATACGGTAATTTAATACAGTGGCACTATATAAAAGGAAACGATACTATTCCTCCTATGGACGTGTATACTTATGATAATGATGGTAATTTACTTGAGGATGATTATTATAACGCGACTGATAATATACAAACCAGGACAATGAATTCATACGATGCAAAGGGAAGTAAATCAAATACTACTGAGTATTGGTATATTAACGAACCAGGCTTAAGGAAAAAAGCAGTGTGCCGGTATGATGAACATGGCAATATTATTGAAGCTATTGAATACGATGTTTCCGGAAAGTTATTGGCCAAAGGAACATTTACTGTTTATTATGATAAGAGAGGTAATTGCGTAAGGCAAATAGAATACCTGAATAATAAGCCGGTTTCTATACTTGAATGTGAAATTGTTTATTATCCGTAATAAAAGCTGGGAATCCTGGATCGGGGTTATTTGTAAACTAATATTTCTATCAGAATTTTATTTATCAAAGGCGTCCAGCATTCTTTCCACTTGCGGAAAAGAAGGTTCAAATAACCTTTTGGCATATTGTTTCACCTCTTTGCTGGTTAGCCTTGAATGGTAATATTTTATGTTAAGTAACTTTAATTACCTGCTTTTTAGCCTTATATTTTTATATGCCCATTTCGTAAGCATATTCATATTTGTGGAGTTCATATTGTACTCTATCAATTTCATCAAATAATACTGATGCATAATTCTTTATTGGAACTCTCTTTTGTCCCTGACTATTTGAAAAAACAACATCATTACTTATTTGGAACTTACCGGTCTCTTCTTCAGCTTGTGGCTCAACTGAGTGAATGTAGCACCAATTTGTATTTTCATTTGAATGAAATGATTTGAGAGCTTCTTTTTGAGCCCGGGCTATTGGTTTCCATTCATTATAGGATTCTAATGTGTTTTCCATTGGATGGCTGAAAGCGTGGCCTATTGAAATTAAATATCCTATTCCCGACTCCTTCACACCCTCAATTAGCGCATGTGTAATGTCAACATGTTTATTTGGCTTTTCTATCACAGGTTCATGTGCACAAATAACTATATCATGCCCTTTAGTGTGCCTGACTATATCTTCTTTTTTAGTAACATCGCCAGCTACCACTTTTAAGTTAATGTGTATTAGCTCGAATTCTTTTTCGGTGCGGGCTATCACTGTAACATAGTAACCTCTTTTAAGAGCTTCTTCTGCTAACCTGCGTCCGGCTTTGCCGGTCGCTTTGAACAACGCAATTCTTGGAATGTGCATATTGTTAATTTTTGATGATTATTCTTAGTGAATTATATGCAAGGTAGAACGTATTGCTATGCTGTGTTTTTAGTTTTCTATGAATGCGTTGAAACCGAACTTAAACTGAGTGTTCATTGCGGTGAACTTTATTATGGCCTTGAATGCTAATAAAAAAGGCTGGTGCAATTAGCACCAGCCTTTTTACAACTTAAGGTGAACAAGCTTTATTATAGTTTAACGAATTTCTTAACAACATTCATGTTGCTGTTATTTAGCCTGATGAAATAATCACCAGTCTTCAATCCATCTAAAGGAAGCGTTGTGTTGCTGTTCGTAATTTCAAATGATGCAACTTTTTGGCCTAATACATTATATATATCTGCATATAATGCACCTGTGCTTCCGGTATTGTTCTGTATATACAAGCTATTGGAGGCAGGGTTAGGGTATACAACAATGCCATCATTAATTACTGCTGTCGCCTCATTAATCCCGGTAACCGTACTTTGATCGAATACTGCAAAAGGGCTCATAGATGTTACGCTTGCTCTTTCTATTGTATACATTCCACCTGAAACTGCTACTGCAGTCATACTATCATTTATATTATCCCATGCACCGGCTGTAAAGTGTGAAATATAATCGCCTTTATGTACGAAGCCATTCACTTCAGTTGCAGCTTGCCATGTAAGTTGCATAGTAGCATTGAGGCCAGATGTGATACTAGTTTCAAAATACCAGGTTGAATTTACCATTGGTTCTGTAGTTGAGAGTAGGCTACCAGTTGTTCCATTTGAATATACACCGGTGGATGCACTTACTCCAACTGTTCCAATTGCTGAGCCCGTGTTAAGGGTTATGCTGGCAGGAGAGTAATAGGAAGCTGTACCTACAGGGAAATTTGCTGCAGTAGAAATTGCCGCATTCATTGTCAAATATCCACCAGTACCTGTAATTACATATGAATTGATATTATAACCCGTTATATTGCCAGTAGCCGCAATTTGTAAATTATGACTGCGCACATCCACATGGCCTGAAATAAAGCCTAAGGTTCCATTTACAACAAGGTCAGACCCAAGTCTTACTGAACCGGCGGCGCCTATATTAACAGTAAAATTGTTTACCGTATTTCCAGCTGAAAAGAAAGACAGGGAATCGGTTGTGGAATTTGCTGCTGTGACAGATACATTGGAAGTAGAGGTGGACATTACTAAACCGCTGCCTGCTGCTGCTATATCACCATTTATTGAAAGGTTATGAGCATTAAGAACCAGCACGCCTGTTGCAAGGTTAAGGGTATCAACTGTTAAATCACTACCCATAGTTACAATATTGCCGCTATTTATATTTAATTTAAAATAGCCAATGCTTCCGGACAATGGGATAGCAGTTGTTATAGATGATGTTGCTTCAATGTCAAGGCGTGACTTTGTATTTACCTTAAGTACACCGGTGCCACTATAACTTCCATTAAGGGTTAACATTACTCCATCAATGTTAAACGTATTTCCGCTGCTAACCTTAAGGGTTCCGTCTATTGCAAGATTAGTTCCCAAGATAACTGTGTTGGTTGGTCCTAAATTTAATGTGAGGTTGTTTAACAATTGAGAGCCCGAAGCGAAATAAATGGGTACAGTCAATCCTCCCGTTGTATTAATAATTAAGTTTGCATTTGCGTCACCCATAAAGGTACCATAACCATATACTTGCCCATTTAATGTTAAGTTATAGCCATTAAGCGTCAGTGAGCCGCTTGTTAATTTAAGAGAATCATTCAAAGTTACATTTGAGCTTAAGGTCACACTATTTGTTGGAGTTACATTAACCGTCACCTTTCCTAAACCTGTACCGCTTAGTTCCATTCCTGATGTTGTACTTGAGCTCGTATAGTTTACATCATAAACGGATGAAAGGTTTAGCGTACCACCACTAACTGAAATAGAGGCACCGTTAATATTAACTACTGAGTTACTCCCCATAGTGAGGGTTCCTCCGGTTTGTATACTAATAATGCCTGTTAAATTAAGGGCATTATTTATAGTAACTGTTCCGGTTGAGCTTAGTCCGGCAACAGCATTAGTTAGGTCATTCACTACCATAGAACCTGTAAAAGACAATACAGCTGCTGAGTTCAGCACTAAGCTATTAATCATGATGCTACCTGCTCCTGTTAGAGTACCTGTTGTTACTATAAGGCTATCGGTTGCAGCAGATGACAATGTGCCCGCAATACTTAATTGAGAAAGTACACCATTCAGTGTAATAGTACTATCCATAGTTACAGTTATACCTGATCCAATAGTAACTTGGTCAAGTGTACTAAGGGTACGTGGTGGTACCGTACCACCCCATGTTAATGTACTGCTCCATTTGCCTGTAGCAACGGCTGTGTATGTGGCTCCCCAGGATAAATTACTACTTAATGCTGCTGCCAACAACACCAAGCCGATTTTAATTGTTTTAGATAGATTAGTTTTCATGATTTTGTTTTTTATTTAGAATTATGAATTAGTTCATGGGAGCAAACTTATATGTAGTTTG
>Ga0210388_10003288_pt1 | contig 12677 bp, 13 predicted proteins | sample IncBWC19OmetaG_FD_155485 | JGI IMG/M metagenome (GOLD analysis project Ga0210388, IMG submission 155485) | Forest soil microbial communities from Barre Woods Harvard Forest LTER site, Petersham, Massachusetts, United States - Inc-BW-C-19-O ... | reverse complement strand
AAGGTGAAGCTTCGAACTGAAGCCCCAGTGAACGGCGGCCGTAACTATAACGGTCCTAAGGTAGCGAAATTCCTTGTCGGGTAAGTTCCGACCTGCACGAATGGCGTAACGAAAGTGCGACTGTCTTGCCGACTGACACGGCGAACTTGTAGTGCCGGTGAAGATGCCGGTTGCCCGCAACTAGACGGAAAGACCCCGTGCACCTTTACTATACCTTTAGTATGAACTATGGCCCTTGCTGCGCAGGATAGGTGGGAGGCTTTGATTCCAGGCTCTCGGGCTTGGAGGAGCCAACGGTGAGATACCACCCTGCGAGATCTGTGGTTCTAACTTAGTCCCGTAATCCGGGACAAGGACATACTAAGGCGGGTAGTTTGACTGGGGCGGTCGCCTCCTAAACGGTAACGGAGGCGCGCGAAGCTACGCTCAGGCTGTTTGGAAATCAGCCGTTGAATGCAAAAGTATAAGCGTGGTTGACTGCGAGACCAACAAGTCGAGCAGGTACGAAAGTAGGCTTTAGTGATCCGGTGGTTCTGCATGGAAGGGCCATCGCTCAACGGATAAAAGGTACGCCGGGGATAACAGGCTGATCGGAGCCAAGAGTTCATATCGACGCTCCGGTTTGGCACCTCGATGTCGGCTCATCGCATCCTGGAGCTGTAGAAGGTTCCAAGGGTTAGGCTGTTCGCCTATTAAAGCGGTACGTGAGCTGGGTTCAGAACGTCGCGAGACAGTTCGGTCCCTATCTGTTGTGGGCGCAGGAGATTTGAGAGGACCTGTCCTTAGTACGAGAGGACCGGGATGGACGAACCTCTTGTGTTCGAGCTGTCATGCCAATGGCACCGCTCGGTAGCGAAGTTCGGTAGTGATAACCGCTGAATGCATATAAGCGGGAAGCACTCCTCAAGATGAGATCTCCCAACCCGTAAGGGATAAGAAGGGCCCAGGAAGACTACCTGGTTGATAGGCTGGAGGTGGAAGAGTGGCAACACTCGTAGCTTACCAGTACTAATCGCCCGTTCGGCTTGACCATAAAATTTACTCGGTGCAGATACAGTTGCCAGCTATCAGCTTTCAGCCTCCGGCTAGAATCTGAGCTGGAGCGAAAGCAACGTTTCTTCTGGACCCGCCTGAACTTGGGCGGAAAGATGAAACACGCTGACAACTGTGCGCCGACGCTTTTGAAATTCCAAGACGAAGCTGATTCAGTAAGTCGATTCAGCTTTGGGGAACGAAAGAAGAAAGCAAAGCCGATGTACGGTGGCTGAAATTGGAAGTAAACAATAAGAAAGTAAGCCACACCCAATCTATTCAGTTGTGAGGCATCGTCCTCACGATCTTTGAAAGTTCGTTAGAACGTCTGATTACAAATCGGGCGCTCTGACACCGAGATGGCGTCCAGAGATCCTTCGCCGCGTGAACAAGAAACGCGGCTCAGGATTTCGGCAGCAGGCTCCCAATCGCTGCCCTTTCAGGCGGCTCATTCACGCCTGCTAAGCGCCTCAAGTTGTCGGTGATCTTACCGCGGGGGATCCACCCGTTCCCATCCCGAACACGGAAGTTAAGCCCCGCAGGGCCGATGGTACTGCACGCGCCAAGTGTGTGGGAGCGTAGGTCGTTGCCGGCATAAATAAAGGCCGTTGAGAGAAATCTCGACGGCCTTTTCCTTTTGGTCGAGGCGGGCAGGAACTAGTCCGAATGTTCGATGAGATCTCCCTCTATCTCCACCCGGACGACTTTTGTCTTGCCGAACCATCGGACAGTTACGTTTGGTCGCTCGGGCGATTCCAACTTTCCGGAAAACTTGTAAACAAAAATCGCCTCCCTCTGAGAGCGACAGTCGCAGGGTTGTGGCCAGCCGAATTTCCAATTCTGCACATTTTCAATGGCGGTGCGGCGTAGTAACTCATTGGCGGTGCTGGCTTCCACGGCGGAAGTGTTGCCCTGTCCATCGACCGTGAAATGCAAATGAATCGTGCCCGAGATTCGGGCCTGGCGAGCGAGTGGTGAGTAAAAGGGCATCGGAGCGGACTTCAGGTACGGCTCCGGGTCCGCTGCGAACGAACTGATGCTCAACGAAAGAAGGAGTGGAATAAATGCCCGCCTCATCGCAGTCTCTCCGTGTTCTTCGCAGTGATTGTAAGTCAAGGGTCAAGAGGATATTTGCTGAGATCCTTCGCAAAGAGCGCTCGGAATTTCGGCAGAAGGCTCCCGCGCGCAAAAGACGCGCGCTCACGCCTTCTAATCGCCTCAAATAAAGGCCAGTCTGAGAAATCAGATTGGCCTTTTCCTTTTGTCTTAATGATCCCGCTTACTTTCGTCACTAGCAACCCTGAAGGCCGGGGCCCTAGCATTGTATGGTCGTGGCTTTCGAAAACCCCAGCGACGATCAGTCCATTGGTCGGTCTGTCTACCTGCGCACGGCGCTGCTGCTCATTGGCTGGGCGATTGCCGCCTTTTTGCTCTATGCCCTCGCTACATTCCTACCAAGCGTCGTGATGGCGGTCATCCTATTGGTGGCTTGGGTGATCGTGAGATTCGACTCGCGAAAAACTAAAAGCCTTGGTTCGGTACTCTGTGGGATCACCTGCTCTCTCACGGGCGTTTGCGCCCTCGCGATGCATTTTACTCATTGGCATGAGGACGTTATGACGAGGCTGATTTTCGTAGGTCTATGCCTTGGAGCGGGCCTCATCCTTCTTGATCGGCGGGCAGACGGCTGGTCACCTTAAACGCGGCGGGCAAGAGCAACTGCTAGAGATCCTTCGCGAAGAACGCTCAGGATTTCGGCAGAAGGCTCCCGCGCGCAAAAGACGCGCGCTCACGCCTTCTAATCGCCTCAAGTTAAGCCCCGCAGGGCCGATGGTACTGCACGCGCCAAGTGTGTGGGAGCGTAGGTCGTTGCCGGCATAAATAAAGGCCGTTGAGAGAAATCTCGACGGCCTTTTCCTTTGTTCTGCGGTAATGTTTCCCTGCCTGTCGCCTTCTGCTACGATTTGAATATGGCAGCCGCGAAACAATCTCAGAGCCGTCGAACCGGCACGCCGCCTTCCACTCGCGGCCGCAAAGCGCAGAAATCGCCGAAGAAAGCTTTGCGGGAGCTTTACACCCGCCTCGAAAAGACCCAGCCCGGCTCGGAGGAATCGAAACGCATTTCTGAGCAGATCGTCGACGCCATCGGCTAGACCATGGCGGCTGTCAAGATCAGGCCGCCGCGAGATGCCCTTTTGGCGCTGCGCGAGTTTCTGCCTTGTTCTCAGGTTTGCAACGCGTTATGCTTTCCACTGGGGTTGCTTCGATGGCAGGTTTGGATTGGTCGCAGTGTGCTGCGGTGGAGAGCGTTCCCGGGAAGGTCAGCGGTGCGTGGGTGCTGAAGGGGACGCGGATGCCGGTGTCTGCAATCTTCGAGAACCTCGAGGCGGGGGCCAGCCTGAACCAAATCCTGCAGTGGTACGACGGTCTCGATCGCGAACAGGTCAAAGCGGTCATTGAGTTTGCTGCTCGGAGTCTCGATAAAGCGCCTGCCCTCACTCCCTAGGCTCGCCGGATGCGCGTTCTTTTCGATCAAGCGACGCCCGTACCGATTCGCGCCTCTCTTAAAGGACATGAGGTTCGTACAGCCGCTCAACAAGGCTGGGACACGCTCAAGAACGGCGAATTGCTGACGGTCGCCGAAGCGAACGGGTTCGACGTGCTGCTGACGACCGATAAGAACATGCGCTATCAGCAGAATCTCGCGGGCCGCAAAATCGCGCTTGTAGCTCTCAGCTTACAGCAATGGCCGAGCCTTGAACCTCATGTCCAGCTCGTCGTGGAAGCGGTGAATGCTGCCATACCCGGCAGCTACACAGAAGTCGACTTCCCCATCGAGACAAGCTCAGGATAAGACTCCAGTCGTTGCCGGCATAAATAACGGCCGTTGGGAGAAATCTCGACGGCCTTTTTCCGTTTTGGGATAGATGCTTGTAATAAAACAATACCGACGCTTATTCAGAGAGCGTGGGAGACGGCGATGGAGTTATATTAGCGGCTAAGAAAACTATCCCCACTGAAAGACTTGCCCGGACGCGGAGAATCGGCCGTCAGGAGGAGATTATGTGCATTATCTGTGAGCACGAACTATGGGACGAGCACCGGGCGCTCGAGCGCGAGTTGTTCAAGCCCTGCAAGATGTGTAACAAGTTCCCTGGCGCCAGCTCCGAAGGAACCTGCTATCACTGTTACGCGATCGGCAACACGATCGACGAGTGCCCCGAGTGCGCGAGCAAACCATGGAGCGAAGAATTCCTGGACGCCAAGGCCGAAATCGAAGGCCCAGACAAACTGCTGCTCCCGTTCTAGAGGGGCTGGCCGATGCTTGCGCCGCCACTAATGAGGCTGCCCCACGTTTCGTGGTTTTCGAAACGTGGGAAGCACGGACCTTGACACGCCCGCTCCGGGCTACAACCGCTGCTTCCAATACCCCGGCTTCCGGCTGGTGTGGGCAACCGCCACGATCTGAATCGTTGAAGCTCGTTCCCGGTAAATCAGAGTGAATGGAAACTGCCGAAGCAGGAACCTGCGGGTAGAGTGTGCGGCGGCGGCCCAACGTTGGGGTGCGGCGACGATCTGCGTTAGCGCCCGATCTACTTCAGCATCGAATCTTAGAGCGGCGTCAGGACTGCGCTCGAGGTACCAGTCGAATGCAGCATCGTATTCGGCGGTAGCTTCCTGATGAAACTCCGCGGCGTCAGTGGGCACGGGGTAGCTTCGCTAAATTCCTTCTGCGCACTTCTCCCCATGTCGTAGTTTTCGCGTTGCCCGAATCCAGTTCTGCGATGCGCTTTCCGATCTCAGCTTCCCAGGCTGCCTGTACTCCCTCGTCCACCTTGCCGCCTAGGTTCGAGATCAGGGAGTCGGCCAGCGCTTCCTGTTCCTCGACCGACAGTGACAATGCGCGCTCCAGCAGCTTGGAAACTTCAGGTGTCATCTGTGCCATGTGGACCTCGCTTCCCCATTTTAGCTTAACGCGTTGGTATTCAAACCTGGCTTCGCACTTCCCTCCTTATTGCTGATGCTGACGAGATCAAAAGCCTGGACTCGTCCGTTTCAGCTGGAAGCCGTAACAGCGGATTCCTCGTGTCTCGCTTCGCTCGCGCGTCGGAATGACAAAATGCGTCGTGATAGCTACTTTTGTGGGGTCTACTTTCGTGGGTATTGCGGCTTCCGGGGTTGGTGCAATTTTGTTGACTGCTGTGGGTTCGGGTGAAATCGTTCTTATATAGCCGACTTGGCTGATTTAGCCCCTTCCGACCGGATGGTTGGAAGGGGTTTTTGCGTTTTGGGGTGGGCGCTGTCGGCAGACGGCGATTTGGAAGCGAGCCAGACCCGCGAGTTATTGCGTCGCAAAGAACGCGACGCATCGCGCGGCTCGCCCGGGTCCTTCAGCGACGATAAGGCCGTCGCTTCAGGATGACAAATCTAAGGAGTGAATGGACATGAATGGCGATGGAGTGGAGTTCGTGGGTGGGGATGCGGGTGGGATCACGATTTGGGCTGGGGCGGAGGAGTCGAGGTCAAAATCAAAATCAAAGTCAAAGGCATCGGACAGGAGTGTCCGATCCACACGAGCTGATTCTACCTCGGCATTGGGGAAGCTTACTCCTAAGCAGTTGGGGGAGATTGCGGAGGCGGAGTTTATTGCCAAGGCGGTGGGACTCGGGTTTGTGGTGGCTAAGCCTTGGGGGGATAGCGAGCCTTATGATTTTATTGTGAATCCGAAGAAGAGTTTTATTTTTTGGCGGGTGCAGGTTAAGTCGGCGCATACGATTGGGGCGGATGGCGGGTGCAGCTTTCGGGCGCATGATCATAATCAGAAATCGTATACGTCGGAGGATATTGATGCGCTGGTGGCTTATGCTCGTCCGATGAATGCTTGGTATGTGATGCCGGTGCGGGTGGTGGAGGAGTTGAAGTCGTTGATGCTTTATCCGGAGAGCCGTAAGTTGCGGTCGCGGTTTGAGCGGTGGAGAGAGGCTTGGGAGGTTTTGCGGCGGGCGGTGCGGCGGAGGTGACGGGGAGTTTTGTCGGCTCTGCGGTCAAAGTCGGAAGGGATTGGCGGTTGTTTTCCTCTCGGTGTCGAGAGTGACGATCTTCAGGCACGGCGCCGCTGGATGCATTCCATCGTTGTTTCCAAGTCGGGGTTTATTGGTTAGGCGATTGGCAGCCGCTGGTGGCGGGCGGCGATCGATTCCTCTTATAATCGAGCGTCATGTCTTTGGCTGCCCGTTCCGCCACAACACCTGCAGCGTATTTTGGAGTTCTGCTGCGCCAGTGGCGTACCGTTCGACGCATTAGCCAATTGACGCTGGCGCTCGATGCCGATATCTCGACCCGTCACTTGAGTTGCGTTGAGACAGGCCGAGCGCAGCCGAGCCGGGAGATGGTGCTGCGTCTAGCCGAGGCGCTGGAGATCCCCCTGCGCGAGCGCAATACGCTGCTACTGGCGGCAGGTTATGCAGCGCTCTATCGCCAGACCAGCCTTGACGCACCGGAGATGGATGCGGCGCGCCAAGCCGTCGATCTTCTTCTGAAGCAACTGGAGCCGTATCCCGGGATTGTTATCGACCGATATTGGAACACGTTGCGGATGAATTCCGGAATGCGGCACTTTCTGGGGCGCTTCCCCATCTCCGATTCTGTAAAGCCGCACAACGGAGTCCGGTTCGTATTTCATCCCAAGGGGCTCCGGCCATTCATCGAAAATTGGGAGAGCGTCGCGGCACGCATCATTCAGCGTGTGCATCGTGAGGTTGTCGCTAACCCGTCCGACGAGACAATGAAGTGCTTTCTTGAGGAGTTGCTCAGTTACCCTACGGTGCCCAGCCGCTGGCGCGTTCTGGATGTCGACAATTCGCCGCCGCCATTTTTGACCATCAACTACAGATGGAACAACTCCACGCTGCGATGGTTTTCTACTCTCGCAACCTTCGGATCGCCACAGGATATTGCCCTGCAGGAAATGCGCATCGAAACGTTTTTCCCCGCAGATGAAGCCACGCGCGCCGCGCTGATGGAAGCCCGATAAGCGCGAGGCATATAGATTAATTGACGCCACCATCGGGCTCAAACGTTGTTCTTGCATGTCCTCCCATGACCTGGGAAGTCATGGACAAGATTTCTTTCCTGTTGAATACTGGGTGAAAGCAATGACCGTAGTCGCCGGCAAGTCAGCAAAGGAGCAAGACACGAAGAGCACTTTCTTCAGGCGATTCGAAATGGGCCGCTGACTGTTCGGAATTGACCAATTTCATCAAGGTCCTTCGGGGCCGAGTTCGAAGGCGAAAGAATTTCAGCGGAACACTTTATCCGAGCACCAAAAGAAATACGCGTCCCTGTCCTTAAGGAGAGTCCACGAATGCGTTTCCTGTCTAAGTGTGTTGTGCGCGCGATGGCGGTCCTGGCGGCGGCAATTGCGCTGGCCATCGCAGCTAGTCCGCAGGTTGTGGCGCGCACGCCCGCGGACGAGGCCAGCGTCAAACTGGCGACCGAAATCTTCAAGCAGCTAATCGAGATCAACACCACCGATTCGGTGGGCAGCACGACCGTTGCGGCGGAAGCTATGGCCAAGCGCCTGCGCGATGCCGGCTTTCAGGCCGAGGACATTGTCGTGATGGGCCCGAATCCGCGCAAGGGCAACATGATCGCCCGGCTGCACGGAACAGGCGCGCACAAGCCCGTGTTGCTCATCGGGCACTTGGATGTGGTGGAAGCCAAACGCAGCGACTGGACCACCGATCCTTTTCAGTTTATTGAGAAGGATGGTTATTACTACGGACGCGGCACACAGGACATGAAAGATGGCGATGCCATCATGATGGCCACACTGATCCGCATGAAGCAGGAGGGCTTCAGGCCCGACCGCGACATCATCCTGGCGTTGACTGCCGATGAAGAGGGCGGAGCCTTCAACGGCGTGGACTGGCTCGTCAAGAATCATCGCGACCTGGTTGATGCCGATTTCGTGCTCAACCACGATGGCGGCGGAGTGGCGGAGGAGAACGGCAAGCTGCTGGGCTTCACAGTGGATGCGAGCGAGAAGTTGTACGCCGATTACCAACTGAGCAGCCTGAATCCCGGCGGACACAGCTCTATGCCCACTCCAGACAACGCCATTTATCACCTGGCCGATGCTCTCGGGCGCCTGCAACACTATAGCTTTCCTTTCGAACTGAACGCGGTGACGCGAGCCGAACTCGCGGGAATGGCAGAAAACTATCCTGCGGAGAAGGCTGCGCTGGTGAAGAGGGTTCTGAAAGATCCGCCGGACCAGCAGGCGATTGCCAGACTCTCGGCCGACGATCCCATTCTGAATTCCACCATGCGGACGACGTGTGTTGCCACGCGTCTCGCTGCCGGACACGCCAACAACGCGTTGCCGCAGACGGCCACGGCCAACGTCAATTGCCGCATCTTCCCTGGGCACTCGGGGGAGGAGATAAGGCAGGAATTAGTGAAAATCGTAGCCGATCCCAAGGTCACAGTGGGCTATGTGCAGATTGACGGGTCCATCGCGCTGACTGCACCCAGCGAGCAGCAACTGCCGCCTGTAACACTCAGGGACGATGTCATCAAGCCGTTGCGCGAAATCTCCGCTGAGTTCTGGCCTGGCATGCCCATTGTGCCCAACATGGCCATCGGGGCTTCCGATAGTAGGTACGCCTATGCTGCCGGCATGCCTTCGTTTGGGATACAGGGCGTCGTTCTGGACAATAATGACATTCGCGCTCACGGGAAAGACGAGCGTTTGCCGGTCGAGTCGTTCAACACCGGAGTGCAGTTCTACTACCGCTTTCTGAAGGCCATGACTTCAGAGAGGTAAACGGGGCAGAAAAACCATGATCGCGAGTGAGGACAGCGTGGGCAACGTAAAGCCTTCGCAAAGCTGACGACGGGCGAAGCTCTATGCAACTTTCTGGATTGTTTCTGGTCGGATTCGCTGTGTGCGCCGGCTCGGCTTTTGGCCAGACGAAGTCGGAGATTCGTCAACAAATCTTGGGCACGTGGAAGCTCGTGTCCGCCGAAGAGACTCTGAAGGACGGTACCACTCGCCCCTTTCCTTCTTTCGGGCGGCACGCCAAGGGCTTCCTCATATACCAGCGCGACGGTTATATGTGCGGTGAGCTTGTGAATCCCGACCGGCCCAAGTGGGCCGACCCGGCGCATCGCACGCTGGAGGAGAAAGCCGCCACCGCTGAGGGTACTTTCGCTTACTGTGGCCGGTACACCATCGACGTGCGGCAAAAGTGGATTGTGCATCTGCCAGAAGTGGCGACCGACCCCGGATATGTTGGATCGCGGCAGATCCGCCCTTATCGTTTCGAAGGCGGACGCATGATTCTCAGCGACATTGAGAAGAACGATCCCTCAGTCGCACGCTGGGAGATTGTGTGGGAGAAAGCCCGGTAAACTCGAATAAAGACCCGACAGCTTTTCACGCTGATCCTATCGGGCAGTAGCACAAAAGCTAGCGTTCCACAGATCGGGCGGCGCCAGACACTGGCTGTGTCTGCGATGTATCCGGTGGTTTGGATGCGAAATAGCGCACTGTCACATCTTCTCCGAAATCGACCCGGTTCTCCCCGGCCCGTATTTGCGGGTGGTGCCGGGGTTTGGGTGTGAAATGCCGTATAGTCACATCCTCTGCAACGTAGTCGACTTCGTTCTGCCCAACCCGGACCAGCTTGAACACCGAACCTGCAGCCTTCATGCCTTCCGTTCTACCTGGCGCGGTCTGCGGATTGAGGGTGGGGTTGCTGGCCGGCGATAGCTTGGCGGGTAGCTGCTGCTCGGGGGCATTCGATCTGTGCAGCGCCGTCGCGTCCCCGTGCGATGCCGCGCGGTGATCGTAGGCAGCCCAGCTGATCATCACCAGCACGGTACAAACGACTGCGGCAACCACGTCCCACGGGAGCTTGTCCCACGCAACACGCTTCACCGGCTGACTGATTGTTGTCGTAGTTTTCGCGGGCTGGCGGAGACCCGTCTCCGCGATTGGCTGAGTGGCATGCAGCACGGTCGCGATTTGTGTTGCCGGAGCTTTTTTCTGGTCGAGGCGGGCATCACGGGACATCGCCTCCTCGACCAGTCGGGCCATCACTTGATAGGTGCGCACTTCTCGGTCCTGGAAAGTGTGCGCCTCGTTAAAGAAGACCTCCAGCACTCCCGCCACCGCACGCTCCTGGTATATCGGTACGATCAGGAGAGCATTGGCTCCGAACAGCCGGCAAACCGAGGCCTCAATTCGCGTGTCAGCCCGGGCATTCTCGACACGCAGAATTTCGTCTCTCGCGTCGTCGTGCGCTGAGATACTCAGCACGGCGGTCAGTCGACGGCCGACATAAGCAGCAGCGCTCCCACTGCCGGCCCGGTACACCAGTTGGTCTGCTTTTAGCAGAGCAACGGCAACTCCGGTAGCGTTGGTCACGTTCCGCGAACGGTCGGCGACCTTGTGCATGGCTCGATCCAAGTCGGTCTCGCCCGTGGTGATCGAGTGTTGGAGTTCGACCAGAGCAGAAACCGACTCACTGTCGAGCCCGCTCTCCTGCACGGCGAGCGCACTCGCCAAAAAATTCTCGAAGGATTCGCGATCGCGGCTGGAATGGGTACTCATACTCAGACCCGGGGGGCCTGCTGGCCTGCGGCTGGATTTCGGAATGGGTTCGGTGGACAAGAATTCCGAAACAGTTCCGCCAATAGTTGCAGTTTCTCATCGAGCGAATGCACTGTCAAGTCCAGGTGGCGATCGCTACCAGGTTAACTTCTGGAAACAGACGTAAAACCTTTTCAGGAGATGTCTCGACACTACCTTCGTGAATCAAATGGTGTCATCTGAGGTAACTCTGTCTGGTGAACCGGCTGGCATCCGGTTATTATCGTGTATGCGCCGGGCGCGAGGACTGGTCGCTGCGAACCAACCAGCTCAAGAACGACGGCGCTGGGAGCGGCTTTCTCTCGCCATACCCGTGTTCGTGCGGGGAGTTAGCGGGCCAGGCAAAGAGTTCATAGAATTTTGTACTCTACTGAACGAAAGTGCCGGAGGAGCACTGCTCTTAATACGAAGATCCTTGCGGCATCGATCTCGCGTATCGCTAGAAATCCCGTTGGCACCCACGCATAGCAGTATGAAGTTTCGGCGAACGAAACGCATTGTCAAGGCGAACGTGGTGCGAATCACCCCGGTTGATGGCTGGAGCCTGTGCGGATTGCAATTTGCGAGACCGCTGGTGTGATGATCCGAAAACATTTCTGTCGACCGCCAGTTCTACAGGTGTAATTCAAGTCGTGTCCCGAGTGAAACAATTCGAGCTTCGGATTGCCAGGCGCTCAGGGGTACCAAGCGAAATCGCTTCCGCTCTCTGGCAGAAGGGCGTCCGCATTCGAGCCTTTTCAGGGGAGATCCGAGAAGGACAGGATATATTCCACGTAGCCGTCGATAAAGGGGTACTCGCCAAGCGAACGTTCATCGAGAATGGCTGGCAAGCCATCGAGGAACGACCGCATCATCTTCATATCTAGAAAGCCCTGTCCGCGCAGGCGGTCCGAGTGGGGCAAACAACAAGTGGAGTGCCCCGTCCTACGCGTTCTTGGCGAAGGGCGGGAGTCGGAAACGCCGACGCCAAGTAGTTTTGATCACGCGTCCACAAGCAAATCAAATAGCACACGCTGCGTCGCCGCCCGCCCCTTCGACAAGCTCAGGGCAGGCTCTTGCAAAAAGCGCATGGATGGGGCACCCTCACCGGGAACGGTGCACGCAAAGATCGTAGAGGCGGGCCACCCGCCAAGGCTTCAAACCATATAAGCGCTGGTAGGGGTCAGGACAATCAGATGAGAAATGTAATCTTCGCGATCAACACTACCCTGGATGGCTGCTGCGACCACACCAAACAGCTTGCTGATGAAGAAACGCATGAATACTTTACGCGCCTCATGCAAGAGGTCGACCTGCTCGTCTTTGGGCGCAAAACCTATCAACTGATGGTTCCTTTCTGGCCTGAAGTCGCAAAAAATCAGTCCATGACAAAAGCAGAGAACGAATTTGCTCGAGCATTTGACTCCATCGGCAGGCTCGTTTTTTCACGATCACTCGATAGTGCCGAGGATAAAAAAACGAGAATCGTTCGTGCGAACCCTAGCGACGAAATACTTAAATTGAAGAAAGAACGAGGCAAAAATATTTTAGTCGGTGGCGTCGATGTTCCTTCACAGCTCATCGAGCTTGGCTTGGTCGATGAATATCGTTTTGTCGTTGGGCCAATCATTGCGGGGGAAGGAAGGCGGCTGTTGGAAGGCGTCAGCTTGCGGGAGAGTTTGCGATTGAAGCTTATTGAGTCAAAGTTATTTAAATCAGGAAGTGTTGCGCTTCATTACTTGAAACAGTGACAGATAACTCTGCGACGGGCGGGAGTCGGAAATGCCGGCTGCCAAGCGGGTTTGATCCCGTGTGCGGCTGATCCGCTGCTGCTGAAGTGGCATCTTTATGCTGGCGAAGGTTTATGAGTGCGTTACGGGGGCGAGCGCGGTGGAGATGGAGGTCCTTCAGCGACGGTAAAGCGGTCGCTTGAGGGCGACAGATCTGTGGACACTCCGGCGAGACGCGGGGGATCTCGGGTTTAGCACCCGCTTTGCATCCGAAAAAG
>Ga0210388_10003287_pt1 | contig 12679 bp, 10 predicted proteins | sample IncBWC19OmetaG_FD_155485 | JGI IMG/M metagenome (GOLD analysis project Ga0210388, IMG submission 155485) | Forest soil microbial communities from Barre Woods Harvard Forest LTER site, Petersham, Massachusetts, United States - Inc-BW-C-19-O ... | reverse complement strand
TGCGACGGATATCGAAGATCGCAAGCAGGCGGAAGACAGGCTGCGGAGCGAAAACGTCGCTCTGCGGGAGGAAATCGACAAAGCCTCGATGTTCGAAGAAATTGTCGGAACCTCGAGGCCGCTGACGGCCGTGCTATCCCGGATTGCCAAAGTCGCTCCGACGGATTCCACCGTCCTGATTACCGGGGAAACCGGCACAGGCAAAGAACTGATCGCCCGCGCTATCCACAGGCGCTCCCGCCGTTCTTCCCGCGCTTTCGTCAGCGTTAACTGTGCGGCCATCCCGCGCGATTTGATCGCCTCGGAATTATTCGGCCACGAGAAAGGCGCTTTCACCGGAGCGCTGCAACGGCGCGTGGGCAAATTCGAACTTGCCGAGGGGGGAACAATCTTCCTCGATGAAGTCGGTGAACTTCCCACGGAAACTCAGATCTCCCTCTTGCGCGTGTTGCAAGAACGTGAATTCGATCGCGTCGGCGGCATCCACCCCATCCGAGCCGACGTGCGCGTGATCGCTGCCACCAATCGTGACCTGGAAGCCGCTATCGCAGCAGGTTCTTTTCGCGGGGACCTCTTTTACCGGATCAACGTGTTCCCCATCGAGATTCCACCTCTGCGCCAGCGTAAGGACGACATCCCGATGCTGGTGGAATATTTCATCGATCGTTATGCCAGGAAAACCGGAAAAAAAATAAAGTCCATCGACCAGAATACTCTCGAACTGCTGCGCTCCTACTTCTGGCCCGGCAATATTCGCGAACTGCAGAACATCATTGAACGCTCCGTCATCGTCTGCGAAACGGAGACCTTCTCTGTCGATCAGAGTTGGCTCTCCCTCCAATCTTCGCAGCCGCAGCCAATACGCGTGTCCGTCGCCCTTAAATCCACCGCTCAAGATAAGCAAGCGATCGAGGCTGCCTTGGCCCAAACCCAGGGCAGGGTTTCCGGGCCATCCGGCGCGGCAGCCCTACTCGGTGTTCCCGCCTCGACACTCGAGTCAAAGATACGCGCGCTCAAGATTAATAAGTTTCGTTTCAAATCTGCCTAACTAAATCACACTCGCCTGCAGCCGATAATTCCGCCCTTTGTTCGCGAAAAAATCGCGAATTCGCGAAACCCCGGTCGACTCGATATAGCAAACCTTTATTTGTCAGCGGCTTAACCTTGGTGTTCCAATTGCAATCACCTTGTAAGGAGGTGCAGCGTCGGCAAAATAAGTATGCTGAGAATCCAGCGATCAGCAATCGGCAAGGTGGTCTTTACCCTCAGCGGCCGGATCGAGTCCGAGGACGTCGCTGAGCTGCAACGATTGCTCGATTTGGAAGGCGAGGGCGACCGGCTCACCTTGGACTTGAAAGACGTAACGCTTCTGGATCGTGACGCCGTAAAGTTTCTGGTGCGTCGCGAAGCTGACGGAATTCAACTCGATAATTGCCCGGCCTATATTCGTGAATGGATTGAACGTGAAAAAGAACACAAGAGCCGGCGGAAGCGAGCGAACACTGCAAAGCGTTCCAGCCGCCGGCGAACTAATTAGAGTTCGGGAGGACTTTCATGAGCTTGAGCACTTTTCCAGTCGTTGATCTGTACGACAGCGGCTCCGGCCTCGCGGGTCATTCATCGCGTACCGTCAATCTGGAACTCTGGGACGACTCGCCCTGCATCGACGCGCAATTTGAAGGAATCGTAGGCCAGAGCTCCGCTCTGCGACGCGTGCTGCAAATGGTCCAAACAGTCGCCACGGGCGATGCAACCGTTCTGCTGCTGGGAGAAACCGGTACCGGCAAGGAACTCATCGCGCGCGCCATTCACAATTGCAGCCGCCGCAAGGAGCGCGCGATCGTAAAACTCAATTGCGCCGCGATCCCCAGCGGCCTGCTCGAAAGCGAACTTTTTGGGCACGAGCGTGGCGCCTTCACCGGAGCCATCACTCAAAAAATCGGCAGGGTCGAAGTTGCGGACCAAGGTTCGCTTTTCTTGGACGAAATTGGCGACATCCCACTTGAACTGCAGCCGAAACTGCTTCGTGTCCTGCAAGAGCGGGAATTCGAGCGCTTGGGAAGCACGCGCACCAAGAAAATTGACGTTCGAGTCGTAGCCGCAACTCATCGTGACCTGGAAGGCATGATCCTCAATGGACAGTTTCGCAGCGACCTCTACTACCGCCTGAATGTTTTCCCTATTTCAATTCCTCCCCTGCGTGAGCGCCCGGAGGACATTCCGCTCCTGGTCCGCCATTTTGTCCGCGAAGCCGCGCGCAGAATGCACAAGACGATTGACACCATCCCTTCCGATACGATGGCGGCCCTGGCTGAATACCAGTGGCCGGGCAACATTCGCGAATTGGAAAATGTAGTCGAGCGCGCCGTGATTCTGTGCCGCAGTTCTGTCTTGCGTGTGCCTTATAGAGATCTTCAGTCCCGCATTACGCCCGGGCCGGCTGGCGAAAAACCGGAAACTATAGCCGACGTCGAACGTGAACACATCCGAACGATCCTTAAAGAAACCCGCTGGGTTCTGTCCGGAGCAAGGGGTGCCGCAAGGCGCTTGGGGCTGAACCGCTCCACGCTCTACTTTCGCATGAAGAAGCTCGGCATCGTGCGTCCCGGGTCCTGATGCGGATGGCCCTGCGCGTGTTAGTCGGCTAACAACCGCCAGCCTGCCACCGGCACCAAAGGCTTCCGGCCGATTCGCACAGCCTGCGAACCGCCGGATGGCACTTTTCTTTCAATCACTTGTGAGGTTTCAATCCTACCTGCAAAGGGGCACGCGGATTGCATTCTGCAGGCAGAGAGGTCACCAGATAAAATGCTGGGCATTAAGAAGGCGAAAATCTTCAAGTTCACGATGACGGAAAATCCCAGGGAAGAAAAATGGGTGCTGCAAGGTGCTTTGGAGTGGCCGTGGGTCAACCAGCTGAGAGCCGACTGGAGAATGGCGCGGCAAACGCATCAAGGACGAACGTGCATTGTCGACCTCAACCAAGTGACATTCGTTGACAAGATCGGCGAGCGAATGCTTCGCATCATGGCCAATCAAGGCGCCCGATTCGTGGCTACCGGAATGGACATGCAACGCGTGCTGCAACGGGTGGCCGTGTAGCTCATCGCTAGGGGGTTTTTATGAGTGCGCTTCAAAGTTATTTATCCAATCATCGGGTTCAGCCGGGATCGCAGCCCCTCCGCGTAAACGTGCGCAAGCGAAAAACGCGCAGGAACGCTGCGCGTATCTCCGTCTCGCCGCGCCCTGAAAAGACAGTCGTGGCCGAACCAGTGTCTGAGGAATGGACCCTCATCCAGCGAGCGATCGCAGGAAATTCTTCTGCCCAGCAGCTGATTTTTTCCCGCTACACGGCAAAGCTCCAAAGGTCCGCATTTGCCATCTTGCGCAACAAAGAGGACGCAGAGGATGCGGTACAAGACGGCCTTTGCAGGGCCTATGCGAACCTGCGATCGTTTCAAGGAAGGTCTTCGCTTTGCACCTGGCTCACTCGCATTGTCATCAATTCGGCTCTGATGCTTCGCCGCAGAAAAGGCAGTCGGCCAGAGGCTTCGTTGGACGATATTTTGACGAATCAGCCGGAACGATTGGCGCATCGCATGATTGACCAGAGGCCCAACCCCGAGGAAACTTATAAAAGCACGGAATACTTTGGACTGCTCGAGGCACAAGTGCAGCAACTTTCGCCTGGGCTGCGCGCGTCAATTCAACTGTGTGGCTTCGACGGCCTGTCGCAGACAGAATCAATGGAAGTGCTAGGCGTTCAAAAGAGCACATTTAAATCCAGAATCTCTCGCGCACGCCAGAAGCTCGCAAACGGTTTACGGCAATGTATCCGGCCGCCACGCAGCGCGCCTCGTTTCGGAGAGCGATTCGCTTCTGAACTTTGAGTCCACTCCATCGATCCCACGCAAACCTTGCGTTATTACTTTCGAGTTGCCAGCAAGCATCGCCTGCCGCGTACTCAACCCGCACGCGCTGCTGTTTAGATCGCTGGTAAGAAATCGGAAAGCTAAGTGGCTGTTTCCCCGACGCGTCTTACGATCCTGCTCTCCGCGCTCAGCTTCTGACGCTCGTTAATCTCCGCCCCGAGACGGTCAAATAGTCTGGTTTTGTCGATGAGGAATTCAATCAGCGCATGCGTTCTTCGCTGCGCTTCAATCGTTGTCCCCGCAAACCACGTAAGCCATGACGTGATTTCATTGGCCTTGTTCGCGTCCTCCAGCGCGTCGTAGTAGCGCGCGCGCCGGGCCAGTATCGTTGCAGCGAGCGCGATGAGCGAAGGCTGCCCGTGGTGAGCGCCTCAGTGCTCATCGCTTCCACTGTGAGCTGGTTGCGGTCTGCATCGCCCAGGTGCTTGATAGCCCCCAGAAACACACCGCTCTCCAACACAAATTCCTTTTCTGCCGCAGCGAGGCGGTCCCGATTCCAGGTGAAATCGGGCCAGTCGGGTTGTAGCCAGTTCCAGGTCATGAGCGATAGGTTCAGATTCTATCGCTCATAATAAGCACATCCCTGAGCGACAGCGAGCATTTCTATCGCTCAGGGATGTGCTCTGACTTGGCAAGATAAACAAATATCAGGAACTTAGCGCGCGATGCCGCTCATGCCACCCGGCCAGCCACTCATCGACCGGCTTTGGAACCAGTTCCGGCGGTGGTACATAGCGTGCAGGCACGCTGCTGCTGGCGTACGTCCAGAAAATCGGCGCATCATTCATACTGGCAAGCGGCCGCAAGTTAGGGTCTTTTGGCCTAGGATCGACTTGTCCTGCCGCCACTGAGAAGTGAACGCACCCGCTTCGCCCTGCTGCACAGGAGCGCAGGCCGACTCGCTAAGTACAAACGCCCCGACAATCGCAGATTTGGCAATCAGGTTTCGCGATCTCAAAGTTCCCCCTCTCCGTTACGCGCTCCCCGCCCCGCCGTGCTTTCGCGTCTCGTGATCGCCCGCGTTGCGAAGTCGCGTATAATCAATACGCACAAACGGTCGGGGCGTAGCGCAGCCTGGTAGCGCGCCTGCCTTGGGCGCAGGAGGTCTGGAGTTCAAATCTCCACGCCCCGACCAATCTTTTCAATAATTTGGCTGTGCCGCGCGTCATTGCACTCGGTCGGCTATAGTGACTACTTGATTTCTATTCGCCAGCTCAATCGCACTCGAAGCCTTGAACCTTTCGATCCTTGCGGCTGCCTCAGGGTCGCACAGAGTCGTGGCGCCGGTGTGACGCAAATCCTGTCCGCACTGACAAAGCTGGCATCATTCACACTCAGCGGCAATTGGTTCCAATCCACTTGTTGATTCCAATGCAGCCCGGCGAATCCGGCTTCAGTTTACCCGCGGAAATTCTAGTTTCCTGATTCTGTTTTAGTGGATTAGAAAACCCCGCCGTTTTCGCCTTACAAAGATGGCCGGCGTTGTTCCTCTTTTTACCTCTTCGTTGACTTGCTTTCTGGCGCAACCTAAGATGGGCGCAAATGGCGGAACCCGAATCGGGAAGACCATCTAGCGGTATCGGATTATAGAGTCAAGAATTGACCAAGACGAAAATCGCCGGTTTCGATTGCGCGCAGGTTCTGGCGCCTCTTGTAATTGGCATTACCGGGCATCGCGACGTCCGCGAAGAAGACCGCAAGGCTCTCGAACACAAATTGAAGGAAGTTTTTCTCAAGCTCCATGAGGACTACGGAGCCAGTCCTCTGGTGCTGGTGACTGCTCTTGCTGAAGGCGCCGACCGTCTCGCGGCCGAAGTAGCCCTTTCCCTGCAACCTCAAGTTAAAGTTCGCCTGGTCGTTCCTATTCCTATGCCTATCGAGCTGTATGAACTGGATTTTGACAGTCTTGCGGTTCTCAGCACGTCGCTAGCGGCGGTGGCAATGAGCCGCAGCTCGCGTGAGGAATTCCATGCTCTGCTTGCCAAGGCAGAATCAAAGTTTGAGTTGGAACTCGCAGAGGGTAACAGCTATGAAACGATCGCACGACCGGGTCCAGCCCGAGATCGGCAGTATGAACTCGTCGGCAAGTACATCGCGCAGCAAAGCCAGATTCTGATCGCCTTGTGGGACGGCGTGGACTCCGACCGCGTTGGCGGTACAGCTTCGGTGGTTAACTTTCAGCGGGAAGGAGTACCTGGTGCGGAAGCTTGTGCGCTCGAAGCTCCCGAAGGATTCCCCGTTTATCACATTCTTACACCGCGGCTGAAAAACCCATATCCCCAAGGCGAAGTTCTGAATCTGCGCAAACTGTATCCTAGAGTGTTCCAAGGAAACGATGCCCAAGCGGAAAAGTACTACTCGAAAATGTTCGCTCGCTTGGATGAATTCAACAGGTCTATCGCCCCTACGGATCGCGCTCTCGCAAAGGATATCAAAAAAAGCAAAAATTACCTGTTGCAAGGCGTGCGAGAGGACGAACTACCGGCTGGAATGGAACAAGCACTGAACCGTTACGCCGTCGCCGACGCGTTAGCAATCGGCTTCCAGCATAAACTGCTCTGGGCTCAAGTATCGTTGCATGTGTTCACGTTCCTTTCGTTCTTTTTCTTCGTGCTCTTCGTGCACCTACCGAAGCATTCGCCACGTCATTGGGGACTTTCGGCCGGACTGGTCATCGTGGTTTTTGGTTTGTGGAAGTTATGTAGGCAGCAAGCCTTCGACGCTGACCACGAGGATTATCGGGCGATTGCCGAGGGGCTGCGGGTCAAGTTTTTCTGGAAGCTGGCCGGAATTGAAGATTCAGTGGCCGACCACTATCTGGGCAAGCTGAGATCGGAACTAGATTGGATTCGCAACGGATTTCGAGGCTGGAATGTTGCAGAAGGGCGCCAGGGTCATGGAACCGTGGACTCGATGGAGGTTGAAGATCAGAGGAACCGGCTAGGATTCGTACGCAAGTACTGGATCGATGACCAGCTCAGGTATTTCGGCCGGTCCGCCGAGAGTAACCTCAGATACCACGAATGCTTTCACATCCTAGGGCTTATCTGCATTGTCACAGTGTTGGTATTAGGCGTTGTCCTCGGATTACTTTGCATCGGCAATGAGAATCCTTATTTCGATAGGGTCGCAATCGGATTGGAAGCATCGCTGGCTGCCGCGGCACTACTGCACCACTTCAACAACAGAATGGCTTACGCTGAGCACGCCAAGCAATACAATCGCATGGCCTCGTTATTTGCTCGTGCGACCGATCTCCTTGGCAAGTTTCTGGAGCACGATGATTTCGAGAAGGCGTACGATTGTGTGCGGAAGGTTGGTAATGAAGCATTGACAGAAAACGGTGACTGGGTCCTATTACACCGTGAAAGACCGCTCGAAGTACCCCATCCATAGCCCAGGCCTTCGCAAAACCGAGCAGCCAACCGAGGCAGTAGTAATTCGATTACTTCAGTGCCAGCCCCACTTTTTCACTTGCGGCGAGCCTCTAACTTTGCGGCCGCTTCCGTAAGCTTCGCCGACACAGTCCGCAGAAAAGACGCCGTGCGGCGCTCCGTTTCGGGCGCTATCTCTTCCTCGATGTACTGGAACAGCCGAGTCACTTCTTCGTCCAGACGTCGTCCGATTTCCTCAAATTTGTCCACGGTCAGATTCTCCCAGAAACCTATATCATCTAGATATTATAGGATGATCAGAGATCAGAGTGTGATAAGGAACGCAATCGCGTCTCGAACCGTTTCTCGTTCTCGCGTGCCAGCTCGAGCGTCCGGATGCTTTGCGCGTGGCGCTGGATCGCCTTCTCATCGCACTCGGATGGGCTGACCTTTAATCTTCCGCAGGAGGGCCCTGATTGTGGCTGGCTGCGCTAGGAAGTTCCACGACAGACACGACATCGCGACAATGAGAACTGCAAACAGCGGCCACCACCACGAAGATATCTCAGGCTCACGATTGCGCAACTGCACTGCCGCAAGGTAGATTTGCGTTCGAGTGAAGAGCAGATGCATTCAGTTTCTCACTGTAAAAGATTCCCGGACTTTATCGCGCCAGCCGTGGCAAAATTCGCAACCAAGTAACGATCGCAGCGCAATCGATTGGCAGGAGCTAGAAATCATATGGCGACCCGGCAAATTAACGTGCAGCGATTTAGCGTCACTTCATCCCAAACATTTCAGGAAGTCGTGTCGCGGTTGGAAAAGGCCATCGGCCGGCCGGACCTGAGCGCATTTCGAAAGGATATCTCCGCGGCAAAATCGTATCCCGAAGTCGAGAACGTTGTTAGCAAGGCCACCGGCCCTTCCGGATTCATGGAGTTCGCGCGTTTTGACCTAGGTGAAATTCTGCGCAAAGAAACAGGGGCTACCGCGCCAAAAATTTTGCGTCTCGTCATCGGCAATCCGCTGATCATGAAGAAAATGGTTGAGCGCGTCCCGGACGCCGGTTCGTATGCGCCCGTAACCATTCTGCTCGACGAACGGCCAGATGGAGTGCATCTTTCTTACGATACCATGGCCAGTTTCTTGAATTCCTACGGCAGCGCCGAAGCCATGAAAGTCGCGCAGGATCTGGACGCCAAAATCGAGGCGCTGCTCACCTCTGCGGCCAACTGACGCCCACGTTACAAAGATCGCGATCGCCGCTGGCTAATGCGAGGGGTTGCAGAGAACAGCCACGAGACCGCTGCAGCGGAGCAATGCATGCAAAGGCTTGCGCAGAAAATTGCGCCCGTCCGGAGAAAAAAGCCATGAAGAAGCGATTGTCTGGAATGGCCGCGATCGTCTTACTTTTGTTCCCCGTTTGCGCGCGCTGTGCTCCCGCAAAACCTGCGATGCAAGTGCTGGTACTCGGTTCCGGCGGTCCGCGGCCATTCGGCAGGGCCGCGTCCAGTTTTATCGTGCTGCTCGACGGCGTTCCGCGGATTTTGGTGGACGCCGGCCCGGGCGCATTCCTGCGCATCGGAGAATTGAATCTGGACCTGGACAACGTGAATACGGTTTTGCTGACGCATCTGCATATTGACCACAGCGGAGACCTCGCCGCCTTCTTCAATGCGCGCGCCCTGAGCGCCGATGGACCCATCGTCTATAACATTTTTGGCCCCGACGGCGCTGGCCTGTTTCCCAAGACCTCGCGATTTGTGGATTTGCTGGTGGGTAAAGGCGGCGCGTTTGAATATCAAAAGACCTTCGGCGCCGACGAAACCTTCGCGGTTCGCGATCTTGCCATCAGCCTGGACTCCCCGCGCACCAAAATCGTGGATAAGGATGGCTTGCTCGTAGAAGAAATCGCCACCCATCACGGCGATTGCCCTGCGGTGGCCTACCGCATTTCCTACAAAGGTGCAGTGCTGGTTTTTTCCGGAGACATGGATGCGTCAGCGCTGCCAAATCTGGAGCAACTGGCGAAGAACGCGGATCTGCTGATTTTCAACTGTGCTGTGCTGGACCCGCCGAACTCACCCCCGCAGCTTTACGACCTGCATACGCCGCCAAAGAAAATTGGCGAAGCCGCACAGCAGAGCGGGGTGAAGAGTTTGCTGCTTAGCCATACCGCGCCAGACGTCGAAAGCCAGGAAGATGCTGTGCGCCAGTCAATTCATGCGTCCTATGGCGGGCCAGTCGCGTTCGCAACCGATAAGCTGCGCGTGCCAGTAGGGAAGTGAGCGGTAAATTGCAGGTGGGTATCGCCTAGTACTGCGCGCCGGCTCGCAACCCAACATCTCTAACACAGTTCGCCGTGCTCGCGGCATCGGATTTTTCGATGCGCTTGCCTCAAACATTCAATCAAGTCGCTGATGTTTCCTCATATATTATCTTCCTCTAACCAAGGCGCGCAGCAGCGGTGAAGCGCCAACGGCGTCCTGGAGTCGGAGCACCGCGAAGATCGTAGCTCGGTTTGCAACGGCTAACGGTACAGCTACGAAGAGAGGACTTCCTCACGTTTTTCTCGACGGCAGGCCACCATTGGCGAACGGGTGTAGGTGATCGGCGCAGAGGAGCGAAATTGCCACACGCGAAGGATCTCGGGCTCAGTCTCAACCTCGGGGCGGAACCGGGGCTGGCAAGCCCCTCGAGCCGCAGTCCACTGGACGTGGGCACAACTTGCACAGCAAAGCTCCGTTTGGCCAGTTCACGAGACAGAGCCAAACCATGCCAAAAAATGTCTGGTGCGGATCCGACGGTTCCGGATCATCCCGTGGGCACAGTGACGAGGACGGCTTCCCCGAGTGCTGGCAGTCAGTACCATTACTTCTGTGCCGGAGTGGCCGGTCGAAAGAGTGAAAATTGTTGTACTAATTGTGGAAATCCTGCTCCTTCTATTTCAGAGGTCTTCCGCAAACTGCTCATTAATAAGAACTTAGATTTGTTCCAAAATGGCCCGCGACTTGCGAACCACAAGGCACCCGCACAAGTACATTTGTACTGGTGTCCGAAGAGCTTTGGGTTGCTGATGACGACTGGTGAGGACAACGAATGGCTACTATTAAAGCACTGAGCTTGGCAATTCTTCTTACCGCGGCTCCTCTGGGCCTGTGGGGCCAACAGAGCAACACGGTCGCGGCCGTCGCCGCCCCCATTTCATCGTCGGCCAATGCCGGTGCAGCTCGTTCCGGCGATGACCGCCCGGCTCTGCAACAGCGCAACCCGCGCTATCAGGTGCAGAGAGACGATATTCTTAATATCTCGTTCCCCCTTTCTCCGGAACTGAACCAATCGGTCACGGTCCAGCCCGACGGCTACATCAATTTACAGAATGTCGGCAGCGTCTACATTCAGGGGATGACGGTCCCGGAAGTCGTCCTGGCTCTCAAGAAAACTTACGCCCAGACGCTGCACGATCCAATCATTGACGTGGACCTCAAAGACTTCCAGCGGCCCTACTTCGTCGCCATGGGCCAAGTCGGCAAGCCGGGCCAGTATGATCTCCGTTACGACATGACCGTTACCGAAGCCATCGGCGTCGCCGGCGGATTTATGCCGACCGCAAAAACGCAGGTATTTCTCTACCACCGTGTCAACAACGAATGGGCGGAAGTAAAGGAATTGAAGCTGAAGGATATGCTGAACGGCAAGAGCATAAGCGAAGACGCCCACGTCATGCCCGGCGATATGATTTTTGTGCCCGAGAAGGCCATCACCAAGTTCAGAAAATATGTCCCGTACGGTATCGGCACGGGAGCCTACGTTCCCTATTGATTTAGCTCGCAGCGCGGACAATTTCACGTTTAAAGGCGAAACTAATATGACTATATCGAATCGCAGGGACGGGTCGGGCCAGGAAATGCCGGAAATCACTTTGCGGGACATGCTGTCCCCCATTTTCCGGCACCGCCGCGTGGTGCTCATCAGTTTTTGTTCCGTGTTTATTCTGGCGACCCTGGTTGCCTGGCTCTGGGCGGCGCGCTATTACGTGTCCACGATGCAGGTTGTCGTAGAGCAGGATCGTTCCGATCCAGCCATCACGACCGCGCAAGTCGCCAACGTGAACAACAATCGCGCGGTTACCACCGATCAAGTCGCCTCCGAAGTCGCCCTGCTGCAGGGTGACGACATGATGCGCAGCATCGTCTCGACCTGCAAACTGGCGGATGACAAGTGGTCGCCCTTCGACATGTTTACCGATCCCCAGCGTCGCCTCGCCATGCGGCAAGAGGGCGTCGCGCGAGGTTTGGCCAAGAAAATTAAAGTCGAAGCGGCTTCCACCTCGGACGTCATTGACGTGAAATACGGGCGCACCGGCGAACCGGAGGTTCCGGCGTGTGTTTTGCAAACTCTCGGCACGCTCTATTTGCAAAAACATCTGCAGTTGCAACGTCCGGTCGGTACCGCCGATTTCTTCGCGCAACAAACTGACAAATACCGTGCGGCTCTTGACGACGCCGAAGCTCGCCTCGCCGATTTCAGCCGCACCTCCGGCGTTGCTGCTCCGGACATTCTGCGCACGGATATGGCCGGACAAGTCGCCGCCACGCAGGCAGCGCTTTACACCGCCCGCCAAGCCATTGCTGCCGATGCCCAGCGGATTGGCAACCTCAATGAGCAAATGGCCGCCACTCCAGCCAGATCCGCCACAGTCGAATCTTCGGAAGCAGCCAATCTGTTGCTCGAAAATTTGAACGCCACTTTGTTGGCCGCACAGAACAAGCGCAGCCAACTGACCATGAAGTACGACCCCAGTTATCCGCTGGTCAAAGAAGTGGATGAAGAGATCGCGCAAACGCAGGCAGCAATCAGCAGCGCCGAGAAGGCAAAGTACATCAACCAAGCCACCGACCGCGATCCTACCTATGAACTGCTGCGCGCGGATAAAGCGAAAACCGAGGCCGACTTGGCAACGGAGAAAGCTACCGCCGCTGCTTTGGTCACCAGCCTTAAGGGCATGAACTCAGACATGGTCTCCTTTGACGGCGATGCAGTGAAGCAAGGCGCGCTGATTCGTGAAGCAAAAGCCGACGAGGCGAATTATCTGCTGTACCTCACCAAACGCGAGCAGGAACGCACTTCCGACGCACTCGATAAAAAGCGCATCGCCAATGTCGCGATCGCCGTTCCCGCGGTCGTCTCCTTGCTGCCCGCGCACAGCCCGTGGCTGATCATGTTCCTGGGATTGATTGGCGCAACCGTCGTCGGTCTTGCAGGGGCTTTCATCGCCGAGTATCTGGACCCATCGTTCCGCACCCCTGAGGAAGTGATGGAAACTCTAAAAATGCCGGTGCTTGCTTCGATGCCGAAGAGGGCGGCCTAGCC
>Ga0210388_10003286_pt1 | contig 12683 bp, 9 predicted proteins | sample IncBWC19OmetaG_FD_155485 | JGI IMG/M metagenome (GOLD analysis project Ga0210388, IMG submission 155485) | Forest soil microbial communities from Barre Woods Harvard Forest LTER site, Petersham, Massachusetts, United States - Inc-BW-C-19-O ... | reverse complement strand
CGCCGTGCCCTGGATCGGCAGGCGGCTGCGGGGTGCCTCCTCGGGCGACGGCATTCCGCCCAAGCGTCCCGAGATGCTGCCGCTGTAGGGGCATGGGCTTCACCCGCCACCGCGCGCGACCAGCACGATCACCGATGCCACCATGATGAGCATGACGGCTATCTGGATGAGCTGCCCGATGTCCAGGCGATGCTCTGCCCGGTAACTAAACGAGCCAGTATCGCTGCCCTGCATCAGGTCCATTCGTGATGCCAGCCTTTGGGTCGCGTCAGCGTTGCGCACCTGGCCTTCTTCATTGTTCTTGACGAGGGCATTCAGCTCATCGCGGCCGATGAACCTCGCGGCTTGGTCCCGTAACTGGTCGCGGAACTCGTTCATCCCATCCAGGCGCTTCTCCATAGCCACCCTGGTCATCTCGGTCTGATATCTTAATTCATCGAATCGGCGATCTAGCTGATCCTGAAGGACTTTATACCGCTCGCCATCATTCATTGGCTTCATCTGGTACGGGCTTCTCCCGCCTTGCTAGATCAGTAGCCAACAGGGGCAAGTCGGCACGAATAAGACGAGCCATTCCGTAGTGGGTTTCCCATTTACCAGGATACCCTTTGAACTGGACGGATGACCAGAGCCTGGGCGGATGACCAGAACCATAACCCTCGGGTCAGGCCTTTCGGGCGGGTCAGTCGGACTGGCTCTCTGCGAGTCGCGCACCGAAGGCCGTGGCCTGCGCCCGCTGCTGCATGCCCAGCTTGGTCAGCACGGACGACACGTAGTCCTTCGCCGCCTCTTCCGCTATGGACATGCGTTCTGCGATCTGGTGGTTGGTCAGCCCCTCGGCGACCAGCCCCAGAACATGCCCCTCCTGATCGGACAGCGCGGTCAAAGGGTCGACGTTTTCCATCCGCTCGAGCAGTCGCTCCATCACCGACTGCGCCGCGTCCGGGTCCAGCGTTGACCGGCCGCTGGCCACCGTGCGAACGGCGCTGACCAGGTCCGAGCCGCAGGTCTGCTTTAGTACGTAACCCGCCGCGCCGGCCATGATCGCCCCAAGCAGCGCCTGATCATCCCCGTAAGAGGTAAGCATCAGGCAGTTAGTGTCGGGAAGAGTCGAGCGGATCTCCCGGCACACCGACACGCCGTCACCGTCGGGCAGGCGCACGTCGAGGACGGCGACGTCGGGTCGCAGTTCCGGCAGCTGGGCCAGCGCTGACGCCATCGTGCCCGCCTCGCCGATCACCTCGATGTCGGCTTCCGCTGAGAGGATGTTCCGCACGCCGCTCCGGACCACCTCGTGATCGTCGAGGAGAAAGATCCTGATCGGCCCTAAGTGCCCGCGGTTCCCCTCGGCGCTGATGTCATTCACCTGCGACCACTCCCTCCCGGCCTTGCCGAGACTTGACCGCGACCGTGAGGCCTCGCATGGACGGCTGTTTCCGTCGTCTAGATCGAACAACTACGGCTAACAATATGTTATCTTCACACTACGCTTAGTATCGATTTCTCGCACGACGACTGCTTGCAGGACCTGACAATGGGCGGAGGGCTCGGGTGGCGCAGCGAGTTCTGGTCGTCGACGATCTCGACGAGATGCGAGTCCTGATCCGCCGCGCGCTGAGCGCAAATGGATACGAAGTCGACGTGGCGGGCACGCTCGCCGAGGCTCAGGGAATGGACCTGGCCGGCTATGACGCAGTGCTCGTAGACGCCCACCTGGGCTCGGAGCGGGGCATCGAGCTGATCGAAACGCTGCGGTCGCAGGACCCGGCAGCGGCCGGGCGGTGCCTGATACTCACGGGCGGCGCCACGGAGATATTTCCCGAAGGTGTGCCGATCCTGGCCAAGCCATTCCAGCTGAGCGACCTGCTCGCCGCCGTGCGCGCGCTGCAGCAGCCCGCGACCGTGACGAAGCCCGGTGCAGTCGCGGACGTCCCTGCGGATCCGGATATCCAGCTCTCGGCGCTGGTGCCGCGAGCCAGGTCTCAGCCGGCCGCCGGCCAGCCCCAGGTGCTGCAGATGCTCAGCATCGTCCGCCGGCTTCGCGCGCGTGAGCGCCGCGGGCTCATTGACTTTCTGCACGACGGCCCGATACAGGAACTCGCGGCTGCCAGCATGGAACTGCAGATGATGCAGCGCCTAGTTCCGCCCAGTCCGGCGCCGTACGTCGATTCCTTGCTGCGGCAGGTTGATGCGGCGTCCAGGTCGCTGCGCTGGCTGGTTGACGAACTCTGGCCGTTCCTGCCGAGTGAGACTGACCTGACCGAAGCCATTCACCAGCGGACCGCGTGGCTGCTCGCCGCGCCGGCGACCGTGGCCGACGACATGCGGCAAGGGGTGCCCGGCGCGATCGAGGCGCCCCTCATGGCCGACATCGTCGAGCTGATGCTGCTCGCGTCGGAAGCGGCCACGGCGTCAGCGCAGGCACACGTCGCCGTGCACACGGATGACCAGCTGATCCAGATCGACCTGCGCCTCACCTCCGCGCAGGATGACGATGCGATCGGCGACCCGGTAACGGCCCGCGCTTCACTCGACGGGCTGGCTTCGGCGCTCGGGGCCAGCATGCAGGCCGATTTCTCCGAGCGGGAGTGGCAAGTCAGGCTTGCCGTGCGGAGATAGCCGGGCCATAACACTGCTTATCAGATGTCCCCTTCCATTACGCAATATCCACACACTGCGAGTCGGCCAGGCGAACCCTTTTGCCCGCCTTTCTCCTGTGCGTCATGGCGCGCTTGCCGTTGAGCCGATAAGCTGGAGAAATACCGGCTCGCCAGCAGCGCAAAGAGCGTGCTGCTGCGGGTTAATTGCGAGGAGTCATTTAGCCGCTATGTCTGATATCGTAAGCGCTGAGGCCTGGTACGAAGCGGTAACGAGTCTGGCGGACAGGGCGGAAGATATCGCCAACCCAACTGCCACGTACGTTGACACAGCTTTTCTGTCAACGCTGCAGAACAAGCGGAGCCAGATAATTTTCGGCCGTCGCGGAACCGGGAAGACCCATCTTCTCCGTCGGCTGGAGGCTGAGCTGCTTGACCGTTTCAGTGAATTACGGATAGTGCCGGTATACATCGACGGAGCCACGATCGAGGGCTCCATATCTCTCTATCATGACCCTGCCGCCATTGCCCTGGGCCTCTATGTAGAGATCTTGCGGCGCACGGTCCGCGAGCTTTCCCTGTTCGTCGATGCCGAACTCAGGCCTGCCGGCAAACTTGACTGGCTTTTCTCGGGCGCCAAGCGAGATCAGCTTGCGCAAGTGCGCGCGGCGGTTAGCCGCCTCGATCGCTTGCTTACGCAAGGCAAGGTCAGAATGCTTCCCATGGGAGAAGCGTCGGCGGAGTTCGAAGACCTCGACGAAGCGGTCACAAGCCGTCGCTTGGCCGCCGGCGTGAATGCGACTGCGACCTTGTCAGATCCGAGGTCTCTGGGGATAAAGCTGGAGGCATCGGCCGAGAAGGATTTCAAGAAGAGCGTCAAGAAAATGATAACCCGCAAGATCGGCGGAGAGACCTATCTGCCTTTCGCGGAGATCACGGAACTCATACGCCGACTGCTCGAGACGGTGGGTAATGCGAGCCTGGCAATATTGATTGATGAGTGGTCCTCACTTGGTGATGAGGAAGTCCAGCCGTTACTGGCCCAGCTTCTTCGCCTGACGGCGCGGGGCGGGATATGTCTTAAGCTGGCCTGCGTTCCGGGACGGACAAAACTCTTTCTGCCGAGCGCTGCGGGAGAGCGGCGAAACCCCATCGGGCTTGAGATGGGAGACGACATTACCGCGGACGTGGACCTTGACTCGGTCGTCTTTGTTGACAACGATATCAAGCAGCTTGCGGAGTTTTTCATAGCATTGCTGCAGCGCCACCTCGGAGCCTCGGTTCCGGAGATCCGCAATATGACTATCGATGCTTTCTCGAAGTATGTGCTGAACGAGAGGATGAAAGATCCTCGTATTCTTGCCGAACTCTGTCACGCATCGAGCGCCGTGCCGCGCGACTTCATTAATATCTTCCGCCAGGCGACGATCGCGGAGCGGGGAGCGGGATCCGACAAGATGACCGCTGCCAACGTCCGGTCCGCGGCCCACAACGTCTATGAGGGCAAGCGCTCGAACCTGGCGAGCACGAGACCCGATGAGCTAGAGCTGCTGGATCGCATATACCGCAAGGTTGTCCTTGGGCAGAACAGCTACTTCTTCTTGATCGAGGCATCGCTGGTGGAGCATCCCAAGATCGTTGAGTTGTTTACCTCGAAACTCATACACAGAACGTCGGCAACCTGGCTCGATCCCGCTAGCCTCGTCTCATACGTGTATTACATGATTGACTACGGGACCAGCATTGAGCTGCTACGCCAGGCGGGTGCTAAGGCCTGGGATGATCTCACTCATGGGACGATGGGGCTCGCTTCGGCCGGACTTTCTGCGCCCAGTGTGAATCCCAGTCTTCTTGACCTGGTTCTTGACAATCTGGTCGGCTCTTTCACCGAGGCGCGCTTCGACGCTGAGCCGGCCACGCTGATCGTGGACCTGGAGATGATCGGATCATGATCCGGCCAGGGTTGTGTTTACCTGGCGCAGGAGCGTGGCGGCCTGGAAGGGCTTGGTGACCATCGGGAAGCTGTCCGGCAGGGAGTCGCCAGCGCGGGCGTGATCGGTGGCGTACCCGGACATGAGGACGACCGGGAGACCGGGGCGCGTGGCGTGCACGGCACCGATGAAATCCCGGACGGAGACGCCGGGCATGATCACGTCGGTAAGCACCAGGTTCAGCTTGATGTCCCTGTCGTCGCTGACTCGCAGCGCCTCCTCGCGCGTTGCCGCCGCCGTCACCTGATAACCGGCCCGGGTCAGGATCCGGGTGGCGATCTCGCGCAGCCCGTCGTTGTCCTCCACGACCAGGATGCGTTCGCCCTGACCGCGGAGCACTTCGCGGGCAGCGGCCGCCGGGGCGGCTTCGATCGGTGCCCATGGAAGGTAGATCGTCACCCTGGTCCCCACACCAGGCTCTGACCACAGCGTGACGGTCCCGCCCGCCTCGCTGACGGCGCCGTACACCGTGGCCAGGCCGAGCCCGCTGCCCTTGCCCATCCCCTTGGTGGTGAAGAACGGCTCGAACGCGCGCAGAGCCACCTCGGGCGGCATGCCGCAGCCGGTGTCGGTGCACCTGATGCGGACAAAGCGCCCCGGTGCGACGGTTGGACCGGTCCAGGTCTGATCGGGTTCGCTCGAGGCGTTGGTCTGTATGGTCAGCCGTCCGCCGTCCGGCATCGCCGCGCGGGCGTTCACCACAAGGTTCAGGATGATCTGCTCGAGCCGGTTGCGGTCGATGGTGACCCCGCCGAGATCCGGTTCGAGGCGCATCACGATGTCAATGTCCTCGCCAATGGTGCGGCGCAGCAGGTGCTCGGTGTCGGTGACGACCGCGTTGAGATCGAGGGTCTCCGGCTGAGCCGGCTGCAGTTTGCTGAAGATGAGAAGCTGCCTGGTCAGCGCGGCCGCCTGAAGGGCAGCCTGTTCGATGCTGGCCACGTCCCGCCGGCAGGGGTGGTCGGCGGGAAGCTCGGCCAGGACGAACTCGGCGTATCCGTTGATGACGCCGAGCAGGTTATTGAAATCGTGCGCTATGCCGCCCGCGAGCTGCCCGAGGGAGTCGAGCCGGTCGGCCTGGTGCAGCTGGCGCTCCAGCGCACTGCGCTCCTTGGCCTGCGCCCGGCGGTCCTTCGCGCTGCGCAGCTCGCGCTGCACCGCGGGCGCCAGCCGGGCCAGGTCGCTTTTGAGCACGAAATCCTGGGCGCCGGCCCGCATGAGATCCGCCGCGGCCTCCTCCCCGATCTGTCCGGACACCACGATGAAGGGGACGTCCACTGTGGTGTCGTGCAGCAGTTGCAGCGCTTCCTGGGAGTCGAAAGCGGGCATCTTGCAATCGGATATCACCAGATCCGGCGTGTTTTGGGCCAGCGAGGCGAGCAGCGCCTCGGCCGTTTCCACCCGGTCGTAGCTGACCTCGATTCCGCCGCGGCGCAACTGGTTCGCGATGAGGACGGCGTCGTCCTCGTTGTCCTCGACGAGCAGCAGCCGGACCACGTCCGCATCCATTCAGTCTGTCCCGAACGGCGCGGGCGCCGACTCGTTGACCAGCAGCCAGTACAGGCCGAGCACCCGGATGGCGTCGATGAAGCTCTCGAAGACGACCGGCTTGCGTACATAGCTGTTAGCGCCCAGGTCGTAGCTCTCCACGATGTCGCGTTCCTCGCTGGAAGTGGTGAGTATCACGACGGGGAGGTGCTTGGTGCGCTCGTGTGTCCGGATCATGTGCAAGACGTCCAGCCCGTTGACCTTCGGCAGGTTGATGTCGAGCAAGACCATCACCGGAAGGGGAGCGGCGCCCGTGCCGGTCACTGGGTCTGGTAACAGATAACGCAGCGCCTCCTCTCCGTCACAGGCCACGGCCATGTCGTTGCCGATATTGTTTTTCCTGAAGGCCCGTAAGGTGAGCGTGACGTCGTCGGGATTGTCCTCGACAAGCAGGATCGTTCCGGGTTTCATCGACAGCGTATCCTGCCGCTGCGTGAGTAGCGCCGTGCCGACCATCGGATACTCCTCGACGGCGTCGTCCTTGCTATTCATCTGATTCCTTCGGTCGGTGTCTGGAGCGTGAAGTAGAAGGTGGCGCCCTTGCCCGGCTCGGCCTCCGCATAGATTCGGCCGCCGTGCCGGCTGACGATTCTCTGCACGGTCGCCAGGCCCACTCCGGTGCCCTCGAAATCGGCTGCCGAATGCAGTCGCTGAAATGCGCTGAATAACTTGCTCGCGTAACGCATATCGAATCCGGCACCGTTATCCCGGACGAAGAACACGTCCTCGCCGTCGACGTCGGCCTGCCCGACGTCGATCCTGGCCCAGAGCGCCTTCGCGCTGAACTTTCTGGCGTTGCCCAGCAGGTTCCGCAGGGCCAGCCGGAGCAGCTGCGGATCGCCGGTGCAGCGGAGGTTATCGGCGATGTGCACCGTCAGGTTCCGGCCGGGGTCCGCGGCCGACAGCTCGGCTGCGACCTCACCGGCCAGCGCGCTCAGGTCGATCGCGCTGCGATTCAGGTCGGCACGCGTGGCCCGGGACAGGTCCAGCAGGCTGTCGATCATCTGGCCCATGGTCCGGACGCTGCGATGTATGCGGCGCAGGTAGTCCTTCCCGGTGTCATCGAGGACGTCGGAGAAGTCTTCCAGGAGTGCCTGGCTGAACCCGTTCAGGGAGCGCAGCGGAGCGCGCAGATCATGCGAGACCGAATATGCGAACGCGTCGAGTTCGCGGGTCGCCGCATCGATGTCTGCGGTCCGCTCGCGCACCCGGGCCTCGAGCTCCGCGTTGAGCTTCCGTACCTTCTCATCCGCGGCCATCCGCTCGGTTATGTCGGTCGAGATCCCGCCGATCGCGTACACCTGGCCTTCGTCGTCGCGCACCGGGAACTTCACCGAGGCGTATGCACGCATGCTGTCGCCTGTGCCGTTGGGATGGCTTTCCTCGAACTGCACGGTCTTGCCCTCGCGCGCCACCCAGAGATCGTTGTCTCGCAGACTGTCAGCCAGTTTGGCCGAGTGAACCTGGTGGGCGGTCAGGTTAAGGGCCTCAGCTCTCGGTATCTTGAACAACCGTTCCCACTCCCGGTTCACCAGCAGATAGCGGCCGTCGTCCAGCCGTTTCATGAAGACGACCGCCGGAGTGTTGTCGATCAGCTGCTGGACTTCGATGTGCTTGGTCCGCACGTCGTGCTCGGCTGCCATCTGCCTGCGTCCGATGCTGGCGGCCGAGCGTGCCGCCAGGGTGGCGAACCTGGCCAGGATCAGGAGGTTGCCGACAGTGACCGCCGCGGCCACCACCTCGGGGCTGATGCCCGCCTCGCGCTCGGCCGTGACTAAGAGCAAGCCAAGGCCGGCTGAGCAGGCGGCGGCGGCCGCGAAGGTCCGGCGGCTCCACGTCTCGCCCCGCGGCTGTGCATCCGATCGGTGCCACAGCCGTGTGGATCGAAGCACGGTAAGCACCTCCTCCCGGCATGACAAACCCGCCGCCCGTTCTGGAGGCATATGCATGTCAGCCTGCAGCGCCGTTTCATGGTGTAGTAGCGCTACGTATTTAGGCTAGCACGTATAGTGTTCAAGTAAGGGTCCGCGTTTAACTGGTCGCGGGAGTGCGCGGCCTGCCTTAACGGCTCATTTCTTCACTTAAAGAGATTTGATAAATACTCCGAGCGTGGAATGAGAATCTCCGGCGGCCAGGGGCGGTGACCGGGCGTGGGCATGAAATGGACCGCTGGTCTTCGGCGATGGGCGAGCGTCGCCGCAGCCTTATCTCTGGCGGTGACGGCCACCGCCTTGATCATCGCCATGGCCGCGGCCGACAGGGCCAGCAGCACGGGTGCGGAGCTATCAGACAGACTGCTGCCCGCCACCGCGGCTTCGGCCGTGCTGCTCGCGGATTACCTGGATGAGCAGATGGTGCTTCGTAACTACGTGACATCCGCGCAGCCGTCCGCCTTACGGCAGTACCGGCAGGTGAGCGCCGAGATCCCAGGACAGCAGGAGAAGGTGGCCGCGCTCGTGAGCGGCTATCCGCGCATGCCGGGTGAGCTCGTCGCTGCTTCGGCGGCCTGGCGGGTCTGGCTGGCCAGGGTGGTCGGGCCAATGTTCAGCGCGACCGCGCAGGGCGACTTCGCCCGCGCGCGCGTGCTGCAGGCCAACATCATGTCGACCCGGCCGTACACGCTCGCGATACGCCTGCCGGTCGCGGCGCTGCAGGCACAGCTCGCGACCGTGCAGACGCGTCTCACGGCCCGCCTCGTCAGCGCGCAGGACCGGGTGTTTGCCGCCCTGGCAGCCGTGTGTGTCGTGGTGGCCGTGATCGCCGTGGGCGGTGTGGTGACGGTCCGCCGGTGGCTGCTGGCGCCGTTCTCCGCACTGCGCACGGCGGTCGAGTCCGTCGCCGCGGGTCATTACGACACGCCTATTCCCATAATCGGCCCGGCTGAGCTAGCGGATCTCGGCCGCAGCACCGAGCTGATGCGAACTCGGCTGGCTGCGGCCCTGGCCGACGCGCTCCGCGCTGAGGAGAGGTTCCGCGGGCTGTTTCATTCATCTCCCGACGCCACGCTGACCGTCGCGACGGACGGATCCATCCTCATGGTGAACGCGCAGGCCGAGCGCATGTTCGGGTACAGCTTCGGCGAGCTGGCCGGGCGCCCGGTGGAGCTGCTGGTGCCCGCCGCCGCACGCGAAGGGCACCCGGGCCGTCGGGCGGCCTACTTCGCCGACCCGAGGTCACGGCAGATGGGCGAGGGCCTGGAGCTGTCCGCGGTACGCAAGGACGGCCAGGAGTTTCGCGTCGAGGTCAGCCTCAGCTCCCTGCCCGGCGAGACCGGCGTCGTGGCCTCGGTCACCGTCCGCGACATCTCCGACCGACTGGCCGCGCAGGCGGAGGCGGAGCGGCTGCGGGCCGAAGCAGAGCAAGAGCGCGTCGAGCGGCGACGGCAGCAGTCTGAGCGGACGGAGAGTCTCTGCGGACTGCTCGGCGGGTTCACCCGCGATTTCAACAATCTGCTCAACGTCATCACCGGCTACGCCGACCTCATCGCCGAGCAGGCGAAGGGCCTGGCCGCCGAGGACAGCCGGATGCAGGCCCTTTTAGCCGACGTCGAGCAGATCCGCGGCGGGGCGAGGCGGGCGACCAAGCTGACCCGCCAGCTCCTCATCTTTGCCCGGCGCGACGTCGTGCACCCAGAGGTACTGGAGTTGGGCAGCGTCGTCAGCGGCATCGAGCAAGTGCTGCGCGGCAATCTGAACGAGCACGTTGACCTGATTATCACCCTCGCCGCCGGCCTGTGGCCGGTCAAGGCCGACCGCAGCCAGATCGAGCAGGTCGTTACCAACCTCGCGATCAACGGCCGCGACGCCATGCCGGAGGGCGGGATGCTCACCATCGACACGGGCAACATCGTCGCGGACGAGATCTACGCGGCCAGCCGGCCCGACCTGAAGGCCGGCCGTTTCGTCCGGCTGCGGGTCTCGGACACCGGCAGCGGCATGTCCCCCGAGACACTCGCCCAGGCGTTTGAGCCCTCCTACACTGCCTGGCCCCAGGACAAGGGGAGAGGGCTCGGGCTGGCGATGGTGCACGACATCGTCACGCAGGCGGGTGGCTACGCCTACATCTACTCCGAGCCAGGGCTCGGCACCACCGTCACCGCGCTGCTGCCTGCCGCTGAGGTACCGGCGGCAGGGTCAGGACGAGCCGCCGCGGCTGCCTGCGGCCGCGGCGAGAAGATCCTCCTGATTGACGACGAACCGAGCCTGTGGCAGCTAGCCAGCCGGATCCTGACCCGCAACGGATACCAGGTCTGTGACGGTGCCACCGCTGCCGACGCGCTCAGCCTGGCCGGTGACCTGAAGCAGCCCATCGACCTGCTGCTCACCGACGCGATCATGCCCGACATGCTCGGCACCGAGGTCGCCGCCCGGGTGCGCGTCCTGCGTCCGGGCCTGCCGGTCCTGTACATGTCCGGATATGCCCGAGTGGTTCTTGACGCCGACGGTGCCCTCGGGCCTAATGTCGACTTCCTGGAGAAGCCGTTCTCCGAGGCAGAAATGGTCGCCCGGGTACGCCGGGCCATTGACGGTGCGGAACCAGACGGGCCGTTCGCGCCAAGCCGCTAAATCCTTTCTCTGTGTTATCATGTAATTACGTTTCGTATCTGCGAAGCTCCCGGCACCTCGGCGCCATTTCGCGGCACTGTTCGACTGGGTGATAACCGAAGGTGCGGATTCAGCCAAATGCCCAGATCGAGTGCGGAGAATACAGAAGATACCCGGTTAGCGGGATTCTCCCTGGACTTTTGGACCATGCCCAAGGAGGCAGCGTCGCCATGACCGACGAACTGCTGGGGGTTCCCATCCGGCTCCTGCTGGTCGAGGACGACCCAGGGAACGTCCTGCTCGCCCAGGAAGCGCTGAACGAAAGCAAGTACGACGTCACAGTCCACGACGTGCCTGACGGGGTGGCGGCGATGGCCTTCCTGCACCGCAAGCCGCCCTATGCTGATGCTGCCCGGCCCGACCTCATACTGCTCGACCTGAACCTGCCGAAAAAGGACGGGCGGGAGGTCCTGGAAGAGATCAAAGCCGATCCCGACCTGCGCAGCATCCCGGTCGTAATCCTCACGACATCCGGCGCGGAGAAGGACGTCCTTCGCAGTTATGATCTGCACGCCAATGCCTATGTGCAAAAGCCCCTCGACTTGGAGCAGTTCGTCATTGCAATCCAGACGTTCGACGAGTTCTTCCTCAACGTGGTCCGGCTGCCGCAGCGTTGACCGCCTTCGGCCACCGCACGGCAAGCGTTGCCAGCCAGGTGTAGAGCCCGCCATTTCTCTGTGTTACCATGTAATTACGTTTCGTATCTGCGAAGCTCCCGGCACCTCGGCGCCATTTCGCGGCACTGTTCGACTGGGTAATAACTGAAGGTGCGGGTTTGAGCCAAATGCCCAGATCGAGTGCGAAGAACAAAACCGGCCTCCGCGGTGTCTCACCGAACGTTCCGCGTCAGTCAACCGGGCCGGATGCGAAAGATCCCGGGTTATCGGGACTCTCCCTGGATTTCCGCATTCTGTTCGAATCATGGCCAGGAGCGTATCTGGTCCTGGACCCCGACTTAGTGATCATAGCGGTCAGTGACGCCCATCTGGCGGCCAGCATGACCAGCCGGTCAGACGTCATCGGCAAGGAGGTTTCCGAGGCATTCCCTGACAATCCCGATGACCCTGAGTCGGACGGGGCGGCCAGGCTGCGCGCCTCCCTCGACCGGGTTCGCCAGCACAAGGTGGCGGACACCATGCCCGTGCAGCAATACGACATCAGACGACCTGTATCGGGGGAGTTCGAAACCCGCTTCTGGAGCGTGATGAACTCGCCGGTGCTGGATCACAACAGAAATCTCCTCTACATCATCAACCGCGCGGAAGACATCACCGAATACATACGGCTCAAGGAGCGCCAGGGTCGGCAGCAGCCTCTCGACGAAGAACTCCAGATCCACGTCGACCAGATGGAGGCTGAGATCCTGGCTCGCGCGCTGGACCTGCAAGAGACTAACCATGAACTCCAGCGTCTGGCCGCGATCGTCGAGTATGCCGACGACGCGATCCTGACCAACGTTGCTGGCGTGATCACGAGCTGGAACGCAGGGGCAGTAAAGCTATACGGCTACACCGAACAAGAGGCTCTCGGCCAGCCGATGTCCATGCTCGTCCCGGCCGGCTACGACGATGAAGTGCCCGCGATGCTCGAGGAAACCGTCGCGGCCAGGAAGGCTGTGCTCGGCGACACCGTCCGGGTCCGCAAGAACGGAACCCTGGTTGACGTCTCCTTCGCGCTCTCACCCATCTTCAACGCAGCGGGCGAAGTCATCGAGGTGGCATCGATCTCCCGCGACATTACCGAGCGCAAGCGAACCGAGCATTCGCTGGTTGAGCGGAGCAGGCAGCTGGAGACGTCGAATAATTCGCTCGTCGTGCGGAGTCGGCAGCTGGAGACGTCGAACGATTCGCTGGTTGAGCGGAGTCGGCAGCTGGAGACGTCGAATAATTCGCTGGTTGAGCGGAGTCGGCAGCTGGAGACGTCGAATAATTCGCTGGTTGAGC
>Ga0210388_10003285_pt1 | contig 12683 bp, 11 predicted proteins | sample IncBWC19OmetaG_FD_155485 | JGI IMG/M metagenome (GOLD analysis project Ga0210388, IMG submission 155485) | Forest soil microbial communities from Barre Woods Harvard Forest LTER site, Petersham, Massachusetts, United States - Inc-BW-C-19-O ... | reverse complement strand
ACCAGGTGCTCATCGAAACCGCCTGTCCCGAGAAGGTAACTATTGGTGACCGAGTAATCATAGGGATACGTAGCACAATTCTTGCTCACTTTCAGGATTTGACGGGCGTGAGAATCGAAAACGACGTGTACATCGGGGCAGGTTCGATGATTCTGCCTGGTGTTACCGTCGGTGCAGGGGCAGTTGTCAGTGCGGGTAGTGTCGTCACCACATCCGTGCCTCCCATGACAGTGGTACGAGGCAATCCCGCAAGGCGAGTCGCAAAGTGCGGAATTCCGCTCGGCTCGCATACTTCGCGACTGGAGTTTATCAGGAGTCTCAAAAAAGTTGGAGAGAAGGCTGTGCAGGTGTAGCATTGCCTGGAATGAGAGGTGGAAAAGACGTGACAACTACCGGGGCGATCGCCAAAACAAACATGCCAATTGACGACATCATTTCGGAACTTCGGGCTTTCATCATCAAGCAGTTCGCTGTTCCGGAAAACGATGACTATTTTACGAACACAGTTGATCTTTTCAACTACGGCTACATTGATTCACTCGGCGCAGCCGAACTTACCAGTTTCGTTGAGACTCGCTTCGGGATCGGGTTCACTGATGCCGACTGGGCCAATGTCCCCCTAAGCAGCACGGAGGAGATTGCCCGGTTCGTATCCAAGCGCCAGCTGGGAGAAATATAAGATGTCCACTATTTCAGTAGCATTCGTCGAAGCCGATAAGGATTCCCGCGCACAGCTGGAGTATGCCTTGTCATTCGCCTCGCAAGAGATCATTTCCTATCGGATCAACGACGCGACTTCAACCATTGAGGCCGAAGTGGCCGATGAAGAGGCCGGCGCCAGGGCCTCCGAAAAGATTCAGGAACTGGTGCAGCGGTATGCCAACCCTGCTTTCGGTCTACCTAAGTCGGTTGACTTTCGACAGGAGCGCGATCTTCCGGTGAGGGATGCCTGGTCTGAATTATTGCGGCGTAGATGGGTGACTCCTGTCGGGGAGGGGCACGTTATTTTGCGGGGTCCGGCGGCTCAGCTTGCCGGGCTGATTGATTACAAGATCGAGCACATGTTCGCCGACACCTTTCAGGCGGAACGTGAGTATTACCCTGCGACCATCTTATGCAAGTCGCTGGACCGGATTCATCACTTCATTTCCTTCCCGGAACATATTGATTTTGTCGGTCACTTGCAGCGTGACCTAGGGGTCATTGATCAGTTCTCCGTGGAATGTAAGGAAAAAGGATGGTCACCTGACCTCACGGAAGGGAAGATGGCCAAAACCGATTTTGCCATTTGCCCATCGTGCTGCTACCACTGCTATGAAGGCATGGAAGATTGGAAGCTGGAAGCGCCCGGCCGCTGCACCACCATGTCGGTCGCCTGTCATCGCTATGAGGGCACGAATCATCGGACTATGAGCCGATTGCGGGCGTTCACACAACGCGACGTTGTGTGGGTTGGGCAAACGCCGTTTGTCATCGAGTCACGAGCAAAGGCTGAAGGATTGATTGTTGAATGGGCCAAGGATTGGGAGTTGTCGGGCACCTTGGAGACCGCCAACGATATGTTCTTCACTGATGACTACAGCATTAAAGCTTCATTCCAGCGCCAGCAGCAGGCCAAGAAGGAATTGCGGCTTCACATCCCCTTCGAGATGCAGGCTATCAGTGTATTCTCGTCGAATTTCCATGCCATGACCTTTGGCAAGGCGTTTAACATCACCCTGGGCGGCAGGCCGGCCACCAGCGGATGCATCGGATGGGGCATTGAGCGCTGGGTCTACGCCATCTTCAGTCAGTTTGGGCTTGATTTCGATAAATGGCCTGCCGCGCCGAAGCACGAGTTCGCGGCCTACCAAGCTGCAACACGCAGACCATCGGGCTCGCCAAGTTCGTGAATCTCATCCAGCGCTGAAGCGTCACAGAAAGTTCCATTAGTACGTGGAAAACTAGGAATGTCGCCCGCATCTGCCACGGTAATCGTTGTAATTGGTATTCTGGGCCTCTTTTGGCTAGACCGTGACGTCAAGCTACGGACCTCAGCAGCGCTGTGGATTCCCGTAGTCTGGCTGGCGATCGCCTGTTCGAGGCCCGTGTCCTCGTGGTTCAGTACGGGTTCGTCTGGAATCACAGTCGACCAGTTTGTCGATCGAGTTATGGACGGGAGCCCGACGGACCGGTTGGTGTTCACTTGTTTGTTGGCAGCCGGAATAGTCGTGCTTTTGGGGAGAGCCAGGCAGGTCGGTAACATTCTGCGGGCGAATAGGTTAATACTATTTTGTTTCTTATATTTTGCAGTGAGTCTCATCTGGTCCGACTACCCGGATGTCGCGTTCAAACGTTGGGCAAAGCTCGTTGGTGACTTCGTGATGGTCTTGATCGTCCTGACAGACCGTCAACCTCTCGAGGCGATACAGCGACTTTTGGCGAGGCTGGCTTTCGTTCTAATCCCGCTTTCCATTTTATTCATCAAGTACTACCCGCAGTTGGGAACCGCATACAGTCAGTGGACCGGAGGCGCGATCTACACAGGTGTTACCACGAACAAGAACACTCTTGGGGTAATCTGCCTGTGTCTTGGGCTGGGAGCCTCATGGCGCATTCTCACTATCTACGGCGACCGAGGGGTCCCCGGACGGTTCCGACGTTTGATCGCTCAGGGAGTCATCTTGGCGATGATGCTGTATCTCTTTCGGCTGATGGATTCTATGACATCCCTAGCGAGCTTCCTGATGGCTCTTTGCCTGCTCTTGGCGACGAGATCTCGTCTGGCTGTTGAAAGGCCGGCAGTCATACACTTGCTTGTTGCGTCCATGTTGGCTGTTTCCGTCTCCGTGGCATTCCTCGGAGTCAGCCCGAATACGTTACGGGCAATGGGGCGCAATCCGACGCTCACCGACCGTACCATGCTCTGGGGAAATTTGCTCGGACTGGTCCAAAACTCATGGTTCGGGACGGGTTTCGAAAGCTTTTGGCTTGGACCGCGGCTCGGGGAGATGTGGCGGCTGAGTGGGTTCGTGGTGAACGAGGCTCATAACGGCTACCTCGAGGTCTTCTTGAACCTGGGATGGATGGGGGTGGCCTTGCTCGCGACCGTTATAGTAACAGGGTACCGAAAAGTATTCGGTGCCTGGCGGACAAATGGCCTTAAAGCGGACCTCAGTCTCACCTATTTCTTCGTTGGGCTGGTCTACAACTTTACCGAGGCAGCGTTCTTCAAGATCCAGGCCCCAGCTTGGATATTCTTTCTTTTGGCAATAACGAGTGTGCCCGTCATTTCGTCGAGTACCGTACGAACAAAGGCGCAGGAACTTCCGACTACGGGCCCGGTGGGCCAAGAGCATGAACAGCCAGCGTTCAGTGAACACCAACAATACCGAGACTTTCAATGGCTCTGAGGCGCCTCGATCAAAATGTCACTTAACTGCACATCTTCGCGCCGAACGGCAGCAATTGGAGGGAACTAAGGCCGACAGAAGACATGTATCGATAGGAGGAGAGACAAACCGTTTTGATGAAAGGCACACCACGGGGACGCGAACAGTCGAGGGAAAGATAACTCGGAGAACGTGAAGGACTAAGACTGCAGCAAGATGGTTCCCAACAGATACCAATGTTGAGACAAAAGGCCAAGCAAGAATGAACTTTCCAGTTGTGCCCTCCCGCGAAACCTCAGGTCCGGAGGTCAAGTCTTTGAGTCCGACGACAGGTGGAATCCGAGTGGCGCTGCTAACCGGCGCATTTGATCGACCCTATATGTTCGGCTTGACGATGGCGCTCGCTCCGATGGGTGTATCCCTGGACGTGGTCGGCGGCGATAACGTGGACGGTCCTGAGATGCACAGCACCTCCGGTCTCAGATTTTTGAATTTTCGAAAAAGCGCGAATGCACCAAGCTTTGCTTCGAAGGTTTCTAGCATCCTATTGTATTACGCGCGCCTAATAAAGTACGCAGCAGCCGATGAACCCAAGATCATTCATATCTTGTGGAATAGCAAATTCGAGCTATTCGATCGAACTCTGCTCATGATTTACTACAAACTGTTGGGCAAGAAGATCGTTCTGACAGCACACAATGTGAACGCGGGGAAGCGAGATTCCAATGATTCGCGGCTCAATCGTCTTACTCTCCGAATCCAATACATGCTCACGGATCATATCTTTGTGCATACGGAAAAGATGAAGCAAGAGCTGGTGCGGGATTTTAAGATAAAAGATGGAGCAGTCACGGTCATTCCTTTTGGAATCAATAATTCTGTGCCTAACACACAGCTGACTCCTTCGCAAGCGCGGGAGCGCCTCGGTATCAGAGACAATGAAAAGGCAATCCTATTTTTCGGTGCGCTCCGACCATATAAGGGCCTCGAATATTTAGCCGACGCGTTTCTCCTGCTCGCGGCCAACTACCCAGAATATCGATTGATCATCGCCGGCGAGCGTAGGAAAGAGTCCGGGAAGTACGTGGACGACATCCTACAGAAGTTCGGTCACGACCTCACCTGTGGGCGAGTTATCCAGCAGATTCAATATATTCCGGATAACGAAACTGAGCTATATTTCAAGGCAGCGGACGTCTTGGTTTTGCCTTACATACACGTCTTTCAAAGTGGTGTTCTGTTCTTGGCATATAGCTTCGGCTTGCCGGTAGTCGCCACGGACGTTGGATCCGTAAGGGACGAGATAGTCGATGAAAGGACGGGCTTTTTATGCAAACCGCGTGATCCCGTTGACTTGGCCAGAGGGTTGAATAGGTATTTTGAAAGTGACCTGTTCAAGAGCTTAGAGAGTCGGCGACAGGATATACGGGATTATGCCAACGCTAAGCATTCATGGCAGATCGTCGGGGATGTGACCAGAAACGTTTATTCGGAATTGTTAGGCGTGAGGAAATGAAACCACCCCTGGTTTCGATTCTTATTCCCGCGCACAACGCTGAAGAATGGATTGGGGAAACGATTCGCTCGGCGATGGCCCAGACATGGGGACGAAAGGAGATCATCGTAGTTGATGACGGCTCTAGCGATCGCACCTTCGCCCTTGCCCGCCGGTTCGAATCTAAGTCTGTGCTCGTTATCACGCAGAAGAACCTGGGTGCTTCGGCGGCTCGAAACAAGGCCTTTTCACTCAGCAAGGGAGACTACATCCAATGGCTGGATGCGGACGATCTTCTAGCGTCTGACAAGATTGCACGACAGATGGAGGTGCCAGGGCCAATGAGAGGCGGACGAACGTTGCTCTCCGCATCTTGGGGACATTTCATTTATCGGGCACGCAGGGCACGTTTCATTCCCACGCCTCTGTGGTGCGATCTTTCTCCAGCGGAGTTTCTGTTACGCAAGTTGGAGCAAGGGCAGTTCATGCAAACAGCGGTGTGGTTGGTGAGTCGCGAACTGACCAACGCCGCTGGCCCATGGAACACTACAATAACTTTAGACGACGACGGTGAGTATTTCTGTCGTGTGCTGCTTGCAAGCGATGCTATTCGATTCGTGCCGGAAGCGAGGGTATACTACCGGCTAGCTGGGACCGCTAGCCTAAGTTACGTAGGTCAATCGAATCAGAAATTGGAGTCGTTGTGGCGATCAATGCAACTTCATATTCGCTATGTGCGGTCCCTGGGTGACAACGAAAGAATTCGGGCTGCATGTGTGAGCTACTTACAGAGATATCTCATCTCTTTCTATCCGCAGCGACCTGATATTATCGAAGAGATGCACCTGATTGCAAGGGATTTGGGGTGGCAATTGGAAACTCCAAGGTTGCCTTGGAAGTACTCGTGGATTAAGCCAATAGCTGGTTTGCATTCGGCCAAGTGCGCTCAGCTGTTTCTGCCACACCTGAAATGGTCGTTCATACGGTGTTGGGACAAGTTGGCGCGTCGCGTCGAGCAGCGAGGGGTAGTTAAGGATTTGGGATATGAAATATAAGAGCAGGCCTGGGCCTCTCTGAATCCGGGATGGGAATAGCATGAGACATGCCGTAGATGAAAACACATGTCTTTTTGTTTACATTATCAGATGGGCCTACGTTCCTTCAGCGTGCAGAAACTGGTAGATTCCGCCATGGTCAACTAGGGTTCCCATACTATGGTCCAAAAGAGTCATGAGTACTACAATGGGTGTCGAGGAATGCTTTCAAGGCCCTCCCTCTGTGTAAAGTGCTTATGTCAAACCGAAAGCCTAAGATGCTCAACCTGGTAGGCGTCCCCCCTGCCCTCGCCTCCGCGCATCGAGTTCTCATTCCAATTCTTCTTGTTGTCCGCGTCTTTGGCGCCTGCACCGGGTCCTCTCCCACCTGGACCTCGACCGCCGACTCAAGCTCGGTGGGGACCTGCATCTCGAACGCGTCCTCCGGGGACCTCATTAATGTCAGCGGCACGGCGACTTGGAGTGCATCTGTTACGATCCCGAACAGCAAGAATCTGATTCTCTCGGGTGGCGGCAACGCGACGATTACGAATGTTAGTATCACGATCAACTCGGCCGCGACAGGCGCAGGAAGCCGAGTGACAGGCTTCATCTTTAACGGGAATTACAGCACGAACCCCGCGATCACGACCAACGGCTGCGGAGGGCTCGCGAGCTGTGGGGGAACAGTTACCGTTCCTTATCGCATCGACAATAATACCTTCAATGACACTCCGGACTCCGTTAACTTCATAAGCGTCTCTGGTAACGGGCCGGGGCTTATAGACCACAACACGTTCAATGGTGGCGGGGCTTCCGAGATGATTCACAACATGGGAGTGGACGCCACGGGATGGACGAGCAATGCAACGCCGGGAAGTCCATACATGGTCTACATCGAAACCAACACGTTCAGTTATCCAGCCAGCGGGAGCCCCGCTTATGCTTACGGCACGATGGCGATTGAATCTTATTATGGCTCTCAGAACGTGTTCCGTTACAACACGCTGAATATGTGCGGTCTTGATCAGCACGGAACCCCAGGGAACGTCTGGGCTCGGTGGTGGGAGATCTATGATAATACATTCACGACAAACGTGGCGAACGCCAACGAGGGAACGTACATTACGCTACGCGGCGGCAGTGGCGTAGTATTCGGGAACAGCCATTCTGGGACCGACGGAGCGAGTTGCTGCGGAATCGACATCTGGGTTGAATGCGTTAACCCGGGCCAGCAATGCACCTCTGGAGCGACATATCCCCAGCTTTATCAGGTAGGGCGTGGTATTAGCGAGAGCCTGAGTCCCGCGTACTTGTGGGCTAACACCGATCCGCAGCAGAGCGGAGGTGCAATGCTGGTTAGCTCCGAAAGTCCGCTGGCTCAATTGAATAGGGACTACTATAGTTCAGTGACTCAACCCTCAAGTCTAAAGCGTTGGGAACTCACTACGGACACTTCCAGCACGACTTATAGCTACACACCTTTCACGTATCCCTACCCGCTTACTTCCGCCGGTCTTCCAAATCCAGCCGGTACGGCGGACGCGCAACCTCCGACGACTCCAACCAATCTGGCGGCCACGGCTGTCTCCTCCAGCCAGATCAACTTGACCTGGACCGCTTCGACCGACAATGTCGGCGTTACCGGCTACAAGGTCTACCGAAATGCCTCCCAGGTGGGTACGTCGGCAACTAACAGCTACTCTGATACCGGCCTTACGGCGTCAACAAGTTATAGTTATACGGTCTCGGCGTATGATGCGGCAGGAAATAATTCATCTCAATGCGCCTCTGCGAGCGCGACTACGCAAGCCGGGGTGGTCGACACCCAACCGCCTACTGTTCCGACGAGCCTTTCCGCCACCGCGGTTTCTTCGTCTCAAATCAACTTGTCCTGGACCGCTTCCACCGATAATGTGGGGGTCACCGGCTACAAGATCTACAGAAACGCCGCGCAAGTTGGTACGTCGGTAACGAACAGCTACTCTGATACAGGGCTTGTCGCGTCGACAACTTACTCTTACACTGTTTCTGCGTACGACGCGGCTGGCAATAATTCGGCGCAATCAACTTCCGCGAGCGCTACGACACAGGCGCAAGCCACGGCTGCTTTTATTCCTTCGACCCGCACAATTGATTGGACCCACGCCGGCATTCCAGGCGGGATACCCAGTGCCAGTTGGCCGATCTATGCGACGTTATCCCCTAGCGGTGGCGCTGACGATAGTGTGGCGATCCAGACTGCGATCAATAATGCACCGGCCGGATCGGTGATCTTTCTCAATCCGGGCACGTACACCCTCCACAGAAGCTCCATAGTTTGTTACGGAAAAAGCGACGATTACGCCACCGGCGTTTATGAGGCAGGCTTGTGCCTTACGGATAAGTCTGTTGTGCTGCGCGGCTCTGGACCAAATCAGACTGTTTTACAATATGGAGACGGCGCTGGCATCATTAGCATGGGTCAGACATACCTGTCGTCGTCCAGTGTCGTTTTCATCCCGGTTACCTCCACCGCTTCGAAAGGCGCTACGCAACTGACCTTGCAGAACACCACTGGGATTACTGTCAACAGCTACGTGGTAGTCACTCAAACCAATCCGACTGACCCGGCGGATGGCAACCCGCTCGTGGATACTACTGGCTATACCGGAGCGTGCAGCTACTGCGGGCACGATCTTCCGAACACTGTCATGACTCAGATCGACAAGGTCACGGCCATCAGCGGCAACCTCATCACGCTGGAACGGCCGTTGTATTTTAACTACACGAACTCCCCTCAAGTCTATCATTTGCCCATGATTGAAAATGTGGGGTTAGAGAGTTTGCGGGTGATCGGCACGGCCGAGTCCGGCACCGCCCTCGAGTATAAGAACATCAATCTGGAAGCCTGCGCTCATTGCTGGGTGCACGACGTTGAGTCAGACTGGGCCGTGGATAAATCAAATATCTACCTGTCGGATGTGTACGCCAGCGAGATCAGCAACAATTATCTCTACGAGGCCTTTAACCACGATAGCGGCGCAGATTACTCACTGTTGCTGGAGTTCAGAAACTCGGAAAACTTGATCCAGAACAACATCATCCGCAGGGCTCGACACTCGACGCCGCAGAGCGGAAGTAGCGGCAACGTGTACGCGTATAACTACGAACTGGATGCTTACATGGGCGAATATCCCAATTCGCTGCCAGAGACCGAAGGACATGCCGCTCATCCGTTCATGAACCTGTGGGAAGGGAACGTGACGCCGAATTGGGAGTTCGACTTTGCCCACGGGAGCAGCAGCCATAACACAATGTTCCGGAACTATATCGACATGACCTCGACAAATCCGAATACCGGAAACCCTATGACAGGCGCTCTGATCGCTATCAATGTTGCGTACTACAGCAACTACGAGAACGTGGTCGGCAACGTGCTTGGCGCTTACGGCTCTACCTGCAGGGCCACTGCCTATGAGACAGATGCGGACGCTGCGGAGGTCAATGGGGTGATTTATCAACTTGGATATTGGGACGATGGCGGAGATCCTTCTCCGAATCTCACGCTCTCAGCAAAAGTTGGACAGACCATTCTGCGGGGAGGGAACTGGGACTGTGTTACTAACTCGACAGTTTGGAGTTCTAATGTCCCAAGTGGTAGTCTTGCCTCCAGTTATCTTGGGCAGCAGACTTTGCCTATTTCCCTCTTTCTGTCGGCGGAGCCAAGCTGGTTTACGCTGAGTGGCGCCACCTGGCCACCAATAGACCCAGCTGCAACCACAAAAGTGACTCCACTTCCCGCTCAGCTCTGTTATAACAGCGGTCCAAAGGTCGGGGCTGCATTTAATCCTGCAGCGTGTTACGAGGGCGCGAACACACAAGCCCCGGCGGCTCCCACCGGTCTGTCGGTGACCGTTCACTAATCATATTCGCTTAGACCATTAGTTTCCCGGCCAATCCGTTAGACAGGAGTTGTGGCCGCTTTAGCTAACCCCGTGAACAAAACTGCGTTTGTAACCGGCTCTGAGGGATTTATCGGATCCCATCTGGTCAAGTTTCTCCAGAAGAAGAGGTGGAATGTAATCGGAGGTTACCGTTTGCACGGAACCAACTCATTCCCGAAGCTGGACAAACTGGAGTTTGTTCAGTGCGATTTGCGTAATGGCCAGCGTGTTGAGCAACTTATCAAGAAGTATGAACCGACTCATATCTTCCACCTGGGGGCCCAAAGCCTGCCTACTGTATCATGGGCCGATCCGCAGGGAACCTTCGAATCGAATATTCTTGGCTCGCTCCACCTGTTCGAAGCGGTTCGACAGATGAAACGTCCAGCCGTGGTTGTTTCTGCCTGTTCGAGCGCTGAGTATGGCCATGTACCACCTTCTGCGATTCCGGTTACAGAGGAGCAGCCACTCCACCCGTTGCATCCTTACGGCATCAGTAAAGTGTGCCTGGACCTGCTGGCACGAGAGTACTTTCTCGACTACAACCTGCCCGCAGTGAACCTCCGACTCTTTAATACGACCGGTCCGGGAAAGACCAACGATGCGCCGTCGGATTTCGTTCGACAGTTGATCCGAATCAAGAAAGGCCTGCAGCCACCTGTAGTAGACGTGGGCAACCTGACACCGCGACGCGCTTTTCTGGATGTTAGCGACACGGTGCGTGGATTCTACTTAGCGGCGGTAAAAGGGAAACGTGGCGAAGCCTATAACTTGTGTGCGGCCACGACACATGAAGTGGGTCACCTGCTGCGGACCGCGATACGACTGGCCGGTGTCAAGGCCGAGATCCGGCAGGCCGCCCATCTGATGCGGCCCTCGGACGAAAAGATCATTTTTGGCAGCACAGAAAAGATCCACAAAGACACCGGTTGGAAGCCGGTGCGAACGGTTGAGCAGACCCTGCTTTCGATGTTGGAGCATTGGGATCGAGTGATGTAGGGAACCCGGACCGGCCCGCTTCTGTGTGGCCCTGTCGCGATGTTCAATATTCCAGCAGTTCTGTTGGTTGGCGGCAAGGGAACTCGTTTGCGTTCGGTTTTGCGGTCTACCCCAAAGCCCTTGGCCGCCCTAGGTGACATGTCGTTCCTGGAACTGCTGGTTCGGCAATTTCAATCTCAAAGGTATACACCGTTTGGTAAATGTGCACGGGATTTATGGCGAACCAGATCGAGAGTGCGTTCGGTGACGGTAGCACATGGCGAGTCGAGATTGAATACTCGAGGGAAAAACGTCCCATTGGGCACCGCGGGAGCAGTAAAACTCGCTGAGCGTCATTTGCAGCAAACTTCCGATTTTTTTGTGATGAATGGTGACTCGTTCCTTGATGTCGATTTCAATGATCTCCTGCAGCTGCATCGAGATCGGCGCTCGCTCGCGAGCATCACCGGGTTGCACTTCCGGGATGCCAGCCGGTACGGAACCCCGCAGATAGCCGCAAGGGGCAAGGTGACAGGGGTTCACCGAAAAAACGGGCCTAAGCGCTCCGGGGCTAATCAACGCAGGAGTCTACATTTTTGAACGCGCAATCCTCGATTACATCCCCGAGGGCCTGGCGAGCCTTGAGAGAGACGTTTTTTGTCAAATCCTGCAGCATGGAGTTTACGCATTGGAGCGCTGCGGGATGTTTATTGACATTGGAGTTCCGGAATGCTACGCACGGGCGCAGGTCCTCAGCAAGCAGCTCCGCGAGGCCGCATTCCACCGATAAAGGTGATTTTTTAGCATGGCGCTAATGACACGTAACAGTGAGTTATTGCAGCAGGTCGACCGATCCATCCAGGCATCTAACGTGGTGAAGCAGAAGCTGCTCGACAGCCCCGAGATTTTGTCGGCGGGTGCCGAAGTGAGCGACATCCTGATCGAAGCGATTAAGAAAGGGAACAAACCCATCTTATTCGGCAACGGCGGCAGTGCCGCAGATGCTCAACACATCGCCGCGGAATTTGTGGGGAGGTTCGCACTCGATCGGCCGGCTATGCCTGCGTTGGCATTGTCCGCCAACACGTCTTGTGTAACTGCGATCGGCAACGACTATGGTTTCGACCGCGCCTTCGCGCGCCAAGTTGAAGCTTTGGGCCGCCCTGGCGATGTGGCTATCGGAATTTCTACCAGCGGGAACTCGGCCTCCAGGCGCTGCTGGCTGCCGGCAAAATGGGGCTGCACACGGTGGCGCTAACCGGAGCCGGTGGCGCCAAATTGAGAGGCGCGGTAGATCACTGTATTTGCGTCCCGTCGAAAGACACGCCACGTATTCAGGAATGCCATATACTTATTGCGCATATCATCTCGGAACTGGTAGAGTAAGCGATTTTCTGTGAGCAAAGCTGCGTTTCTAGACCGTGACGGAGTCATTAATCGGAAAGCGAAGCAGGGTGACTACGTAACCCGTTGGGAAGAGATGTATATTCTTCCTGGAGTGGCGGCTTCGATCACTCTGCTCAACCGGGACGGCTTTCGGGTAATAGTCGCGAGCAATCAGCGTTGCGTGGCCAAAGGGCTTATCACCATCGCCGAACTCGAGCAGATGCACTAACAAATGTGCGCTTATCTGGCAGCCTCTGGACGACGATCGATTCAATTTACTACTGCGCACGTGAAGCCAAGCCTCCTTGCACTCCCCGGAAGCCAGCTCCCGGGATGCTGCTGACCGCGGCACGCGAGCATCACCTGGATCAGGCGAATTCGTGGATGATCGGCGATTCCGGAATTGACGTAGCCGCCGGCCGCAACGCCGGATGCAAGACCGCTCGGCTAATGAGGATCGCAGAAAGCTATAGTGAGAGCGCGAATGTGATCG
>Ga0210388_10003283_pt1 | contig 12688 bp, 9 predicted proteins | sample IncBWC19OmetaG_FD_155485 | JGI IMG/M metagenome (GOLD analysis project Ga0210388, IMG submission 155485) | Forest soil microbial communities from Barre Woods Harvard Forest LTER site, Petersham, Massachusetts, United States - Inc-BW-C-19-O ... | reverse complement strand
CAGAACTTTTCGGGGCGCCCAGACCGATCCCTGATTCACAATCCGAATCGCCTGCGCAAACTCCGCCGGTGTCGCTGCCTCGTCGACGTAGCCTTTGGCTCCCGACGCGATCGCTTTCAGAATGGTCGCCTCGTCGATTCCGGAGCCGGTCACGATGATGCGCAAATCCGGTCGTGTAGCCTTCAGACTGGCCATCACATCAAACAGGTTTTGTCCGGAGCGGTTGCCGAGCAGGATGAGATCGACGCCTTGCAGCGTGCTGATCTCGGGCAATCCCGCGGAGATGAGTTCGAACTCGGGCTCGGAGTCGAACAATGCGCGGAACCCAACAAAGCGCAATGGATCGCTTTCCACCACCGCGATTCGGATTACTGGTTTTCTGGCTACTGCTGCTTTCATAGGTATCCCTGTAGGGTTAGATTCTTCTATCCAGCATATTAATAATTCGGCACTATGCAAAGAGAAGGTGACCGCAGGGAAATTACGGGAGTAACATGGAAATCATGAGGCTGGACGCTGTATTGGCCATCGAAGTCGCCTCCAAGTGGCGCCCGTTCTCGCACCCGCACGCCACTAGAGCCTTATTCCCCAGGAGAACCTGTTCGCATGACTGAAATCACCGCTTGTATACACAGATCGGCCCGAGCTTGGTTTATCTTCACCGCACTGCTCTTGGCCGCGTGCTCACTGTGCGCGCAGGACGCTGCGTCGGCCGCAGCCCAAGCTTCGCCGGCAGGTCCAGCGTATCAGCCCAAGTTTCCTGGAGACCCTGCGCGTTCTGACTCCGAAGCCGCAGCGCTCGCCTACATGCGGGTCGTGATCCGCGCCCAACACCAGTTCAGCAAGCAGTACGACCACTTCGCGCTCACCCTCGCCGAACTGGTGCATTCCGGATCGTTTACCAAACGCATGGTCAATCCCGTCCGCGGCGACTACACCGCCAGCTTCCAGGGAAAGAAAGACAGCTACATCCTCACCATGACGCCGAGAAATCTCGACCCGCAGCACCGATCGTTCTACGCCGAAGATGACGGCAAAATTCACGCCGACGAAAGCAAACCCGCCGACGGAGATTCTCCCGTCGTGAAGTAGCAGTAGAACTGAACTGAAAATGAAAAGAAAACCAGATGGGTCAAGAAAAGTAGATAGTTGCCTATCGATGAACTAGGGCTGATCTTCGCTTTCCGCGATCACTTCCAACTGCAGCGTCTTCCGATCCCCTTCGCTCACTCGCAGCCCGGTTCCCTGCCCCTCATAGGCTTTCAGAAACTCTGGATTGTAATAAGCCTCGCCGTCCACGCTCTCCCAGGCGAACAGCGTGAACTCGCCCGGCGGCACGCCGTGCAGCGTGAAGTGTCCGCTCTGGTCGCTGACCGTCCGCTGATAGCGGTCAATGCGGGTGCGCAACCGCGCTTCCGGCACCGCCACGATCACCGCATCCGCAACCGGAGCGCCCTTGTGGTCGGTAACGACTCCATCGACAACGGCGCCATTCGCACTGGCGATCAGGTCCAGCACCATCGACCCGCCACTCACGCTGAGTCCTGAATCATTGTCATTGCCCGCCGATTTCAGAAATACGTCCGTGTGAGCGCCGCCATCACCCGCGAGTTGTACGAAATAGTTTCCCGGCGGAACTCTCTTCCATTCGAAACTTCCGTCCGCCGACACGTGTGTCAGTGGAGAAAATCCGTCTCCTGATGAGAAGGTATTAAACATTTCCTCGCCATCGAACGGACGCAGCGCGAGAAAAATCTGGCTGGGATTGATCCTGCCGCCGATGCCTTTGCTGTCAAACCGCAGGCGGCCTCGAATCCATGCTCCGCTTTGCGGCGCCAGGCGCAGCCCTTCCACGTTGTTTGACTCCACCTGCAACGATTGCCGCGCCATCATCGGCTCTGCCGCGTTGTCCACCGTAGCCAGGATCGTGTACGCACCCGGCGCGACATCGCGAATCACGAAACTGCCGTCCGCATGCATTTCAGCACCGTTGAGTACGAGGCTGAAATCGCGCGACTGCAGCATGATCACCGCCGAAGCCCGCGGCGGCAGATTCACCACCGAGCCTCTTATGCTCAGGCTGGGACTGGGCGTCAAAGAAAAATTCACCGGAATTTCGTCGCCCGCATGCAATGGAACCGGCGCCGCCTGGCTGCGATCCGCCGTGCCGGGATAGTACGTCGTTTGATACGACGTCGGATACGACGTCCGAGAAGTGCCGCCCGCCGCCTGGTCCGCTGTGCCCGCGTTCCCAGGCTCCGCCGAAATCGCCGCGCCCGCCGTCTCGATCAGGCTCTTGAAATCCGGCGGCGGACTCACCGAAACAAAGTAATTGCCTGAGGCCAGCCCCGCGACCCGGTACTCGCCGAGATCGTTGGTGCGGTCGGCGCTCACTTGTTCCCATCCGCTGTGGCCGGACGCGAACGTCTGACGCATCACCGCCACCTGCGCGTTCGGCAAAGGCTCGCCGTCTTCGTCGGTCACCCGTCCCCGGACCACTGCGGCCGCCTGCAGCCGAATGTGCAGATCTTTCAATTCCTGCCCGGCGGCAACTGTCAGAACCCGCCCCTCCGTCCGGCTGCGATGTTTATCGACATCGAGGAAACCGGTGCGCTCGGTGAAAAGATGATAGCGTCCCGGCACAACGCCTTCGATGTGAAACGCGCCATCCAGTCCCGTGACAGCCGTGTAGTTTCCGCCTTCGGCCTGGTTCTCGGCGATCAACTCAATCAACGCCTTCTTCACCGGATCGCCACTGGGATCCTTGGTGACGACGCCATCCACCATCGCGCGGGTCGCAGGCTTCCCGGCTGCGCCCAAGGGGCTCTGAGCCAGGGCGCAGGCGCCCAGCAGAAGGATCGAGAGAGCTGCGAAGCCTTGCTTCATGGATTCGATCGGGAGACGACGGAAATGCTCAATAGCCGGGAGGATCGGCCAAGCCGTATTTTACCCCGGAAGAGACGATGTCCAAAGCATAGTCTTCTGGCGTTTCTCTGGGAAGCTTCGTGCCTTTGTGGTTATGACGTTTCCCGGCCAGCAAGCCACTTCTTGACAAACTACGCCCAGTCTCATATATTTCGATGGTTGTCTAATTATATGTCGATCTAACTATGGCTCCTTCCTCCAACAAGGCGTTCAAGGCCCTAGCTGACCCTACCCGCCGCGAGATTCTCAGCCTGCTGCGCCGCGGCGAGAAGACGGCTGGAGACCTGGCAGAGCGCTTCGACATGACCAAGCCCACTATGTCGCACCACTTCGCGGTTCTGAAGGACGCCGACCTGCTCACCAGCCGCCGCGACGGCCAGCAGATCTGGTACGGCTTGAATACCACCGTCGTACAAGACCTGATGGCCTGGGCCATGAACCTGATGCGGGGCGGCGAAGAACAACTGGAAGAAAACCCGTCCGGTGAAAAAACTCCGCCGGAATCACACCCAGAAGAAGACGAAAAATGACGACCACACAGAAATATTATCTTGGCGCCGCAGCAACAATCCTGGCGGCTCTGGCCGGAACCATCGTGGCCTACCCGCACCTGCCGAGCATCGTCCCCATGCACTGGGACGCGCAAGGCAACATCAACGGCTGGGGGCCGAAGTCTTCCCTGTTTCTTTTCGGGCCCGGCCTGATGCTGTTCATCGTGCTGCTGTTCGCCGCCCTGCCCTGGCTCTCGCCGAAGAGATTCGAGGTCGATTCCTTCCGCCAAACCTACCTCTACATGATGATCGCGGTCGTCGCCATGCTGGCTTACTTTCATCTGCTGGTGCTGGCCTCGGCGCTCGGGATGGCTCTCGATATGAGCCGCGCCATCATGGGCGGTATCTCGCTGTTGATCGCGCTGCTGGGCAATGTAATGGGAAAAGTGCGACAGAATTTTTTCATCGGCATTCGCACTCCGTGGACCCTCGCCAGCGAGCGGGTATGGAACGCGACACACCGCTTCGCCGCCAAAACCCTCTTTATCGGGGGTCTGCTGGGTCTGCTGGCAGTGATTGTGCGGGCGCCGTTCTGGGTGCCGCTGGCCACGATTCTGGTTGGGTGCTTAATCCCCGCCGTGCAGTCTCTGGTTCTCTACAAACAGCTGGAGCGCCGCGGCGAACTGTAACCAGTTCATTTCGTAACCGGGCCCGTGACAGAAAAGAAAGCATTAAGATGACTCGCCCACGGAGGGGCGAACGCATGAAGCGCATCCTGATTTTCGCATTTCTGATAATCGCAGCAGCCCTCGCGCAAGCCCAGGACGTCGCCGGCGACTGGCAAGGAACCCTCAACACCGGCGCTGGAGAGCTTCGACTCGTCCTGCATATCACAAAAAGCGCGAGTGGCGATCTCAAAGCCACGCTCGACAGCGTCGATCAGGGCGTGAACGGCATCCTGGTGAGTTCGATCGCGCTCAAGAGTTCCAAGCTGAGCCTTGGCATCGACGCCGTCCACGGTACCTATGAAGGCACGGTCGCCGCGGATGGCAAGACGATTTCAGGAACCTGGTCGCAGGGCGCGCCGCTGGCACTCGACTTCAAACGCGCGACCGCGCCCATCAAGACCGAGCACAAGCCCGCCAAGCCTTCCGACATCGACGGCACCTGGTCCGGCACCATCGACACCGGCTCCGCGAAACTGCGCATCGTCTTCCACATCGTCAACACCGAAGACGGCCTGATCGCGACCATGGATAGTCCCGACCAGAACCTGAAAGGCATGCCGATGACCAGCGTCACCCGCGATGGCGCCTCCATCAAGATTGAAGCGAAGCAGATTGGCGCGACATTTTCCGGCAATCTCTCCGCTGATCTATCCTCGATCGACGGCAAATGGTCGCAAGGCGGAGCCGAGATCGCACTACAGGTCAAGCGTGAGAAAGCCCAGGCTGAGATCGAGGGCAAGCCAGCCGCGCCCCCTGACGTCGCGCCTTCTGACATCGATGGTCCCTGGATCGGCACGCTCGACACCGGCACGCTGCGCTTGCGCATCGTATTTCGCATCGCTAACAAGCAGCAAGGCCTGACCGCCGTTCTCGATAGTCCCGATCAGGGGATGCTGGGGCTGCCGGGAACCGCCGTCTCCCGCGAGGGTTCGTCTCTGACGATCGCGACCAGCCAGATCGATGGAAGTTTCACGGGACAGATCGCCGCCGACGTCGCCTCGATCGACGGCACCTGGACTCAACGCGGGCACAGCTACCCGCTTGCACTCAAGCGCCTGAAGAACGAAGCCGAACTCGAACTGAAGCGTCCGCAGAATCCGGTCAAGCCGTATCCGTACCGCGAGGAGGAAGTCTCGTACGAAAATAAACAGCAGAACATCACCCTCGCCGCGACCCTCACCATTCCTCAGGGCAAAGGACCGTTCCCCGCCGTGGTCCTCATTACCGGCTCAGGTCCGCAGGACCGCGACGAGAGCCTGCTCGGGCACAAACCGTTTCTGGTTCTCTCGGACTACCTCACGCGCCACGGCATCGCGGTCTTGCGCGCCGACGACCGCGGCACCGCCAAGTCGACCGGCAATTTCAAGACCGCCACGACCGCCGATTTCGCCACCGACACCGAAGCCGGCGTCGCCTATCTGAAAACGCGTCCTGAAGTTGACGCTCACAAGATCGGCCTGATCGGCCACAGCGAAGGCGGAGTCATCGCGCCCATGGTCGCCGCCCGCAACAAAGATGTCGCCTTCATTGTGATGATGGCCGGCACCGGCGTCCCGGGAGATCAGATTCTGGTTGCTCAAAACGAGGCCATTCAAATCGCGAGCGGCAAGACTCCCGCAGAAGCTGCCAAAGACGCCGCCAAAGAAGCCCAGATGCTCAAACTGGTCGAGACCGAAAAGGATCAAGCCGCGCTCGAGAAAGAACTGAAAGAAAAAATGACGGGCGACGTACCCGAAGCGCAGATCGGAATGCAGATCAAGCAGATCACTTCACCCTGGATGCGTTTCTTCCTGACCTACGATCCCGCCGTGGCCCTGCGCAAAGTCACCTGCCCCGTCCTCGCCATCAACGGCGCGCTCGACAAGCAAGTACTGCCCAGCCAAAATCTGACGCCCATCCGCAAAGCGCTGCAGGAATCCGGCAACCAGCATTTCGAAGTCGACGAACTCCCCGGCTTGAACCACCTCTTCCAGACCGCCAAAACCGGTGCCCCCGCCGAATACGCCGCCATCGAAGAAACCATCTCGCCGGTAGCATTAGACAAAATGTCGAGTTGGATATCGAAGCAATAGAAGAGGCCGCATTTGACTTTGCTGTCCCAACAGCCTACTTTCTTTGTCCCGTCATCTCTTTGTCATTCCGACCCCCGAGCGACCGCGAGGGGGCGGAGGAATCCCTGTCACCCCACCAAGGCCTCACGGCTCAAATGGTTTCCCCGCGACCTTCGGCAGGTTTCACCGCGCGCTCCGCGATCAAAGGCTTTCCCTTCTAGATGCAGAAGGCACGGTCGCCCTACGATGCAGGAAGGCACGGAACGAACGACAGTTGACGTTACATCGCCACTTCACTCATTGACCCTTGGTGGGTCTAAGCCCGTGACGACCCTTCCCAGCCCGAGAAACAGCGTCCAAGGAGCTAATGGTAGCGACCTGGGCGACCAGGGACTCTCTTGCTAGACTGACATGTTCCTCTAGCGCAGAGCGAAGTTCTGGGAGGATACGGTCAATATCAGCCAGCGTCTTGGCAGCGATGGCTTCGCTACAGAGTTGATGGATTCTTGCCTCGGTATGGGCTGGCACGTTTACAGGATAACCATCAAAAGTCGATCATGGCGATACAGTAAAGACCGTATTTGATGGGTCCAACTTCGAAATATCGCCTTTTCGCTGATGCATGGGTTTTGAGCCTTGCCACCGGTTAAGACCAGATCCGCTTGCGCCCTTTCGCTCTGACGTTTCACCGAAGCTAGCGGACCACCGAGGCGCGGAGCTCTGCATTTCAGTTCTCCTGCGCCCGGCCACGGCACCGGCAGCGTGGACTACTAGGAATTGATATAGCCTTGATGACTTGCCGGGCACTGGATACCGGCCAATAACGGAGTAAGCCTCCTATGCACAAGATCTCTTCGAAATTATCGTCCGTCGTTTCCCTTGTTTTGATCGCGTCACTCCCGCCCTTCGCTTGGCCGCAGGCCACCAAAACGCCAGTCAGCCCGCACGGACCGAGCATCGCCACCGGCAGCCAGGGGGTGGTTGTTTCCGGCAGGCCCGCCGCCACGGCGGCCGGCATCAAGATTCTGGAACAGGGAGGAAACGCCGCCGATGCAGGCGCCGCTACTCTGCTGGCACTGTCCGTAACCTATGTCGGCGCGTTCTGCGTGGGGGGAGAAGTCCCCATTCTCGTCTATAGCGCCGGCCAGAAAAACGACCAGAAAAACGTGAAGCTGCTCGAGGGCCAGGGCGAAGCCCCTCGCGATCCGAAAGCGATCGCATGGTACATGGCGCACGGAATTCCGGATGGTGACGTCAAAGCGGCCGCCGTGCCCGGCACCATCGATGCGATCGTCACCCTGCTGAAACTTTATGGCACTAAGAGCTTCGAAGAAGTTGTCCAGCCGACGCTGGCCATTCTCGACGCTGGCGGCCCCACTTGGTATATCGACACTGGCAGCGGGCAGAAAATCGAAACCGGCGTGAACTGGCAGGCGGACATGGCCGTGACCTTCCGGAAATTGGTCGAGTCCGAAAAAACAACGAAAGGAACGCGCCAGCAGAAGCTGCAAGCGGTTTCTGACCGCTTCTATCGCGGCGACATCGCCGACGCACTGGAAGCCTGGTATATCGAAAAGGGAGGGTTTCTTCGCAAGGCGGATTTGGCCGCGCACAAGACTCCCGTGGTCGATCCGCTTCAAACCACCTACCGTGGCTACACGGTCTATAAGGCCGGTCCGCTGACGCAGGGGCCTTATCTCTCTCAGACGCTGCGCCTGCTGGAAGGTTTCGACCTGAAGAAAATGGGATTCAATTCGGCGGACTACATTCACACGGTGATTGAAGCGGAGAAGCTGGCGCTGGCGGATCGCGACGAGTATTACGGCGATCCGAATTTCACGAAGGTACCGATGCAGCAGCTGCTTTCTGATCGATACACGGAAATGCGGCGCAGGCTGATCGACCCGAAAAAGGCATCGCTCGAGCTCCGGCCCGGCGACCCCTACAATATGAAAGCGACCAAGCCACCGACTATCACTGGACCCTGGCACGGCGGGACCACCGTCATGTGTGTGACGGATAAGTTTGGCAACGTCATCGCGGCCACTCCCAGCGGCCTGTCAAGCACGGCTGGCGTCGCCGGACGAACGGGCATCATTCACGGAAGCCGGCTCAGCAGCCTGAACACGTTTGCCGGAACTCCCAACGTAATCCAGCCCGGGAAGCGGCCACGAATCACCTTGAGCCCCACGCTGCTTTTTCATAACAACGATCCCGTGATGGCGATCTCGGTGGCGGGCGGCGACATGCAGGACCAGGCAGCCATCCAGGTCATCCTCAACTATGTGGAGTTCGGTATGAGTCCTGAGGAGGCATTCAAAGCTCCGCGTTTCTCCACCGAGCATTTCATCAGCTCCTTCGGACAGGACCGCGCTCGTCTGGGCAGTTTGTCTGTGCCTCGCAGCCTACCCGAAAATGTGCAGGGTGATTTGCGGGATCGCGGGCATGTGGTAACCCTTGGCCGCGAAAGCGTAGGCGGAGTAGCGCTGATCGGCATTGACCCAAAGACCAGGCAGGCCACCGGCGTCGGTCCGGCCGCCGGCAAAATGGAATAGGCCCGCGCGATTAACGTTCCTTCGATTCCGCGCGATAAACAGTTCGCAAGAAAATTTACCGCCGCGAGTCTGGAGGCACCAGGTTGTTCGCACGGTAGTAGACCACGAGTTGGCCATAGTGCTCGCCGCTGTGCTCGATCGCGAACGTCCAAAGATAGGAATTATGGACGAGCCTCTTTCCCCATGGAGCTGTTTTGTCCAGACCGGCATCGCCCTGCTGTTGAATCACACTGGCCTCGTCCGCTACCGCTTGCTGAACGAATTTCACGACGTCGGCCTTCGTCTTGAAAGCGTCCCGCGTGGGGTTGTCACCTTCGCCGAAGTCAGGCCCGATGTTGTTTCCGGAAGCTTTGCGAATCACAATGTAATCGAGCGCTGCGGCGTGCAGCAGATTCAGCGCAAAGGTGCGCTGGTCTTTCTGCAGTTTGTAGTCGTATTTATCTTCGGGAAAATCCTGCGCCATAGCGATAAGCTTGTTGCCAATATCGTTCCATCGGTCCAGGATCTCATCGGCCCGCGAGCGCGCGGGGGCGGGAGTCTGATTCTGAGTTTGCCCCTGGCTCTGAATACTCGATCCGGCTAGAAGAGTGACTATCGCCAGCGCAAGCCCATACCGTATCGCGCATCGCTTTAAACCTTGCTTCATCATGGATTTCTCCTTCGGGGGTCCGGGGCGTTAGACGCGGCAGCCGCGCCGACGTTTTGTCAAATTGTAGAGACATGAATTGAGGACGGCTGCCCTTGACAAACCGCCCAACGCAAGCCTATTGTAGGCGAACAAAAGGCGAATCAATGGAGCCACTCCCTCTCTTCCCTGTCGCGCATCAGTCCGGCGCAGATCAGCGCGGCGCCAACAAGCCTGCCCTCATCGGCATTGCCCGCCTGGCGTCCGAGGGAGAATCCCTGCGCGAAGGGCATCGGGTCGAATACTTCACGCTGCCCACCAAGTCGCTGCTGAACCGCTGCGTCAGCAACCGCCAAATGCCCTTTACCTGGACCATCAATCCCTACCGCGGCTGCGAATTCGGATGCCGCTACTGCTACGCCCGCTACACCCATGAGTTCATGGAAATGCGTGACGGCATGGACTTCGAGCAGAAGATCTACGTCAAGCAGCACGCCGCCGAGTTGCTGCGGCAGGAACTTCACCGAGTGAAAGCCGACGAACCGATCGCGCTGGGCACCGCAACCGATCCCTACCAGCCCGCCGAACGCCGGTACGAAGTCACCCGTGGGATTTTGGAAGAGTTCGCACGACACCACGGCCTCGAACTGGGCATCATCACCAAATCGAATCTGGTCACGCGCGATCTTGATCTGTTCGGCGAACTCGCCAAACACAACAAGCTGTCGGTACACGTGACGATCACGACGCTGAACACCGAACTGGCTCGCATCCTCGAGCCACGGGCGCCGCGTCCTGACTTACGCATGGACGCGGTTCGCGCCCTGAGCGCCGCCGGGCTGCGCGTAGGAGTCAGTTGCTCGCCGGTCGTGCCTGGAATTACCGATTCGCCCGCCGACCTGGAAGCGCTGGTGCGCGCCGCCTCGGAAGCAGGCGCAGACTACGTATTCGCCAACCCGCTTTTTCTGAAGCCATGTTCGGCAGCGGTATTCCTGCCGTTCCTCAAAGAAAATTTTCCTCATCTCGCCGAGAACTATCGCCAGCGCTACCAGGATCGCGCCTTTCTCCCGCCGTCCTACGGCAAGCGCCTGAGTCAGCTCATCGCCAAGCTGAAAGAGAAATACAAGCTTGGCTCCCGTCACCGCCAGGAGCGCACTTACTATGCGGCGAAGTTGCCCACACAGGAATTCGATCAGCAGATGGAGATGTTTTAGCCGCGCGCGCGTCATTCGAGCACCCGAGCAATGCGAGGGGGAGAGCAATCTTTATTGCGGAGACGAGCGCTTGTCGCAGGGACACCTCGGGTGCCCTTTCTCGCGCGTCCTCTGCGCGAGAGAGCCTGCCCTGAGCCTGTCGAAGAGTGGGGACTCTCGTTGTGTAAAAGGAAAAGCCCCACTTCTCGCAAAAACCGCGAGAAATGGGGCACCCACGGCATTGTTAGTTCAAGAAGTACTGCCGGTAGAGCGTGTCGCGCTGCGCCGGGCGGAACCCGGCGTCGCGGATAATTCTCCGCAATTCTTCTTCGGTGGTGCAGTTGGTCACGCCTGCGGCGCGGACGACGTTCTCTTCGAGCATCACCGAGCCGACATCGTTGCCACCGAAGCGCAGGCCCATCTGGCAGACTTTCAGTCCCTGGGTGACCCAGCTTGACTGCACGTTGACGAAGTTCGAAAGATAGAGCCGCGAGATAGCCAGAACTTTCAGGTAATCGACGGCGGTAGCCTCGTCCCAGTGGCGGCCGCCGAGCGCGGTGTGCTGCGGCTGAAAGCTCCACGGGATAAATGCGGTGAAGCCGCCGGTTTCTTCCTGCAATTCGTACAGGCGCTGAAAATGGTTGACCAGGTTTTCGTAATTCTCGCCCACGCCAAACATCATGGTCGCGGTGGTGCGCATGCCGATCTGGTGCGCGGTGCGATGCACGTTGAGCCAGTCGTCTGTCAAGCATTTCAGGCGCGCAATCTTGTAGCGGACTTCGTCATCGAGCACTTCCGCGCCGCCGCCGGGAATCGAATCGAGGCCAGCGTCGCGCAGACGAAGAATGGTGTCGCGAATGGAGAGCGCGCTGTACTCCGCGATGGCAATGATTTCTGACGCCGAGTAGCAATGGAGATGAATCTGCGGAAAGCGTTGCTTGATCCCGCGCAGCATGCGCTCATGCCAGTCAATCTTCAAATCCGGATGCAGGCCGCCCTGCATCAGCACACCCGTCCCGCCCAGTTCGACGGTCTCGCGAATCTTCTCGTAGATGGTGTCGAACTCGAGGATGTAGCCTTCCTTTGCCGCCGGCCCCTTCAACGGCCGGTAGAAGGCGCAGAAGGTGCAGTACTCGGTGCAGAAGTTGGTGTAATTAATATTGCGGTCGATGATGTAGGTGACCGTGCCCTCAGGATGCAACCGGCGGCGCACCGCGTCGGCTTCCATGCCGATGCCGATGAGGTCATCGGAGTTGAACATGTCGAGCGCTTGCTGCTTGGTCAGGGACATAGTGGGATCGCAGAACCTGTTTCGGACTAAATCAGTTTTGATTGTAACGAAACTCGCATCAAAAATTCGTGGTGAGCGGCGCCGAGAGGTCGCTTTCTCTCTCTTTCGCGTGTCCGGTCGTGACCGTTCTGGGGTATCCCCCTCCCCCCTCGAATCTTTAAAGTCATGGCGTTAGCAAGAAATTCCCCGCAAAATCCAGACCTCAAAGAACTTGGAGGTCAAAATCTTGATAACAAATGAGTTAGAGGCTGGGTCGAGATCTCTGGCCGCACCGCCTCTGCCTTGGCCATGATCTGCTGTTTGAAATCCTCAGTCAAGGTTGGATGTCACAGTTTCCGCTGTGGAAAAAGCGAGAGAGAGAGGCCTCGCGCGGAATCCACGCTTCGTGGTAGGCCCCACCCTTCGCAAAAAACGCGAAGGATGGGCCACCCAGGATCTGCTGGCGTCAAAGGGTGCGCCACCCGCGGATCGCACGCAAATAACGACGGTCAGCCAAGTCGGTGTATCTTAATTACTAAAAATATAAACCGCGCCTCCGGGAGTTCCGGCAACTGTCGCAAACGGCGCCCCTAGAGCCATTGACCTTCCTCCTACGCTATCTGACGCGCCGAAATTCGCAGACCCGCTATCACCAACAAGGTTGGCCGGGATAGAGAGGTCTGCCCAACCCTTTTCGGGTTGAGCGAAGCTGTAGGCAACCCCTTCACCATGCAGCGCCGACGTGGCCCCAACGACTATCAGTTGACTTCCGATCGCTATGCTTTGGCCAAAGCACCCACCCGCGTTGTCCGAGGGGATAAGTTCTGCGGTTTGCGTCATCGATGCGGAC
>Ga0210388_10003282_pt1 | contig 12691 bp, 9 predicted proteins | sample IncBWC19OmetaG_FD_155485 | JGI IMG/M metagenome (GOLD analysis project Ga0210388, IMG submission 155485) | Forest soil microbial communities from Barre Woods Harvard Forest LTER site, Petersham, Massachusetts, United States - Inc-BW-C-19-O ... | reverse complement strand
CTGCTACGTCCTTCATGGTTGTGATCTCCCTTGGCCTCTCAGTAGGGCGGATGGCCGCTCGCCAGTGTATGCTTCGGCCAGGCGGGCTTTCACATTGCTAATCGCTACGCTATTCACCGCTGCCGCGTTGTGTAGACAGAGATTTTCCGGTCATTCAGGATCGCCAACGTAGACCCGTCAGGGGACAACGCAAAGTCGTAATCATTCGTTGGCAGCGGCGCAATTTCTACGTTCAAGACGCACTGCTTCAATGTTAAGTCGTAAACTGCTACATCCACGGAGAGAGTACGCATGCTCGCTTCAGCGAAAAGATGGGTTCTCACGTCAATGTTTTGCGATGCTACCGCAACAAACCCACCATTTTGCGCAACCACGATTTTGCGCACCTCCGGCGAAATTTCGTCCGTAGTCGGAGGCTGAGAAGCCATGAGGAGGCGGCCGTCAATGGATATCAACAAGAACTCACTACGGTCATCGACGAGAAGTTCGTCACTGACCAAGGTCGGCAGGTTAGGAAAGGCGGACAGCTTAGGAACTGTCCCACTTCCTTCCCCAATAGAATTCCACCTCTTGCTTCCGAACTCGGAGACGATGATCTTGTGCTTATTAAAATCCACCGCGGCAATCGCGGTGTCCGATATTGAGTAATGGTGGTACAAAGGAGGAGATTCGCTCCAGGAATACCTCGTTTTCAGCGTGCTTCCATCCAGATCGTCAAAATGGCTGACATTTTCTCGCTGGTCGAAACAATTGAGCAGGACAGTCTTCTGGCTAGCTGAGACGCTCACAACGCATATGCACGGGGGCTCCGGGAGTGTCATTTTCTGATATTCCTCCAGATCCGTTGAGCGTAGTAGCCTAAGGATATTCCCGGTTTTCAGCAGCGCACCACCGTTGGTCACGTAAACAGACGACTCGTGAGCGCGTGTTCCCCATTCCTTGGAAAGTAACAATCTTCCTGAACTGGCATCAAGTAAAATCGCGTGCAGCCGGAACGGGCTGGAGATGTCCGGGCTCTGGCGTGATGACAGTTGCGTCGGGTCAACCTCAACTTCGTGGACAATCACGTGTTTGTCGTCGAGGAAGGCAATACCGGCATGATTGGTGTCAAGTAGCGCTTGGTGTGGCCTTTTCCCCTGTGTCAGAGTGCTGGAGCTGAGGGAGCCCATGCCAAAATCTGGCGTACTCCAGAGCGGAATCGGGGAATCAACCGAGGGTGATTGTGTCGCAGCACAGATAAATGACACGCTGCAAATCCAGAACACAAGACTGAAAGTTCTTTTCGCTTTCATCGACCCAACACCTCAGCGTTTCGCGCATCCGCCACTAGAGTGGAGGGATCCCTCCGCCAACGCTTGCGCCCCGATTGAGGTTGGTCAGTCAATTTCGGGCGTTTGGTCCTTTGGCCATTCGAAGGGGAAAATCTTGGCTGCTTGGTCTGGGGTTAGCTCGACGCCGGCGAGTTGAGCGGCGCGGGCCAGGACGGGGTCCCGACCGGCGGCCAGGTCCGCTGGCGTGGGTAGGATGCGCTCATCTGGCATTACACCGACGTTTTCCAGGCTCTTGCCGTCGGTCATGATGAGGTTCGCGACGGTAATCATTGCGCCGTATTGGGTGACGTTGATCCTGTCGAGCGGTATTGCGTGAATGTACGGCTTTCCTTCCATCACCATGCCACCGGAACGGTCGCCGAGAACGATACCGCGCTTCTCCAATTGAACGACGCGGGCAAAAACTTCGGCTGCGGAGGTGGATGTGCTGTCCACCAGGACGATTAGCTTGCCGGTGAACGCCTTGCCGCCCCTGGTCTTTGCGATTTGGGGCTTGATATCTGCGCGGCCTTTGCGGTCGCCGATTTTCACGTCATGGTCGAAGAATGCGCCGATGAACTTTTCCAGAGCGTCTATTCTTCCACCGGGATTTCCACGCAGATCGAGCACAACCGTTTCGTAAGGGCGCATTTTGTTGACGCGGCCGTCCACGTCTGAAGGATCAACCAGGAAATCGGGAAGTTTCCAAACTAATACTTTCTTGTTCAGGTCGTGGTAGCGAGAAGGATCATGCGTCGGGTCGTCGCGGTGGGTCCTTGCCCAGGCCATAACGTCTGTATGAGTGATCATGACTTGGCCTGGGATGACCTTGGCTTTCGCCACGATGTTGCGCGCGGCGCCATCCGGGGAGCGGACGTCCAGATGAAATCCGGATTGCGGAAATACACGATAGGAGTATTCGATGGTGGTGATGTCGTTGCGCGCGAGTGGCACGCCGTTGACTGCCAGGACCTGATCGCCGGGCTTCATGCCTTTCGCGGCGGCATCGCTGTCTGAACGAACGGCGGTGACGTAACAGTTGGAATCGCCGACGGCCTGCATGAGCCAGCCATAGTCCACGGTGTAGGGGCGAACAGGCGGTCTGAAGCGAGTGTGCGAATCGTTCAGTGACGCGACCGCGGCCGAAATGATGAGCAGGGCTTCGTCCTGGGATTTTGCCGCGGCAATCTTCTGGCTGGCATCGTCGAATCTTTTTTTGAGATCCAATCCATGCATCGCGGGGTCGTAATAGTATTGCTGGATGTCCACCTGAATTTTGGCGAGCATTTCCTGAGCTTGGGCGTTGCTTATCGTGGCGAATTTGTTGTCGGTTGCGGGCAGGGAACTCAGCGATAACACCGCAATGGTGGCTGCAATGATCAATCGCGTGAGTGCAGCTCGAAGCCAGTGTTTTCTCATCGATATAGTCGGCTCGATTCGTACGCCGACCGATCCTGTTTAGAGTTGAACTTCAAACTGTGCTCGGGATTCAGCAGAATTGTAGCCAGTTTCGCTAATTGTGAACAGTGTGACGCTGTGACCCTGTTCTCAAATATCACCTCGGGCGGGCGACAAGCCCGGGCGATTTTGCGGCTCTGGGTTTGGTGCGCATTTTGGAGGGAGAGTGCGACGGGAGGGGCGATTGGGGCATCTACGATGGAGAGGAGGAAATCAACATGGCGAACAGCACATCGGCGAAGAAACAGGAAGAGCGACCGGCGAAGAAGGCCGGTGAATTTTTGATTGGAAATGATCTGCGCGTGACGCGGCTGGGGTATGGTGCTATGCGCATCACCGGCGAGGGAATTTGGGGCGAGCCGGCGGACCGGGCCGAAGCGGTGCGCGTGTTACGAAAGGCCGTCGAACTGGGAATCAACTTCATTGATACTGCGGATTCATATGGGCCGGAGGTGAGTGAAAAGATTATCGCCGAGGCACTGCACCCTTATCCTGCCGACCTGGTGATTGCAACGAAGGGCGGTTTCGACCGGACGGGTCCAAACAAATGGGTTGAAAATGGCAGGCCGGAGCATCTCAGGTCCGCTTGCGAAGGAAGCCTGCGCCGGCTGAGGCTGGAGCAGATCGCGCTTTACCAGTTGCATCGAATTGATCCGAAAGTTCCGGCCGAAGAACAGCTGGGCACTTTGAAACAGCTGCAGGCGGAGGGCAAGATCAAGCATATCGGGCTATCGGAGGTAAGGGTGCAGCAGATTCAGCACGCGCAGACGATTGTGCCGATCGTCAGCGTGCAGAATCGCTACAGCCTCACGGACCGCGGTTCGGAAGCGGTGCTGCAATACTGCGAACAACAGAAACTCGGATTCATTCCGTGGTTCCCGTTGGCGGCGGGAAAACTCTCGGGTGGCGAGAGTCCCATCGGTCGTGTGGCAACGAAGTTGAAAGTCACGCCGTCCGAAGTGGCCCTGGCGTGGCTGCTGGCGCGGTCTGCCGTGATGCTGCCGATCCCCGGAACATCCAGCGTCAAACATCTGGAAGAGAACGTGGCCGCTGCGGGTTTGAAAATCGACAAAGAGAAGATGGAGGAATTGAGTCAAGCGGCTCGCGGATAAAGATTAGAATAACGAATGAGGGCGAAATGGTGAGGATCGTTATTTTGGGCGGCGGCTTCGCTGGCGTTGAAGCAGCACGGTACCTGGATAGCACAGTTGCCAGGAACAGCGAGGTGGAAGTAACGCTGATCAGCAGCGAAAACTTCACTATTTTTACGCCGATGCTGCATGAAGTGGCCGCTGGAGATCTGGAAGCCGCGCATATTTGCAATCCGCTGCGGAGATTACTGCGTCGCGTGACGATTTTGACCGGAGACGTGCAAGAGATTGATCTCACAAAGCGAACTGTGACGATCTCGTACGGTATTGACGCGCTTCGGCGGGATTTGCCGTACGACCATCTGGTGCTGACGCTTGGTTCGGAGACGAACTATTCCAGTGTTCCGGGCGTGGCGGAACATGCATGCGGAATTAAGACCCTCGGTGATGCGACCATAATTCGAGCAGGAGTGCTGGGGATTCTGGAAAACGCCAGCGTGGAGAGAGAGCCGGAGCGCCGGAAAAGAATGCTGACTGTTGTGGTCGTGGGTGGTGGATTTGCGGGCGTCGAGACGATCGGAGCTATCAACGATCTAATGCGCGGGAGCCTGCCACACTATGGCCTGATTGATCCGCAGGAGGCTCGCGTCGTCCTGGTGCACGGCGGAAAGTTTTTGCTTCCGGAACTGGGTGAGGCTTTGGGACTCTACGCTCAGGAAAAGCTGCACGAGCGGCGCGTGGAGATCAAGTTGGAAACACAAGTCAACGCCTACGCGGATGGGGCGGTGCACTGTAGTGACGGGGAGATCATACCGGCCGAATTACTTATTTGGGCAGCTGGGGTTTCGCCTAGTCCGATCTTGAAAAAGTTGCCGCTGGAATTGGCGAAGGATCGAGTGGTTGTTGATTCCACGCTGGAAGTTCCGGGGCACCCCGGTATTTGGGCGGCCGGCGATTGCGCGGCGGTGGCGGACCCCATATCAAAGCTGCCATATCCGCCCACTGCGCAGCATGCTCTGCGTGAAGGGAAAGTCATCGGGAGAAACATCGAGCTGCGTCTGAAGGGACAAGAACCTAAACCATTTCAATATAAGGCGCCGGGACAGCTCGCCGCGATAGGCAGGCGCACCGGAGTGGCACGGATATTCGGGTTGAAGTTTTCAGGAATCATTGGATTCATGTTGTGGCGCTCGGTGTACCTGATGAAGCTGCCGCGCTTGGAGAAGAAACTACGTGTGGCGTTGCAATGGACACTGGATACGATTTTTGAACGCGATCTCGGCCAATATATAACGCTGCGCGATGTCGCGTCCCTCTCTCGCCTGCTGGAGCCGCCGAAGAAAGCGGGACAGTAGTTCTACCGCTGATCTGATTGCGGACGAACCCAACTTTACATTTCCGACATCCAAGGACTGTTCGAGTAATTGCGGACGCGTGTGGTGGAGGAAGCGATGCCTTTGGTCCGGATTGATGCAGTGGAAGGGCGCAGCGAAGTGGAAATACGAAATCTTCTGGACGCGACGCAGCGGGCGGTGCTGACGGCGTTTCATGTACCGCAACGGGATCGGTATCAGATCTATCACGCGCATCCGCAGGCTCACTTGGTCGCCGAAGATACTGGTTTGGGGATCACGCGCACGAAAAACCTGGTGGTGGTGAGCATGGTGAGCAGGGAACGGACGCCAGAGATGAAGCAGAAGTTCTATGCGGAGCTATGTCGCGAGCTGCAGCAGAGCTGCGGCATTGAGGCGAACGACGTGATTGTTTCGATCGTGAGCAATTCTGCCGCGGATTGGAGTTTTGGCGACGGCCGCGCGCAGTTCCTCACCGGAGAACTGTAGCAATATAGCCCGCTGATTATTCAGCAAACGCCAAAAAGCGGCTCGAAACAAAGATGCCGTTTGTGGCGCGGAGTTCAATCGGCTGCGTCGGCGGCTAGATTCTGTGGGCGGCCAATCAAGTACGTAATGCGGAGTTGCAACCATCCGCCAGCTTTTTCGCCGATCTCCCAGCGGTATCCGCTGGACTCAAGTTCGCTCGTCATTTGGTGCAGTTCTCCGACCGAGTAGGCGCGCAAGCAGGAAACCAGCCCGTCGAAAAAGAGAACGAACGGAATCACCGGGATTAAATATGTCCACAGAAGCCGCGACCAACGGAAGGGGCGCCGAAACGGGACGAACAGCCACGTGCCGATGGGAATCAACAATATAGACAGCAAAGTCAGCGTGCGGAGCGCGGGTGCCTCAAACACGCCGATGGCCTGTCGCTTGTTGACGCTATCCTGCAGCAGGCTGCGCGCCTCGACGGGGTTCAAATGGTGGAAGGATGAAAACAGCGTCCTGAATCCCCGCAGGTATTTGGGGACTCGAGTGGCATCAATCGAGTTTTTAAGGAAGTGGATGTGATTGGTGGCTGGGGAGTCCGCATCGCGAAGTTTTGTGGTGCTCGGAAACTTGTCGGTCAAGAGAACTTCGGGTGGGATGGAACCGTGCATTTCAAAATCGCGCACCAGCGATGGCCACGGTCCGCCGGCGCCCGAGCACAAATCCACGACGCGGTTACAACCACACTCCTCCAGCCGACTCCGCAGCAGGGCCGCGATCGGCTGATAGGTGTTGGTGACTTCCAAGTTCATCTGCAGCGAGTCCACGAATTGCTCGCGCAGAAATTGTGGAAACCACGGTTGTTCGTGAATTTCAAAGAGTCGCGCAACTGGCACAAAGGCCTCCTTCGGGATTGCAATGCACAGGCGCCACGCGTAAGTGGGTCAGCATGACGATGAGGCAGCAAGGTAGTGACCCGCGGAAGTTGCGGCCCGCCGCTGAGGACGGGCCGCAGTTCCGTCGCGTGTGCTAAAACGTTACGGACGCTTTTATTTGAATGATTCGGACGGAAGCATCGCCGCCGAGACCCGAACCGAGGATGCTGGTGGGTTCACTGACGGCCGAGGCGATGGATCCGAGCGCTCCAGTCAAATTGTTGTTCGGTTGACTGAAATTCGGGTGGTTGAACAAGTTGAAGAACTGAAAGGCCAGACCGAATTGACCCCTTTCCCAGTGAGGAATTTGCGTCATCTTCTGGGCGGTGAAGTCGGTGTTCCAGTAGCCGGGTCCCCGGAACTTGTTGCGCAGGCCACCGATAAAGTTCGCCTCCGTGGTCGTAGGAACGAACTGAGCGGTGGTAAGGCAGGGCATCGCACCGGTTGCTGCGCCTTCTCCGCAGCTACCTATTGGTCCGCCGAGGAACTGCGGAAGCACCGAACCGCCGAACCCCTGCGCGGCCAGAAGACCGTCGAGGCCTCCATCTATCACGGAGTAAGGAAGGCCGCTACGGACGAAGATTGTACCGGAGACCTGCCAGCCGTCCACGAGTGGGGCCCAGCCATGGCCAAACAAAGCGCGGCGAACGGGCAATTCCCACACGTAGCTCGAACTGAAATAGTGGCGGACGTCGTAGTCGGCGGGTCCGTAGTTCTCTCGAGTGTTGAACGGGTTTATAGCGAAGGGAACGGAAATCGCAGAGAAGAAGACGTTCGGGTTGCCACCGTTGGACACATCGTCAAGGGCGTGGCTGTAGGTGTAGTTGGCTTGGAAGACGCCTTTCCCCCAGCCGCCGTTGATGTTGTGTTTGAACGAAACGGTGACACCGTTATAGTTTGATATGCCGCCGGTGTCGAGAAGGCTCACGGTGCCGAACCGCGCGTCGAAGGGAGCAGCCGGAAGCCCGGTGAACGACGGAACATTGGCGCAAGCGGTCCCAACAGCACCCGGACTGCAGAATGCGTTCACGCCATTGCGATCCACCAGATCGTGAATGCTGTGGTTTCCGTTATAGGCGATGTCAAAGGAACTGTTCTTGCCGATTCCCTGCTGGATTTCCAAGCTCCATTTCTGAAATTGAGCAATCTTCGTCGTCGCGTTCGCACTAAACAAACTCGGTGGCGCGAAGCCTGGAACGGCCGCCTGGATTTGCGCCAACGTTTCGTTGTTCTTGAAGCCGTTGATCAAGCCCACGTTGTTGGCGGCTGCCTGGGTGAAAATGCTGCCGCCGTTCATGGTTTCGCCGGGAGCGATGTTGCTTCCGCTGACGAAAAACGTATTAACTCCGGGCGCGTTGGAAGCAAAGTTGTCCACGAACACGCCGGGGAAGGCGTCGTTGAAAAGCCCGACTCCTCCGCGGAGCACTGTGCTGTGCGTAGGCGACCACGCGAAACCGAAGCGAGGCTGCCAGAGAATCGAGCTCAGACCTTGCAGTTCCTGGTGCAATCCCTGCAACACATCGGTGCTATACGGCGTGTTTACGTTATTGTCGGCAATAAGAAACGGTTGGTTCAGGCGGTTAAAGCAATTGGTCTGGCAGACGGGGTTGGATTCGTGCTCGGCCCGCAGTGCGAAGGTGAGGGTGAGGTTCGATTTAATTTTCCAGTCGTCTTCCCCGTAGAAGGCCAGCGTGTATAGAGCAATCGGCTGCTCCTGTGCTGAGGGGAAGCTTTGCTCCAGAACCGAGCTCGTGCCGGTCGCCGGGTCCACGCCACCATTAAAGAACGCCGCAACCGAATTGGGCGTCACCAGCCCGCTCGTGAACTCGCCAAAGTCCAGATCGCTCACATCGTAGCGTAGGAACTTGGTTCCGAATTTCAGAGTGTGATTGCCCAACGTCTTCGAAAAGTCATCACCGATCTGATACTGCGTGACGTTTCGTCCCTGCGGAAAGAACGCATCCCCGGCGCCACCGGCGGCAGCTCCGCCGATGTTGAACCACGGAATGTTGGCGGCCCCGAAGAGTATGGTGGTGGGAAACGCCGCCAGCGTTGCGGTGCGATCCGGGTTGTCGAAGACCGCGCCGTACCACTGCCCGGACAGAATAAACTGGTTCACCATGTTCGCGCCGAACGTGTGCGTTTCATTCAATTGACCCTGCCACTGCGGCTGGATGCTAGTGATGTTGAAAAGCGGACTGATCGGGTCCGTGTCGGACGCTTGATCGCCTTTATCGTAAAGAATACGCAGAAAGACGCGATCGTTCGCGGTAGCGTTGAAATCCACGCGGCCGGAATATTGCGCTTCGGTTGTGAGGTTGGTATCCGCCGCCTGAAAGAAGGACGAGCAAGCGACCCCAGGTCCCAGGCCCGTGAAGCCGTTGCATCCCAGCGGGTCGGTGGACAAAGGTCCGGCGCCCGGGACGGCTTTGTTCGCGCCCTTGGCGTTATTGTAGAGATTGAAAATGTTTTGGTAGAAATTGACGGTTGCGGAATTGGGGGCGAAACCCCGGACGTTCTCTAGATTGGAGATGGTTGCGGTCTGGAACGCCTGACTGGGAAACGCGACTGCCGTGCTTACGGGAATAATTACCCGCAGGCCTTCGGTATTGAAAAAGAAGAACAACTTGTCCTTCTTGATCGGGCCCCCGATGGAACCAGCCCACTGGTTGGCGTTGCTGAAGTTCTTCGGATCGCCGGCGTTATTCAGGAACCAATCGTTGGCGTTGAAAGCGCTGCCATTCCAGTAGTAAACGGCGTTGCCGTGAAATTCATTACTGCCGGACTTTGTGACGTAACTGACGGTGGCTCCTGCCAGGCTGCCGTATTCCCCGGAGTAGCCGCTGCTCACAATGGTGCTCTCCTGGACATCGTTTGCGCCGAGGAGCAGGTTGGTGGCCCCGGAGTTATTCAAATTGAGGAAGGGATCGTTGTCGTCCATTCCGTCGAGAGTGAACAGGTTCGACGCGGCGCCCACGCCATGGTCGGCGAAGTTGCCCAATCCACCCGCGGTGTTCATCACCAGGCCCGGAGCTGTCTGAACAATGGCGGTGAGGTCATTGCCGGGGTTTGGTGTTTCGCTGAGCTGCTGCTGATTAAAAGTAGTCGCGACGTTTCCATTTTCTGTTTGCAGCAGCGGCTCCGCTTCACCTTCGACGTTCACTGTCACCGAGGCAGCGCCAACCGTGAGCTGTACGTCCCCGGTGGTGATCTGTCCGAGCGCTACGGTAAGTATCTTTTTTGTTTCCTCGAAACCGGCGGACGACACAGAGACGGTATAACTGCTGGGATTCAAGAGTTGGAAATGGTAGATGCCATCCTTGTTGGTCTCGGTAGTTTGCGTGGATCCTTTAGCATTATCCCGGAGTGTGACCTTTGCAGCCGCTACCACTGCGCCTGACGGATCAGTCACGATGCCGGTGATTTCACCGGTGGTCTGAGTCTGTGCCGGCACTTGCGGTGCGCAAAACACCACCGCCAATAACAACGCAAAGCTCAAGAAGCCCCATCTTCTGAGATTCATTGTTTCTCACCCTCCCTCCGTAAATTGTGTTTCTTCTCACACCCTTCGCCGCAAACTCAGGCCGTCCGTTTTGGAAAGCCTGTTCCTGCGCGCGAACACACCCATACCTACTGCAAAAACATCGTTTATGTTTTCGCCACCTGAAGGCTACACAGAGTTCCCGGGCCGGACTGCCCGGCGGGCCCCGCGAAACTTCGAGCACCTCAGGTGCTTACGACGCATCGTGTGCCGAGCGAGTTGCACCATTTCGGTGCATACCCAAAAGATAAATATAAATTTTGTTGAAACCTTTTTTTACGGGATACGTTGTTTCTACTGCTCGGGACGAGCGTGGCTCGTTCCTTCTTCGGACTACTGCAGCTGCCCAGACTGCTGCGCTGCAAGAAATCCCGAACCGCGCGAATTTATGTTGTGGAGAGCTGAGGGCGGTCACGCTCCCCGCGTCAGTCGCTTGAGGTCGAAGTGATTCGCAACGAGAAAATGAGAAGTCCCGCGTCTTGTGTCACTGGAAACCGATTTCTTAGTAGCTGCCCTCCCGAAGATCGAATCTCATAGGCACTCGATGGCGTGCGGAATGCCAATCGTTCAAGCGCTGACGCAATCGAAAATGTATTTCAGGCGGTCCATGCGATCCGAGCGGTGGCCGGATTTATCTTCGCGAAACGCGGCAGTTCCAGTTTTTCGTTGCAGCAGCTCGCGCAATCGCGTTCGGGCCTTGTGCACTTGCGATTTCGAGTTCCCGCTGGTACATCCGAAAATCCCGGCAATTTCGTCGTGCTTGTACCCTTGCACGTCGTGAAGAATAAACATCGCTTTGAATCCGGGAGGTAATTCGTTGATCGCCGCCTCCAGCGTGATGCGGTCAACAGCGCCATTCAGCCGCAGATCCGGTCCGCCAAATTCTCTGGCCGGTGCGCCGGGTTCCTGCTCGGAGTTGCTAGCCGCGTCCAACGATTCTTCCGGCCGAGGTTTTTTGCGGAAACGCATCAGGACAATATTGACGGCCATCCGATGCAACCAGGTGGAAAAAGCCGATTCTCCGCGAAATGTTTTGATCTTCCGGAACAGTTGCAGGAAGACGTCCTGGGTAAGATCTTCCGCGTCGGTTCTGTCTGCCACCATGCGCAGGCACAGGGTGTAAACCTTGCGGCTGTGCATGCGATAGATTCGTTCAAAGGCGGCGGAATCGCCTTGTTGCGCCAGGTGCACGACATCCGCGTCAGTCAACACTGGAAGTTCGGCTGGTCTTGATGCGCTCACGGTATGGTCCTTCGGATCGTGTGCTGCTCGAGCGAAATTACTGCCTCTCAGACGCGGGAGTCGTATCGAAGCCATTCCTGCGCTGCGAAGCGGAATGCGACAAGCCAACCGGCGGCGGTTGAATTTCGCCGCCGGCCGGTTGACGCTGTGGCTGGCCTGCAAGTTATTTCCCCGCAACGACGTTGACCACCCTGGCCGATGCAAGCTCCTGCTGCATCTGCTTCGGGTAGAGGAATTCATGGCCGGACGTTTCACCCGGATAGAACCAGGTCACGATCGCCTCAGGTTGCGAGGAGCCACGCTGCGCGAAACCAAACACCGTGTTCTCGGTTGCCCTAAAACGCTCGGTGCTAGCTGTGAGAAGCGTCGCAATCAACATGGTGTGATCGGCGTTGAAGACGCGAACTTGAAAATGATCGTTAATCTCGTCTGGCAGCACGAACACGTAGGTTCCCGCAGGCAGCACGCGTCCGGGAATCTGAACGGGCTGGCTGAAGGTGACTGTGGTTTCTTGATTATTCTGGTCTGCATGTGCAGCAGGCAGGACGATCAAGACTGCAAGCAAAAACAAGATGGTGACAAAACTCGCTACGAAAGTGACCCTCTTCATAACTGCTCCTTTTTTTAAGTATTGCGGCCGCATGCTGCTCGCAATTCACTTCGGTACGTCTTAGTTAACTGACGCTTCGAAGTTTTTATTCCGTCAACTTGATGCTTGGCGAACTCATCTTCAAAACGGTTACGAGAATTGGACGCGGTGATGCGCCGCCGCGATACGGAAATGGATGTAAAGCTTTTGTCGCCGAAATATCACGAACATGTCTCGCGAAATTCGGCGATTTACGGCTGATAACCATAGGCGAATTGTTTGCACGGAGTGGCTTTGGCCGCGAGGCGGCGCACTTCGATATCTGCGGCGACGCGGGAGGAATTGAGATTTTTTATATTAGGGGGCGTCGCTCGCGGGCGGTACCATGGGAGCGGCTTACCGGGAGATTCCCATCGCCGAGATAAAGGACACTTCCTCAAGCATCCCTGACTATCAAAATCCGCCGGTTCCAGCCACTTCCGCCCAGCCACCATCGCGGCACAAGGTTTCGCGAATCATTTGGTGGGGACTGGCAATAGTGGTGCTGTTGATTGCGATCCTGCTGATTTATCACCATCACGAAGAAGCGAAAAAAGCGGCGGCCGCGAAAGTTCGTCCTGCAGGCATCACCATTACAACTGTCACGGCGCAAAAAGGCGATATTGGCGTTTACCTGGATGCGATCGGCACAGTTACGCCGGT
>Ga0210388_10003281_pt1 | contig 12692 bp, 11 predicted proteins | sample IncBWC19OmetaG_FD_155485 | JGI IMG/M metagenome (GOLD analysis project Ga0210388, IMG submission 155485) | Forest soil microbial communities from Barre Woods Harvard Forest LTER site, Petersham, Massachusetts, United States - Inc-BW-C-19-O ... | reverse complement strand
CGCGCACCCAATAAAGCGTCTCGAAGTTGTGTTCCAGGGTAGGACGCCCAAACAGGCCTACTTGCGCCACGTACGGCGGACGCAGTCGGGGCATGCCCCGTTTGCCTTCGATCGATTCGATCATGGCCGACTCTTCGCCGCAGATGTAGGCACCAGCGCCCCGGCGCAGTTCGATCTTCGGCAGCGGCGCCGGCGGATTCGCGCGCAGCTTCGCCAGCTCGGTTTCGAGGAGCGCGCGACAGCCGTGGTACTCGTCGCGCAGGTAGATATAAATCGCCGAGATCCCGACAGCCCAGGCGGCTATCAACATGCCTTCGAGGAATCGATGCGGATCCCGCTCGAGGTAAACACGGTCCTTGAACGTCCCGGGCTCGCCCTCGTCGATGTTAATGGCCATCAACCGGGGCGCCGCCTCGCTGCGTACGATGCGCCACTTACGCCCGGTCGGAAATCCAGCGCCGCCCAGACCGCGCAGTCCGGAGTCCTCCATCGTTTTCAACACGCCTTCGAGGTCACGACGGTGCTCCACACAGTCGCGTAACACGGAGTAGCCGCCTCGACCCAGATAGGCTTCGAAGTCGATGTAGTTCGCTGGCGCGTCATACATATGACCGGCTTCGACTTCGCTTTGCACCGATTCGAGCGTCGCGCCGCGCACCGGTTTCTGATGGATCACGGCAACCGGTGCTTGCTCGCACCGCCCCACGCACGGAGCGGGGATTACGCGCACCTCGCGTCCGAGGAGTGCGGGAAGGCGCTCGAGCAGGGATTTGGCGCCGGCCATCTCGCAACTGAGTCCATCACAAACACGTACCGTCAACGCGGGCGGGGCCGGCAGCTTGCCGTCGCGGTCCTCCTTCACGACGTCAAAATGGTGGTAGAACGTCGCCACCTCGTAGACCTGGGTTTGCGCCAGGTCCATCAAGCGCGCCAGCGCCGCCAGGTGAGTGGCGCCGAGCTGCTTATATCGATCGTTAATCCGGTGGAGATACTCAATCAGGAGGTCGTGTCGGAGTGGCGCGTTTCCCACCAGTGCCCGGACCTCGTCGAGTGCGATCGGGTCGACGACCCGCCCGCGCGGCGCCTGGCGCTTGCGCTTCTTGGTGTAGCCCGCGGACGCAATGGGAACAGCCGGTTTGCTCACTACTTCTGAAACTCCAGTCAAAGAGTCCTAAGTATGGTGCGGAGGTCGCAGAAGTGTCCAATACGGAGCCACGCTTTTGTGGCAGTGCGCCGCCTCTTGGCCAGTGCGGCGGAGGGGGTGTTCTACGGGAGGCGCTAACTATAGCACAATCAATAGCTTATTGGATTCCGCAGGGGCCGGCCGATTGTACTGATTAAGGAACAGTGCGTCCGTACAAGACGCCCTTACAGGCTTCGCGGATGCTGCGGTGGGAATGAGTAACAACCTTAGCGGGGTCTTTGGTGGACGACACACGTAAGCCTGCGATCGGCCGGCGAGATCTTTTACGCGTTGTCGCGTCAGTCGGCGCTGTAGCGACAGTCGCTAGCTCTGTTTCGTCGGGCGCAAACGAGCTACCGCCGGACCGTGATCGCGGCAAGCGCAAATCCCAGTACCAAGCCAACGCCCCCGAGGTGCGGACGTTTTACCGCGTCAACGGTTACCCGACGAAATAGAGGGCTGCCGTGCTCATTAAAAGATCGGGCTCTCCCGTTCGTAAAGCGAATCCTGCGGCTAAACACGGCAACGCGGTGGACGGTATTGACCGTCGCTCGTTTCTGACCCGTTCAGGTCTGGTCGCCGGCAGTCTGGCGGCTCTCGGAACGCTGCCGCTCGGAAATGTCCGTAAAGCGGAAGCGGGTGAGCCACCGCCACCCGGCGAGACCGTCACTCGCCACAAGAACATCTGCACGCACTGCTCCGTGGGCTGCTCCGTGATCGGTGAAGTCACGAACGGTGTCTGGACTGGCCAGGAGCCGGACTACGACAGCCCGATCAATCGGGGCTCGCACTGCTGCAAGGGCGCCGCGGTTCGCGATGACGTCGTCGGCGACCGCCGGCTGCGCTATCCGATGAAGTTGGTCGACGGTCAGTGGCAGCGGATCCCTTGGGACCAGGCGATCAACGAGATCGGCGATAAAATGTTGGAGATCCGCCAAAAATCGGGTCCCGACTCCGTTTACTGGCTCGGCTCCGCCAAGTTCACGAACGAGGCGGCCTATTTGAACCGCAAGCTGGCCGCGTTCTGGGGAACGAACAATTCCGACCACCAGGCGCGGATCTGTCACTCGACCACGGTCACGGGTGTGGGCAACACCTGGGGCTACGGAGCGATGACGAACAGCTACAACGATATTCGCAACGCCAGGACCATTATGGTCATGGGCGGCAACCCCGCGGAGGCGCATCCGGTCTCGCTGCAGCACATCCTGGAAGGCAAGGAGCTCAACCGCGCGAACATGATCGTCATCGATCCGCGGATGACGCGCACCGCGGCCCATGCGACAGAGTATGTGCGCGTCCGACCGGGCACTCACATTCCTACTATCTACGGAATGCTGTGGCACATCTTCCAGAACGGCTGGGAGGACAAGGAGTTTATCCGCCAGCGCGTCTATGGCCTCGACGAAATCCGGGCGGAAGTCGCGAAGTGGACACCTGACGAGGTCGAGCGTGTCACCGGGTTGCCGGAGGCCCAGGTCAAACACGTCGCTGAAGTGTTCGCCAAGGAACGGCCTGCGACGTTGATCTGGGCGATGGGTCAGACCCAATTCACCGTGGGCACCGCGAACGTCCGCGCCAGTTGCATTTTGTTGCTGGCTACGGGGAACGTCGGCAATTTCGGTAATGGCGCGAACATTTTCCGCGGCCACACCAATGTCCAGGGCGCGACCGACCTCGGACTCGATGTCACGACGTTGCCACTGTATTACGGCCTCGATGAGAACGCCTGGCGACACTGGTGTCGTGTGTGGGAAGTCGACTACGACTGGATGGCGACCCGCTTCGCCACCAAGACCCTCATGACGACGCCGGGCATTCCGAGCACGCGCTGGTTCGACGCCACGCTGTTGCCGAAAGACCAGGTGAGCCAACCCGACAACGTGCAGGCTATGTTCGTGATGGGGCATGGCGCCAACACCATCACCCGTATGCCCGAATCGGTCAAAGCGATCGAGAAGATCGAACTGCTGGTGGTCTGTGATCCGTATCCCACGACCTGGGCGGTGCTGTCGGGCCGTAAGAACGGCACCTACCTGCTGCCGGCGTGCACGAGTTTCGAAATGCACGGCTCGCGTACCGCTTCCAACCGTTCACTGCAGTGGGGCGAGAAGATCGTCGACCCCGTCTTCGAATCCAAGAACGACTACGACGTCATGTATATGTTGGCGCGTAAGTTCGGTTTCGCCGACCAGATGTTCAAGAACATCAAGGTCGAGAACGGCGCCGTGCTGGCGGAAGACATTCTGCGCGAGATCAACCGCGGCGGCTGGTCGACGGGCTACTGCGGGCAGTCACCGGAGCGGCTCAAAGCTCACATGAAGAACCAGCACAAGTTCGACATGGTGACGTTGCGGGCGCCGAAAGACGATCCCGAGGTGGGCGGCGACTATTATGGTTTGCCCTGGCCTTGTTGGGGCACGCCGCAGTTCAGGCATCCCGGCTCGCCGGTTCTCTACAACACCAACTTGCATGTCAAGGATGGCGGCGGAACTTTCCGCGCCCGGTTCGGTGTCGAGCGGGTGGTGAAGCGCAAAGCCGCGGAGCACCCGGCGGAGAATGAGATCGAGCCAGCCGATGCCCGCCCGCTTCGCAGCGCCGATAAGCCCGCGGATACCAAGCAGGTAGCCGCGCAGCCCCAGACGGCCGCAGCCCCTGGCGCCGGCCAGGAAGTCGAAGTGCACGAGAGTCTTCTTGCTGACGGGTCCTATTCTCTGGGCTCTGAAATCAAGGACGGGTATCCCGAGTTCACCCTCGGTGTGCTGAAAAAGCTGGGTTGGGACAAAGACCTGACCCCGGATGAGCTCGCGACCATTCGTCGTGTGAATCCGAAGACCCCCGAGGCGGTGTCCTGGTCGACGGACCTGTCAGGCGGAATCCAGCGCGTGGCGATCGAGCACGGCTGCAGCCCCTGTGGCAACGGCAAGGCACGCGCCATCGCGTGGAACTTACCTGACCCCATGCCAGTGCATCGTGAGCCGATTTTCACGCCGCGCCCGGACCTCGTCGCCAAGTATCCGACGCGACCCGATGCGAAGGAGTTCCGGGTCCCCAATATCGGCTTCACGGTGCAAAAGGCCGCGGTCGACAAGCACACTGTGAGCGACTTCCCGCTGATCCTGAGCTCCGGCCGCCTGGTCGAATATGAGGGCGGCGGCGAGGAGACTCGTTCCAACAAGTGGCTGGCCGAGTTGAAGCAGGATATGTATGTGGAGATCAATCCCGCCGACGCGAAAGAGCGCGGTATCGAGAACAATGGCTGGGTTTGGGTGACCGGAGCCGAAAACTCCTCGAAGACGAAGGTCAGGGCACTCGTCACGGAGCGCGTCGGTAAGGGAGTTGCCTGGATGCCGTTTCATTTCGCGGGTTGGTTTGAAGGTGTGGACCAGCGCCCGAAGTACCCGCAGGGAAGCGATCCGATCGTGTTAGGGGAGAGCGTCAACACACTCACGACCTACGGGTACGATCCTGCGACCGGTATGCAGGAACCGAAAGCAACTCTCTGCCAGATCAGGGCTGCGTGATACCATCATGGCGCGGATGAAGTTTCTGTGTGACGCCGACCGTTGTATCGACTGCAACGCCTGTGTGACGGCGTGTAAGAATGAAAACGAGGTGCCGTGGGGCCTGAACCGCCGGCGAGTGGTGACCATCAATGACGGTAAGCCGGGCGAGCGCTCGGTCTCGATGGCGTGCATGCATTGCACGGACTCTCCTTGCGCAGCGGTGTGTCCCGTCAAGTGCATCTTCCAGACGGACGATGGCGTGGTCCTGCACGATAAGGATCTGTGCATCGGCTGCGGCTATTGTTTCTATGCCTGTCCGTTTGGCGCTCCCCAGTACCCGAAGATCGGTAACTTCGGCACCCGCGGGAAGATGGATAAGTGCACCTTCTGTGCAGGTGGTGGGGGCCCGGAGGTCTCCGGTAGCCGTGAGGAGTATCGAAAGTACGGCTCCAATCGCCTAGCGCAAGGGAAGTTGCCGCTGTGCGCGGAGATGTGCTCGACGAAGTCGCTGCTGGCCGGCGATGGCGAAATCATCGCGCAGATTTACAGGGAGCGCGTCCTGAAACGCGGCTACGGCTCTGGCGCGTGGGGTTGGGTGACTGCGTATCACGAAGGAATTTCGACATGAGCTCAGATTCCCTCGAGAGCGGGTGGCTCGGAGCGACGGCGATGTTTCGTCGCGGCGTGGGCTTGTTCGTGCTCCTGGTTGCGTTGCTGGTGGCCGCACCGTCTGGGGCCCAGGAGCACAGCCCGGACGGAGCGTTTGCTCCAGACGCGAGTGCGGTGAAGGAGCAGGCACTGCTCGAACAAGAGGCCCGCATTCAAGGGCGGATCGACATTCCCGACAGGCGGGCCGCCGTCCTCATTCAGCCCGCCGGGCGACGGTGGGACTATTTTCACGAGTTCACGCTTCACTGGGTTGGGGCGATCGTGATCCTGGGCATGATCGTGCTGCTCGCACTCGCCTATCTCATCATGGGTCGGATCCGGATTGCAGCCGGACGCGCCGGTAAGAAACTCGTCCGCTTCAGTTTTTTCGAGCGCTTCTCGCATTGGCTGACGGCGACGTCGTTCGTACTTCTCGCTCTCACCGGGCTCAACATCACGTTCGGGAAGCTGGTGCTGTTGCCAGTCATGGGTGCGGAAGCCTTCAGCGCGCTGGCGCAGGTCGCCAAGTACGTTCACAACTTCGTCAGCTTTGCCTTCATTCTCGGGCTGGCCTTGATCGTCAGTCTGTGGATCAAAGATAATTTGCCCCGCAAGGTGGACCTGGACTGGATCAAGCAGGGCGGGGGGTTCATCAAGTCGAAGCACGCGCCGGCGGGGCGTTTCAATGCCGGCGAGAAGCTGGTGTTCTGGTTCGCGCTCGGCGCCGGCGCCGCCGTCATCGTGTCAGGGCTGCTGCTGCTGTTCCCGTTTTACGTGACGGGCATTGCGGGAATGCAGATCGCACAGGTGGTGCACGCCCTCGTCGCCGTTGTGTTTGTCGCAGTCATCATCGCGCACATCTATATCGGCACGCTCGGCATGGAAGGCGCGTTCGAGGCGATGGGTACGGGTGAGGTCGATCTCAATTGGGCCAAGGAGCACCACGATCAGTGGTTCGCCGAGAAACAGGCGCGTGGAGAGTTGGGCAACCGTAGCGCCTAGGTTTTGTCGCCGGGTGGCGGCCCTTTGCGTTCTTCGCGCTCGCGCAGGTAGTCGTCGGTCGTACGCATAGGTGCGCGTGGCGGCGCGTGCGGGTCGAAATTCTGCTCCGTCACGGTGATCACCCGACAATCGTCGCACATCTTGATGAGATCGAGCCGGCGTGTCGAGCCTGTGAACATCCAATGTTGGTCGGCCAGTTTCGCCAGCACGCGCTCGATCGTGCTTTTGACCCCGAATGGCTTCGCGCAGCGGATGCAACAAAACGGCTCCTCCGCTTTGAGTATGCGGGCAGCGGCGGTCGTTGGGCGGAAGTCGAGTTGGGGTCGCAGTGTGATCACTTTTTCCGGACAGGTCGCCTTGCATAGCCCGCACTGGATGCAGGAGTCTTCCGTGAAGCGCAACATCGGCTGATCGATGTTGTCTCTGAGTGCTCCGGTCGGGCACGCCGACACGCAAGCCAGGCAGAGCGTGCAACCCGCAACGTCGATGTCGACTGCTCCAAACGGAGCTTGCTGGGGCAAGGGGATTACGTTGATGGGAGCCGGAGCTGCCCGATGCAGTTCCCGTAATACGAATCGGTCGACACCGCGTTTGTCGCCTCCCATCGGCAAGAAGGTACTCGGATGCGGTGCGGGCTCCAAGCGGGGGATCGCGCGTAATTCGGCGTCGAGGATGTCTGGATCGTCTGTCTGGATCGTGTTAACGCGGGCCGTGCCAAAGCCGAGCCCTGCAAGAATCGGTTCCGCAAGGCCGAGGGTCCGGGTCACGCCGGAGATATCGTGGCGGGGCCGCTCGCGAGTGAGAAGTCGGACGGCCGAAGCTCCGAAGACGAATGCAGCAGCGATGATCTCGAGGCCCACCTGCGTGATCTCGTTCACCCGCAACGGCAGAACCCGCTCGGGCAACCCTGCGACTTCTCCCAACGCTTCGACAATCGCAGCTCCGTGCGATCCGTCGTGAATCAACACAATGGGATAGGTGCCCCCCGCTTCCCGATAGGTGATCAACAGGATGCGGAGCTGCCGCATGAGCACGTCGGAAGGCGGCACGGAATACGAAGCCGCTCCGGTCGGACAGACGGACGCGCACTGCCCACATCCCGCACAGATGTTGGGGTCAATCGAAACGTGGTCGCCCTCCGGAGAGATTGCGCCGGCGGGGCAAAGATCGAGGCAGCGCGTGCAACCGGTGATCCGTGAACGCGAGTGGGCGCACAGATGCTCCGTAAACGCGATGTAGCGGGGTTTCTCGAAGACCCCGATGAGATCGCGCGCCTTCTGAATAGCGTCTAGAGTTCCGGCAGGGTCGCGGGGATCGGCGCGTAGATAGCCGTCTCGCAGCTCCGGCGCCGAAAATAGCGGCGTACCGCCCGAAAGGTCGAGAATGACGTCGCACCGAGACGCAGCCCCATCGCTGGGCGACTTGAAAGACAACGTGTCGGGCGACGCTGCCGAGGGCGGCGCGAAGTCGTCGACCGTAACCTCGAACGCTCCAAGATATCCTTTGGCGAACCGGATGTTTCCCAGTGCGACGGGAAACGCATTCATGGGCTGCGAGGCGAGGTCCACTGGAGGTCTGATTACGACGGTGACGTCGAGGTGCGGCTCGAGTAGCCTGCCCGCCTCGATAGCCTTTTCGTCGCGGCCGTAGATGAGCACAACGCCGCTGCTCTCGAGCACTACGGCTGGCACATCGGGCACGGGTTCCGCTGCGGCCGCGCGGAGCGCACTTGCCGTTCGATGACCCTCAGCCGACGCTTCAGTCACCATTAAAACTGCCGCCCGCAGCGCCGCGCTAGAACATCTATGCTCTCCGGGGGCTGTTTCCCGCCACTTTGAATCATCGAAAACTGCAGCATTTATGACCTCGACCTGGGGCTATTATAATCAGTACTCTCGAGTCACACATGAAGCTTCTTAAAACCATTCGCGCCGATTCCTCGGACACTTTCGTCTTTGAGAAGGCCGCCGTACCCGGTGAATGGGCGGTGTCCGGGGCGTTCGCTTTCGCGCGACTCGACCCAACGACACTCGTTGGAAAGGCGCGCGCCGCCTTCCGGGGTGGGTTTCTGGGTGTTGATTCACTCGGCTGGTCGACGTTGGTGCAGATCGTTGAGGCAACCGAGCAGGACCGTCTCTTCGCCATCGAGATGTTGGCGAAACGCCTGGTCGAACATTTCGGTGCTCCCGACCTCGCGGTCGCGGTCCGGGCAGCCGAAGAAGAAATCGAGTTCGCGGAAAGCCTGGGCGATCAACCTGCAGGGCTATTCATCGCGGTGACGCGACGGTACGAGGAGGGGGAGATACGCGAAAGCTTTCGAGCTCTGTCGCCGCGCGTCTCGAGCGGACCGATCAACATTGCGGCGTTGTCCCAAGAAGGGAGTCAGACTTGAGTGGGCCGCGTGACTTCTGGCTGTCCAGCGGCCATCACCTCCTGGATCGCGGCCCCGCCGGCTGGCTGACGGTGAGCGATGAATTTCTCAAAGCCTACTTCGCCCGCCCGGAGCTGATTCCTCCCGAGGAGGCCTGCTCCGTTGAGCGTACGCTTCATGATGCCCTGTTGAACGATCCGAGGCGGGTCGTCGAGGCTGCGCGGGTGGCAGCGATCGCCGACCCTGACGCGCGCGAGAACTGGGAGATGATGCTGGCCTGGCGGGACCATCTCGTTCGACACGATACGTTGGAGGCGGCGTACCTCGATATCGTGGCACGGGCTGTCAAGTTCCCGCCGCTCTTCATCAATCAGCTCGTGCAGGTGATCCTCCGCAGTGTGTTGGATGAGTGTGATGATGCGTTCGTGCTGCGCGCGGCCGAGCTATTCTTCCGACCTCAAAAGCTGACACAGCAGGATGGCGCACTATTGTGCGCCGACGAGGAGACTGTCGCCGGATTGGGCGGTCAGGCCGCATCGCCGCTCATCTCGCTGTTGGGACTTCCCGCTGCCGCCGAGATCGATGTGTTGAATGACGATAACGCGGCCACGTATTGGGAGCGCAGCGACGCGTTCGATCTGGCGCTCCAGCTCGGTGGGGATATGCGCGGGCTTGCCGCTCTCGCACAGGTCATTGAGCGCTGGATCCGGCACCTCCTGGCCGTGGAGGTTGCAGTAGTCCCTGTTGCCGAACTGCGCGAGGTGACTCTGAACTGGTATCTTGGCCTGGATGTCGAAGCCACTCGCATCGGCGATGCAGTCTGGGCCGGCGAGCTCCTGGACGAGGCGACCGAGGCGCGACTCGTAGGTTTGTTCGAGCTGAGTTTCGCGAATGCAGCAGTGGTCGAGGAGCGCCTCGCCGGCGCGCCCACGTACCTGATCATGGCCATGACGAAAGAGCGGACTTTGCGCCTGAAACCTCAGAACCTGGTGAGTGGACTGCCACTACGCCAGCGGCCTGCCGCGTGACGGCGTCACCAACATGACATCCACGCCGATTCTGAAAATTCCGGTGGGCGTCGCGGTGGAGCGACGCAAGGCGAATAGCCCGTGGCTCGACGCGATATGGCGCCCGATCGAGGTCTTTCATGGTGTCGCGGCGGCCGCCCCCTGGACCGTCATCGATGAGAACCCCGATGCGACGACGTTCTACGCGGGGCACGCGGAAATTGATCTCTTCCGAACGGAGACGGCCAACTATCGCAGTAACCTCACTTCAGGCACGCCCTTGCTGTGGGTGATCCTGCGTCCCACCGGCGGCGCGCCTCCTTTCGAGTTACTGGCCGTGACGGCGGATCCCGCCGAAGGCGAGGCGCTGACCGGGGCGGGGAACGACCTGGTCGAAACAGTCACAATGCCGGCTTCGATCCGCGCGGCAATACAGTCTTTCATTTTGGAGCACCACGTCGAGCGCCCGACGTTCAGACGCAAGCGCGATCGCAGTGGGCTGGCGCCGCGCGAGCGTTCTGAAGATCAGCCGGAGGAGCCCTCGTGAGCGATCCGGAAAGCTTTTTGTCACGTTGGTCGCGACTCAAACAGGAGTCCAACACGGTCGCCCGGCCGGAGACTGGGCCCGCAGCCGCCACGGTGCCGGTAGATACGGTGAAGCCCGGCGCTGTTGCGATCGAGCCCGCCGCCGTCGCGGTCGAGCCAACACGCGGCGAGGTTGTTACATCTCCAGCGCCGCCGTTCGATCCCGCCTCTCTACCCCCTGTAGCATCGATCACCCAGGCAAGCGATATCCGCCAATTCCTGCAGGCGGGCGTCCCAGCGGAATTGGTACGCGCGGCTCTACGGGCCGCCTGGGTCACCGATCCGACGATTCGCGATTTCATCGGGATCGCCGATAGCCAGTGGGATTTCAACGATCCCACCGCGATGCCGGGCTTTGGACCGCTGGAGGCTGCCGACGGCGCTCGAGCCTTCGCGCAAAGATCCGTCGCACGAGTCAGCGAGGCGGCCGAGGCTGTCGCGAGAATGCCTGAGCTCGCAACCCGCGCCGCAGTCGATGCCGCCAACCTGCCGCGGGAGGGGCAGGTTGATAAGGTCTGGCTCAGTGTAGGGCCGGGGGGCTCGCGAGCTGCTTCGGCCAGCTTGCCGCCGCAGACGCCCGAGTCCGTCGCTGACCCGGAGGGCGCTTCAGATTCGTCGGACCTGCGCCCTGGGCCCCGCGTTCACGGCACCGCTTTACCTAAAGCCCGCACATGAGTGACTCAACTCCCGCTGTCGACGCAATCGACCAAGCGCGAGCTCGCGAGTACTCTTTACTCTCGACGCTTCTGTTCCGCAGTCCCGATCCGGCGCTGCTGAATGGCTTAGCGGGACTGCAAGGTGATGAGAGTCCCCTCGGCATGGCTCACGCCGCGCTTGCCAAGGCTGCGATGCGCACCAGCGCCGACCGCCTCGCACGTGAATATTTTGATCTTTTCGTCGGCGTCGGCCGCGGCGAGATCCTTCCTTATGCCTCTTTCTACCTGACCGGATTTCTACACGGACGTCCGCTTGCCCAGTTGCGTGAGTTACTCGGTCGGATAGGTATCGAACGGGCTGAATCTCTCACGGAGCCGGAGGATCATGCCGCAGTCCTTCTGGAGATCATGGCTGGCCTGGCGAGTGGCGAGATCGTCGCTCCCACGGGCACTGAGCGGGAGCTGTTCGAAAACCACCTGGCGCCTTGGATCGGACGTCTTTTCAAGGACCTCGAGCAGTCGAAAGCCGCGGACTTCTATGCTTACGTCGGCGCCCTGGGTACCGTCTTCATAGCCATTGAGACTGAGGCGTTCACGCTCCCAATCTAGGTGCCCCGGCAGCATTTCGTGTTAGCCTCGAGTTGCAAGCCTTTGGAGTCTGTATGCGCGCATTTTTGACAGCCTGTGCGGTCGCGATTGTTATCAGTGTCGCCGCGGTGGTCCTGCTCGACCTGGTGCAGGAGCCCGTATCGACTGCATTCGCAACGACCGGCGCCCGCGTTTAGCTGCGCAGCCGGCCGGTCAGATTTGGGCGTCGAACCGCTCGACTCCCGCGTAACAAATGTAGCGTCGCCTGGAAGCGTGCCCGAACAACGTCATGCCGAGGTTCGCCGCGAGCTCACAGCAGATAGCCGTCACGCCTTTACGGGACACGATGATGGGAATTCCGCTTTGAGCAACCTTCATCACGATCTCAGCGGTAAGGCGCCCAGTGGTAAAGAGGATTTTGTCGGCGCCGGAAACACCATGGAGAGCCATCCAGCCGATGATAGTGTCAACCGCGTTGCGCCGGCTGACGTCTTCGACGCTAACCCAGAGGTCGACTCCGTGATAAAGCGCGCACCCATGCACGGAGCCCGCCGCCCGATAAATCGCGTCGTCCTCGGGTATTCCCTCCAGCACCGCCAGTAAAGTGGTTCTGGTGATCCGCGCCGCGGGCATCTTGGCCAGGGCAAACGCATCCGCTGGCGTCATCAATCCATCGACCTCGGTTCCCAACCTGTCAGTGATGCCGGGAGGCGGACGCCGTGCCAACTCGACTCCTGCCTCGCTGGAATCGGTGCGAGTCTGTACCGCAGCGGTTCCGGAGTGCCAGTCAACCGTGATCGATTCGAGCGCGGTTACATCGTTGACTAGCTGCCGGGTCCAGAGATAACCCAACACCAGCCACTCGGCGCTGGCGCCCAGCGTCCACAGGGTGGCGACCTCCTTACCATCGAGCACGACAGTCAGCGGCCGCTCGATCGGAACCTGGATCGTGTGATGATCGCCATATTCGTCTGTGATTTGAATGGCGGAGAGCAGCTCTCCGGAGGCGTGGCTGAGCCGCGGGCCATTTGGAATCAACGCTCGCTCTCGAGCTTTGGGTCGCACTACCAGCGCCGTGACATTGTGTGAGTCTGACATGCCTTCTCCAGTCGCGAGGTAAGCCCTTCGGGGTAGCTATTTCAGCGG
>Ga0210388_10003280_pt1 | contig 12693 bp, 6 predicted proteins | sample IncBWC19OmetaG_FD_155485 | JGI IMG/M metagenome (GOLD analysis project Ga0210388, IMG submission 155485) | Forest soil microbial communities from Barre Woods Harvard Forest LTER site, Petersham, Massachusetts, United States - Inc-BW-C-19-O ... | reverse complement strand
GCAAGCGACACCGTGCGAGGGAGCAAATTCGAATATGGCTTTTCTGGTGGCTCGATGAAGAGATTGCGATTCGCCGCGATGCTCGCCGCAGCATGCGCCGGCCTGCTGGGTTTGTCGGCATGTGGTGGCAGCAGCAACCAGATTTCGGTCGTTCTCGCTACGGCCAACGGACTGACGATGATGGACGAGACCCTGCCACCCCCGTCGACGCCGAGTACGCTGAACATCATGGCTTCCGTGGGTGGCGACACCACCGGCAAGGGCGTTATCTGGCTGTTTCAGACGAATCAATCCGGGTGCGGTAGTGCCGGGGCCACGCAGCCCAGCTGTGGAACGCTCACGAACAATACGCCGTTCTCGGTCACATACACGGCGCCGTCCATTACGAGTACGACCGCGCTTTCCGTGATCATCGAGGCGAAGTCGGTTGCCGATCAATCGGTCACGAAAACCATCACGTTATCGATTGTTTTGCCGCCCGTTTTCGCCACGACGGAATGCAATCCAACCGGTGTGCTGCCCTGCACCCTGGCGAACGGGAACAATGCGGTGCCCTATACCGCGACGTTCAGTTTCACCGGCGGCGTTTCCCCCTACACGTATACGCTGCTGGGCTCACTGCCTCCCTGCCTGAAGCTGCAGACTTCGACGACATCCACGACGGGTGAGATCATCGGCACGCCCTGCAACACCGCCACCGGTACTTACACTTTTACGATACAGGTACTCGACAGCGGAGGCGCCACCGAAGTCAGCCAGGCGTTCGTCATTACAGTTGCTGCGCCGCCGGCCCTGTCCCTCGCGCCAGGTCCGCTACCGCCGGGCACTGTCGACGGGACGTATAACGGCCTGATCAGCGCTACCGGTGGAGTCGCGCCGCTGACGTTCACGATCACGTCCGGAACCCTACCGCCCGGGCTGTCACTGAACGCCACGACAGGACAAATCACCGGCGTTCCGATCAACAATTCCGGCGGAAACGTAAACTTCTATCCGCACACCTACCCATTCGCCGTGCAGGTGCAGGATTCCGCTCTTCCGACGCCGCAAAAGGCGCCGGCTTCTCCGGCGGCGTTCAGCATCACGATTCAGGGAGTGCAGCCGCTGCAGCTCTCGCCGACGGGGCTGCCCACCGAAATCCTGGCGCAGGGGCAAACGGCATCCTCCCCTGGCTACAGCACCACCCTGAACGCGTCCGGCGGAGTCGCGCCCTACACCTGGACCGTCACGCAGGGACAGCTCCCCGCCGGGTTGACGATTTTCGGCAATCCCAACGGCACGGCGACGATTTCCGGAACGCCGGTGCTGGTGGGAAGCTCGACATTCACCGTTCAGGTGGCGGATTCGGAAGTGAATCCCAGCAATGGAAACCCCGCTCCCGCCACGGCGTCACAGGTCTATCAAATTCAGATCGTCGCCGGGACGCAAAACAACACGCTCTTCAGCGGGCAGTACGCGTTCCTTTTCACCGGGTTCGATGGCGATGGTCCCGTGCAACTGATCGGGACGCTCACGTCAAATGGCGACGGTGTGATTACCGCCGGGACCGTCGACAGCAATCGCGTCTCTGGTGTTGCGCTCGGCGGATCGATCGTGCCGCAGGGCGGCACAACGCCGCCGGGCAGCTCCTATACCATGGGATCGGACGGACGCGGCACGATGGAGCTGACCGTGACGTTCGGCGCCAATGCGATTATCGTCGCCGATTACCGCCTGGTAATGGACTCGGCCGGTAACATCAAATTCTTCCAGGATTACACCACCAAGACGACACAGGGTGTAAAGCCGCCGCCACACGGGGAAGGAGTCTTGAAGCCCGTCGCGGGCGTGACGTTCGCGGCCGGAACCTTCAGCGGCAACTACGCTCTCGATCTTCCCGGGTATGAGGCTTCGGCGAACAAACCGGTGGCGCTCGTTGGCGTCGTTCATTCCGACGGCACGACTTTGAGCCCCGGCACGATCGACTTCAACGACAACGGGAGCTACAGCTCCGAAGCGGTCAGCGGCACTTTTCAGTTCCTTTCGGGGAACGAAGGCGCCATGCAGCTGACGTTCGCTCCGAGCGCGCCGCAAGTTACTTTGAATTTCGACGCGTTTTTCGTGACGCCTTCGGATTTGTTCTTCATCGAAGCGGACAGCAGCACGACGACGGGTCTACCAACCGTGTTCCGCCTGGCCGGGGAAGCCGTGTTGCAATCGACTGGCACGCAGTTCACGCAATCGACGATTGCCGGCACGAACGTGGTCAGTGGCACAGGAATCGGCACGGGAGGCAACGCCAGCGTGTTCGCCGGGCTGCTGACGGACACCGTGTGTAACAATCCGGCGTCGCCCATTTCGCTATCCTACGACGAAAACAACGGCGGAACGATCAACGGCGGAGCGGGCGGTGCAACGCCCATCACTTTCAGCGGATCCTGCGTCGTTGCATCCAACGGCCGCGTGGGATTCACCGGTCTGGGTGCGACCGCCGCTGCCACGCGGGTAGTGGCTGCCTATTTGACCGGTCCAGGAACCGGATTCCTGATCGGCAGCGACGCGGCCGTAACCACCGGGCGGCTTGAGCAGCAAACGATTTCGTCGTTCTCGCCGAAATCGTTCTTCGACGGCTACACTTTGAGCACGCCGTTCATCGCCGAAGCCGGAGTGAAGAACGTGATCGGGCAGACTTTCGCGGACGGATCAAGCGTATTGTCGGGCACCATCGATGAGATTGATCCGACCGGAGCCACCGCTCCGAACCTGGCGCAGCCGCTTACCGCAACGTTCAGCAGTCCGGCTCCGGCCGGCCGCGGTATGCTCACCGCGAGTTCGCCTGTGCCGAGCGGATTCCCGACGGCCTCGGTCTATTACGTCGTATCGCCGAATGATGTCCGCATCGTCTCCGAGGACACAAGTGACACGCACCCCGTGCTGATCCTGCTCGATCACTAGCACCGAACAGGGGCATCGTCCGCCGCGGCTGGGTCGGGGCCAGTTCCCGGCGGAACCGGTCGGTGACTCCCTCGCTAGCCGTGGGGCGAGCCTTGGCTATAGGAATCAAGGCTTACAATGGAAAACGGGGATACCTCAGGAATCTTTCTTTTCCGGATCTTTCTCTTCCTCTTCCAGTTTCAATGCCGCGGAATTGATGCAAAACCGCAAACCCGTCGGTGCCGGCCCGTCCTCAAAAACGTGGCCCAGATGCGCATCGCACCGACTGCACATCACTTCCGTGCGCACCGTGCCGTGCGACACGTCGCGATCCATCTCCACATTTTCGGCTTTGATCGGCTGGTAGTAGCTCGGCCAACCGGAGCCGGAATGATATTTCGCCTCCGACGCAAACAGCGGCTGGCCACAGCAGACGCAATGATAGACGCCCTCGGTCTCGGTATTTTCGTATTCGCCGGTGAAAGGAGGCTCGGTTCCCTTTTTCCTTGTCACTTGATACTGCTCCGGAGTCAGCTTCTGGCGCCACTCCGCTTCGTCTTTCCTGATTTTTTCGCTCATGGCTATTAGATTACACGAGGTCCGGTTTCGATGCACCGCGTGGCAGGGGGCCGGCCCCGCGTATCCGGGACCGGCGCTCCAACCTCGGCTGATTTACTTCGCCGGGACGTAGCTCAGATCCAGGCGATACTGAAGGATATTGGCGTCTTCGCTGTCGATCGCACCGATCAGACGCCCGTACACCGCATCGGCTTCGGCCGCACCGAAGGCATCCTCCAGCATGTGGCGGAGGGGCTTCACGTCCGGCTTGCTCTCGAAGTCCGCCCAGGACCCATGCGGCTCAGCCAGCACGTATGTGCCGGCTTTGCCGCCGAAATCCATCTCGTAGATCTCGTAGCGAACCGGCCAGCTCGACTTTTTAGAGGCCTCGGCGATTCGCCCGAGGGCACTGCGAAAATCTGCGGTCTTGTCGCGCTTCACGTGAAACGTAACGAACTCCGTGAACTTCGCCGGCCCGTTTGCGGCGGGATCCGGATTGCTGATCTTCGGCAGGAATTCGTAATACTGGTCTGTGATTGTCTGGACATAGGAGCCGACCACCTTGGCGTATTCTTCCGTGTCGGATGCGTCCGGGATCGGAGGTTTGTCCATATCCGCCCAGTGCAGGTTGAACCGGCATACCAGATACGTTCCGGTCATTTCGCCGGTCAGGGTTTCGAAGACGTAGAGCGGCGAAGGATCCTTTTGCTGTTTGTGCCAATCGGCTTTCTGTTTGCGGCCCTGCTCGTACTGCGAAGTCATTCCGTTTTTCGGGGTTTGAAATTCAACTCCCGCGATATTGGCGGGCTCTGTCTGGGCCGATGCGGACAACGCCGCAAGCAACACCACTCCCAACGCGCACACGTATTTGTTCATGAGCATTCTCCCTTTGGAAAATCCGGATCGGGTATCCCGAAGTGCGTGCGGAGCGTAGCGCCACACCCGGGGGCGAGTCAAGCACAAGGGCCGGCCTGCTCCGTTGCGACAGAGTCACATGCTCGCGTGGCAACGGCATCGTGCAACCGAGTCTGATGTGGTAGATTCGTCCCACATGCCGCCGAAGAAAATGATGGTATGGGCAGCCTGGACCGCCGCGGGAATCTGCGTGCTTGCGGTGATCTTGTTCGCCGTGGAATTCCACCGCGTCGGATCGACGAATGCCGCGCCCAATTCCTGGAACTCCGGCGCGATCCACGGCACGCTCGCCGCCGTGCGCGTGCGCGAACTCGATCCAACGCACGCCGCCGTGATCTTTTTCTACGATCTCGAGAACCGCACGGACATCGATTACCGACTGTCGAGCGGCCCGAACGTCGTAATTATGAGCCGGCTGCAATCCAGCGGCATCCTCAGCAGCGACCAGCAAATCAGCCTCGATGCCGCTGCGTTCGTGCCGGCCAAGAACCGCACGCGAATCGCACTCGAAATCACGCATGCTTTCGAATGGCCCGCCCAGCGCGACGCAGCCGCCGAGAAGCAGCTCCGCCAGTTCGTCGTCGACCAGATTTCGGGCTTGGAAGGCTTCGTGCTATTCGATCAGGCGACCCGCTATCAGATTGACCTTGCCACTTCCACTCCCGAACTCCAGACGGAATCCGCCCCATCCAGTCAGAACTGATCTCTACCGTGTCTTTGCTGCGGGAATTTGTCGCCGAACATAGGCAAGGCGCCTTCGGATGACTCGCGCCTCACCAAGCTTGAATTGACCCTTGAGGCAGAATAGAATCTCGTGACATGTGGTTGTTGCGGAACCCAGGCCCGCAACCGAAGGAAGTTACTCCGGTGATGTCAGATACATTTGCGCGGGCCCATGACCCTCTTTCCGCATCGGAGCGTCGCGCCTACGCGCGCCAGCCGATTCCGTCGCTCGCCTACGTCGAGCTCGACGAAGGCAATGGCGGCATCATCCTGAATATCAGCGAAGGCGGCTTTTCCGTCCAGGCCGTGGCCGGCTTGATGGACGATTTGCTGCCCGGCGTCCGCTTTCAGCTGACTGAAACGGATGCCTGGATCGAAGCGAACGCGCGAATCACCTGGACGAACGAAACGCGCAAACTGGCGGGTCTCGAATTCGTCAACTTATCCGAAGATTGTCGCGGCCATATCCGGAAGTGGCTGGACCGCGATTCGCATCCGGTCGCGGGCACCGAGGCCGCGGACGCCCGCGGTCCTGATGAAATCACGACGGCCGCGACTGACGCGCTCCCGCCCAGCGCGCCTCCCGACCATGCCGTCGAAACGTTTTCTCCGATCGTGCAGAAAGCCGCCGAGCTTCGCTCCGCGGAATCGACCGAAAGTTCCGCCGTAACGGCTGACGTCGCCACGTCGACCGCTGCTCAGCCCGACGTAGAGGCTGCATCCTCCGTCCTGGCCGACCTGGTGGCGTCGGTCTCCGAGCACGCCCATCCGCCGCTTCCCGAACCATCCCGCTCGGAGTCGCCTCTGCCGCCGTCGTCCTCTCCCCCCGCGCCGATTCCTTTCCGGCATCCTGCCGAAACGAACGCTGCGGATGCGAAGCCGGGCGACTCGAACTCCGCCGAAGGCGAGAGCCTAGTCGACAATCGATGGCCCGCGGTGTTGGTGCTTGTGGCGCTGGCCGTAGGTTCACTCGCTGCAGGATGGGCAGCGGGACAGGGTCATCTGGGAAAAGTTCTCGCCAGGTTGCGTGCGACACAGGGAGCGGAGGAAATTCGCGGTGCCCTGCAGCATCTGGGGATGCCGGCTGCAAACCCTTCGGAAATCGAAGTGGAGAACCTGAGCGGCCAGCGCTGGGCGATCCCGTTCAACGGCCCGCTGAACTCATCCGCGGACGCAGGCCGGCGCTCGTCGGCCGGATCCGGTCAGCAGCAGGCCCGCAAGCCTCAACCCGGTTTCCGGACCTGGATCCTTTCGCCGCCTCAACAGCAGTCGCGAACGGGAAGCGCTGAAAGCGGCGATTTGAAAGAGCCTCCGCCGGTGGTTTCTGAAGCTTCCGCTCCGAATGATACCGTGCTGACATCGTCGGGCGGGGCCCGCTCTCTAGCTCCGGCCCCGGTCTTGCCGGTGCCCGCACCGGCCGTGCCGACCGGCATCGTGAAGCAGGGCCAGCTCATCCATCGCGTCGACCCCGAGTACCCGCAGATCGCCAAAGAACAACATGCCGAAGGAACCGTGCGGCTGAACGTGACGGTCGGAGCGGACGGAATTGTTCGCGGTGTTGCGGTGCTCGGCGGCCCGCGGCTTTTGGTGGACGCGGCCGAAAGGGCGGTGCGTCAATGGCGCTATACCCCGACAATACTCGACGGCAAGCCCGTTGAATTCCAACGGGAAGTGGATCTCACTTTCCGGTTCTCCAGCGCCACACATTGATACTCCAAGGTTTAGTCGTCTGGTTGATGGATCCGCCAGGCTGGGACACATCCTCAGCATTGATATTCGCAATCAGGAATTTCGATTGGACTGGTGCGCGCCAGACACCTAGAGTGACCCCGAACACCTGCTAATCCGAATGGGAGAAGTGCTGTCGGGCGTCTCAGCCTATGCCGGTTCGAGCAGGGTTGACGCCTCGGCAACGCGCGTTTTGCTGCGACCGCGCTTCGCCAGGCACACATGAGATAAAGGAAAGAAGACGCGATGCCACAATCGGGCGTCCGCAGAAAATCGGCTGACGGGGGAACTCGCGAATTGAGCCAAGGCACGGAAGAACGTCGGGCGAATTTCGTACTCACTCTGGAAGAGATCGCAAACCTCGCGCTCGAGGGCGGCAAGCCGGCCGAGACCCTTATGAACGTGGTCGCGCTAATCGCCAAGCGCTTCGAGACAGATGTCTGCTCGGTCTATCTCCTCGAACCGGACCGCACGAGTCTGGTACTCGCCGCAACGGTCGGGCTGCGCACACAGTGCATCGGCACGCTGCGCATGGGAATCCACGAGGGTCTGGCAGGGCTCGTCGCTGAACTGGTCCGCCCCATCGCGGTTGAGCGCGCGAAAGATCATCCGCGATTCAAGTACTTCCACGAAGCCGGCGAGGACGATTACCAGTCGTTTGTCGGTGTTCCGCTCATCGATAAAAGCGTGCTGCAGGGCGTGCTCGTGGTTCAGACAAAAGAGCCGCGAGCCTTCTGCGAGGACGAAATCCAGGCGCTGGCCAAGGCCGCCTCTGAGGTGGCGCCGGTTGTCAGCGAGGCGCGCTCACTCGACCGATTCATTGCCCCCGCCCAGGAACGCCTCTGGAGTCTGGCCCGCAACGTCTGGTGGTCGTGGGATTACGATTCGACTAGCTTGTTCCGCGACCTCGATCCGATTCGCTGGCGCGAATTGAACCACAATCCTGTTTCGATGCTCAGCGAGATCCCGCTCGCGGAAGTTGAGCGGCGCGCGAGTGAACTCGTGCTGCACAGCCGCATTAATTACGCCTATCGCCGCCAGCTCGAATACATGGGAGCCGATCGCACCTGGGGCACGCGCCACGCGGGTGTGCTGCGGCCCCGCCCGGTGGCCTATTTTTCTGCCGAATTCGGGCTGCATGAATCGATTCCGGAGTACTCGGGCGGTCTCGGAGTTCTCGCGGGCGATCACATCAAAAGCTCATCGGACCTCGGCATTCCGCTGGTAGGAGTCGGACTCTTCTACGGCCAGGGTTATTTCCGGCAGTGGCTCGATTCCAACGGCTGGCAGCAGGAAGAATATCTGGCGACCGACGTGAATCACTTGCCGATGGAGCTCGCCATCGGATTGAATGGTCAAGCCGTCACTGTACAAATCGAAACGCGCAGCGGAATGATTCACGCCAAAGTCTGGCGAATGAAAGTAGGCCGCTGCGATCTGCTGCTGCTGGATTCAAACGTCGAGGGCAATGCCCCCCACGACATTGAGCTCACCTCGCGACTCTACGGCGGAGATTCGCGCGTCCGCATTCGGCAGGAGCTGCTGCTCGGCGTTGGCGGCTTCCGGGCCCTGAAAGCGATGGGCATCACGCCGGGTGTCCTCCATCTCAACGAAGGCCACAGCGGATTCGCGGTTCTCGAAGCGATTCGTGATCGCATGCAGCAGGAAGGCCTCAACTTCGACGATGCCGTGCACCGCGTCTCGCGCGAAGTCGTCTTCACCACGCACACGCCGGTGCCCGCCGGGCACGACCGCTTCGGCTCCGATCTGATCGAAGAACATCTCGGCCCGCTCGGCGAATACCTGGGGCTCTCGCACGAACGCCTGATGTCGCTCGGGCGCGAAAATCCCAGCAACGAAAACGAAGAATTCTGCATGACCGTCCTCGGTTTGAAACTCTCGCGCCGCGCGAATGCCGTTTCCGGATTGCACGGAGAAGTTTCGCGCGCCATGTGGACCGGGCTCTATCCCGGCAAGAGCCAGGACGCGGTTCCGATCGGGCATATCACCAACGGCGTGCACGTCCCTACGTGGCTTGCGCCGCAAATGTTCCGCCTCTATGACCGCCATCTCGGCGCGGGTTGGCACGATCACAGCAGCGAGGCCCGCATCTGGGAAGGAATCGAAAACGTCGACGACGGAGAACTCTGGGAAACGCACCTGAGCCTGAAATCGCGCTTGCTTGATTTCGTCCGCCGCCGCGCCGTGCGCCAGGCGGAACGTCGCAACGAGCCGCCAGATCAGCTCAAACGGCTTGGCGGAGTACTCGGCTCCGACGCACTGACCATCGGTTTCGCGCGGCGCTTCGCGACCTACAAGCGAGCTGACCTGATCCTGCGCGACATGGAAAAACTCGCCGCCATGGTCAATGACGCGAAGCGGCCCGTACAGTTCGTGTTCGCCGGTAAGTCGCATCCCCGCGATGATCCCGGCAAGCGGGTGCTGCAGGAAATCGCGCTGATGATGCGCAACCCGCAGTTCGCCGATAAGTTCGTTTTCATCGAAGACTACGACATCAACGTCGGACGCCATTTCGTCCAGGGTGTCGACGTGTGGCTGAATAATCCCCGGCGGCCGCTCGAAGCCTCCGGCACCAGCGGTCAGAAGGTCGTTCTCAACGGCGGTCTGAACCTTTCCGTGCTCGACGGCTGGTGGGCCGAAGCCTACGATGGCCTGAACGGATTCGCCATTGGCACCGGCCGCACGCATTCGCACATGGACGTTCACGATGCGCGCGACGGCGAAGACCTCTACCGTACGCTGCATGACGAAGTAATCCCGCTCTACTACGAGCGCGACCGCGACGGCCTCCCCCGCGGCTGGATCAAGCGCATGAAGCGCACCATCCGCACGCTCGGCTGGCGCTTCAACGCGGACCGCATGGTGATGGATTACACGCGAAACTGTTACGTGCCTGCCGCCGGCGGCACGTCCAGCGACATGAGCCCCACGGTGTAGCCCCGCACACACACTTTCAGATTCACTCCCGGCAGTCATCGCGCCCGAACTTCGCTTCCGCTATAATCGGGGCAGTTCGCGCGAATTCAGCGCGGGCGAACGAATCGCGGATGCCTCCATTTACATCAGGTCCCTCGGGGCCGGCAAATTTGAAGGGCGACCGCCCCACGCGCTCCTCGACCGTCGGGCATCCCAATCCCGCCAAGCAGTCCTTCTGGAAATTACTCCCGCACGTCTGGGAACTGATCAAGCCTCGACGCGGGGTGCTGCTGGCAGGCTTCCTGCTGATGGCCGTCAATCGCTTGTGCGGCTTCGCTCTGCCGATCACGCCGAAATATTTGATCGACGATGTGGTGACGAAGCACCACACGAAGCTTCTGCTGCCGCTCGTGCTGGTCGTACTCGGCGCCACATTGATCCAGGCGCTGACATCGTACTGCCTCGCGCAACTGCTCTCGAAATCCTCGCAGCGGATGATTACCGAACTGCGGGTCAAGGTGCAGGAACACATCGGCCGGTTGCCCGTCTCCTACTACGACGCGAACAAGACCGGCGTACTCGTCTCGCGCATCATGAGCGACGTCGAAGGCGTGCGGAACCTTGTCGGCACGGGGCTGGTCGATTTCGCCGGCGGAATCATGACGGCGATCCTCGCGCTGGGATACCTCGTGCGGGTGAGCGTCTCGATGACCGCCGCGGCTGCCGTGTTCCTCTTTGTATTTGCGCTCAGCCTGCGATACGCGTTCCGGACGATTCGCCCGATCTACCGCGCACGTCCGAAAATCAACGCGGAAGTTACGGGACGGCTGACCGAATCGCTCGGCGGCGTACGCGTGGTGAAGGGCTATCACGCCGAAGAGCGCGAAGGCCAGATTTTCCAGGCGGGCGTGCAGAAGCTGCTCGACAATGTGCTGCAAACGTTGAACGCGACTTCTTTGATGAGCGCTTCGGCCACCGTGCTTACGGGAATCGTCGGCGCCACGATCCTCTATCTCGGCGCTACGAAAATGATTGCCGGCTCGCTCACCACCGGCGGATATTTTTCCTACAACGCTTTCCTAATTATGCTGATTGCGCCCGTCGCGCAGGTGGTCAGCCTCGGCCCTATGATGACGGAGGCAATGGCGGGACTCGAGCGCACACGCGAAGTGCTGATCGAAAATCCCGAGGATCAGGATCCGAGCCGGACGGTGAAGCTTGGCCGTATCGACGGCCGCGTGACTTTCGAAGGCGTGGACTTTTCTTACGAAACCGGCAAGCAGGTTCTCTATGGCGTCAGTTTCGACTCGCAGCCAGGCACGGTGAGCGCGTTCGTCGGCCCATCCGGCGCGGGGAAATCCACAATCATCGGCCTGGTCGCCGCTTTCTACGTTCCGTCGGCGGGGCGGGTGCTGGTCGACGGAGCCGATCTGGCTCACGTGCGGCTGGACTCCTACCGCACGCAGCTCGGTGTCGTGCTGCAGGAAACTTTTCTGTTCGACGGCACGATTCGTGAAAACGTGGCCTTCGCCCGTCCGGATGCCAAAGAAGAAGAAATCCTCGCAGCTTGCCGCATCGCTCGCGTGGACGAATTCGCGGACCACTTCGAGAAAAAATACGAAACCATCGTCGGTGAGCGCGGCGTCAAGCTTTCCGGCGGGCAGAAGCAGCGCGTCTCCATTGCCCGCGCGATCCTGGCCGATCCGCGCATCCTGATTTTGGACGAAGCAACGTCGAGCCTCGATTCCGAATCGGAAGCGCTTATCCAGGAAGGCCTGCGATTCCTGATGCGCGGCCGGACGACCTTCGTGATCGCACACCGGCTTTCCACCATCCGGCGCGCCGATCAGATTCTGGTGGTCGAAGCGGGAAAAATCATCGAGCGCGGCACGCACGCCTCGCTCTACGCCGAAAAGGGCCGCTACTTCGACCTGTACACACGCCAGCATGGTATTGAAACCAATCTGTTTCTCGCGCCCGGCGAAGGCGACACGCGGCCCGAAGATTTCAGCGGCGCGAACGGCGATTCCGATCCTGACAAACCGGCGGGCGCGGCGTTGCCCGACGCCATCCGCATGATTCGCGAGCGGCGCACGTGAACGATCGCTCGCCCGCAACCGCGGAACCCGAAAAACATTCCGGAGCGATATAGAAAAAATGGCGGAGATCACACTTCCCGTTGCCGGTGACATGCAGTTCACCGATGGACTGCCCGCCGACCGCCGCCGCTGGGCGATGATAAGTTATCTCGTAGGCCTGGCGATGTCCGTGCTCGACGGCAACATCGCCAACACCGCGCTGCCGAGCATCGCCACGCAGCTGCATGCCAGTCCCGCGTCCTCGATCTGGGTGGTAAACGCGTTTCTTCTCACCGTCAGCATCTGCGTCGTTCCGCTTTCGTCGCTCGTGGACATCATCGGTTACAAAAAGGTCTATCAGGCCGGATTGGTGCTCTTCACGCTTGCCTCGGTTGGCTGCTCGCTTCCGCATTCGCTGAATCAACTGATCGTCGCGCGTGTCTTTCAGGGATTCGGCGCGGCGTGCATCTGGAGCACGTCCGCGGCAGTGATGCGATTCACCTATCCTCGCGCGCTGCTCGGCCGCGGAATCGGGCTTGGCGGATTTGTGGTTTTCACCGCGGCTGCGGCAGGCCCCAGCGTCGCGTCCGGCATTCTGGCGATCACCACGTGGCACTGGCTGTTCGCGATCAATATTCCTTTCGGGCTGCTGGCGCTGAGCATGTCCGAAAGATGCTTGGCGCCCGCGAAGGGTTCGCGGCATCGCTGGGACATTTGGAGTGCGTTGCTCAATGGCATCGCCGTCACGCTGCTCGTTCGTGGCATCGACGGTGTCGGCACTGGACAGGGCGTCGCCGTCGTCACAGGGGAGCTCGCTGCGGCGTTTCTTTTTGGCGTGGCC
>Ga0210388_10003279_pt1 | contig 12694 bp, 14 predicted proteins | sample IncBWC19OmetaG_FD_155485 | JGI IMG/M metagenome (GOLD analysis project Ga0210388, IMG submission 155485) | Forest soil microbial communities from Barre Woods Harvard Forest LTER site, Petersham, Massachusetts, United States - Inc-BW-C-19-O ... | reverse complement strand
GTGGAGAGCAAGCCAGCTGCGTCTTGATTGCGCGTGAACTAATCGCGCGCAAACTCGGGCAAAGCACAATCACCGCAAGCAGGAAGAGTAAGGCGCCCCGGCGCGCGACCAGTCTCGACTCGCGGCAGCGCTCGAAAGTGCCCGCCGCTTCCCTCTCAATCTCCGAACCCGCAACAACCATCCCGACTGAAATTCGCACCACCGTAAGCCTCATCATTGTGTGCGCAACCACTATCCACCTTCGGCGCGGGAAAAGCTGCTCAAATCCACTCGCAGCGAGTAGAACATCACGCGCCGGATCAAGATGGAACAACCGTCCCATTTCTGCGCCGATCATTACCGCCCGAAACGCTAAACTAGAGATAGGAGAAAAGGGTTCGCGGTCGCGGACCTTTTCCTTTTTCGTACTGGAAATATAGAAGCAATCAGCAAGTCCCGCAGGATGAAACACTTCCCGGGGCGTTCAATAGAATGAAACAGTTACCGGGCATCTCTTCTAACTCCAGTGAAATGAAACACTTCCCGGGGCAGTAAAAAAGGGGGGAGGGGGGTAGCTCTTCCCTGCCCGCGAAGAACCGGGAAGCCCAACGCCTCTATGGAGCCGTCAGGGTGAACTTGTCCTTCACTTCCAGGTGCAGCTCTGGGTTCTTGGGATTCGCCACCCGGTACATCGTGGCATCGGCCGTCTTGCCGTGAATCTCGAGCACAACATAGTGATAGTTCGGAAAGGATGGGTCCTGATATTTGTCTTCAGGTCCGCGAAAGGCAACGCGGTACGGGATCGCGCCCCCACCGCCTGAAACCAGGTAAGTGATCTTGCCGCCTTCGAAGCGCTCGTAGTTATGAATGTGGCCGTTCAGCACCACCAGCTTGGCATCGATCTTGGGGGCCAGCGAAAGAATGAACTCGCGCAGCGAAAGTTCCGACGGGTCCGGCAGGCTCGCCATCACCTGGCTCTGCAGATCGGCATAGAGCGGCATGTGCGAGAGGAAGAAGACGAAATTCACCGTCTTCGGGATATGCTCCAGCTGCGCCTTCAGCCAGTCTCTCTGCGGCGATTGATCGCCGTATCCCTCCGTACAGTCCAGGGTAATAAGATATACGTTACCTATCTGTACTGAGTAGTAAAGATACCCCTTCAGCTCCGGAAAAGTCGCGTCGAAGTTGTGAACGCCTCCTTCCCATCCGCCGCGCACATCATGATTTCCCAGCGTCGGATACACCCGCAGATGCTCCGCCCGCCACGGCTCGGACTCGCTGCGATAGATCTGCCAGTCCGCTGGATCGGAGCCATTGAACGGCAGATCGCCCGTCATGAAGATCGCGTCCGGCTTCTCCCGCGCAATCTGATCCACCAGATACTTGCGCGCCTGCGGATCGGTATCGACCTTATTTTTGACATTGGTGAAACGCGTATCGCCGTAAGCCACAATCTTCAGCGGCTGCGTCGCGGAAACGTCCGCAACCGTAAACGTCGGTCCCTCCAGCGGAGGCTGCGGCGACTTCTGCGCTCGCGCGAGACCCGATCCAAGCAGGCAGAGCAGGAAGAGAGAGGCAAGCCGGCGAGACGAGAAAGGCGATCCGCCGCCCACGAAGTGAACGATCTCGAACTTGTCGCCGGAACGCACCGCCGTCTGCGCCCATTCAGTTCGCGACACAATTCCGCCGTTATGTTCGATGGCGACGCGATCGCCCTTGAGCCCCAGAGAAGAAACCAGATCGGCGACCGTCGCCGTCTCCGAAAGGTCGGAAAACTCGCGCGTCTGCCCATTCAAAATCAGTTCCATCCCTTGAATCTAACAGGGAGCAGGATGCCTTTCAGCCGCTCCGATTCACGGATTGTCGCGAACGAAGAAGAGTCAGCGAATCATTCGCCACAGCATCCACACAGCAGCAACTCCGATGGCCAGAAGCACGTTGAAGATCATGGCAAACGCCAGTCCCCGAAACGCGCCCATCGGGTTTTCGATATAAACATCGTCAGTCGGAGCAAACCGCTCCTCGTTCCGGAAGACAATCGCCAGCTCGCCCCGCTCGAACGGCGCGCCAATCGTTGGACTGCCCATGGTCCACACTCCTCCGCTGCAAGCTGTATCGGCGGAGAGGATGTGAACTTCACGAGACGGAAGGAAGCGTCAATTTGTGTTGCAGAATGAAACAGAAGTGCCTGTAGCCCCTCAAAAGATCCATGCACCGTGCTGCTTCAGGCAAAGTCGATTTCGACCTCGTCGATGTAGCACCAGCCCCAGTTCTCGCCCGGCTCAAACGATCGCATGATCGGATGATCCGTAGCATGAAAGTGCTTGGTCGCGTGCTTGTTCTTCGATGAGTCGCAGCAGCCGACGTGTCCGCACTCCAGGCACAGTCGCAGATGCACCCATCGATCACCCGACTTCAGACACTCCTCGCAGCCCTGTGGAGTGTGAGGCTTCACCTTGCGAATCTGATCCAAATGCGCGCACGCAGCCATAACAGCACCTCGATTGTTAACCCTGAGTTGACAAATACCGGTGAACAAACGTTACCGCCATCGCGCCTTCGCCCACTGCCGAAGCGCATCGCTTCACCGAACCGTGACGAACATCGCCCGCGGCAAAAACTCCCGGAACGCTGGTTTCAAGATAGTACGGCGCGCGATCCAGCGGCCAGCGTTGCTTGAACGCGGGATTCTCATGCAGATCGACGCCTGTCACAAGATAACCCTGCTCGTCGCGAACAACACCCACCCGATCCGCCCATTCCGTCTGCGGCACTCCGCCCAGGCAAAGGAAGAGCGAGCTCGTTTCCACCGTTCGCTGCTCGCCGCTCTGGCGATTGGTCAGCGTGATCGAGCGAAGCAGCGAGTCGCCGTCAAGCCCCGTCACTTCCGTGTGCGTCAGAACTTCAACCTCGGGAGAGGCCAGAATGCGATCGATCAGATACTGCGACAGCGTCTCTTTCAGGCCCGCGCCGCGAATCACCATCGTCACCTTCCGCGCAAAGCGCGAAAAGTGCAGAACCGCCTGCCCTGCGGAGTTCCCGCCGCCCACGACGTAAACATCATCGTCTCCGCACAGTGCAGCCTCGCTTGATCCCGCGCCATAGTAGATCCCCGCACCCTGAAACCGGTCCTCATTGGGAAGGCCGAGCTTCGAATACTGCACGCCCGTCGCGCAAATCGAAGCGTGCATGATGATCTTCGTCCCGTCGTCCAGGTAGCCGACCCCGCGCCCCGGATGGAATTCGGCTCGAACGCCCGCCCGCAGCATCAGGATCTCTGCGCCGAAACGGCAAGCCTGTTCGCGGGCCCGCAGCGCCAGATCGGCGCCGCTGATGCCGTCCGGAAAGCCAAGGTAGTTCTCGATTTTCGACGTGGTGCCTGCCTGCCCGCCAACCGCCGACCGCTCGATCAGCACTGTTTTCAGTCCCTCGGAAGCGCCGTAAACAGCAGCGCTGAGCCCGGCTGGACCGCCGCCCACAATCGCCAGATCGTATTCCTTGCGCGACGCATTGACGAATAGCCCAAGCTTCTCCGCAACTTGCCGGATGGTGGGGCAATCCATCCGCGTCCCATCAGGAAAGAGGCACACCGGTAAGCGGCTGTCGTTGATGCCGCTTACTTCTGCCTGCGCTCGCGCCTGTTCCTCGCTCGTCAGCTCAACCCAGTCAAATGGGATATCGCTGCGATGCAGGAAGTCGCGAAGCGCATACGCTTTGGACGAGCCCCGCGTGCCCAGCAGCTTCAACTCTACGTCGCGAGTCGCCTCACCAGAGTCGCTCATCCGGCTTGCTCCCATTTCGCGGAACAGTGTTATTTTGGCAGCTTCGACGCCAGAACTTCGGCCTGCTGAATGCTCGGCGCACCAGCAAAGAGTTCGGGAGCCTTTGCCATCAGTGCGGCGGCGACTTTTCCGGTAAGGTGAGCCTGTCTTGCATCCTCGTCTGGAAACGCGTCGAAGATGCCGAATGTGGACTTCCCGATCTGAAAGCCGAACCAGGCCGTCGTACCGGGCTCAGCCTCGACCAGCGGCAACGCGCTTTTCAGAAAGGCCGCAGCCGCCTCTTCTTGACCGGGTTTCGCTTCGAGCAATACGAGGAGTGCCAGATTTACCATGTGATTTCTCCAAAATGATTTGGGAAGGAGTACAGTTCGCTTGGATGCTCCGGCATCCTAAACCGCGTCAGTCGCGGATAAAATTAGGCAGAATTTCTTCGCATGTCAATACAGCGGACTGCATAACTTGACTCTTGACATGCGAAAAACTAGAGTCAAAAGGTAGCCGTTCGACGCTTCCTTTCTTGAGGTCATACAGGTTCATGCAAACCCATCCCTACTACTGGAATTACATCCCGCTGATGATCCAGATTCTGGTCGCAACGGGCATGGGCTGCTCCATGACGACCGTGTCGTTCCTCATCGGCCGGCACCGCAGACTGAAGGTCAAGCTTGAGGCTTACGAGTGCGGCATTCCCGCCGAAGGCGATGCCCGCGGCCGCTTCTCGGTTCGCTTCTACATGGTGGCGATGCTCTTCATCCTCTTCGACGTGGAAGCAGTCTTCATGATGCCCTGGGCGGTAATCTACCGCCAGCTACCGGCGATTACTCACTCACAATTCTTCGGCTTCTGGGAAATGCTGGTCTATCTCGGCTTCGTGATGGTCGGCATCTTCTACATCTTGAAAAAAGGCATCCTCGACTGGGCATCGGACAAGGCCGATTTATAGAAATGACCCCCACGCCGCTCGATAAAGACGCTGTACTTCAGGCTCACGCGCAAAACCGAGCCATTGCTTCCCTTCTCATTGCCAATCCCGACGCAATCACTGACGCCAAATTCGATCGCAATGAACTGACGCTCACCATCGGCAAGGACCAGATCCGCGCAGCCGCGCGTACCGTCCAATTGGCCGGTTATAACTTTCTCGAGGACGTCACCTGCGTCGACTGGTATCCCAGCGAACCGCGCTTTCAGATCACCTATCACATCGTCTCGCACTCGCTGAAAGAACGAGTGAGGCTCATCGCATTCGTGGACTCCGTCGATCCCTCCATCGACAGCATTACGCCTGTCTGGCCCTCTGCAAATTTCTATGAGCGCGAGGTCTGGGATCTCTTCGGAGTGCGTTTCCACGCACATCCGAACATGCGGAGAATCATGATGCCGGACGAATGGAACGGGCATCCTTTACGCAAGGACTATCCGGTTGAGGGCTATCGCTAATGGCTGCTGATCTACCCCAATTCGTCGAAACCTCATCGCTGCTCACGCCGCGCCCGGAGGAAGGCTCGAGGGACCGCACCATGGTCCTCAATATGGGCCCGCAGCATCCGTCGACCCACGGCGTTCTTCGCCTCGTAATCGAGATCGACGGCGAGATCGTGCTCAAGGTTGTTCCTGACATTGGCTATCTGCATACCGGCATCGAGAAGACCTGCGAGGCCAAGTTCTATCAGCAGGTAGTTCCGATGACGGATCGCATCGACTACCTCAGTCCGATGACCAACAATCTCTGTTACTGCCTCGCAGTCGAGAAGCTGCTGCAGATCGAGATTCCCGACCGCGCGCAGTGGATTCGCGTGCTCTTCAATGAACTGACGCGGCTCAACTCACACCTGGTCTGGCTGGGCACGCACGCGATGGATATCGGCGCGCTCACCGTCTTCCTCTATACTTTCCGCGAACGCGAAGAGATCCTGCGTATCTTCGAGGCCGTATCCGGCCAGCGCATGATGACCTCGTATTTCCGGGTCGGAGGATTAGCGCTGGAGCCGCCGCTCGGCCTCTTCGATCGCATCCAGAAGCTGATCAAGATTCTCCCTGAGAAGATTGACGAATACCAGAACCTGCTCACCGGCAATCCCATATGGGTAAGCCGTCTCAAGGGTGTCGGACATCTGAGCGCCGAAGATGCCATCGCGCTGGGCGTTACCGGCCCGCCGCTTCGCGCCTCGGGCGTGGATTGGGACCTGCGCCGTGACATGCCCTACTCCAGCTACGAGAAGTTCCAGTTCAAAGTGCCGATCTCGAATGACTGCGACGTGTGGGCGCGTTACGTTATCCGCCTGGAAGAGATGCGCGAGTCAGTGAAGATCTGCCAGCAGGCCCTCGACGGCATGCCGGAAGGCGACATCAAGGCCAACGCTCCCAAGATCGTCCTGCCTGACCGCGAAAAGATGAAGACCCAGATGGAGTCTCTTATCTATCACTTCAAGATTGTGACCGAGGGTTTCACTGTTCCAGCCGGTCAGGTCTACCAGGCGGTCGAATCGCCGCGCGGCGAGATGGGCTATTACGTGGTCAGTGACGGAACGGCGAAACCGTATCGCGTCCACATGCGCAATCCATCCTTTGCCACATTGCAGGCACTGCAGGTAATGTGCGAAGGCCGCCTGATCGCCGACGTCGTCGCCGTGATCGGATCCATCGACATCGTACTGGGAGAGATCGACCGATGAGCGCCACAGTTGACAATGCCCAATGGATCGACGCCCAGCAGAAGGATTTTCAGGCACGCACCGGCGCGGCTCTCGCCTTCTGGCCGGAGCTCAAGCGCGCGTTGCTCGATCTGGCCGAAGACGAACCCGTCAACAGTCGCGTAGACCTGAATGCGCCTGCAGAAGAACCTTATCTGGTGATCATCTCCGCCGGCCTCTTCGAGCTGAAGTTCGCGGCAGACGTGCTCAGCGATACCATCTTCTATGCGTTTACCTCTCCAACATTGAAGAGAGTCGTTCCACGCGACAGCGCGATCTTTCATTATGGTCAGATCAGGCTGACGCGCGGTCCGTGGGGTGTAATCGACAACCCAGGCGCCGAAGTGCACAAGGTCTTTATCGACGATCCACAGAGTGTTCAGTATCTTTCTCTTGCCGACCAGGTTGCGCGATGGGGTTTGGAACAACTTCTCGGCGGCTATCCCAGGATAACGGCTCTCGAAGAATCGGCTGTCAAGGCTCAGGACGAGACAGCGAAGAAAGAGACGAAAGATGGCGGTGCCAGTAACAAATAGGCTGTATGCGGAGCTATGGATCTCCTTCGCGTCGCTGATCCGCTCGTATGTTGCTGCGCACGATATCGGCAGGCCAACCGGCAGAGCTCTCGTCGACGAGGGAGCAGACAGTCGTCTGACCTTGCGGTGCGAGGGCAAAATTCTGGCTCTCGAGTTCGATCCGGCGACGGGCAGCGGAAGTTGGGCGATCTACGAAGATGATCCCGGCCCGGAGCGGGTTCTGGAGCACGGTGAGTTCGCGATCGGCGAAGACAGCCAGGTAACATTCAGCGATCGCCGCGGCAAGCTGGAATTGGAAATTGCGGCCGAGGCATTCACCGCAAAGGTTTTTGACGAGGAGTAAGCGTTGGCGATGGAAAAGACAACCATATTCTCACCGGAACTCGCGGCGCGCTTCGACCGTCTGGTCACGATCTATCCGCTGCGCCGTTCCGCACTGGTCCCGATGCTGCTCTACGCACAGGACGAGGTTGGGTATATCTCGGACGCAGTTGTGGCAGAGATTGCGGAGCGCATCGGCATCAAGGAGAACGACGTGCACAGCGTGCTTAGCTACTATTCAATGCTGCGCACCAAGCCTGCAGGCAAATACAACGTGCAGGTCTGCACCAACATCTCCTGCATGCTTCGCGATGGCTATGGCATCCTCGAGCATTGCAAGAAACGCCTCGGCATCGGCCACAAGGGCGTAACTCCAGACGGTCTCTTCTCTCTCGAAGAGGTTGAGTGTATCGGCGCCTGCTGCTGGGCGCCAGCCATCCAGGTGAACTACGACTTCTACGACGATCTGACGACGGACAAAATGGACCAGATCCTCGACGACTATCGAGCCGGACGTGGAAAGGAAACGGTGTAGCGATGCCCACGCTTGTCTCTCACCCCGACGAAGTCAAAATCATCTCGCGCCGCTTTGGAAAAGGCGCCACAGATATCGATAAGTACATCGAGCTCGACGGCTACAAAGCTGTACAAAGTGCAATCGCAAAGGGCCCGGAGTGGATCATCGCGGAGATGAAGGCATCAGGGTTGCGCGGACGCGGGGGCGCCGGATTCCCCACAGGTCTGAAGTGGTCTTTCGTTCCCAAGCAATCGGAGAAACCGAAGTACGTGCTCGTGAACGGCGACGAGAGCGAGCCGGCAACCTGCAAGGATCACGTCATCTTCCTGCACGATCCGCATGCGGTGATCGAAGGCACCATGATTGCCGCTCTGTCCATTGGCGCAAAGATGGGCTTCATCTACCTGCGCGGTGAATATCGCTATTTGCTCAAGATCATGGAGAAAGCGGTTGCGGACGCTTACGCGAAGGGCTTTCTGGGCAAAAACATCTTTGGATCGGGGATCGATTTCGATGTCGTCACGCAGACAGGTGCAGGAGCCTACGAAGTAGGCGAGGAGTCTGCGCTGATGGAGTCGCTCGAAGGCAAGCGCGGCGTTCCGCGCATCAAGCCGCCGTTCCCAGCGGTGGTTGGCCTTTACGGCGGACCCACCGTCATCAACAACGCCGAGACCATCGCCAGCGTTCCCCATATCCTTTTGATGAGCGGCGAGGCATACGCGAAGGTCGGCTCAGAGCGCAATGGCGGAACGCGCTTGTTCGGGATCAGCGGCCATGTTGAAAAGCCCGGCGTCTACGAGCTTCCGATGGGCTACAACCTGAAGAAGGCCATCTATGAAATCGGAGGCGGTGTTCGCGGTGGTAAGAAGCTAAAGGCCGTTGTTCCAGGCGGTTCGTCGACGCCTGTTCTCAAGGCTGATGAGATCGACGTCGGGCTGGACTTCGATCAATTGGGTAAGGCTGGCTCTATGCTCGGCTCGGGCGGCATCGTCGTTCTCGACGAGACGGTGAGCATGGTCGAGTTTGCGCTGCGGACCATCCAGTTCTATCAGCACGAGAGCTGCGGTTGGTGCATCCCCTGCCGCGAGGGCACAGACTGGCTCAAAAAGTCGATTGGCCGCATCCACGCGGGCGGCGGCGAGATCAAAGATATCGACAACATTCAATATCTGGCCGAGAACATGCTTGGACGCACCTTCTGCCCGCTTGGCGACGCGGCAGCGATGCCGATCATCGGATTCGTGACAAAGTTCCGCAACGAGTTTGAGGATTACGTCAACGGCAAGCAGAACCTTTATCAGATTTCTGTGGGGCATGAACCGGCGCTCATCTAACGCGCGAGGAAAGAGATTGGAATGGCTGACGTAAATTTCACCGTCGACGGCAAAAAGCTCACCGCGCCTGCGGGAACACTGCTCATTGAGGCCTGCAAGGCGGCCGGCATCGAAACTCCGGCCTTCTGCTATTATCCCAACCTCGCCGTCCAAGCTGCATGCCGCATGTGCGTGGTGCGGATCGAGAAGATGCCTAAACTGCAGACCGCGTGTACGACTCCGGTGGCCGAAGGCATGATCGTTCACACCGAGACCGACGAGATCAAGCAGTCCCGCAAGGCCACCATCGAGCTGCTGCTGGGGAACCATCCGCTGGACTGCCCGGTGTGCGACGCCGGAGGTGAATGCGAGCTCCAGGACATGACCTTCAAGTACGGTGCCGGCGAGTCGAAGTACGTGGAGACCAAGCAACACCGCGAAGAACAGCAGTGGTCGCCGGTGGTCTACTACGACCGTCCCCGCTGCATTCTCTGCTATCGTTGCGTCTCCGTTTGCGGTTCGGGAATGGATGTCTGGGCGCTTGGAGTGCAGAACCGCGGCGCAGGCGCTGTGATCGCGCCGAATGAGGGCGATCACCTTGACTGCGAAGAGTGCGGTATGTGCATCGACATTTGCCCGGTCGGCGCACTCACTTCAGGAACCTATCGCTACAAGACGCGCCCCTGGGAGATGAGCCACGTCGGGACCGTTTGCACGCACTGCGGAGATGGATGTAAGACCACGCTTGGCGTGCGTCGCGCCGACGACGGAATGGAAATCGTGCGTGGCGACAACCGCGACAAGAGCGGAATCAACGGCGATTTCCTGTGCATCAAAGGCCGTTACGCATTCGATTTCGCCAATCACACGGAACGCCTCACCAAGCCGTTGGTTCGCGGGGCCGACGGCAAGCTTGCTCCCGTGAGCTGGGATTATGCCATCGACTTTACGGCGAAGAAACTCGCTGAGATTCGCGATGCTCGCGGCGGAAAAGCAATCGGTGTAATCGGCTCCAACCGGACCACGAACGAAGAGGCTTACCTGCTGCAGAAGTTTGCCCGCACGGTCCTGCGCACGAACAATATCGATCATCATCGCACTGCGGATTATGCAGCTTTCGCAGCGGCACTGAAGGGTAAAGCGGGCCGCGAGGCTTCTCTGCGCGACGTTCTTACCGCTCCGGCGATCCTGCTTCTCGGCAACGATCCAACCGAGCAGCATCCCGCTCTCGCGTGGCAGATTCGCAGCAACGTCCGGTTGCATCGCGGACGGATCTACGTCGCGAACCATGAAGAGATCAAGCTGCGCCGGCAGGCCAAGGCTGCGGTGCAGATTCCGTCCACCGGTTATGCATCGTTCGTCGAATACCTGGCGGGTAAGGATGGCGCGATCCAGGCTGACGATTCGTTCGCCTCATTCCGCGACACGTTGAAGAAGGAAGAGTCGCTGCTGATCGTCTTCGGCTCAGAGTTTCGCGGACGCGATATTCAGGCGCTGGTCGAGTTCGGGCTTTCACTGCCAAACACCAAGTTCGCCTGCCTCGGCGACTACGTCAATTCGCGCGGCGCAGCCGATCTCGGGCTACTGCCGGACCTGCTTCCGGGCTATATTCCAGTCGGTTCTCCGGCGCATTTCGGCGCAGAGTACAGCGCAATGCCGTCAGAAGCGGGCCTCGATCTGGTCCAGATGTTCGACGCGGCCGCGAAGGGCGATCTTTCGGCTCTGTACGTCGTCGGTTCCAATCCTGTCTCACGCTACGGTGTCGATTCGTCGGCGTTGAAGAATACCTTCCTTGTCGTTCAGGATATGTTCCTCACCGAGACGGCGGTGCTGGCAGATGTGGTCTTCCCTGCTGCCAATCTTTACGAGAAGTCCGGGACGGTTACAAATACCTACGGCGATCTCCAACTCGTGAAGAAGGGCGGAGACAAAGCTGGCGTCCGCGCGGACTTTGAAATCCTCGTCCGTCTCTCGAGCAAGCTGGGTGCGAATCCTAGGGATCTGGTTCCGGTTGGCAAGGGTGTACGGGCAGACTTCGGGCAGACGCGCGGTGCGCATTCTGGAGAGGCCGATCGGCATGCGGTGTGGCTTGCCGCGAACAACCTCGAACCGAAGTTGAGCCCGTTCGACCCTTTCGCGATCTTCGACGAGATTCAGCGGCTGGTTCCGGCGTATGATGTTCCGCGCCTCAACCTGCTGCTCGGCAACGATGAACATCTGAAATCCGAACTGGTGCAGATCGAGACAGGAACGCAGCGGCGCGATCTGGTTTTACCTTCGAACGATCATCTTTATACCTCGGGCACGCTGGGCCGTTACAGTGCCAAGCTCAGCGAAGTTGTTTCCTCGCACACGATTCTGACCAGCGAGACGGCGGCGGACTGAAGTAGTTTTTGAAGAACGTAACTTAACGAGATCGTATTCAGGAAGGCCTTGTGGAAGTCAGCATCTGGATTTTTCTATTACTGAGCGTGCTGAAGGTTATCGTTGTCACGGTGATCCTGTTGACGGCGGTGGCCTATACGGTTCTGCTGGAGCGCAAGGTTGTCGGACGCATTCAGAACCGCTGGGGACCCAGCCGCGTGGGTCCGTTCGGCCTGCTGCAGCCACTTGCCGATGGACTAAAGCTCTTCCTCAAGGAAGACTTGATGCCGACCAGCGTGTATCGTCCGCTGTTTGTGTTGGCCCCAATCATTGCGCTGGCCTGCGCGCTGATGTCGATCGCTGTTGTGCCGTTCGGCGCTGACATCCGCTACAAAGGCGTGGACCTCTTCCAGATCGCCGATGTCAATATCGGGCTGCTGATTCTCCTTGGCATTACATCGGTGGGCGTGTACGGAATCGCGCTCTCCGGTTGGGCCTCCAACAACAAGTACTCGCTGCTAGGCGCGCTCCGCGCGAGCGCGCAGGTGATCAGCTATGAACTCGCTCTCGGGCTCTCGCTGGTGGGTGTTGTGCTGCGTTCGCAGTCGCTGCGTCTGCGCGACATTGTCGACGTGCAGTCGACACATGGGTTGCTGTCCTGGAATGTCTTTGGCGGATTTCAGATCGTCGCGTTTTTTGTTTACCTGATGGCCGCTTACGCAGAGACGAATCGCACTCCCTTCGATCTGCCTGAGGCGGAGAGCGAACTGACGGCCGGCTACCACACCGAGTACAGCTCGATGAAGTTTGCCATGTTCTTCATGGCCGAGTACGCCAACATGATCACTGTGGGCTGCGTGGCGACGCTGCTCTTCTTCGGCGGCTGGGGCAGCCCGTTCGGCAATCTGCTGCCAGCGATAGGAGGCCCGGTTGTACAGGCTCTGCTGCCCGTATTCTGGTTTGTCCTCAAGGTCTTTTTCTTCCTCTTTCTCTATATCTGGGTGCGCGGCACGCTGCCGCGTTTCCGCTACGACCAACTGATGGGGTTTGGCTGGAAATTTCTGATGCCGGTAGCAATTCTAAATATTATTGCGACCAGTCTCTGGCTTGCATTCCGCGCAACGTAGGCTGATTTACAATCGTCCTTCCGGTCTCGTATCTGGTTCGATGTTCTTGAAGGCCTCTTAAG
>Ga0210388_10003278_pt1 | contig 12694 bp, 13 predicted proteins | sample IncBWC19OmetaG_FD_155485 | JGI IMG/M metagenome (GOLD analysis project Ga0210388, IMG submission 155485) | Forest soil microbial communities from Barre Woods Harvard Forest LTER site, Petersham, Massachusetts, United States - Inc-BW-C-19-O ... | reverse complement strand
ACAGTCCAAGGCGGCGCAGGAGCTGATCGACGCGGCCAAGGCCTACCTGCGATAGACGGTGGGCTCCCTCACAGGCGGGGCGAAACTGTCACTTGTTCGATACCCTATGGGGGTATAGTAGCGAACTTGAAGTCCGAGCACGGCGACCACCACGAGCACGAGCACGAGCACGGGCATGGTCACCACGACGGCCATGATCACCACCACGGCCACGCCCACCTGGCCGACCTGCGCGATCTGTCCCGGCGCCGTCTCCTCATCGCGCTGGCCCTCACCAGCACATTCCTGATCGTCGAGGTCGGCGCCGGGATCTGGTCCGGCAGCTTGGCGCTGCTCTCGGACGCGGGCCACATGTTGACCGACGCGGGCGCCCTCGGGCTGGCCCTCTGGGCGCAGGCGCTGAGCACGCGCCCGCGGTCCGATCGCAAGACCTTCGGCTACCGGCGCGCCGAGATCCTGGCGGCGGCGGCCAACGGGATCGTCCTGGGGATCACCGCGGTCGGGGTCATCATCGAAGCGATTGGTCGACTTTCCGAGCCTCGCCCCGTGGACGCCCGCATCATGCTGGTGGTCGCCGTCGTCGGGCTGGTCGTCAACCTCGTCGGGGCCTGGAATCTCTCGCGCGGTGGGACGCGCAACCTGAACCTCAGGGCCGCGACCGTCCACATGCTCGCCGACGCGGCCGGATCGGCCGCCGCCATCGCGGCGGCGATTCTCATTCTCGCGTTCGGCTGGTCCCGCGCCGATCCGATCACCTCGATCGTGATCTCTGCCCTGATCCTGACCGGTTCCTGGCGTCTCCTGAAGGACGCCACCCACGTCCTCATGGAGGGGGCCCCGGCGGGGGTCGATGTCGCGACCCTGGAACGCGTGACCCGCGGGACGCCCGGGGTGTGCGAGGTCCACGACCTGCACGTCTGGTCGATCGTGGACGACGCGCCGGTCATCACCGCGCACGTCGTGCTCGATCCGGGCGCCCACGGCGTCGAGGTCGCGCGCGACGTGGGACGTCGGATCGAAGAAGCCGTGGGACAGTGCCACGTCACCGTACAACCCGAAGCCACCCTGCCGGATGAGCAGCTCTTGCCGGCAGGCGGCCTGGTGCGGCCGCGCTGACCGGCCCCGAGAGTCTAGGGGGCGAAGATCAAGGGCTGAACATGGGCAGCAGCTCGCGCAGTGAGGCGACCACCAGATCGGGCGCGCCCCAGTCGTCGTGCTCCTCGGGCGGCAGCGGCTCCGCGCGCAGCAGCACCGTCCGGCAGCCGGCGCGCCGCCCGGCGATGACGTCGAACTTGTAGTCGCCGACGGTGAGCGTCTCCTCGGGGCGCGCCCCGAGCTTCTCGCACAGCGCCAGCACGCCGTCGGGCGCCGGCTTGTGCGGCCCGTCCTCGCGCGTGTAGATCGCCTGGAAGCGGAGGTCGAACATCTGCGCGAACGTCAACACCACCTCGCGCACGTTGCGGGTCAGGATTCCGATCGGGATCTTCCGCGTCGCCAGGTGGCCGAGCAGATCGGCGCAGCCATCCGTCAAGGTTGCGCCGGCGATGGCCGTCCGCTCGTGGCGGCGCATGATCTCCTCGGCGCGCTGGCGCTCGGCGGGCGTCGCGTCGGCCAGCTGCTCGAGAATCGGCAGCCCCGGCGCGAGGCCGATCTCGGCGCGGATGGCGTCGAAGTCGAGCAGCGAATCGGCCAGCGTCCCGTCGAGATCGAAGATCACGGCGCGGACTCCCTTCTCTTTCATTCGGATCCTTCGGGCGCGCCGCCCGAACGCGCGACGTCCTCGGTCTTGATCTTGTTGGCGTCCATCCCGCGCGCCCGCTTGGTCATCGACGGCAGCAGCTCCTCCAGCGGCGGCGGCTCCCCCTTGATGAAGCGCAGCGGGTTGGTGCGCGCGACCACGAAGTTGCGCAGGTAGGGGCTGTTGAAGCCGCGCGCCTTGAGGGCGGCCACCGCCTCCGTCACCGCCTCATCGTAGGCGAGCAGGAGCGCCGCCCGCTCGCGGCGCACCGGCAGCGCGTCGGCGAGGCGCCCCGGCAGCCAGCCGTCTGCCTTGCGCAGGATCGAGTGGTAGGCGCCGCCCGAGAGCCGCCCGCGTTCCTGATAGGCGAACCCCAGCGTCGCCAGCGCCGGCTCCTCGAACTCCAGCGCGAAGGCGGTCTCGTCCTCTTTCGCCCCTGCGACCGCTGCGAGATCTTCGTACATCCGCCGCACGCCGATCGCCTTCTCGCGCAGGTTGTGCGCCTTCTCGATGTTGAGCGCCAGGATCTGGTAGGCGACCGCGCGCTCGGGGACCACCAGGGCCAGGATGCTCTTGGCGCCCAGCTCCTTGAGGGCGGTCAGCCGGTGATAGCCGTTCGGCGTCCAGTACGACGCCGATTCGGTCTGCTCCCGGACGACGATGATCGGGTCGAGGAAGCGCTTGGTCTTGTCCATCGCCTGGGTGAGGCGGCGGACGTGGGCGTCGGAGATGTCGCGCTGAAACGGCGTGGGCGCGATCTTCTCGAGCGGGAGCGCGGCCAGCATCAGCGCATGGCCGCCGAGCGGCTCGCGGTAGGTCGCCAGCACCGCGCCGCCGTCGGCCGCGATGGCCTCCGCCAGCGCCTTCAGCTCGGGCGGAGGCGTCTCGAGGACCAGCTCCGTGGCGACGAGCTCGGTCGGGCGCAGCTTGACCCCCCGCCGCCGCCGGGGCGTCCCGCTCGCCTTCTTCGCCCGCCCCTTCGCCTTGGCTGTGGCTGCCATTGATCAGAAACATGCCACACCCCCCGGTCGGAGGGGGTCAGTAAGCGGCCCAAACGGTCGGTGGAGCGCTGCCCTCTAGTCGCCGCACTGGCCGTTGGCCAACTTGTCGATGCAGATCGCCGCTCCGGCGCAGGCGTAGACGAACTCGACGTTCGAGTAGGTCCCCGCCTTGATGCCGTCGCAGTACGAGCCGTTGAGCTGAATCGTGGTGGTGCTGCCGGTGACATACGACCAGCCGTTGGTCGGGTCCTGGGGGACCTTCGTCGCCTTGCCCGAGGCGTCGTCGACGGAGACGGCGACGTTGGTCTGGCCGGTTGGGACGTTGGTCAGCGGGATCGTGCAGGAGGCGACGATGCCGACGATCTTGTTGAGCGCGGTCACCAGATCGGCGGTGCTGTTGACCTCGTAGAACGAGTTGCCGTCCGCGGAGCCCGTCTGCGGCTCGCCGCCAGCCGTCGCGAACCCATTGAGGGTGGTTTCGCCCATGGTGTTGCCGATCCCCACGACGAAGGTGTTGAAGCCCGCCGCCGCCGCGTTCATGACGGCGGTGGTTGCTCCGGGGGAGTCGTCGTCGCTCATGTTTTTGCCGCCAGGCGTGCAGTTGGGAAGGCCATCGGTGGCGAGCAGCAGGTACTTGGGATTGGTGTCGGTGACGGTCTTCATGTAGGCGGTGGCGGCGTTCATCGCCGACTCGGTCGGCGTATAGCTGCCGGGCGTCCCGTTGGCGTAGGCCTGCGAGATCGCCGTGTAGTTGTTGCCCGCGATCGCCACGTTCGGCTTCGAGTTGACGCCGCACGCGTTGTCGCTGGCGAAGAAGATGAGCCCCCAGTTGACGTTTGCCTGCGTCGCCATGACGACCGTGTCCATCGCGGCCGACACCTGCGCCCACTTCGAGTTGGCGCCGCAGTCGGTATTTCCCGCGCAGTTGACGTTCCCGCTGCACATGGTGCTCCCGCTGGTGCCGCAGCAACAGCCGTTCGCCTGTTCGGTCATCGATCCCGACTTGTCCTGCACGATGAGGATGTCCGGCGGCTCCGGCATGACCGGCGTGCTGCTCTGGCCGCAGGACATGCCGCCGGTGCCGAGACCGACGTCGCCGCCGCCGCCGGAGCTGAGGCCGATCCCGCCCCCGCCGCCGTTGCCGGTCGCGCCGCCGGCGCCGGTTGTAGTATTTCCGGAGCTGCCGCCGGCGCCCGTCAGCGTTTCGCCGGGCATCCCCGGACTGAATCCACAGCCAGCCACGGAGGAGATCAAAATGGCTCGCACCAATTGCCGCTGCAGCTTACGCATCAAGTGACCTCCAACGAGTGGACTATTCCGGACCGTTCCACATATTACCGTATTTGGATCACGGCCCGCTCATCAATCGATCGCGATCGCGATCGATCACGACGCGCATGTAGGTCAAACGCGTCGGTCAATGGCCACAACGGGTCTGTCGATCGGTCAAGACGCGTCGGAACGCGTCGTTCAATCGGTCACGACGCGTCGCCGCATTGGCCGTTGGCCAGCTTGTCGATGCAGATCGGCGAGCTGTCGCACGAGTAGACGAACTGGACGTTCGAGTACGTCCCGTTCTTGATGCTGTCGCAGTACGAGCCGTTGAGCTGGATCGTCGTCATCGACGTGCCGGTGTAGGACCAGCCGTTGGCCGGGTCCTGGGGGACCTTGGTCGGGTTGCCGGAAGCGTCGTCGACCGAGACCGCCACGTTGGTCAGGTTCGCCGGAACGCCGGTCAGCGGGATCGTGCAGGAGGCGACGATGCCGACGATCTTGTTGAGCGCGGTGACGAGATCGGCCGTGCTGTTGACCTCGTAAAATGAGTTGCCGTCGGCGGAGCCGGTCTGCGGCTCACCGCCCGCCGTGGCGAACCCATTGAGGGTCATTTCACCCATGGTGTTGCCGATCCCGACGACGAACGTGTTGAACCCGGCCGCCACCGCGTTCGCCACCGCGGTGGTCGCCCCGGGAGAGTCGTCATCGGTCACCGTGCGGTCGCCGGGCTTGCAGTTCGGCAGGCCGTCCGTCGCCAGCAGGAGATACTTCGGGTTCGTGTCGGTCACGGTCTTCATGTACGCCACCGCCGCGTTGATCGCCGACTCGGTGGGCGTGTAGCTGGAGGGCTGGTTGGCGGCGTAGGCCCCCGAGACCGCCGTGTAGTTGTTGGCGGCGATCGGGACGTTGGGGGTCGTGCCGACGCCACACATGTTGTCGCTGCCAAAGAAGATGAGGCCCCAGTTCACGGTGGCCTGGGTGCCCATGACGACGGTGCTCATGGCCGCCGAGACCTGCGACCACTTGGAGCAACCGGGCGTGTTGCAGTTGGCGCCGGTCGAGTCCTGGTCCATCGACAGCGACTTGTCCTGCACGATGAGGATGTCCGGCGGTTCCGGCATGACCGGGACGCTGCTTTGGCCACACGACGCGCCACCGGTGCCGAGGCCGACGTCGCCGCCGCCACCGCCATTGCCGGACGTCAGGCCAATCCCGGTGCCACCGCCGTTCACGCCCCCATTGCCCGAGCCGGTCGAAGTTCCCGAGCCTCCGGCGCCGGTCGACGATCCGAGCGTTTCGCCAGGTTGGCCGGGGTTGAACCCGCACCCGACGCACGTGGAGATCAAAATTACCTTTACGACTTGCCCTTGCAACCAACGCATAGAGTGACCTCCAGATAGGGGGCTATCCGGTCTGTTCGTGTATTAGCTTACGCCTGATCGTCAAAAATATTGGCCGAAATGAGCCGTTCTGTGAGTGCCGCGCGCGAGGTCCAAGCAGGTCAACTTCCGGCCCGCCATGTCGGGGTCTGAGGTAGGTGTGGCTCCCAGTGTGGCTATACTGCCGGCCATGCGCCGCGAGATCGCCGCTCGGGCGGATCTGGGTTCCTAGGTCGCGGGATGGCGGTTGAGCTTCCGGCACGCGGTGTGAGGGTGGGTGGCGTCTCCGTGGCGCCCGGCGAGGCGCGCGCGGTCAGGATCCTGCTCACGCCGCCGGCGCGTGCGCGTGCGGCCGGCGCCGCGGAGCGCGCCGTCCCGGCCTGGATCATCGTGGGGAACAAGCCCGGGCCGCGGATCAGCGTCGTGGCGGCCGTTCGCGGCGTCGAGGCCACGGCGGCACGCGCCGCCACCCGGCTGGCGGCCAGCCTGGACCCAGGCGCGCTGGCAGGGAGCGTGGTCGTGGTCCCGGTGCTCCGGGCCGGGGGCCGGCTGGCGGCCGCGAACCGTCCGACGGCACAGCTTTCGTTTCCCGGTGAGGCCGCGGGAAAGCGCGCGGCCCGCGATGCGTTCCTGCTCTTCTCCGATCTGGTGGTGGGGGCGCACGCGCTCATCGTCCTCGGCGGGCCACGCCGGGGGCGCCGGGGTCCGGTCGTCGCGCGCGGTCGCCTCGACGATCCGCGGGTGCGGCGGCTGGCGATGCAGAGCGGGGCGGCGGCCCTGCTGCCGTCGCGCGCAGGCGGCGACCTGCTGACCGCAGCGGCCGCGGCGCAGGTGGTGGCGGTCGAGCTGTCGGCGGCGGGCGCCTCTGTCGACGCCGCGGCCGCCGAGCCGCTGGTCCGGTCAGCGCGTGCGCTGCTGGTGACGCTCGGCGTGCTCGGCGCGAACGACCAGCCGACCGCCGGCGGCGAAGGGGGTGGGTCGTCCAGTCCCCGCGCTCCTCACGTTCCCGCGCGCGCGGTGCGCGTGCGCGCGCCGGCCGACGGATTCCTGGAGGCGGCGGCCGCGCCCGGGAGCCCCGTGCGCGCCCGGGCAGTGCTGGGGCGCGTCGAGCCGGTGCTGCCGGGGCCGCCGGCGACTCTGGTCGCCCCGATCGGAGGCATCGTCATCGAAGCGGCGGCGAGCGGCTTCGTTCGCGCGGGAGCGACGCTCTTTGCGATCGTTCGGTCGCCGTCGCCGTCGAGGCGCAACTCACCCGTCGACGACGCGCCCGAGAAGCCCGCCGAGATCGACGGCAAGACGCGGATCGGATGGGTCGAGCACGTGGCGTTGCCGCGCTTGGAGGTCAAGCGGCTCAAGGCCAAGATCGACACCGGCGCGCGCACCTCGGCCCTCCACGTGATGCGGATGCGGACCATCGACACCGCCGGCGGTCCGAACCGCCGCCCCATCCTGGAGATCACGGTGCCGGGCGGCCGCCGCGGGGAGCGGCCCCATGTCGTGCGGGCGACGGTGCGAGGGTTCGCGATGGTGCGCGACACCTCCGGTCGGACCGAGCGGCGACCGGTCATCGAGACGGCCCTCAAGCTCGGACCGTTCGAGCGCCGCATCACCCTCACGCTGACCGATCGCGGGGACATGCTGTTCCCGATGCTCGTCGGCAGGACGGCGCTCGGTCCCGGCGTGGTCGTCGATCCCTCTCGGCGATACCTCTTGGGACGGACACGACCCCCGAAGGGCAGGCAATGACCGACGGAGAGCAACGAAAAGCGCGGGCAATTAATTGACAGCGTTGGCTTCGAGGCCAATCCTCGTCAGCACGCATGAACCAACGCCGACGCAACGTCGCCGCGCCCGGGCTCCGGTCCCGGCGCGTCCCGGCGCGCTCGCGGGTGACGGTGCGCCGGAGCGAGGCGCCGCTCCTGCGGTCGACCACGCTGGCCACGGCGTTGCGCGAGAGCCGGACGGCGCTCTCCAGCCTGGAGGGTGAGCTGGACGCGATCTTGAAATCGTTGCGGAGCGCCGACGGCGGGCCCGAGACGACGGCCGCCGATCGCTTGCGGGGCGCCACGCGCGCGGCCGTCGCGGCGATGGCTTCCCTGGGCGCCTTCGGGCGGCGCTAGACTCCCTTTCGTGGGACGCAGGTCGGCCGGGCTCCGCGAGCCGCTCTGGGCGTTCGCGGCCGCGACGGCGCTGGCCGCCGGGCTGGCGGCGCTGGGCGCCGTCGAACCGTTCGTGCGCGACAACCTGCACGCCCCCATCGCCATCATTTTCCTCTATGTGCCGGCGTTCGCGGCGCGGCGCGCGGGGCGGGAGTTCGACTACGCCGACGCCGGGTTGAGGGCCGATCCGATTGGGCTCAACCTGGCGGTGTTGTGCGCGTTCGTGGCGCTCACCATCCCCGCGTTCACGGTCGGGTTCTTCCTCTTCTACGGTCACGTCTGCACGATCCCGGCGAACCAGATGACGCACCTCTTCGGTGGGCTCTGCCGCCACTGGTTGGGGGCAGCGGGCGGTCACGTGCGGCTGCCGCCGCGTTTCCTGCTCCTCGCCTTCAGTCAGCTGGTGGTGGTCGCCATCCCGGAGGAGCTGTTCTTCCGCGGCTACCTGATGGAACGGCTGGAGCAGGTCTGGCCGCCAACCAGGAACCTCTTCGGCGCCAAGGTCGGCTGGGCGCTGGTCGTCTCGAGCGCGCTCTTCGCGCTCGGCCACCTGCTGGTCATCCCCAACCCGCAGCGGCTGGCGGTCTTCTTCCCGGCCCTGGTGTTCGGGTGGATGCGCGCCCGCACCGGATCGATCGCCGCCGGCGCCACCTTCCATGCGCTCTGCAACGTCGTCTCCGACGTGCTGCACACCAGCTATTTCGGCTGACCTAGGACTTCATCGCCTCGACGTACCGGAGGCGCAGATCGTAGAGCAGGCTCTCCATCAGCCGCTCCTCGGCGGTGGAGAGGTTCCCCTTGGTCTTCTCCTCGAGCATCACGAGGATGTCGATGGTGTGCTTGGCGAGCGGCAGATCCTTCTGCGAGACGCCGTCGTTCGGGTTCTCGATCTCACCGAGGTGCAGGAGCGCGGAGCTCCCCAGCGAGAGGACGAAGGTGTGAAAGTCGACGGGGGGAAACGCGGCGACAGGGGCCTCCGCCGTGACACCGGCCGCGTTCGCCGCCGCAGGGGGAGCGGCCGGCGCCTCTTCGCGCGCGCCCGCCTCGTCGGTGAACGACCGTCGATCGGTGACCTTGAAGCCCCCTGCTGGTTTCGATTCGCCGCTGGCCATGCGGGAAGGTTACGCACGCCCGGTTGAGGTTTCAATCGCCAGCGCGGCGATTTCGGACGCTATTCGCCGGCGTCGGCGCCCGCGTCGTCGTCCGACTTGCCTTCGGGGACGCCGTAGAGGCCCTTGCCGGCGACGTCTTCGAGCGTCTTCATGTGCTTCTCATAGTCCTTGCGGCCGATGAGCCCCTTCTTGATGTTGCGCTCGACCGTGCGCTTGTCGAAGAGGCGGATGTTCTTGATATCGCTCTTGGGATCAGCGTCTCGGCTCATGGCGGCCTTAGCTAGCACATGAACTGGAAATATCCTAGGCGGCCTCGGAGTTGTAAGCTGCGCGCCGCGCCAAGCGGCGCCCATCAGAAGACACCGAAAACCGAGGGAAAATGGACGTCCGGGTCATCAACGAGCTGGTACACAAGCAGTCGGCCTTCGTGGAGAAGCTGAACGCCGAGGTCGGGAAGGTCATCGTCGGGCAGAAGGCGATGATCGAACGGATCTTGATCGGCATGCTGACGGGAGGGCACGTCCTCCTGGAGGGCGTCCCCGGTCTGGCCAAGACGCTGACCGTGAAGACGCTCTCCGACACGCTGGACATGAAGTTCCAGCGGATCCAGTTCACGCCCGATCTGCTGCCGGCGGACATCGTCGGCACGGTCATCTACAACCAGGCCAAGGGCGAGTTCATCTCCAAGAAGGGGCCGATCTTCGCCAATCTGGTGCTGGCCGACGAGATCAACCGGGCGCCGGCCAAGGTGCAGTCGGCGCTGCTGGAGGCGATGCAGGAGCGGCAGGTGACGATCGGCGACACCACGCACAAGCTGCCCGACCCCTTCCTGGTCATGGCCACCCAGAACCCGATCGAGCAGGAGGGGACCTACGCGCTCCCCGAGGCGCAGCTCGATCGCTTCATGCTGATGATCAAGGTCGGCTATCCGACCAAGGAAGAGGAACGCGCGATCATGGATCGCATGACCTCCCCGATGAAGGCCGTCGCCGAGCGGGCCTGCACGCCGCAGGAGATCGCCGAGGCGCGCGGGGTGATTCAAGAGATCTACATCGACGAGAAGATCCGCGACTACATCGTCAACATCGTGCACGCCACCCGCGATCCGAAGGCGTACGGTCTGGCCGACCTGGCCGACTTCATCGCCTTCGGCGCCAGTCCGCGCGCGTCGATCTATTTGAACCTGGCGGCGCGCGCGCACGCGTTCTTGCGCCACCGCGGGTACGTGACGCCCGAGGACATCAAGGCGATCGGCATCGACGTCCTGCGCCACCGGGTCATCCTGACCTACGAGGCGGAGGCCGAGGAGATCACCACCGAGACGGTGGTGCGCAAGCTGTTCGAGCGGGTCGAAGTCCCGTAGCGATGCTGCCGCGCGAGGTCTTAAAGCGCATCCGCAAGATCGAGATCGTCACCGAGCGTCTGGTGCGCGATCGGATGGCGGGGCAGTACCACTCCGTCTTCAAGGGGCGGGGCATCGCCTTTTCCGAGGTCCGGCAGTACATCCCGGGCGACGACATCCGGCTCATCGACTGGAACGTCTCGGCGCGCATGAACGACACCTACGTGAAGCTCTTCACCGAGGAGCGGGAGATGACCGTGCTCCTGCTGGTCGACATGTCGGCGTCGGGGCGGTTCGGCTCCCGCGTGCGCCAGAAACGCGACCTGACGGCGGAGCTGGCGGCGGTGCTGGCCTTCTCGGCGATCCGCAACAACGATCGCGTCGGTCTCATCATCTTCACCGACGAGGTGGAGAAGTTCGTGCCGCCGAAAAAGGGCAAACGGCACGTCCTGCGGGTGGTGAGCGAGATCCTCTCGTTCGAGGAGAAGAGCAAGCGGACCTCGCTGGGCGCCGGGCTGGAGTTCCTCAGCCACGTGGTGCGGCGAAAGGCGGTGGCCTTTCTGATCTCCGATTTTCTGGCGCCGGTGGCCAGCTACGAACGGGCGCTGCGCATCACCGCGCGCCGTCACGATCTGATCCCGGTCCGCATCGGCGATCCGCTGGAGGAGGCGCTGCCGAACGTCGGTCTCCTCGAGATCGAGGACCCCGAGACCGGCGAGGTGCTGGTGTTCGACACCGGAGGGCCGGAGGCGAAAGCGTTCGCGCGCGAGGTGCGCCAGGTGGCCGAGGCGCGGCGCACGCTGTTCAAGCGCCTCTCCATGGACCCCATCGAGCTCGGGACCGATCGCCCCTACCTGCCGGCGCTGACCAGCTTCTTCGAGTCGCGCGCCCGGAGGATGCGACATTGAGAGCGCGCACCGCACTCCTCCTGCTCGGCGCCTCTGCCGCGCTCTGCACGGCCGGCGTCAGGCGCGCGACCGCCGGGGATGGCGGCGCCGCCGAAGCGCCCGATCCCGACGCCCCGACGGTGGCGGCGCGCGTCGACCACGCCGAGGCGCATGTCGGCGATCCGATCCACCTCGAGCTGGTGGCGATCGGCAAGAGCGCCGTCCCGGTGAATCTGCCGTCGACGCTGGAGCTGGGGCCGTTCACGCTGCTCGATCGACAGGAGAGCGAGCAGAACCTGGGCGACGGGCGGATCAAGCGGCAGTTCACCCTGACCATCGCCGCCTACGAGCCCGGAGCGAAGCAGGTGCCGGCCCTCGAGGTGACCTATCTCGGCCCGCGGGGCGACGTCCGGACGGCGCGCACCTCGCCGGTCCGGGTGAAGATCGGGAGCCTCATCGCCAACGAGCCGGAGCCGGCGATCAAGGATGCGGCGCCGCCGGTCACGGTGATGGAGGAGAACCTCTGGCCGGCCTACATCGCGGGCGGACTCTGCGCCGCGGGGCTGGGGGCGCTGCTCACGATGCTGATCGTCCGCCGGCTGCGCGCGCGGCGTGGCGAGCGGCCCGGTCCGCCGCCCCGGCCCGCGCACGAGGTGGCGCTGGAAAGGCTCGACAGGCTGGGTGCCTACGGCTTTCTGGAGAACGCCGACAACCGCCCCTTTTACTTCGCCGTCTCCGAGATCATCCGCGACTACCTGGGTGGTCGATATGGCTTCGATTCACTCGAGCTGACCACCGACGAGCTGATCGCGGAGCTGCGGCGCCAGGCCTCCCGGGAGCTGGTGCTGGGCGAGATCCAGGGTTGGCTCTCGGCCTGCGATCTGGTCAAGTTCGCCAAGATCTCGCCCAGCGCGGCAGAGGCGCGCGGGGCGCTCGAGAGCGCGATCCGGATCGTCACCGCGACCCGTCCGGTTCTGGCGCCGGTCGGGACCGCCGGGGGCGTGACGGAGGCGGCGCATGTCTGACTCGCGCCAGCCGAAGGTGCGCAAGGCGGACGTTCGCCGGCCGGACGCGCGCCGGCCTCGGCGCGGGGCGATCCCCTATGCGCTCATCGCCATCGTGTTCGTCCCGCTGGCGGTCTGGTACTTCGCGGTGCTGCGCGACGTGGAGGGGTTTCGCTTCGCGCACCCCTACGCGCTGGCCCTGATACCGCCTGCGGTGGCGCTGGCGGCCTGGGCGGGGCTGGCGCGCGCGCCCGGCCGGCGCGGCCTCTTCGTCTATTCGCGCGCGTCCGAGCTGACCACCGAGCGCCCTGGCCTGGTCGCCCGCCTGCGCGATCTGCCGGCGGTGCTGCGGCTCGCCGCGGTGGTCCTCATCGGGGTGGCGCTGGCCCGCCCCGAGAGCACGCAGGTGACCGATGATCTGGAGCTGGAGGGGATCGACATCGTCATCGCGCTCGATCTGTCCGGCTCGATGACCGAGACCGATCTGGTTCCGAACCGGATGGAGGCGGCCAAGATGGTCATCCAGGACTTCGTGCGGCGGCGCCCCTCCGACCGCATCGGCCTGGTGATCTTCGGGCGCGAGGCCTTCACCGACATCCCGCTCACGCTGGATCATGGCACCTTCCTGCGCATGCTGGCCGACCTGCACGTCGGGATCATCGACGGGCGGGCCACGGCGATCGGCAACGGCATCGGCGTGGCGCTCAACCGGCTCCGCAAGTCGGAGGCCAAATCGAAGGTGATCATCGTGCTCACCGACGGGGAGAACAACGCCGGCAACATCGCGCCCGAGCAGG
>Ga0210388_10003277_pt1 | contig 12696 bp, 9 predicted proteins | sample IncBWC19OmetaG_FD_155485 | JGI IMG/M metagenome (GOLD analysis project Ga0210388, IMG submission 155485) | Forest soil microbial communities from Barre Woods Harvard Forest LTER site, Petersham, Massachusetts, United States - Inc-BW-C-19-O ... | reverse complement strand
CCTATGGCGCTCTGGCCAGGTTGGGGATGGGTGAGCGATCTCCTATGGCAATGGTTCACGTCCCGATTTCGTTGGTGCTCTACGCCGCAATGTATTTCGTCGGCGGATATTTTCTGTATTCCTCTATGTTCGCCGCGATTGGAGCGGTTTCCTCAAACGACCAGGATGCGCAGCAGTTGCAGTGGCTGGCCATGACGCCCCTCGTCTTTTGCATGTTGGTCTGCAACGTCATCCTCAGCGGTCCCAGTTCCAAGGTTTCCGTCGTCCTCTCGGAGGTTCCGCTCTTCTCGCCAGTCCTGATGGCGCTGCGCATCTCGCTGAAGACACCTCCCGCGTGGCAGATCATCCTTTCCGTGGTCCTGCTGGTTCTCGCAACTGTGGGCGCGATCTACGCCTCCGCCAAAATTTATCGCGTGGGAATCCTCATGTACGGGAAGCGTCCATCTCTTGTCGAGATGTTCCGCTGGCTGCGTTATTCGTAGTAGTTCTTGATTCTTGGACCAGAGTTGCGGTGGCGCCGGACTTTCCGAGTGCTTCGTTGAAGGAAGAGGCGTTATTGCGAGATGACCATCTGGGAAGTGCTTTGCATTGTGAAGCCCGAGGGCAGAAGCGGAAACAGAAACTGGAACGAGTATTGCACTTGGACCTTGACCACGCAGCCCGGACTCTTGGGCTGGCTCGCGCAAATCGCCAAGTTATTGGGCGGAGCGACCTAGGTAGTCGTAGTGGTGACCTTGATCAGATCGAGCCCGATGCCGGTGGACAGATTCTGGACGTGGGCATTGACATCGGTGTCGTCAGCGGGACACCCGCCGGTGTCGGTCTAGCCTCTGACGCTTGCCCCGTGTTTCGTGCTCGTTAGGGTGCGGTCGCAGTGGATGTCAGCGTCTGAGCCTTGAAGAATGGCGAGATTGGCTGCCACTGGTAAGTTACTGTTATCGGGTTTGCGTCACTCTTGGGACTGATGTTTTTCGAGTCCATCCCGAAGCCGCTGGCGAGACTCGGCGGGGTCGCCCCTGCACAACTTTTCGCTTTCGTACACGTGGCGATTTGTTGGGCAATCCAATCCACGTTGCTCTTAGCGTTCGCCATGCGCTCCAGATCTAAACCGCCCAAGATCAACAGGAGGAAAATTGACAGGATTACGGCAAACTCGACTAAGACCGCGCCGTTTTCATGCCTCCATTTCCTAATGCGCATCGCGAGAAGTGGCGAATGTTTTGCCATTTTTGTTACCCCCATTGTTACTTTCTAGAAAAACTTTAGGTCGTGCCGATAAATGAAAAGTTCGGGGCGCGTCTAAAGCTTGATGTAGAAGTCCCGCGCCTACAGAACTTTCCTGCATTGCTGCGAGCAGCTGCAGAGCTGCTTTCGAATTCACGGGAAGACGCCGCTGCATGGTGCGCTGGTCGCTACGATCCTAACCACGATCTTCACCACAATCCTCCCTAGCAGTGCACGCCGCGTACCAGAGTATCTCCTAGCGCCAAAGTTGGAACTCGATGCTGACATCCTTTTCTGATTGAACCGGTTGGCCGTTCAGCAATGCCGGTATAAAGCGCCACTCGCGAACCGCAGCCAGCGCAGCGGGAACGAGCACGTCCGGGCCACTCAATTCTCGCGAGCTGCTGACGCGACCGTCCGTTCCAATGTGCAGGTGAACTGTCACCGTCCCTTCAATGCGCTGGACCTTTGCTTCACGAGGGTAGAGAGGCTCGACACGGTAAAGCAGGTAGCTGTCAACGCGGCGCTCGACAACGCGCGCGGGCATGGAATTGGTTGTGGGGGACGGGGCCGTAGCCGGAGCGACCGAAGCTGGAGCGCGACCTCCGGCAGCCTGTACCGACCACACTGGTAGAGACGGGACAGCAACATTTTGCGCGCCACGGTTCGCGGTTTCTGGCGAAGGAACAATTGCGGGAGGCAGCGCCACTGCGATGGGATCAGTTTCGCCGCCCGTGATGCGAGGCTTAGGGTTTTCGCGGCCATGCTTGCTGCGGATTTCATCTTTCGGCGCGCGTGAAGCACTTTCGGAATTCGGTGGCTGCGTTCTGGAACGGGAAGCTTTAACTCGCATCGCCGCATGGTCCGACGACGCGTCATACGTTACGGATGTTGCGGGCGTAGCGGGCGACGGAGGCGAAGCTGCGGTATCTCGTGTATGTTCTTCCGCGCTCAACCTTTCAGCGCGATCGCCCTGCAGTTTTCGCGAGATTGCCATGCCCACGAACAGAAAAACCAAAGCGGCGCAGGTGCAGATAACTGCAATCGTTCCCCACTTACGGAATTCTTCCGAGAGGAACGCACCCGGCGTCGCGCGGCGAGGCTCCGGCGATTTTAGAGCCGGACGCGCGGCGCCCGGAACAGGTTCAGAGAATGCGGGCGAACCTACGGGCGCGTCACTACCATTGCCTGCGCGCCGACGGGTGGCCGGCCGACAGGTTCCCGGATTCTTAGCCGGATGGTCCGAGGACTTTTCCGAAAGCGCGGATCCTGGCTGCGAAGCAAAATCCTTGCTGCTCGTCGAGGTTTTCAGAAGATCGTTGAACGCCTTCTGATTCGCGCTTGATTCGCCCGGATTTAAATTGCCGAATAGGGGGGACCATTCCTCCCAGACGTGGTCCTGCCCGTCATAGGCTGACGCGGAGGACGCTCTTGTCGCGGAAGCGTCAGCGGAATTGCGGGTGGCGGAATCGTCGCGGGACGGCGGTTCGGGAACCGCTGCTTCCGCCGAAATCCAGTCCGCGATTTCCATGCTCGCATCTTCGGTCAGGTCACGAAATTGCACGCCTGCCTCGGTCCCCGAGGGACTGAGCCAAGTTATATCGGCAGTGGCGGCGATTCTTTTTCTGGATTTCGGCGGCTGGATGCGGAGGATGACTTGAGTGAGTCCGATGAGCGGATTGAATGCCTGGAGGGCAAGGCCCCTCGCGCTCAAGTCCAGCACCATACCACCGTTATCGGAACCGACTTCTAAATACGCGAGAGAAAAGATTCGCTGCCGGGTGCTGCGGCGGCGTTCGCCTGAGCGCGGGAAACCTTGAGAGGTGGATGGGATGAAAGTCTTTTGAGTTTCGTCGGGCTTAGCGATCGGCTCGGCGGATGGGGCGGGCCGGGGTTGAATACTCAGGCCCGCAGCAGGCCGTGGAAGGATCGGAGCCGGCAGCGCTGGAGGCGGTGGTTTTTCAACTGATGGAGATTGAGCCGCATCGGACACGATCTGCGGAAGGGTGATCGAGCCGTCCGGTTGGACATTTGAGCTGCTGACGCGCGCGTGAATCTTATCGTCGGTTGAGATCGGACTCTTCGGCGAAACGTCGACGGAATTTTTGCGGAGAATAGCGTCGGTGAGGCGCTCGATATATGTGCTGCCCACGGCCCGGCGCGGAATTTCGCCGGTTTTTTTCTGAATTGGCGGCGCGTCCTGCGAAGGCGAATTCTCAACCAAGAAGGACCATTTTTTGTGACGAGGCGGCTCTGATTCAGAATGCGGTAATTCCTGTGATGGAGATGGCGCCGCGGGCGAAATTTGTTCCGAGAGTACGATGGGCTGGACGGGCCGCTCGATTGGGCCGCTGGTGGGCACGTGAATCTGCCGGTCACCTGGCGCGGGGATCTGCGAGGGAAGGTCCACGGATTGTTCACGAACAATGGCTGCGGTGTGCAGCACAAGACTTCCGTTGGCGATTGACGCGCTGGGCAATTCGTCCGGCATTTTCTGAATTGGCGTCGCGTCCTGCGAAGGTGAATTCTCGAGCGAGCGAGACCATTTTCTGCGTGGCGCGGGCGATTCAGCCGGAAAACGTGCCGGCGAAGCTTCCGTGGTTAGCTTCGCGGCCGAATCGCCGGCGGCGCGGGGTTCCCGAGGGGCTCCTTCGGCGGAAATCCAATTCGCGATTTCAATCCGGGTATCGTCCTCGAGTTCAAGGAATTGCAGGCCTGCCTCTTTCTTCGATTCACTGAGCCAAGCAATCTCAGCCTGAAGGTCGAGTCTCTTCCTGGGTTTGGGCGGCTGGATGCGCAGAGTGACGCGAGTGAGGTCCGAGAACGGAGCGACCGCCTGCAGCGCGAGGCCAGTTTCACTCAAGTTGAGCAGAATGCCGCCGTTGTCGGAATCAACGTCCACGTAGGCGAGCGAAGGCAGACGCAGCCGTGGGGCGCGACGGCGCTCGTGTGCGCGCCGGGGTTCCTCAGACTCGAAGGATGTCGATGACATGGTGCTCAAAACGCCGTGGTGGAACCGCCGCGGCAGAACAACTTGCCGCGGAGAATACTTCAAATGGCTCCGCGGATTTGGTGCGAGCGGATTGTTTCTTCAAGCCGCCCAAGAAATGCAAAGCCTTGTGCGAAGGTTCGGACAGCGAAATGGTGAAACCGCCAGCGCGCATGCTTAGCAAGACACGACCCAGATTTTCGGCGGTATCCCCCGGGACCATTTCATAGCAAGAACAGGCCCAGCAGTTCTGGGCACTGATTTTCGTATGAGCGCCTGTGAACAAATGAGATAGCGAGCCGAGCGCGAACTTCTTGGCCAGGCGGCGAGCCGCAGCGTCTCCGAATGTGAACGCATCCCGAGGCCCACGATATCCACAAATGGACAAAATCCGTCTGCAGGCTTTTTCTGCAGCCTGTTGGGGGGTTAAACCGCGAGGTCGGCATTGAACGGGCCGTTGGTGAAGCCCGTGGCGAATCGCTCATCGACACCGAAGAGTCGATGATGGCAGGAGAGTTGCACGAAAGTTGTCAAGCCAGGGCCTGCACGAAATGGTGGGGCAGGGATACAAAGTCGCAGCGGAGAAGATTGAAAATGCAAGAGATGGAACTTGGGACTCCTCAAGAAATCGAACAAACAGGAATTGAGAGAGGGCTGCTGGAAGCCCTGGCACTGAAGATTCTGTACCTGAACGGCGAGGTTTCTCTGTGCGGCCTGAGTGAGCGCATGTGCCTGGGACTGGGTGTGATCGAAGAGATTTTCAAGTTCTTCCGGAAGGAACAGCTGTGTGAAGTAAAGGGCATGATCGGCGGAAGCCACCGGATCGTGGCGACAGCGCAAGGAAAACTACGCGCTACCGAACTTCTCTCGCGGAACCAGTATGCCGGGCCAGCGCCCGTTTCGCTGATGGATTATGGGACGCGCGTGCGCATGCAGAGCGTGCAGCAAACGCAGGTGCAAAGGGCGGACCTGGTTCGAGCATTTCACCCGCTAGTTTTGGATGAGGATTTGATCTATCGCTTGGGAACGGCCGTGGTGTCCGGCACTTCGATTTTCCTGCACGGACCCGCGGGGACGGGGAAAACCAGCATCGCGAATAGTCTGCCGGCGATATACAACGACCAAGTGTGGATTCCGTATGCGGTGGAAGCGGACGGCCAAATCATTACGGTTTACGACCCTGGCGTGCACCGGCAAAGCGAAGAGACTGCGCCGGAGGATTCTGACAGGAGATGGGTTTCCTGCCGCCGTCCGCGGGTGATTGCCGGCGGTGAGCTCTCCGCGGAAATGCTGGACCTGCAGTACAACCACGTCGGGCGCTATTACACCGGTCCACTGCAGATGAAAGCGAACAACGGCGTGCTGATCATGGACGACTTCGGGCGGCAAAGGATGCGGCCGGTGGAGCTTTTTAGTCGCTGGATGACTCCGCTGGATCGACGCGTGGATTTTCTGACTCTTCCAGGAGGGAAGAAGTTCGAAGTGCCATTTGATTTATTCGTTGTTTTTGCGACGAATCTTGATCCCAGCGAGCTCGCGGACCAAGCGTTCCTGAGGCGCATTCCTAACAAGATCAGGACGGACTATGCGACTCCTGAACAGTTTATTGAGATCTTCCGAGTGGAATGCGCGACGCGGCTATTGGACAGCGACGAGGGCGTGGCGGAACACCTGGTGAAGCTGATCACGCAGGGAATGAAGCAACCGCTCTCACACTGCTACGCGCGGGATCTGATCAACCAAATCTACTGGGCGGCAGCTTACCTCGGAGTGGAACCTCGCCTCACGCGAAGCACGCTGGAGCAAGCCTGCCGCAATTATTTTCTACCAGCGGAAAAAAGCTAACGCCCCACTTTTTCGCTGGGAACTTCCAGGTAGCCCACGATCTCGTCGCGGCCAATTCTGGTTGCCACGAGTTCCAGCGGCGCGGTGCCGCGCGCTAGAACGAAAACCACGACCTCATCCAGAACGCGATTCTTCAGCTCAATGCATTTGCTATCTACGTACACGCAGACGGTGTAGCGCTGGGCTTTCGGGTCGGTATTTTTCAATTGCAGTTCGACGGGGCCGACGGATTCGTGATCTGGCCCGCGACTGAGCTCAAATTGCAACGCGGTGCGGCGGGTCTGCGCGAGCAGCTGATTTAGCTGGTCGCGTGTCTGGGCAATTTCCCCCTGTTGCGAACCGACGACTCCGACCACGTCGGTCAGACGATCGGATGTGGCCTTCCAGGCTTCGCGGTTGGCATTATCAGTGTCAGCGGACGGGGGGGCGGGCCGGGGCACAACCGGCTGAGCCGCTGGGTTGGGAGTTCGCTGCGGATTCAACGCGCTCGCGGCAGAGACTTGATAAGCGGGTTTGGAGCGAATGTTTGCCGAAGGGACCGCCACTTCCGCTCTAGACGGCGGGAGCACGGATTCGGGCGCGGCAGTCTTGTGCCGCTTCTCCATTTGATCCATGCGATCTTTCATATCCGCGAGCTCTTGTTGAATTTGCTGGAGGCTGTTGGAATCAGCGGATGCGCCACTCTCCCCGGCATAGGAGAGAAGCTTGTAGCCGATGAAGGCGATCCCGATGATGGCGATCGCGAGAATTACCAAGCCCAGGGCGCGGGGCTGCTGCGGCGCGGGCTGTTCGGTCGGGGCGACGAACACTTGTCGGTCAAAATCGATACCTGCCATGCTCGGCTCCTTCAATTCCTTGGGAGTTGGAAGTGATTTCTATTGAGCTGTAACATGCGTGGGATATCGCGCCGTCAGCGACATCGCCACCTCACGTGTTTCGCGCGGAAGCAAATCCACCACGCGCCGTGCGGAATCCAGGCGCCGCCCTCTCATTTCGATTTGATATTTTCCCGGAGCCATGACGAGCTCCAGCGGACTATTGCCTACGAAAGCGCCGTCGACAAACACTCGCGCTGTAGAGGGCGTGGAGTGCAGCAGCAGCTTGCAAGGGTTCTTGCCCGCATGTTGTTCCAGCGCTTGACGATTTAGCAGGTCCGAAGGAGGCCCCGGCGAAGCCGCGAGGTGCTGTGGTTTTGCCGGATCCTGCGCTGTCGTTGCCGGCACCGCCGACGCGTCTGACGTCGTTTGGACCGGAGCTGCGCCGGGAGCCGCGGGAGATTTCTCCGGGTTTGCCGCCGACGATTGAGCGCGCGCGACAGCGGAACAGAGCAAAATCAGCAGACACACTGGCAGCACGGACAGCGGGGACGCTGCGAGACCGCGTCGAAATGGAAGAAACGCTCTCATGAGTGCAGGTAACAAGACGCCGGCCTGATTAACAATGACGGTCCATGCAGAAGTAATACCAAACCAGTTTCGAATTTACTTCGTCCCGATTGCAAGCCTAATGGTTTCAGAGAGCGACGCATGGTTGCAGTGAGCACGGGCCATATGTGCCGCAGGCACAAGGGTTTGGTTACCAAATGCTACCGTGGCGGTCGGGGGAGCGTCCACGAATGGTGACAGTCGCCTGAACATCCGGTCCAGAACGAGCTAACAGCGCGCGACCACATGGAGGTTAGGCCATTGGCTCCAGATTTGCTTCAGACTAACGCAGCCGCGCAGCATTTCCTTAGGAGTAGTTTGTTCGACCGAGCCGAAGCAGGAAAACAAGCGGCAGCGCGTCAACACGAGTAAACGAACTGTGGACCATTCAACATCCGCCTGGGCACAGAACTCAATCCTGAGAATTCCTCCCTCTGCGGTCAGGCCGCATGCGGCCGCTGGGGCTGCAGCCCCGATCATGCCCAGCGCGGGCGGCAGGTCGCCGCGATTGCTATTGCCTCCGGCGACCGCATTTGCCGGAATGTGGGAATCGCTTTTGCTGATTTTTTCGCGCGAAGACGGAGCGTCTTCGCGCCGAACGGTTTACCTGTTCCGGCACGGCAACGTAGGGCGCGCGCCAATGCCGGGAAAGACGGTGGGCGCTTCGTTCGCATTGCATTGTGGCGCGCTGCTGCTGGTGATTTACGCTAGTCACGCGATTCCATCCGCTGCCGCAAGCTTGGCGGACGAACCGCCGACCTACGAGATTATTTACTATCCGTTGCCACCTGCGAATTCTGCCAAACCGCTGCCGCGTATCACGCCTGCTGGTCCAGGAGCGCATCCGGGCGACGGCGCAATCCGCGAATCGCCGCCTGCGTTCGGAAGCAGCGCACAACAACACGAATTGCGGGCGGTTTCGAACCCCACGCATCCCGACAATTTCAGGCAAACGATTTATCAGCGTTCATCGCCACCTGAGCTGCGCATTGAAACCGAAATGAACTTGCCGAACGTGGTATTGAGCACTCCGTCGGAAGTGCCAAAGCTGCCGCTGAATGCAAACTACGCAAGCCCCACCCGCGCGGCGCGCAAGGTAACCTCCGATGAAGCGCCAACGCGCCTGGCGCAAGGCTCCGATTCACCGCTCGCGACGTTGCTGAAGCCCTCCGTAACACAACCGCGCCTACCAATTCCGGTCTCAGGCGCGACGAAGCCGACGTTGAACGGCGCGGCAGGCGGGCGTAGAGATTCAGGTAGCGGGGAAGGTGCGAACATTCCCGACGGCACTGACTTGCTGGTGCTTGGCGTGGATCCCGCCGGACCATCGACGATGGTGAGCATTCCCGCGGGAAACCGCTGGGGCAATTTTTCTATATCTCCTGCGGGCAAGGAGCCGGGATCCGTAGCGGGAGTGAACTATGGGATGGTAGCCGGCGGAAAGGGCGGAATCGGTGCGGGCGGGGACGGCAGCACGGGGATGGGGCCAGGTGGCGAAGGAGGCGGGGGCGGGAATTCGGGGCCATCCGGCGTGGTAAGCGTCAAAGGGGCGGAAGGCGGAAGCGGAACGGGCGGGCAGCTGGAAAATGAATTTGCGTTGAGCATGGTATATCCGGTGCCGTCTACGTTCACGGTGCGAAAGAATTCTTTGGTGGTTGCCGTGGGACCTATGGGCGGTGGTGGGTTGGACGCGTACGGAGCGTTGCAGTGCGGAAAGATTTACTCGATTTTTCTATCCATGCCCGGGCAGAGTTGGGCGATGCAGTACTGTGTGAAAAGCGGCACCGCTACAAAAACCTCGACTGACTCCCGCGGGACAATTGTTCATCTAGAGCAGGGTCTGGTACCCCCTGAAGTGGAAGCGCGATTTGATTTTCGCCGCATACCGGTTCCCCCGGAAAAGGCCTACAAGAAGATTGTGCTGAAGGGTACGCTGAGAGATGACGGGGTGGTAGAGAATCTGGAAATCTTTCAGGGCGTTGTACCGGAGATGGATGCAGCGGCGCGTGCGGCATTTGGGCAATGGAAGTTCAGGCCGGCGATGCGCGATGGCAAACCCGTTCCTGTGGAAATCTTAATAGGAATTCCGGTCGAAAATTCAAGCAAAGCTTTAAGTCAGTAGCACTCTGCAGAGGAGCAGTATCGGACGAAGTGCCCGTGTCGTCACAAAGGATCGCACGGGCCGGAATTTGCGGTTTGTTTGAAAGCTTCGGTAGGAGCTGGGTGCTAATTTAGGTAACAGAAAGAGCCGTTAGGGAGCATTTATGTCCGTACTTCTACCGAACAATCGGGAAGCAACATAGCAAAAGTATGCAGACGATTGGCGTCTGGAAGACAATCCCAGTCGTTCGCCGCGCTTGCGTCCTTGACTTCGCCTTCCTGATCTGGTTGAGTACCACTAGCTTAGCCGGATGAATTGATTTTCGCCCAATAATCGCTCCGTTGGCACACCGCTTGCGGTCCGTAAAGCCCTTGCAAAATCGTTCTCTCGAAGGTCTAGGGGGGAGAGAACGATCTTGCAGCCCAACCCATTGAAGTTCTGACGGCTCTTCCCGGAAGCCGCGGCAAAGGCGCTGAAGTTTGCTCACCCGCTGCGTAGCGCGCAGACCGGCGCCTGGGGGCACGAACATTGATTGAAGAAACCGTACACGTGTGTTTTGTAAGCCAGGATGCGGGGCTGACGGGCGCGATTGCCCGAGCCTTGGGGAGCGCGTTCGAATATAACGTTTCCAGAGAATTCGAGTTCAGCAATCTGAATGAATTGCGCGAGTGGTGCGACGTAGTGCTGCTCGATCTGCGAGCGTCCAGCACCCAGGGAGATTGCGAACTCGGTTTGCGGCTGATTGACGCCTGGTGCAGGATCCCCTCGCATCCTCCCGTGGTTGTGCTGTATGACGGCGAGAACCGGCCACTCTCACTACGAGTGACGGAGCGCGGCGCATACGACAGCGTCACGAATCCTCCGAATATCGTTGAACTCCGGCTCATTCTACAGCGCGCCCACCGGTTTCACGCAGCGGAGAAGGAATTAGCGCGCCTACGCAACAGCGAGCGAAATGACGGAAGGCTGCACGAGTTGCTAGGCACCGCGAAAGTGATGCAGGACCTTTTCGCGCTGGCGAAGAAAATCGCTCCGTGCGATGTGAACGTTCTGATTACCGGAGAAACCGGAACCGGTAAGGAATTGCTGGCGCGAGCGATCCACAAGATGAGCTCGCGCAGTAGCCGCCCACTCGTAGCGTTTTCTTGCGCCAACCTGCCTGAATCCCTAATCGAAGACGAGCTCTTTGGCCACGAGAAAGGTTCATTTACAGGAGCATTTGCGACTCGTCGCGGCAGGGTGGAGGCGGCGGATTCCGGAACGATGTTCCTGGATGAGATCGGCGATTTGAGTCTGGGGTTACAACCCAAGCTACTGCGCGTGCTGCAGGAAAGAAGTTTTGAGCGACTCGGCAGCAACGTGAAGATTGATGTGAATATTCGCCTGGTGTGCGCAACGAATCGGAACCTGGCGGCGATGGTACAGCAGGGAAAGTTCCGCGACGATTTGTATTACCGGCTTAATGTAGTTCAGATGCATCTGCCGCCGCTGCGCGAGCGCCACGACGATATCCCGTTGCTCGCGCAACATTTTCTGCAGAGTTTTGCGGAACGATTCAAGAAGAAAGCCAAGCGGTTTTCACAGCCGGCGCTGCGCGCGCTGGAAGAATACAGCTGGCCCGGAAACGTGCGCGAGCTGGAGAATGCCGTGCAGCGCGCCGTGGTGCTTTGCGAAGGGCCGACGGTGGATATTTGGCAACTGCCGGCGACGATTCGCGGCAGCGCGTGCGAAGCTCCGCAATTCAACCAGTCCTACGAGGAAGAAGTGCGCCAATTCAAGCGCAGGCTGGTGCTGCGCACCCTGCGAGAGTGCGGCTGGCGGAAGGCGGAAAGCGCACGCACATTGCGCGTAGCGCGCGGGTATTTGCACAGGCTGATCAGCCAATTGGGAATTCAACAGGTGGCGGAAGATTTGCCCATTGAGAAGAGCGAAGAAGTCCCGTCGTCGCGCCAGATCATGTGACGGCAGTCGGACGAGACCGCGCAAAATGACTCCCGCCGGGGAAAATCTCCACGCCGCGAATCCTTTGAGTGACTCTGTGTTCGCGGCGAAAGTCTGTTTGCCGTTCATTTGCAATGCGCAAAATGCGGATGGCGGTTGGGGATACCAACCGGGTTTAGAGAGCCGGATCGAACCCACCTGTTGGGCAATCCTGGCTTTGCGGGCGCTCCAGAGCAGTGCACTTTCAACCGAAATTTCTGCGCGAGGTTTGCAATTTTTACGGAATGCGCAGCTGGCGAATGGTTCGTGGTCAGCGTCAGCGGAAGTCAGCAGCGGATGTTGGGTGACTGCGCTAGCCTGCTGGGTGCTCACCGCGGATGTGCAGGCGCGCGCGGCTGTGGCGGCCGGGGTGAAATGGATCTGTAACGATTGGCCGCGTGACGGTTCACTGTGGAGACGCTGGCGGGGCCGTTTGTTCTCCCATCACAAAATCACCAAACAAAATGATTCGTACCGCGGTTGGGGATGGACTCCGCGGACGAGCAGCTGGGTGGAACCCACTTCGTTTGCGCTAATCCTGCTTGCAATTAGCCCGATAAAATCTTTGCCGAAGGCCGCGGCGCGGCGGCGCGAGTTGGCACGTCGGATGCTGTACGACCGCATGTGTCCTGCAGGCGGCTGGAATTGCGGGAACCCGATGGTCTATGGAGTTGCGGGCGAGCCGCTGATCGCTCCCACCGTCTGGGCGCTGCTTGCGCTGCGTGATGAACCCGACAGGCCTGAATTCATCATGAGTCTGGATTGGCTGGAGAAGAACATCGCAAACGCGCGTGGCGCAGGATCGCTGGCGCTGGCCCGGATTGGCATGGAAGTCGGCGGGCGAAAATGGCCGGACGCGGGCCCGGCGATTGCGGATAGCTACGACCGCAACGAATTTCTGCAAAACATTCCAGTAGCTGCATGGGCCAGCCTGGCGTCATGCAAGCGACTTGACTGGCTCACTCGGGGCAATCAGGAATTCTGTTAAGCCATGCGAAGACCTGATCTTGCACTGCTCCCGTCGTTTCAACGAGCGGCATCGCGCGTAGTAATTCGCCGCACCGCGAACTACCAACAGGACTTGGCCGCGGTGATTTACGAAACACTCCGAGTGTTCGACCTTCCGGTAAAGG
>Ga0210388_10003276_pt1 | contig 12697 bp, 10 predicted proteins | sample IncBWC19OmetaG_FD_155485 | JGI IMG/M metagenome (GOLD analysis project Ga0210388, IMG submission 155485) | Forest soil microbial communities from Barre Woods Harvard Forest LTER site, Petersham, Massachusetts, United States - Inc-BW-C-19-O ... | reverse complement strand
AAGAGGGTGTCCCAGTGGTAGATCCGGGGATCGACTGCCAGCAGCCAACGTCTTGGTTTTGGAGGAGCTTGAGTCATCCGTCGAGAAGCGCCGCGCGCACTATACACGCAAGGGTAAAATAAATGGAAGCCCTGTCTGCAAGATTTTCAGTCAAAAAGTGACAAAAATTGCTGTAGGGATACCCGCGGTGGTACCAAATTGGACCCTTCAGGAGCCGATATCGACGAAAATGTCCTCACCCCGCACTTCGACCGGGTAGGAATCGACGCCAATAGCAGGGTTTTGGGCTACCTTTCCAGTGGTCACGTCGTATTGCCAGAGGTGCCACGGGCAGGTCACGAGAGTGCCATCGAGCTCCCCTTCGCCGAGCGGGCCGCCTTCGTGGGCACATACACTATTGATAGCGAAGAACTTACCGCCAATATTGGCGATAGCAACAGCCTGGCCACCGACCTGAAACTCATAGATCTTGCCGGGCGGCACATCCTGTTTGCGAGCTGCACGAGCAAAAGGCATTTCTTCAGATCCTCTCCGTGTACCTCTGTCTAGTCCGCAGCGTGGGAGTATAGCGTTGCTTGCTGGTTCGATCAATCGATGGGCGGGGTAGTATCCCAAGGGAAAAGTTCGGCTACACCCCCAGGTGTGTGGCGTGCGTCGAGTGCAGGAGCGCCTCGCTTCGATGGACTCAACCCAGCGTTCGCAGGACTGTGTTGCCACTCCTGCCGCGGCAAAGCGGCGTATACGACTTTACTTCTATTAAGCGAATTTCAACGAGATTCGTATTTGTCGCCGGTGTTGAGCTTTAGCCGGTGTATGCGTCGAGAACGGGACTCCAAACAAAGAAGATACGAGCCATCAAACGGTTAAATTTCTTGGGTTGCACGTTGAATCCCGTTGCAAAATGTCATCACGATCGTAAATTCCATTAAATTCAGTCGGGGAAATTCAACAGGGCCTTCCCATACGAACTCGTCCGCTGCGCTGGCCATTCCAAACAGGTATTTGATTCGGGATGCCCGGTGTCGAACTTAGAACGACTTGCGGTCCAGCAGCAAGATGGTTAGCCCTAGCACGAGCAGCGTAAACACTCCCGTCGACCATACTGGCCACCAGGACGCGATCGTCCGTCCTTGAACGAACGAAACGCACATCTCTTCAAGCTCTGAGCACTTCGGCAGAATCCGATAGGTCCAATCGATGATCCCGCGCATCACGTGCGACGAAAAAATCCGATAAAACGTTTCCTGGCGCATCGCCAGCGCAGGTGTTAGCAACCAAATCGCTGCCGCCGCGATGACCGGCAGCGCTACGCCCTTCTGCGGCAGTGTCACAAGCGCCGCAACCGCCAGCAGTGCCGCAAAGCCAAACGTTTGAATCAGCAGTGCGACGCCTATCTGCCACGTCTCGATGCCCGTCTTCCACCACAGCCGCAGCGCGACCGGTAACGTGGCTACCGCAAACATCAGCGAATACAACGTAAGGCCAGCCAAAAAACGTCCCAGAAAAATCTTCCAGCGGGCGGTGCCTTTCGAAAACGTCAATTCAAGCCAGCCCCTTTCGAGCGTCCCCGTCAGCAATGGCGCTGCCGCGAAAATCGCCAAAAGCATCCAAAGCGAGCCAGTTGCGCGAAGAATCGATTCGAGCATGCTCGGCACGGCGATTACAGGCGGTGCCGGAGGTTGCGCGCCGACAAGAATCATCGTTGCGCCGTCGGGGAGCGTTCGTACATGCACCACCGCGTTAAGAATAATTGCGATCAGAATCGCCACGCCAAGAAGCACCAGGGCTACGCGGCGGCTCATGCTTTCGTGAAGTGAATTCAGGTAGGTTGCAAACATCACGGCTCCCGCCCGCTCACGACTTGCAAGAAAAACTCCTCAAGCGATAGCTTCACCGGCTCGACCGATTCGATCTCTACTGGTGCTCCTCGCAGTCGGTCGAGCAGCGAATTGAGATGAGTTCGATCACGTGGGGTGAAACGGAACGTAGTTCGTTCCCATTCCACTGTGTCTCCTCCGACAATTCGCGTCGTGGCCGCCCGTACCGCGTCGTTCACGGCGGCCACGCGAATCAGGTATTCCCCCGTCCCGCGCGTGAATTCCTGCGGCGTTGCCGCACGTGCCACGCTGCCGTTGTTTAGAATCACGATCCGGTCGCAGACGAGCTCGACTTCCGAGAGCAGATGTGAGTTTAGAAAAATCGTTTTGCCCTGCGCCCGCAGCTGCACTAACAGCTCGCGCACGTCCTTGCGTCCCAGGGGATCGAGTCCGTCGGTTGGCTCGTCAAGGAAAAGGACTTCCGGATCGTTAATCAGGGCCTGGGCCAAGCCGAGCCGTTGCTGCATGCCCTTCGAATACGCCTTTACCGACTTTCGAAAATCCGTCAGTCCCACTCGTTCGAGCAGCATCGGAATGCGCTGCTTCATCAGCGTTCGGTCCACGCCGTTCAGTCGTCCCATGTAACGCAGAAAATTCTCGGCGCGAAAATAGTCCGGCAGTCGCATTTGCTCCGGTAAGTAGCCGAATCGGCGCCGCGCTGAGGGGTTTTTCGGCGATCTGCCCAGCACGTGCGCGGACCCGGCCGTGGGCGTTGCGAGCCCGAGCAGGATCTTAATGAGCGTCGTCTTCCCCGCACCGTTCTGTCCGATCAGTCCGAAAATCGTGCCCGGCTCGACGCGCAGCGAGACGCCCTGCAACGCACTCAACATTTTCCCTCGAAACGTATGGTAGTTCTTCCGGACGTCGAGTACTTCGATGGCCGAGCTAGTCATGTTCTCGCCGCGCACGACGAGGCCGGGTCGAAACCTCGAAAATTCCAATAGCCGAGAAACGGAAGCGAGCCAAGCAGCAGTCCAATGGTGGCCGGCATAACCCAGACGAGCGCGCCCAGCACGAGAAAAATCGGATGATGCATCGCCCAAGCATGCTTCTCGACGGCACTCGCTGGAATCAACAAGCCCCAGCAGACGAGCATTACGATCGAGGGAAACAGGCCAGCGCACAGTCGCATCGCCCGACCGCCTCCGGCGCGACGCGAGAGCCACGCCCCGAGCGCGCCAAACAGCGGCTGAGACGACAGCCATGGTAGGTAAGCCGCCGTCAGTGCCAGCCCTGGAAACCACACCGTCGACCGCTCGACCACGAGCTGGGGTTGAAGGCTGGCGTAGGTGAGGACCATGAGGAGCAGGTTAGCTGCGGTAAGGCTCGCAAGCCCGGGTAGCCACAACTGTTTGGTCCGATCGTTCATCTGTCCGTCCGTCCGCTTCGTACGGCGAATCTCGCACGAGAGTCTTCTCGAATCCCCGAACTCGTCAAGCGCGCGCGCGATCGCTTCACCTTCGCTTACGCCTTGTGCCAGCAGAGTTTCGTAGCAATCCTCCAAGTGGCTCGCCAGTTCCGTCGTTACGTCGTCCATGTGGGGCGGGATGCCTTCCGCTCCTATCCTTTCGCGGACCACCGCGCTCCAATCACGCACGAGTCACCCCCGCTAGGCGGTCTAGCGCCTGGAAAAAGAATCGCCACTCCCGGCGCAGTGGTGCGAGTTTTTTCCGCCCTATTGTCGTAAGGCTGTAGTAACGCCGGTCGCGCCCCATACGATTGGCTTCCCACTGACCCTTCAGCCACCCGCGCTTTTCGAGCTCGTAGAGCATGGGATAGAGCGAGGCGAGTTTGAACCTAAGCGCTCCTCCCGTATCTTCCTCAATCCGCTTCGCAATTTCGAAACCGTAATGCGGTCCTTTGGCGAGGAGTGCCAGGATCGTTAGCTCCACACTGCCCCGCGCAATCTTCGGATCAACTCGCCTGGTCACAGTATAGGGCTCCTATATTCGAGTATAGGATTGCTATATTCATCTGGCACTGTCAATAGCCCTGTATCAGGGTCGTCAACAGTGTTGTGGCTCACTCGCACCCTGCTTCTGTTGGGGCGCAAGATCCGCGCTTCCACCGTAGTTCCTCAGTGTGCGGCGGCGCCGGCTGCATGATGGTATGTCTTCTCGCCTGCCTCAATCCGCACGTCCATTCGGTTTTGGGGCGGCGGCAGCGGGCATGTGGTGTACGGGTTATAGGCGCAGGGCGGATTGTATGCCTCGTTGAAATCCAAAATCACGCGACCGGTAGGTTCGATTTTCGTGTCCAGGAAGCGCGAGGCGGCATAGGTTTCGTGGCCGCTGGTTAGGTCGCGGAAGACGAAGGAGGCGCCCGTGCCATCGACTTCGGCGTCCAGGCGTAAGTCTTTGCCGCCCAGGTTGAATGCAACATAGCCGAGGATTGTTTCCTGAAGCATGTCGCCCATCACGTTCTGGATTTCGATTTGTTTCGGCTTGTCGTACGGGACATATTTCGCGGCCACGCGATAGTTCTCGTCGACGGGAAACCAGCGCGTGCCGGTGAAGGTCTTTCGCAGACTGCTGTTCTTGTCGCGGAGGCGGACGGTCGAGCGTTCGCCGCTGGAGTGCACGTAGAGCGTGAGGTCGCCGAGAACGAGTTGGTCGGCGCTGGAATCCGGATGCATTTCGGCCGAGTCGACGTGCTTGCCGTTGAGGACCGCTGCGACGCCGGGATTCACATGAACCGTGGTGTGGCCGGCGTGGAATTCGAAGCTGCCGGCACTGGCTGGAGCGGTGGCGGGAAGGACAATGTCGTTGAGCGGGCCAGAACCGAAGGTGTTGGCGCCTTCGTGCAGCCAGAAGAGGCCGCTGACGGAGAGCCAGCCGTGATCGGATTTCAGGTCGGCTTCGTATGCCTGGCGCCATTTTTCGACGGATTGGCGATACGCGATGTTGCCGGCAGGCGCGGCGTTGACCGCCCAGCATAAAGTTGCGGCCAAACCGGCAATACCCAGCGCGATTCTTTGCAAGCGCATTGGCGACGCTCTATTCCAAGTTCACTTCAGGTCATTCTCCGTGATGCCTTTTTCTTCGCGATGTTCTCTAGGAAGGCACCACAGACGAACACCACCAATGCTACCACGACGAACATGACGCCGAGATCGTCGAGCGACCATCGATTCGATCCACGATGAGGCAGAAAGGACTCCCAGTGTATGAAGGCGGCGCTGGCCGAGCGGAACGAGGCGGGAGAGAGGTGTGCGCCAAAATACCCGAATCAATACTACGGCGCCACTCATCAAATTCACGCCCAGTCGAGGCCTGTCCGGCAAGTTATTAGGTGCCCGGAACCGGTTTCGCGTGGTAAGCACCGGCCGGGGCCATACCGGTCGCGCTTATTCTGGGCCAACTCCGCGTGACGTGCTCGTCCGATCCGGCGAACGTCAGACATGACTTCCGCAGTTCCAGCAGAACGAGCCGACACCTTGGCTGAGGGCGCCGCAACGCGAGCAATAACGCGCTGGTCCCACCGTGGGGCCGGCGACGGCGTAGTACGGGCGGCATTCATCCGCCGTGCATGCCCAGACGAGGGCCACAAACCATCCGATTACCGTCCAGCCCAGCAGCAGATTCACGAGGAAAACGCCGGCGAAGGCGTGTTTGCGGTGGGCGACGATTGACGGGAGGAAATACAGGAGGCCGCAACCAATCAGGAAGAACATGTTCGCACTCCTCTAGGCCCGGAGCTGCCTTTGCCTGCGACAGCCGGTCTATAGGGAATACGTTGGAGCCCCCGAAATTGTTTCCTAGTGCTCGACCTTGCCGAGCAGCTCGGCGAAGCGGGCTTCGCGGTCCTTTTGGTCGAGGCCCTGATAGATGTCGGCGATCTGCGTCGCGTTCATGGAGCAGAATTTCGGGCCGCACATGGAGCAGAACTTTGCTTCCTTGTAGAAATCGTCAGGAAGCGTTTCGTCGTGCATGGCGCGTGCCGTTTCCGGATCGAGCGAGAGCTCGAACTGCTTGTTCCAGTCAAACAGGAAGCGAGCGTAGCTGAGAGCGTCGTCGCGATCGCGGGCGCCGGGGCGATGGCGGGCCACGTCCGCGGCGTGGGCGGCGATTTTATAGGCAATCACGCCCTGGCGAACGTCGTCCGCGTTCGGCAGACCCAGATGTTCCTTGGGCGTGACGTAGCAGAGCATCGACGCGCCGTGCCAGCCGATCATGGCGGCGCCGATGGCGCTGGTGATGTGGTCGTAGCCGGGGGCGATATCCGTGACAAGCGGGCCCAGCGTATAAAACGGAGCTTCGTAGCACAGCTCGTTTTCTTTTTTCACCTGTAGCTCGATCTGGTCGAGCGGGATGTGACCGGGCCCTTCGATCATCACTTGCACGTCGTACTCCCAGGCTTTTTTCGTAAGTTCGCCCAGCACTTTCAGCTCGGCGAATTGGGCTTCGTCGCTGGCGTCGTGCAAGCAGCCGGGGCGCAGGCCGTCGCCAAGGGAAAAGCTGACGTCGTGCTTCTGGAAAATTTTGCAGATGGCGTCGAAATTTTCGTAGAGGAAATTTTGGGCTTTGTGGAAGCTCATCCACTGCGCGAGGAGCGCGCCGCCGCGGCTGACGATTCCGGTGATGCGGTTGCGGACCAGGGGCAGGAACTCGCGCAAAACTCCGGCGTGGATCGTCATGTAGTCCACGCCCTGCTCGGCTTGCTCTTCGATCACTTCGAGCATGACGTTGATGGTGAGGTCTTCCGCCCGGCGAACACGGGAAAGCGCTTCGTAAATGGGCACGGTGCCGATGGGCACGGGCGAGGCATTGATGATCGCCTGGCGGATGCCGGGGATGTCGCCGCCGGTTGAGAGGTCCATCACCGTGTCCGAGCCGTAGTGCACGGCGCGGTGGAGCTTTTCGAGCTCGTCCTTCACTTCCGACGTGGTGGCGGAGTTGCCGATGTTGGCGTTGATTTTGCAGGCGAAGGCTACGCCGATGCCCATGGGCTCGAGGTTGCGGTGATGAATGTTGGCGGGGATGATGGCGCGGCCACGGGCGACCTCGTCGCGGACAAGTTCGGGCGCGATTTTTTCGCGGGTCGCGACATAGAGCATTTCCTCTGTGATTAGGCCCTTGCGCGCGTAATGCATTTGCGAAAAGTTCCGCGCGCCGCCGTTCATTTCCGCCGCACGCTTTTCGATCCAGCCGTCTCGCAGTGCCATGCGTTCCCCCAGTTCGCGCCCGCTGCTGCGGCGAAAGCGCGTCTCGTTCGGCGCCATTATCGCACCGCAATACTCGCGCGGCAACCAACGTCATTCGCGGAAAAGGATCCATCCGCGAGGGGAGGTTTGTCTGGTTCGGGTGGGGTGGAAGCCGTAAGAGCGCAGACAGTCGTGCCGGTGCCACGGGACGCTCCGAGCCGAATCCCCCGATTTCCCCGTGCCGTGACTTTAGAAGAGGAATTTGGCTCCGATCTGAAAGAGTCTGGGTGCCGCCGAGTTCTCGATGTTCCCAAAGGCAGGACTGCCAATACTGCCGTCGACCGCCGGGGCTCCTGTAATTGGGTTTCCATAGAACTGCGCGTGGTTGAAGGCGTTAAATGCTTCCACCCGGATTTGAATCGATTTACCCTCCGCAAGGGGAATCAGCTTTTGTAGCGTCAAATCCCAGTTGTTGATTCCTGGACCGTAGAAGAAGCGCCGGGGGCAAGTCCCCAGTGTTCCGAGGGCCGGCCGGCTGAAAAGTGCCGTGTTGAATGCCGGCGAGCCGTTCCGCCCATTCGTGTTGATATCCAGCGGGCCCGCCGAGCAATCCGGGAGATCGATGTAATTATTGTTTACGCCATTGGGATTTGTGCCCAGCAGCGAATCGTCGTTCTCATCTTGCAGGGTGACGGGAAAGCCGGTCGCGAATCTCGTGATGCCGGTCACGCTCCAGCCCGTGGTGAGCCGGTTGCTACGTCGCAATAGAGTGTCGAAAGGCAGATCGATCCGGTAACTGGCGACAAAGTCCCGTGCGATGTCGTATGCGGACAGGGCGTACGTATCGTGGAGGTCGTTCGCCAGGACTTCTTCGCCGACGCTGGAGGAGTCGTCCATGGACTTGCCCCAGGTATAGCCGATGAGAAACGACTGGTGCGCTCCGGTATGGCGCAGATTTATTTCCATCGCGTTGTAGTTGGAGTTCGAGATCGTGCTTTGGAGGCTGTCGCCGCCAAAAAACGGCCAGAGCGGTCGCGTCTGATTGTCGTTATCCGGACCGCATGATCCCGGAACTGCGGCGGCTTCGGCCAGGCACTGGGCAGGATTGGCCGAATTGAAGGGAACAATCGCGAGCAGGTGATGGCCCTGGTTCCCAACGTAGCTAACGCTCAAAAGTGTGCTGGGATTCAATTGGCGCTCGATCGACAGGTTCCACTGCTCGGAATAGGGCACCGTATTCTTGTTGTTGTATGCAGGATCGCCGTCGATAGGCTCGAGCCTGCTCCAATCCACCGTATCGTTCGGTTTCTTGGCAGTGGCTCCAAAGGCGGGTGGCTGTGTAGGAAATGGCTGAACGACGCCGGGAATTTCCGGCGCGCCTGAGGTGCTAAGAAATGGCTGGGTGAACAGAATTGAGTTGGGAACATAGTTGTATCCGTAAGGCGGAATCGAATACATGATCGCGGCGGTAAGACCCGGAATGGCCGTGTAAAACATTCCGAATCCCGCTCGGATACTGGTTTTGCTGCCGTCCCCGACAATTTTTCGCAACAGCCCGCTCTGGAAGTCGGGAGAATAAACCAAGCCCACCCGCGGGCCCAAGTTCTTGTAGTCGATCGGAGCGACTGTCCTCGGAACTCCGGGGTCGGTTGGAACCAGAAAGCCGGTGGGTGCTCCGGGATACGTGACCGATTGCTCGCCGATGACCAGAGATTGCAACTGGTTATACTTTTCGTACCACGGGCTGATGATGTCCCAGCGCAGACCGTAATTAAAGGTGAGGTTCGGTTTGATCTTCCACGTATCCTGTGCGAAGAAGCCGACATATCGATTTCTCGGGTAGAACGCTCCTTGATCCGCCTGCACGTACGTGCTTGCGACGCCGATTAGAAAATCAGCGTAGTCCGAACCAGTTTCGGAACCATTGAACTGGAAGCTTCCGTTGAACGTAGCATTCGGAACTTCATTTACCTGGTCGAAGTGAAACTCACCGCCAAATTTCAGAGTGTGTGTCCCGATTACCTTGGTAAAGGCGTCCGTAGCGTGAAAGGTATTCTGGTGCTGAACGGCATTGGTGATATCGACGCCGATGTTGATTCCCATATTCTGCAAGGAAACGTTTTCGATGCCCTCAATCTTCGGATCCAGGGGATAGATCCCGGTGGGGCTGGACAGAGCCGCATCCGGACACTTCGCAGACTCATCGACAGCCGTAACGAAACCCTGGCAAGCAAGGGGAGTGCCTACTCCGCCTGTCGGCTGCCCGATGTTGTTGGCGTACCGCAGGTAGCTGAGATGGAATTCGTTGACCGTGCTGGCGTTGAATGTTTTCACGTAACCCAGGTCAATTAACTGTGCGAATCCCGCTGATAGGGCGTTAAAAGATCCGCCTTGCCCGCTCGGCACATTCGCTCCTCCTTGGGCCTGCGGATACGGATTATTGAGGAAGTAGTTGTCGCCATTGTAGTAGGCGAAGAAATTGCCATAGTGAGTGTTCGCGTCGAGGCGCACGCCGCCTTTGTCGTCGCGGACGATCTGGTCGAAGTTCGCGCTGTCGAATTCGCTGGTACCGATATTGGCCTGTGGGATGTAGGGCAACAAGAATGTCGCCGGCGCAACCCAGGCACTCTGCGGGATCACCGCCCCGGGAAACACGCACGGCTTTGCACTGGTCGAGGAACACCCCGAATAGTAATAAGCCTCGCCCTGCGTCACGGCATATCCCAACCGGCTGCTCAGCTGACTGGCCATATACGGAGTGCTAACGACGCCGGTGAGCGCGCTAGCCAGATCGGAGAGGTTGCCGGATCGATCGGCTACGGACGGAACGCTCTGGATTCCCGTATCGACCCCTTGCGTCGTTCGCGTGCCCTGGTAATCCGCAAACCAGAAAATCTTGTTCTGCTTGATCGGGCCGCCTGCGGTGCCCCCGAACTGGTTTTGATCAAATTCCGGTCTGGTAAGCGAAAAAAAAGGCCTGGAGTCGAGCGCCGTATTCCGCGCGAACTCAAAAGCGTCTCCGTGAATTTGATTTGTTCCAGACTTCGTCACAACGACGATCTGTCCGCCCATGTAATTGCCGTGTTCGGCGTCAAAATTGTTGGTAAGGACGCGAAATTCACTTATTGAATCAAGATTCGGCAGTACGGCGACGCCCATGTTTACAGCTTCCTCGACGTTGCTTCCATTTACACTAAAACCGTTGGCGTTTTCCTTCTGGCCGTTAATGGACTGGTTTCCAGGGTTTGAATCACCAGACGGCGGCGTGTTCGTGAGGCCCGCCATGACAATCTGATTTTGTGCCCCAGTACTGATGGGAGCTACGCCCGGCTGCAGTCCCAACAGATCCGTGAAGGCCCGGCCATTGAGCGGAACATCTTCAATCTGAGTGCTCGCAAGCACTTCACCCATCTGGTTGCTTTCCGTTTCGATGTGCAAACCCGTATCGGAAACCGTTACCTGCTGGGACTGTTCGCCAACCTCCAAAGGCACATCGACCTCAAGCTTGGTGCCAACATCCATCACCAGGCCGGTGCGCTTATAAGGTTTGAATCCCGGGAAGGAGATATCGATTTCGTAGGTACCCACGTCAAGAGTCGGGAACGCGTAGAAACCCTCATCATTCGTCGTGGCGCTTTGCTGGAATCCCGTGGCCAGATTCCGGATGATTACGCTGACCCTGGGAATGGCACCACCGCTGGCGTCCTTAACGGTGCCTGAAACACTTCCTCCGGTCGCGGCGCCAGCTCGGGCACAGAAAAAGAGAAAGCAGCCCGAGATGATGACCAAACGTGTGAACCGAACCCCGTATTTCATTGCCGCGTTTTCGTCCTCTGCCGTCCATCCAGGAGGCCACTTGCCATGCCACATCTCGATGTTCCCACCATGGTTCGCGCGTTTACTTTTGCCGGGCGCCAACAACCTCACAGCCCAGCAATCAGTCGCACCCAGCCACTTCCAAGCTATCGAGGGCCAGCGGGACGAACAAGTGATCTTTCGGCCATTTGTGGGTGGGTGATCAGCCAACGCGCGACGGCCTGATCAGGATCGAGGGCGAGCCTAACCCCATGATACACAGGGGCTTTCCAGAGGGTGCGCGCCTGCCATGTGGCTCGAGCCAGCGCCAGACGGCAGCGTGCAAACGGAGGCGTTAAGGTTGCGTCGCCGTCTCGAGCGACCTTTCGATCGCAATGCGAACGAGCTGCGCACGCGTCCGCACGCCGGTTTTCTCGAACAATCGCTGCAGGGTCGCCTTTACGGAACTCTGAGACGCTCCGGTTCTGTGGGCGATCTCCTTGTTGGTGAGGCCTTCGAAAACGCTGCGCAGAACCTGTAGCTCGCGGTCGGTCAATTGCGCCGCCGTTTGGTGAGCGGGCTGACCAGCGGCCGCGAGCTCCGAAGAGACTGCCCTGGAATCCATCCACTCGCCCCCGCGGGCAACGTGCCGAATGGCCTGGAGCAGCATCGCCGGTGAGTTGTGCTTCAGAAAGATTCCCGACACTCCGAGATTGCGCGCGACGGCGACGTCCAAGGGAATCATGCCGGCCGTAACCATCAGAATCTTGCCCCGATAACCCGCCTGATTCGCATGCGCAACAAAGCGGGTGCCAGTTTCGTCTCCCAGGTCGAAGTCAAGCAACACGACATCCACCGTCGTTCGAGAAAGCACGTCCACCGCCTCGGCCGATGTTCCACACTCAGCGACGGACTCAAAATCCGGCTCGGTGATGAGGAGGCGGCGCAGGCCTTCCCGGAACAGCACGTGATCATCAAGCAGTAAGACTCTTAGGCGTTGCATCCTCACCTTGTCCAAGCTCTGTCGCAGTTACCAACTCCAAGACAAACGAGCATCCCGGGTATCGCGGGTCGTGCCGCAAATCGCCCCCGAATGATCGCATGAAAGCGCGCGACAAATAGAGGCCCAGACCCGTCGCGTCCGCGCCCTTTTGCAAAGGCTGAAAGATCTTTTGATCGGGCGGAATGCCCGGCCCGGTATCCGTGAACCGGATGGAGATTCCGTCCGCCTTCGCTGTGACGGTGATGTCGATCACCTTTTGCGGGACGGGATCCAGGGCGCGCTGGCTGTTCTTCGCAAGGTTCAGCAGGACCTGCATCAGGCTGTGGCGGTCCGCCTGTATCAGGCCAAGTCTCTCCGGAACGTTCCAACGCAGCCCGATATCGGACTCCTCGCACATCTGCTCGAGAACGATTCGAAAATCGGTCAGGACTTCGCTCAGATCCGCGCTGCTCGATTCGACGGCTCCGGCGCTTCGTTTCAGTTCGAGCGAAGCGATCTTGCTGAGCGTCTCAACCAAGGACCCGAGGGCCTCGAAGTCTTGATCGCCACTCAGCGAGTCTTTGCGCACCAGGTTCTCATGCATCACGCCGATGGCGCCGCAAACATTTCTGATCTCGTGAGATACCGCAGCGACCAGGATCCGCGAGCCAGCGAGCAGTTGCTGGAGGCTGGCTTCCTCGCGTTCACGCAGATGTTCGGAGGTATCCACGATCATCGCCGCAAGCCGCGGACCGGCCGGCGTACCGTAAGTGGAGAAAAAGATGTCCGCCAGGAAGACATCGCCGTTATCGCGCTGGCCGCGAGTTTGCATCTCGGTGCGGAAGATCTTCGTGGTCTCGTCACCGGAGGGGATGGACCCGAGTGCTGGAATATAGCGTG